>Ga0123339_10002473_pt1 | contig 12503 bp, 10 predicted proteins | sample lystaG_FD_89956 | JGI IMG/M metagenome (GOLD analysis project Ga0123339, IMG submission 89956) | Glacier valley bacterial and archeal communities from Borup Fiord, Nunavut, Canada, to study Microbial Dark Matter (Phase II) -... | ecosystem: Environmental > Aquatic > Freshwater > Ice > Glacier ... | reverse complement strand
GAGGACGACGTCGGCGACCTGGGTGACGGCCGACTCCCGCACCTCGAGCGAGACGACGAAGGTCTTGGCCAGCGCCTCCTCGATGCCGGGCAGCCCGAGGTCACGCGGCTCGACGCCGCCGATGACGAGGGCGCCGACGGCCCCGCTGCAGGCGGCGTCGACGATCGCAGCGGTGTCGCGGGCGGGGGCGTCGGGCAGGCCGACGCTGTCCCAGACCCCGGCCACCTCGGCCCGTGCGGCCGGGTCGCCGACCGGGCGCCCGCCCGGCAGCAGTGAGCCGAGCGCACCGGACTCGAGCGCTCCCCGCTCTCCCGCCCGGCGCGGAACCCAGGCGAGCCGGGCCCCCGTGCGGTCGGCGAGGGCGACGGCGGCGCTCAGACCGCCGCGCACCGAGGCGAGCCGCTCCCCGACGAGGACGATGCCGCCCTCCGCCAGACGAGCCTCCAGGGCGCGGCCGTCCTCGGTGTCGCCGAGTCCGGCCAGGGCCGCACCTTCCTGCCCGGGAGCAGTGGGGAGCAACAGGCCCGACAGCTTGCGCAGGCCACGGCTGGCGTACGGAGCCACCGAAGCCACCGACGCACCGCTCTTGCGGACCGCCTTGCGCAGCCGCAGGAACACGATGGGCGACTCGTCCTCGGGCTCGAACCCGACGAGCAGCACGGCCTTGGCCCGCTCGAGGTCGGCGTAGGTCACGCCTCCCCCACCGGGGCCCGTCGAGACGACGTGGGCGGCGAGGAATTCAGCCTCCTCGGCCGAGTGCGGCCGGGCGCGGAAGTCGATGTCGTTGGTGTGCAACGCGATGCGGGCAAACTTGCCGTAGGCGTAGGCGTCCTCGGCCGTCGCGCGACCCCCGACGAGCACCGCTGCGGCGCGAGCCTTGCGCAGGCCGGCCGCCGCCACCTCGAGGGCCTCGGGCCACCCGGCGGCGCGCAGCTCTCCCGACTCGTCACGCACCAGCGGGGTGGTGAGCCGGTCGTCGAGGGTCGACCAGGTGAAGGCCCAGCGACCCTTGTCGCAGTTCCACTCCTCGTTGACCACCGGGTCGTCGGCCGCCATCCGGCGCAGGACGACGCCGCCCCGGTGGTCGGTGCGGATGGCGCACCCGGAGGCGCAGCCGTCGCAGACCGTCGGCGTCGAGACGAGGTCGAACGGGCGCGAGCGGAAGCGGTAGGCCGCCCCGGTCAGGGCGCCCACCGGGCAGATCTGCACGGTGTTGCCCGAGAAGTAGGACTCGAACGGCTGGTCCTGGTAGATGCCGACCTGCTGCAGGGCGCCCCGCTCGACGAGCGCGATGAAGGGGTCACCGGCGATCTGGTCGGAGAAGCGGGTGCACCGCGCACACAGGATGCATCGTTCACGGTCGAGCAGCACCTGGCTCGAGATGTTGATCGGCTTGGGGTAGGTGCGCTTGATGTCCTGGAAGCGGGACACCGGGCGCCCGTTGCTCACCGCCTGGTTCTGCAGCGGGCACTCGCCGCCCTTGTCGCAGACGGGGCAGTCCAGCGGGTGGTTGATCAGCAGCATCTCCATGATGCCCTGCTGGGCCTTGTCGGCCACCGCGGAGGTGTGCTGGGTGTTGACCTGCATCCCTTCCGACACGCTCATCGTGCAGGAGGCCTGCGGCTTCGGCATCGGGCGGTAGGACCCGTCGGGGCCGGGCGTGGCGACGTCGACGAGGCACTGGCGGCACGCGCCGACCGGCTCGAGCAGCGGGTGGTCGCAGAAGCGCGGGATCTGCACCCCGACCTCTTCCGCGGCCCGGATGACGAGGGTGCCCTTGGGCACCGAGACCGCGATCCCGTCAATGGTCAGGCTGACCCCGTCGACCCGCGCGGGCACGGAGGCGTTGCCCCCGGTGCTCACCGAGTTGCCGCCGGACGCCGGGCTGTTCGTCGTCGGGCCGACGGTCGGGGTCGTGGGGGTGATGGTCATGCGGAGGCTGACTCCTTCGTGGCGCTGGTCTCGGCGAAGTACGACGACGCGTCGCGGTCGAACGGGCACCCGTCGACCGACAGGTGGTCGCGGAACTCGTCGCGGAAGTACTGCAGGCTGCTGGTGATCGGTGACGTCGCGCCGTCAGCCAGGGCGCAGAACGAGCGTCCGAGGATGTTGTCGCAGAGGTCGAGCAGCTTGTCGAAGTCGGCCTCGGACGCTGCCCCGGCGGGGCCGTGCTCGAGGCGGTCGAGGATCTGGGCCAACCACCACGTGCCCTCCCGGCACGGGGTGCACTTGCCGCAGGACTCGTGCTTGTAGAAGTCGGTCCACCGCTCGACGGCCCGCACCACGCAGGTCGTGGTGTCGAACAGCTGCAGGGCGCGGGTGCCCAGCATCGAGCCCGCGGCGCCCACCGACTCGAAGTCGAGCGGCACGTCGAGGTGCTCGTGCGTCAACAACGGGGTCGACGACCCGCCCGGGGTCCAGAACTTCAGGTCCTTGCCGCCACGCATGCCGCCCGCCATGTCGAGCAGCTCGCGCAGGGTGATGCCGAGCGGGGCTTCGTACTGGCCGGGCCTGGTGACGTGACCCGAGAGGCTGAAGATGCCGAAGCCCGTGGACTTCTCGGTGCCCATGCCCTTGAACCAGTCGGAGCCGTGCAGCAGGATCGGCGGGACCGAGGCGATGCTCTCGACGTTGTTCACCACGGTGGGCCGGGCGTAGAGACCGGCCACGGCCGGGAACGGAGGCTTCAGTCGCGGTTGCCCACGACGACCCTCGAGCGAGTCGAGCAGGGCCGTCTCCTCGCCGCAGATGTAGGCGCCGGCTCCGGCGTGCACCGTGATGTCGAGGTCGAAGCCGGACCCCAGGATGTCCTTCCCGAGGTAGCCCGCGGCGTACGCCTCCTCGACGGCGCGCATCAGCCGACGGTAGACGTGCACGATCTCGCCGCGCAGGTAGATGAAGGCGTGGGTGCAGCCGATGGCGTACGACGTGATGGCCATGCCCTCGATGAGGAAGTGCGGGGCCGCCATCATCAGCGGGGTGTCCTTGCAGGTGCCGGGCTCGGACTCGTCGGCGTTGACCACGAGGTAGCGGGGGCCACCGTCGGGCGGGGGCAGGAAGCCCCACTTCATCCCCGTCGGGAAGCCGGCACCGCCGCGGCCGCGCAGACCGGACTCCTTGGTCATGGTCACGAGCTCGGCCTGGGACATGCCCAGAGCCTTCCGCAGGCCCTGGTAGCCCTCGTTGTCCTCATAGGTCGGGAGGGTCCACGACTGCGGGTGGTCCCAGAACTTCGTGAGGATGGGAGTCAGTGCGGTGCTCACAGCCCCGCCTCCTTGGTCTTGGCAGTGTCGGAGGTCGCCTCACCGGGCGCCTCGTCAGGGGCGTTGGTGGGGGTGTCGGTGGACGAGGTGCGGCCGGCCGTCAGACCGCCGCGCTCCCCCGCCGCGCTGGCGTCGGGCGACTGGCTGGCGTGCGCGCCGTCACCGCCGGGAGCGCGCCAGCCTCGGGCCCTGGCGATGGCCAGCCCCTCGAGCGAGGCCGGCCCGGCGCCGACGCCCTCGTCGGCGAGGCCGTCGGGGAAGCCCGCGAGGACGCGGGAGACCTGCTTGAACGAACAGACCCGGCTCGGGCCCCGGGTCGGGCGCACGGTCCGGCCGGCGCGCAGGTCGTCGACCAGCCGGGTCGTCGACTCCGGCGTCTGGTTGTCGAAGAACTCCCAGTTGGTCATGACGACGGGGGCGTAGTCGCAGGCGGCGTTGCACTCGACCCGCTCGAGGGTGATCTTGCCATCGGCGGTGGTCTCGTCATGGCCGATCCCGAGGTGCTGGCTGACGGACTCCCAGATGAGGTCGCCGCCCATGATCGCGCACAGGGTGTTGGTGCAGACACCGACGGTGAACTCGCCGTTGGGATGGCGCTTGTACTGGGTGTAGAACGTCGCGACCCCGCTGACCTCGGCGGTCTCGAGGTCGAGCAGGTCGGCGCACAGGGCGATCCCGCGACCGGACACGTAGCCGTCGATGCTCTGCACGAGGTGCAGCAGCGGCAGCAGCGCCGAGCGCGCGATGGGGTAGCGGGCGATAACGAGCGCCGCGTCGGCGCGCAGCTGCGCCTCGACCCCCGCGGGGTACGGTGCCCTGCTCTCCTGGCTGACGGTCAGGTGACCGGCAGCGGCCTGGGGCGCGGACAGGTCGTTTCCGTGACTGGCGGACATCAGCGGTCCACACCTCCCATGACGGGGTCGATGGAGGCGACGGCGACGATGACGTCGGCGATCTGACCGCCCTCGCACATCGCGGCCGCGGCCTGCAGGTTGTTGAACGACGGGTCGCGAAAGTGCGCGCGATAGGGCCGGGTGCCCCCGTCGGAGACCAGGTGACACCCGAGCTCGCCCTTGGCGCTCTCGATGGCGACGTAGACCTGGCCGGCCGGGACGCGGAAACCCTCGGTCACGAGCTTGAAGTGGTGGATGAGCGACTCCATCGACTCACCCATGATCTCGCGGATGTGGTTGAGGGAGTTGCCCTGACCGTCCGTGCCGACGGAGAGCTGGGCCGGCCAGGCGATCTTGCGGTCGGCCACCATGACCGGCTGTCCCTCGGTCGCCTCGAGGCGGGTGACGGTCTGCTCGACGATCCGCATCGACTGCTCGATCTCGTCGAGGCGGATCCGCAGGCGCCCGTAGGCGTCGCAGGTGTCGCGGGTGATCACGTCGAAGTCATAGGTCTCGTAGCCGCAGTAAGGGGCCGACTTGCGCAGGTCGTGCGGCAGACCGGTCGATCGCAGCACCGGGCCGGTCATCCCCAGGGCCATGCAACCGGTCAGGTCGAGGTAGCCGACGCCCTCGGTGCGGCCCTTGAGGATGGGGTTCTCGGTGAGCAGGAGCTCGAACTCGTGCAGCCCGGCCCGCAGCTCCTTCACCATGTCGGTGATCTCGCTGTAGACGCCCTTGGGGAGGTCCTGCGAGACGCCGCCGGGACGGATGTACGCGTTGTTCATCCGCAGGCCGGTGACCATCTCGACGATCTTGAGGACGCGCTCGCGCTCGCGGAACCCGACAGTCATGACCGTCGTGGCCCCGAGCTCCATCCCGCCGGTGCCGATGGCCACGAAGTGGGAGCTGATGCGGGTGAGCTCCATCATGAGCACCCGGATGATCGAGGCCCGATCGGGGACCTGATCGGTGACGCCCAGGAGCTTCTCGATCGCCAGGCAGTAGACGGTCTCCTGCATCATCGGGGTGAGGTAGTCCATGCGGGTGCAGAACGTCACCCCCTGGGTCCAGTTGCGGAACTCCATGTTCTTCTCGATGCCGGTGTGCAGGTAGCCGATGCCCGCGCGGGTCTCGGTCACCGTCTCGCCGTCGAGCTCGAGGATCAGGCGCAGCACCCCGTGGGTGGACGGGTGCTGCGGGCCCATGTTGACGACGATGCGCTCCTCGTGCAGCGAGGTGGCCTCGTCGACGAGATCGTCCCAGTCACCGCCCGAGGCGTTGAAGACGCGGGCGCCCTCGGCGGCCCGCTCGTCGGCGCCCGAGGTGGCGTAGGGGTCAGTTGTCGTGGTCATCAGGAGTACGACCTCCGCTGGTCCGGCGGTGGGATGGTGGCGCCCTTGTACTCGACGGGGATCCCGCCGAGAGGGTAGTCCTTGCGCTGAGGGTGGCCCGGCCAGTCGTCGGGCATGAGGATGCGGGTCAGCGCAGGGTGGCCGTCGAACTGGATGCCGAACATGTCCCACGTCTCACGTTCGTGCCAGTCGTTGGCGGGATAGACCTCGACCACCGACGGGATGTGCGGGTCGGCGTCGGGGCAGGTCACTTCGACACGGATCCGCTTGCTGCCGTTGGTGATCGACAGCAGGTGGTAGACGGCGTGCAGCTCGCGACCCGTCTCGTCGGGGTAGTGCACCCCGGAGACGCCGGTGCAGATCTCGAACCGCAGCCCGGGGTCGTTGCGCAGGGTGCGGGCGACCTCTAGCAGGTGCTCGCGGCGCACGAAGAGCGTCATCTCGCCGCGGTCGACCACGACCCGCTCGACGGCCTCGGCCATCGAGGCGCTGCCCCCGACCAGGGCGCGCTCGAGGGCGTCCGCCGCCTCGTCGTACCAGCCGCCGTAGGGCCGGGCGGAGGCACCCGGCAGTAGCACCGGGATCTTCAGACCGCCGTACCCCGTGGTGTCGGGTCCCTGGGCCGCGCCGAACATCCCCTGCCGCTGGCTGACGACCACGGGGGCGTCGTCGACCTCCTGTCGCAACACGACGTCGGACTTGTCCTGCGCACCCTCGGGGCTCTCGGCGTGCGCCGTGGGCGTCGTCTCGACGGGGGCGCTCGTGGTGTCGTCGGCCATCAGGCGAGCAGTCCCTTCATGGCGTGGGTCGGGGTGGCGGCCATGGCCGCGGCCTCGGCGGCCTGCGCCGCCGTGACCCGGTCGACCCCGAGCGGCATCTTGAGGATCTGGTCGTGCAGCGTCAGGATCGCGTTGAGCAGCATCTGCGGTCGCGGCGGGCACCCCGGGAGGTAGATGTCGACCGGGATGATGTGGTCGACACCCTGCACGATCGCGTAGTTGTTGAACATGCCGCCCGAGCTCGCGCAGACGCCCATCGAGATGACCCACTTGGGCTCGCTCATCTGGTCGTAGACCTGGCGCACGACGGGGGCCATCTTCTGGCTCACCCGCCCGGCCACGATCATCAGGTCGGCCTGGCGCGGGGTCGCCGCGAAGCGCTCCATACCGAAGCGGGCGATGTCGTAGTCGGGGGTGCCGACGGCCATCATCTCGATGGCACAGCACGCCAGACCGAAGGTCGCGGGCCACATGGACGTCTTGCGCATGTAGCCGGCGAGGTTCTCGATCGAGGTGAGCAGGAACCCTGCCGGCAGCTTCTCTTCGATTCCCATGAGTCTCTCCTAGTCCCAGTCCAGCCCGCCCCGACGCCAGACGTAGGCGTAGGCGACGAACACGGTGAGGATGAACAGGACCATCTCGACGAGCGCGAACAGTCCCAGCTGGTTGAACGCCACGGCGAAGGGATAGAGGAAGATGCTCTCGATGTCGAACACGATGAAGAGCATCGCCGTGATGTAGTACTTGATCGGCACGCGACCGCCTCCGGCCGCCTGCGGGGTCGGCTGGATGCCGCACTCGTAGGCCTCGAGCTTGGCGCGGTTGTAGCGCTTCGGGCCGACGACGAGGCTGGTGCCGACCGAGAGGACGGCGAAGCCGAAGCCGAACGCCAGCAGGAACAGGAGCGGGATCCACTCGTTGGTCATCGCGTGCCTCTCTGGCATTCGGGTCGTCGCGCTTGGGTGGTCATGGGCGCCGCGGGGAGGTCAGGTGTCTGGTTCCGGTCGAGCGACCCCATCTTAGGGGGCTCGCGCAGGGGCCGCCGCGCCCCGGGGGTGGTGGTGCCCCCTACCGTTCTATCCACCCAAATGGGCACCGGGGCCGGCGACGGCGGGCAGACCCCGGCGAAGGCGATCATGCGTCGGGCGCGATCGAGGACATCGCATGGATCAGGCGGTCACCGACCCGGCCCCCGCGCTGCTCCGGCAGGTTGGCCATGACCTTGAGCAGGAACCGCATCATGGTCGTGCGAGGCAGGCCGTACTTCGTGGCCAGGCGCATGATCTCGGGTTGGCCGATCGCGTGGGCGAACCAGCGGCCGAGGGTGAAGTAGCCCCCGAGCTCGTCCTTCATGGCCCGGGGGTATCCGGTGAGCACCCGCTCGCGCTGGGCGTCGCTCGGCCGGGCCAGAGCCTGGGCGACGACCTCGGCGCCGATCCGGGCCGCCTCGAGGGCGTAGTCGATGCCCTCGCCGTTGAAGGGGTTGACCATGCCGCCGGCGTCGCCGACGAGCAGGAGCCCCTCGGCATACAGGGGGGTGCGGTTGAAGCCCATCGGCAGGGCTGCGCCGCGGATGGGGCCGGCCGTCTCGTCGTGCTCGAGATGCCAGTCGGCGTCGATGTCGGCGACCCAGCGCCGCATGATGTCCTTGAAGTCGGTCTTCTGGAAGGCTGAGGTCGTGTCGAGGGTGCCCAGGCCCACGTTGGTGCGTCCGTCCTCGAGCGGGAAGAGCCAGCCGTAGCCCGGCATGAGGATGCGCCTGCCGCTGTCGTCGCGGGTCCACAGCTCGAGGTGCGACTCCATGTAGTCGTCGCGTCGCGGAGTGCGGTAGTAGGCCCGTACGGCGACACCCATCACCCGGTCGTCGCGCTTGGGACGGCCGACGGCGGTGGCCAGACGCGACGAGACGCCGTCGCTGGCCACCACGACAGGCGCGCGGTAGGTGATCGTCTCGCCGGTGTCGCGCCCACGCCCGTCGAGCCGCTTGGCCGTGACGCCGGTGACCCGGCCGCCCGAGTCGCGCACCGGCGCGGTGACGCTGGTGCGCTCCTGCAGCAGGGCGCCCTTGCGCTCGGCGTACCGCGCGAGGGTCTCGTCGAGCTGGGCCCGGGTGCGCACGAGGCCGTAGCCCGGGAAGGTGGAGGTTGCGGGCCAGTCGAGCTGCAGCGTGTGGCCACCGCCCTTGATCCGCAGTCCGAGGGTGCGCTGCCAGTCGCTGGTGTCGATCCCCAGCGAGGTCAGCTCCTTCGTCGCGCGCGGGGTGAGCCCGTCCCCACAGATCTTGTCGCGCGGGAAACTCGACTTCTCGAGCAGCACGACGTCGAGGCCGTGGTCGGCGAGGTAGGCCGCCGTGGCGCTGCCCCCGGGCCCCGCCCCGACGACGATGACGTCGGCGCTGGGCCCCTGGACAGGGACTGCGCCGGGGGCACCGGCGCGGATGCTGGTGGTCATCGTCGAGGTGTGCCTTCGCTGCTTGTGAAGAACTTCACGAACGTCTGGGCGAGTCTAAGCCCGGCCCGGGGCCGTGTCAGATCGGGGCTCGGTGCCGGCGCTCGAGGGGGTCACGCGGCGGGGGGGTCACACCCATCACGGTCAGGCGGCGCGGGAGTCAGGGGGTGCGGGAGTCAGGCGGCGCAGGAGGGGTCAGGACGCCGGCACGGTCAGGCGCTGCTGGGTCAGAGGCCCGGCTTGGTGGCCCGGTGGAGCGCGACGATGCCACCGGTGAGGTTGCGCCACGTGACCTCGCTCCATCCGGTGGCGGCGATCGCCTCCGCGAGCTGGCGCTGCGCCGGCCAGGCCCTGATCGACTCGGCGAGGTAGACGTAGGAGTCGGGGTTGCTCGAGGTGCGCCGCGCGATCGGCGGCAGCGCCCGCATGAGGTAGTTGGTGTAGACCGTGCGGAAGGCCGCGTTGGTGGGAGCGCTGAACTCGCACACGACCAGGCGGCCACCGGGCTTCGTGACCCGGAGGAACTCGGTGAGCGCCGCGTCCGTGTCGGAGACGTTGCGCAGCCCGAACGACATCGTCACCGCGTCGAAGGAGTCGTCGGCGAACGGCAGCCGCATCGCGTCGGCAGCGGTGAAGGCGAGGTCGGGACGGCGGCGGCGACCGACGCGCAGCATGCCCACCGAGAAGTCGGCGGGGACGACCTGCACGCCGGCGTCGGCGAAGGGCTCCGAGCTGGTGCCGGTGCCGGCCGCGATGTCGAGCACGCTGTGCCCCGGCCGCGCCTCGACGGCGGCGACGGTGGCGCGCCGCCAGGCCCGGTCCTGCCCCAGCGACAGCACGTCGTTGGTGAGGTCGTAGCGCTCGGCCACCCCGTCGAACATCTGCGCGACCTCGGCGGGCTGCTTGTCCAGGCTGGCGCGACTCATGGAACCAGTCTCGCGCATCGACGGGGGAAGCGTCTGCCGTGGGGAGAGGTCACGAGACGTAGGGGCCTGCAGCGGGCGTCGTACCGGTGGCTGTGACGTCCGGCACCTCGGCGCCTCCCGCAGCCGACCCGCCGGACGCGGGGCGGGGGTCGCCGTACGCTTGAGCGTGATGTCCACTGCCCTCGCGCCCGAGACGACTGCCCCGGCAGCCGGGACACTCGTGGTGCGCTCCTTCGCCGTCGACGACCCCGGCCCCCTCCTCGAGCTCCTGCCCGCACTGCCGGCGACGGAGCTGTTCTCCTGGGTGCGGCGGGGCGAAGGACTCGTGGGCTGGGGCCGGGCGGCCACCTGCGAGACGTCGGGGCCGGAGCGGTTCGTGCAGGCGCAGGAGTGGTGGTCCACCACCGCTGCCCACGCCGTGGTGCGCGACGAGGTAGCGCTGCCGGGGAGCGGTCCCGTCGCCTTCGGGTCCTTCCCCTTCGCCGACGACTCGGGCGACCGCGCGCAGCTCGTCGTGCCCGCCGTGACCGTCGGGCACCGGCGTGGCCGGTGGTGGGTGACGACGGCCGGTGTCGCGCCGGCGCTGACCACGCTGCCGCGGGTGGGCGTCACCGACGCCTCTGAGCCTCCGGTCGGCATTGCGTTCTTCGACGGCGTGCAGGAGCCCACCCGATGGGCGGCCAGCGTGGCCGAGGCCGTGCGACGCATCACCCGCGGCGACCTCGACAAGGTCGTCCTGGCGCGCGACCTCGACGTGCGCTCGTCGACGCCCATCGACGCACGGTGGGTGCTGCAGCAGCTGGCGGCGCGCTACGACACCACCTGGACCTTCAGCGTCGCGGGCCTCGTCGGGGCGACGCCCGAGCTGCTCGTGCGCCGCGACCAGGGGCTCGTGACCTCGAGGGTGCTGGCCGGCACCATCCGCCGCACCGGTGACGACGCGTCGGACGTCGCGCTCGCCGGATCGCTGGCGCGGTCGAGCAAGGACCTCGAGGAGCACGAGTACGCCGTGCGCTCGGTCGCCGACGCCCTGGCCCCGCACTGCTCGTCGATGAACGTGCCCGAGTCCCCCTTCGTGCTCCACCTGAGCAACGTCATGCACCTCGCCACCGACGTGGCGGGGGTCAGCTCGGACGACGTCAGCTCGCTCGGCCTCGCTGCCTCGCTGCACCCGTCGGCCGCCGTCGGCGGGACCCCCACCGACGTGGCCGTGCCGTTGATCGCCGAGCTCGAGAACATGGACCGCGGCCGGTACGCCGGGCCGGTCGGCTGGATGGACGCCACGGGCGACGGGGAGTGGGGCATCGCCCTGCGCTGCGGGCGTTTCGACGACGAGGACCCCTGCGGCATCAGGCTCTTCGCTGGGTGCGGCATCGTCGCGGGTTCGGACCCCGACGCCGAGGTGGCCGAGTCCGACGCCAAGCTCGTGCCGATGCGGGACGCGCTCACCGCGACCGGACCTGCCCCGGGCCGGGGTTGACTCAGAGTCGGTGCGCTCGACTCATGCCTGGGCCGGGGTTGACTCAGAGTCGGTGCGCTCGACTCATGCCTGGGCCGGGGTTGACTCAGAGTCGGTGCGCTCGACTCATGCTCTAACAGCAGTCGACCTCACCGACTCTGAGTCAACCTCCGGGCGGGGGGCAGCCGAGTGCACCGACTCTGAGTCGACCTCGGAGGCCGACGGGGTCAGACCTGGGGCATGACCTCGCTAGCGACGAGCTCGAGGTGCCCCAGGTCGTGCAGGTCGAGCACCTGCAGGTACACACGCTCGGCGCCCGCGGCCGCGTACCGGCCGAGGGTGTCGACGCACTCGGCGACCGAGCCAGCGACACCGTTCTCGCGCAGCTCGGCCGGCTGGCGGCCGATGGTGGCAGCCCGCCGCGTCACCTCGTCGTCGTTGCGACCGCAGCACAGCACGAGGGCCGACGACATCGTCAGCGTGCCGGGGTCGCGTCCGACCGCCTCGCAGGCGCCGCGCACCCGGGCGAACTGCGCCGCCGTCTCCGCGGCCGGCTTGAAGCCGCAATTGAACTCGTCCGCATGGCGCGCGGCGAGTGCCGGCGTGCGCTTCCTGCCGCCACCGCCGACGATGACCGGGGGACCGTGAGAAGTGGAGGGTTTCGGCAGCGCGGGTGAGTCGATGACCGGGTAGTAGGTTCCTGGATAAGAGAACTTCTCCCCCACCGGGGTGCGCCACAGCCCGGTGACGACGGCCAGCTGCTCCTCGAGCCGGTCGAACCGCTCGCCCAGCGGCGGGTACGGGATGCCGTAGGCCGTGTGCTCGGCCTCGAACCACCCCGCCCCCAGCCCGAGGTCGACCCGACCACCACTCATCACGTCGACCTGCGCGACGCTGATCGCCAGCGGACCCGGGAGGCGGAAGGTCATGCTCGACACCAGCGTGCCGAGCCGGATCCGCGAGGTCTCACGGGCCAGACCCGCGAGCGTCACCCAGGCATCGGTCGGCCCGGGCAACCCGTCTCCACCCATGGCGAGGTAGTGGTCGGAACGGAAGAAGGCGGCATACCCGCAGTCCTCGCTCAGGCGGGCGACGGCCAGCAGGTCGTCGTACGACGCGCCCTGCTGGGGTTCGGTGAAGATGCGCAGCTCCATACCGACAGCGTCGCGCCCCACCGCGATCGCAGCAAGCCGGCCTGTGGCGGCCCTGCGTCCGCGTCGTCACTGCCTGGAACCCTGCGGCACGCGCATGCGGCCGCGGACGCGACCGGCCGATCAGGCCTGCGGCACCCGCTTGCGCCAGTCGAGGTCCGTCACGTGCACCCGCTGCGACGCCGTGCCGTCCCATTCGACGGCCAGCCCCTGCGCCGTCAGAGCCGCCACG
>Ga0123339_10002471_pt1 | contig 12507 bp, 8 predicted proteins | sample lystaG_FD_89956 | JGI IMG/M metagenome (GOLD analysis project Ga0123339, IMG submission 89956) | Glacier valley bacterial and archeal communities from Borup Fiord, Nunavut, Canada, to study Microbial Dark Matter (Phase II) -... | ecosystem: Environmental > Aquatic > Freshwater > Ice > Glacier ... | reverse complement strand
TCGGCGCTGAGAATGTCGGCCCGTGCCGATGCGAGCAGCGGCGACTTGGCAAACCCGACGGCGACGGCTTGTTCGAGCGTGATATTGTCCGGCACGCCGGCGGCCGGAATTCCGAGCAGATCGACCGGTGCGGGCGTTCCGTATGCCGGATACGGCAGCGACGTCGGGGTACTCGCCGGCGGAAGACTCGAGAGCGGCGTTGCGAGCGGGACGGGGGTGGGCGGCGATTTCGGAGGCGTCGTGCCCTGGGCCGAGACACCGGCCGGGGCGAGAATGGCGACCAGCGCGGCTAGCGCAACGCCGGGGAGCACACGTTGGTACTTCATCCCTACTGTGCGCTTCCGCCGGTTTTTTTGGCTCCGCCTGGACGACCGCCCCCCGCGCCGCCGGGGCTCATTGCGACGAGACTCTTATCTTGCAGCGCGTCGGGGCGCGTCGTGATCACGAGCGTTCCGGGCTGGATGCCGGCTCCGTGGATCTCTGCCATCGTATCGGTTTGCAGACCTAAGGTGACCGGAACGACTTTCGCTGCCTTGATCACCGGTTGGGGTCCGGCGGGACCCGCTCCTTTAGGCGCTCCGCCGCCTGCCGGGGGTGCGCTTCCAGCGGCGCCGGCCGGCGGAGTCGGCGGATCGACGACGGTGAAGACCTGCGCGCCTTGATCGTTTTGGAAGACGGCCGTGCGTGGCACGACGATCGTATTCTTATGAAGCTCTTTGCGCACGGTGACGCTCACGAGCATACCGCCGCGCAGCGTTTGGCCGGCGTTCGGATGCTTGATACGCGCGCGATACGAGAGCGTGCCTTGCGTCGGTGTCGCGTTGATGTCGAACACGTTGCCGGTAAAGGTGCGGCCCGGAGCACTCGAAGTCGTGAACGTCACGGCGGTGCCGGGATGAATGTACGACAAGTTATCGTCGGGTACGTTTACATTGACGTAGACGGTATCGATTTGAGAGACGCGTGCGACGGGCGAGCTCGGCGCTGCAAACGCTCCCGGATCCAGCAGACGAGCCGTGACGACGCCATCGAACGGCGCGACGATTGTGGTTTGCGCGATCTGCGTTTGCAGCAGTTGAACCGAGGCACGTGCTTGATCGAGCGAACCGCGATCTGAAGCGATTTGCTGCGAAACGATTTGCGGCTGCGTTAACCCTTGCTGCGCGGACTTCAAAACGTATTCGCTTTGGCGCTCAGAATCGCGCGCGTTGGCCAGATTCTGCTGCGCGGCGACATACCCGCTGCGCGCCTGTTCGAACTGCGTCCTCGAGACATAGCCTTGGGCCAGCAGGGAGCGATCGCTATCGAAGGTGAGCTTTGCGGAATCGAGTGCGGCCTGCGCGCTCGTGACCGAATTTTTCGCGGCGGCAAGCTGCTGCTGCGCCCCGGCAAGCGAGGACTGCGACTGCGCGCTTGCGATCGGGCGCTGCAAGGTCGACGAGCCGAGTTTCGCCGTCGCTTGCGCGACGATCGCCTGATTCTGTGCGAGTTGAGCGCGCAAGGTCGCATCATCGAGTTTTGCGATAGCTTGACCGCGCGAGACGTGCTGGCCCTCAGTAACGTAGACCGCGCTGATCACGCCGGACGCGGGACTGCTGAGGGTCGACTCTTGTAATGGAGCCACCTGACCGTCGAGTGAAACGAAGGTCGCAATATCGCTGCGCTGCGCTTTTGCCACATCGACGGCAAGCGGTGGCGGTCCGCTGCGCTGCGGCCCACCTTTCGATCCACATGCGGTCATGCCGAGCGCGAAGCTCGAGGCAAGTACGAGCGCTCCTAGACGGCGTGTCATGATTCTCCTATTACGTGCTGGGCGGACTATCGTGCTGGGCAGTCGGTCGCTCCCCACGGCATTACACGCCCCAACGCGAAAATGATTCACTCGGTTGCCTGGGAAGGCTCCCAGAAGCGGGAGGCTCGTGGACGTCGTGCGTATTCACGTTGGGCTATGCGCGCCAAACTCGAGGTCGGTCGTTCCTATCAGAGCCAGACCCGTGTCGAAGAATGGATGACCGCCGAGAAGGCCGGGAACAAAGGTGTCGATACGCTCTCGACACCCATGCTCTTGCAATTCGTCGAGGATGCCGCAATGCAGTGCATCGCGCCGACGCTCGCCGACGACGAGCTGTCGCTCGGGACGCACATCGACCTGGCGCACCTCGCGGCAACGCCTGTCGGGTTGATCATCCGGACCGAAGTCGAGGTCATCGCGATCGACGGCAAGCGCGTGGAATTTGCGTTCAATGCGTTCGACGAACGCGAGAAGGTCGCCGAAGGTACGCACGAGCGCTACATCACGGATCGCCCCGCATTTCGCGACCGGCTCGAAGAGAAACTCGCGACCTAGTCCGCGCCGAGGTCGATCGGAGCGATCGCGCGCGCAGCAGCGACGCCGCTGAGCGACGCACCGACCGTGCTTTGTCCGGGAAACACCGTGTCGCCCGCAAGGACGAGACCCGCGATCCCGCTTGCATGCGAGAGCGCATTCAGATTTGCCGTTGCGGGGACTTGCGGCGTCCCGCCGACTAGCCCCCGTAACCGTCCTGTATACCGTTCGAACGTTGCGGGTGTTGCAAACTCGATCGTCTCCGCGCGTTCCCACGCGCCCGGCACGACACGCTCGAGTGCGGAGCGCAATGCTTCTGCATACGCCGCCTTACGCTGCGCGTAGCTGCCGTCCGCGCGCGCACGCTCCCAAGCCGCGACGTCCGTGTGCGTTGAAATCGTAATCGCCCGGCCGCCGCGACGTGCGCGTCGTTCCTCGTGTGGAGCGGAAAACGAAAAGAACGTGGTATTGCCTTCGCCCAGCGGTCGGTCGTACTCCGCAAGCAATTGATGGTGGAGCGGACAGTCATCGGGAACGACGCCCGCGGGCACGCCGACGTACGCCATGAACGCACCCCAACGCTGCGAGAGCGCGGGGACGCGATCGAGCACGCCGACCCGATCGGGCGCGACCCCGAGCAACGCGCGAACGTTCTGCACGGGAATCGCCGCGATGACCGCAGGCGCGCGAACGACGGAGCCATCGCCGAGTCGAACGCCGACCGCGGCTCCCGCCTCGCGTACGATTTCTACCACGGGTGTGCCATAGGCGATTTCGCCGCCGCCGCGGCGAATCGATCGCGCGAGCGCAATCGCGATCGCCGAGACGCCGTCCGCAAGATGAAACGTCCCCTCGCGTGCGATGTCGAGCGCCGTCGATCCGTAGGCGAGGTCGGTCGATGCCGCATCGGCTTGCGCGGTGATCAAGAGTTGCGCGTCGATGAAGGCCCGTAAGCGTCGGTGCTCGCCCGGCGGCACGATCGATTCGACGGTGCGCCCGAGCGTGAATGCCAGCGGCGCGTGGCGCGGCCGAAAGGCATGGGCCAGGGCCCGCAATCCCTCGACGCCCGTCGGCAGCATCGGAAAGCGGGTCGAGAAATCCCACGCCAGATCCGCGATTCGCTCTTGTTCGCGCCAAAACGGTTCCGCTTGCACACCGAAGGCACGCTTGCGTTCCACCTCCCAGCGGGCATCTCCGAAACGCACGACCGTCTCGTCGGGCAACCGCACGACCATCGCCGGTTCGACCGCCTTGGCGGGGCAATCGACTCCGAGTAATTGGAACAGGCGACGGTGCACGCCCCGCGGACCAAAGCCGCTCACGAGCGTCGCGCCGACGTCGAATCGATAGCCCGCGCGCTGATAAAACGAAGCGCATCCCCCCGGCACCGTATGGCCTTCAAGCACTTGGACCCGAGCACCGGACCGCACGAGCAACGCGGCCGCTGTCAGCCCGGCGATACCGGCCCCTACCACGACGACGTCCGGATCGCGCATACGAATCGTTGGGCTGCTCATGGAACCCATTGCGATTTCCTCACGTTCTAATGGACCGTGGCGGGCCGGAAAGCATCCCCGGGCAGGCAACGCGGAATCGCTTGCTTGTTTGTGGAACCACTGAACGCTCGCTGGCGTTGTAGCCTCTTGAGGCGCTTTCCACGCGCTTGGTAGGGCTAGCCCCTCACAAGGCCGACCTCGCCAGTGATTAAGAGCAGTGGAATCCGGGTAGACCCGACGTGACAGGCAAGGAAGGCATATGCCTCGCTTGCGTGCACGTACGGTCGCTCCTGGCACCGTCCCGAACGCCCTTCAAATCACAACACTTTAGCTAGGGAGAATATCTTGAAACGACTGAGCACCGGGCTTCTAGCGGCGATTCTCGCCGTTGGTTGCGGGCTCACTGCCGTTCGTGCAAACGCCGCGCAGACGCAAGGCAACAATGGACCCTACGCGTCAGCAAAGCAAGTAGCACAAGGCATGATGCCCCCCGCCGACTTCGGAGCTCCGCCGTCCGGCGAAGTTCCGATTCTCTTCAACGATCGGCACGTCTACTCGAAGCCCGATCGCCTGAAGGCCGGTCGCGTTCTCGCGGCAATCGTCCGCGGCAACACGATCCTCGTCCCCCTTCGTTCGATGTTCGAACAAATGGGTGGTACGGTCTCATATGACCCGTCGACCAAAACCGTCGACGTGTCCAAACCCGGCGCCGACATCAAACTGACCGTCGGTAAGCCCGAAGTCGTCCTGAACGGCGAAAGCCGTCCGCTCGACGTCCCGCCCGAAATCTACAAGGGCGTTATCGTCGTCCCGATCCGTGTTATCTCCGAACAGCTGGGCGCGTACGTCCTCTGGGTTCAAGAGAAGCATGTCGTCGTCGTTCGCTACGTCGCGGCATCTGCCCCGACCCCGGCACCGACTGCACCCCCGATGGCAACCCCGGCACCGGTCGTAACGGCCCCGCCGACGGTTCCCCCGACCCCGACCCCGGCACCGAAGCCGACGGTTGCCTACGAGAAGTTCATCGTTGGCGACTACCTCTTCGCGCCCAAGGTCTATAACGAGTTCTCCGGCGGAAACACCGGCAAGGGCGGCTCGTATGGCGTCCGCGGCGGCTTCGAATTCCCGCTCTTCAACCTCCCCTGGATGCTGGAAGGCGACTATCGCTCATATCAGTACCCGCACAATAATGGCACGTTCCCCGCGGCCTGCCCGAATGGCGACCAGGGTTGCGTAACGGTTATCGGCGCGTACGGTCAGACGAACGTCCCGGCCTTCACCGCTCGCGACACCGACTTCGACGGACGCTTCGGCCTTAAAATCGCCGATCCGCGCATCTATGTCGGCGTTGGCTACATCCATCGCGAAGACAACTACGGCTATCCGAAACAGAACGGCCTCGGCTTCGGGATCGAAAAACTCCCCGACCTCGATCAGCCCTTCTCGGTCTACGGTAGCGCATGGTACTACCCGAATCTCTCAGGCAACTTCACGTTCCCGAGCGATGGCTACACCTCCAATCCCGCAGTGAACCTCGCGGGAACCGGCGGCAGGCTCCAGTACCGCTTCCTCAAGTACCAAATTGGCGGCACGTATGCGCTCGCCAAGAGCTCGGGTCTCTTCCTCGACTTCGGTTTCCTCGGAGACAGCGGTCGCGGCAAGAGCCTCTCGCCGAGTGACTTCACCCACGGTGCAGCCTACCTCGGTCTTGGTTTCCACTTCTAATCTGCTAACGCAGAGCTAGAAACGGTGAAGAACCCCTCGGTGAAAGCCGGGGGGTTCTTTTTTTCTTGCCATTTGGCTTCGTTCGGAATGGCGAGGGTGGCACGAGCGTGGGGCGACCGTGGTAGCGGCGGGGACGTGGTGCCGGCGGGGTGTGGGGCACATTTGCGGAGCCCTGCGGCGGGACCAACGTTCAAAAGAAAAACCCCCGCGATTGCGGGGGCTCTTGCGTTGGTCGGCTTGCTTACGGCTGCGGACTTGTTTGGGGGGCTGGGGCCGGTTGGGTCGTAAGTGCGGTTGCTCCTGCGGCTGGGGGCGCTGCCGGGGCTCCTACGGTGCCCGCGGCGAGTTCTTCTTTTCCTAGCTTTGCTTGGGGGCTGTGCGGGTACTCGGCGACGAGCCAGGCCATGGCCTTTTTGGCTCGATTGCGGCCTTCATCGCTTGGTACTTTTGAGTAGAGGTGGGCTAGGTTGAAAACGTAGCGGGGGAGCCAGGTGTCTTTTGGATATTTTTTTTGCCAGTCGTGCATTGCGTCTTCGATGTAATCCGTGTTCGCGAAGACGGATTCGCCTTTTTCCGGGTTTGCCTCGAGGCGGCGGGCGAGGTCGGCGATGGTGTTGCGCATGCCGAGGACGCTCATTTTGAGTTTGCCGAAGTATTCATCGGCTGGGGCTACGGCGGATTTATGGTGGGCCGCTTCGGCTTTTTCTGTCGCTGCGGATTCGTTTGCGAACGTGGGGGTGCTCGCAGTGGTCGCAAACGCGACGAGCGAAACAAGCGCTAGGAATCGTTTCACGGTGAGTACCTTCTTCTTCGCTGCAAACGACGGGCGAATCACCCGTCCCTAAAAGGAGCCCCGTTTCCGTGAGTGCTGCTACGAGATCGCTTGCCGTTGCGTGCGTGCAACTCCGTGCGCATGAGCGCGAACGGTTTGCGGATCGCTGGCCGGCAATGCTCGAGAGGATTGCTGAGGCGACGCGCGCGGGAGCAGAACTCGTGGTCGTACCGGAGGGAACGGTCCCTAACTATGTTATCGGTGAATTCCGGCCGGAAATCAAGATGCTTGCTCGGGCCGCCGAGGACATTCTCGCGATCAGCAAGCAGGCAAATTCCACGATTGTGATCGGCGGCGCTCGGTATCGTGACGACGGCGCGCTGCTCAACTCGGCTTGGGTGGTGACGCCCGCCGGCATCGCCGGGTATGCGGATAAGTGCTTCCTTTGGCATTTCGACCGCAAATGGTTTGCTGCCGCCGATGTGCTCGAGCCGATCGATACACCCGTTGGGCGGCTTGGCGTCTTGATCTGTGCGGATGGGCGGATTCCCACGATCGGATCGACCTTGATCGATCGTGGGGCCGAGGTGCTCGTGATGCCGACGGCTTGGGTAACCAGCGGGCGCGATCCGGCGCTGCTCGAGAATTTGCAGGCAGATCTTTTCGTGAACGTTCGCGCGCGCGAGAATCGCGTGCCACTCGTTGCAGCCAATAAAGTCGGCGTCGAATATGGCAGCGTTGCGTACTGCGGGAAGAGTGCGATCGTCGATGCGAATGGCGCATTCGTCGCGCGTGCATCCGAGCGCGCGGAGGAGACGATTCACGGTCGCATCACGATCGGCTCGCCGCCGGCTCGCGAACGCGCTGAGGTTCATGTGTCCAGCGGACCCGCATTGCCCTCATCACTGCGCGTCGCGATTACGCCGCAGACCGCTGGAGTCGAGCGAACGCAGCTCGATCGGTATGCTGCGCTTGCCGATGCGGGGCTCGTTCTTGGGCCGGAGGGGACGCGAGCCTTTGGCGAGATCGGTGTCGTTCGCGGTGATGCGCTGTGGAATCCGGCCTTGCTCGTTGCCGCTCGGCTCGGCGGCACGCGACTTTTCGTCTGGCATGCGGATGGCGATCGTGCGTTGGTGACGCAACTCGCGCGCGTACGCGCGTCGGAGTTGCGCGCCTACGTGGTCGTGTTCGATGCGGGCGCGGATCGCGCGTTTGCGGTCGATCCCGATGGCGTCGTGATCTGCGGCACGTTCGATGACTTTCGGCTGGCGGCGTTTTCGTTCGATCGCGCTCGGACCGATGCGTGGACGATCGCTCCGTTCACGAACGTTGCGGATGGATTGCGTTTGGTCGATCGACTTGCCGTCGCACGCGTGTAAGGGTCGATCGTGCGGTATATCCTCAGCATGATCGTGCGTTCGTGCTTTTTTGCGCTCGCCTTGCTCGGCGTCACGCGGATCGTGCCCGCATCGGCGGCGGTGCTTCCACCGCAGCTGGCGCCGAGTGCGCCGTTTCCGCTCGTGCTGGCATCGAATCTCGAACGTGAATTCGTCGCACCGGGCGTTTCGCGTGCGACCTATCGTCTGCTCACCTCGAGCGGGCCGCTCAACGTCTTCATCGTGATCGTCGATCCACACGAGCCCACGATTCGACTGGAGACGGTCCTCGCCCACGATCGCTTGATCGGCACGGGCGAAACGGTTTCCGCGATGGCACAGCGCACGGGTGCGATCGCCGGCATCAACGCGGATTATTTCGATGTCGGCAATACCAATCAACCGCTCGGTGTCGTCGTCGCGCACGGTGCGTTCCAACGGACGCCGAGCATTCGCCCCGCGCTCACCTACACGCGCGCGCACGACATCCGCTTCGAGTCGTATCGCTTCTCCGGACGCGCGACGAGCGGTACGCAGCAATTCACGATCACGCACGTGAACGAATATCCGCCCGAAGGCGGCGCATCGCTGATGACGCCGGCGTTCGGACCGCTCGCACCGAATGCCGCCGTGACCGCACTCGATCTCGAACCGCTCGGCGATATCCCAACGCCGATTCCCACCGGCGCGGCACCGCAATCACCGTCGGCTCCGCAAACGCGCTATCGTGTAAACGCCATCGAAACCGGGACGTTCGGAACGCCGCCCGCAATCCGTCTCACACTCGGTCCCGCAGCGCTTGCGAATGCAACGCTGCCCGCAATCGGCGATGAAGTGGACGTTACCCTCGGGACGGATCCCGATGTGAGCGACGTTCTCGCGGCCGTCGGCGGCGGTCCGTTGCTGCTCGCGGACGGAAAGCCCGTCGATGATCCGGTGAGCCCCGGCTACGCCGAACGCGCGTTGCGCATTCCGGTCGCGGCCGCAGCGAAACTCGCCGACGGACGCCTTGCGCTCGTGACGATCGACGGACGTCATCCGCCCGTTTCCATCGGCACCTCGCGCGCGGAATTGATCGCGCTGCTCGCGGCGATCGGCGCGACGGATGCGATGCAATTCGATTCCGGCGGTTCGGCGACGCTGGTCGCACGCGTACTCGGCGATCCGCAGCCGAGCGTCCTCAATGCGCCCTCCGACGGCAGCGAACGACTCGTCGCCGACGGACTCTTCGTCTACAGCGATGCCCCGCAAGGCTCGGCCGCTCGACTCGCCGTTCATCCGAATTCGCTCGTTGGGCTGCGCGGCGTGATCGTACCGATGCGCGGCGCGCTTACCGATGCATCGGGTCACGCATTAGGCGCGGCGAGCGGTCCGTGGAGTCTTGCCGCACCGAGCGCACTTGCGACGATTACAAGCGATGGGTTCGTTCATTTTGGCATGCAGCCGGGTGCCGGTATCATTCGCGTTGCGCGCGGCGGCGTTGCGGCGGAAGTGCCGATCGCGATTCTCGCCGGTGTCGCGCAGTTGAACATCGATCCCGACCGTCCCAATCCCGATCCGGGGACGGCGATTGCGTTGCATGCCGTCGGCTACGATGCCGCGCATCGACTCGTTGCGATCGGTGACCATGCGGTGTGGTCGGCGACCGGCGGTGCGATCGATGCGCGCGGTATCTTCACGGCCGGAACGAGCGACGCGCTCGTGACGGCGACGCTCGGACCGGTCCAAATCAAGACGACGATCCGCGTCGGCCGCCGCTTCGTGCCCGCCGCGCTGTTCGATGCCCCGAACGAATACGCGTGGCACGTCTCGACGACACCGGCCAACAATCCGGCATCCGTCGATTTCGCATCGCCGAGCGATGGCTCGTTGCGCATCACGTACGATTTTCGCGATAAGGAACGCGCCGCGTATGCAAACCGTACACCGCCGCTTTCTCTCGGCGACGCGCTCGCGTTTGGAGTCGCGGTCGATGGCGACGGCAGCGGCGTTTCGCTGCGCGCGTCGATCAGCGATCGCTTCGGCGAACGGACCACGATCGTGCTCGCGCCACGGATCGATTGGACGGGCGTGCAATTGCACGAGGCACCGATTCCGAGTTGGCTGGCGCCGCCGATCGCGCTGCGTGCCCTCTACCTGACGGCTGGGAGCAAAACGAATAAGCCCGCCGGTACGATCACGCTGCGAAATGTTCGTCTCCTCGTACCGGGAAGCGGACCGCACGTGCCGTACGAGATGCGATGAACTATTCGGGACTCGCCGCGCGCGCACTCGACACGGCGCTCGCGCGCGGAGCGACGTACGCCGATATACGCTTTGAAGAAACGCGGTCCGAACGGATCGAGGTCCGGAGCGGAGCGGTCGTCACCTTGAGCGACACGCGCAGCGACGGGTATGGCATTCGCGCGTTCGTCGATGGCGCATGGGGCTTTGCTGCATCGCCCGATCGCAGCGATCGCGCGCTCGATGAGACCGCGGCTCGCGCGGTTGCGATCGCGCGAGCGGGAGCGTCGGTCGCAACGAAGCGCTTTGCAATCGAGCCCGCCGACCGACACGTCGCAACGTATGCAACGCCCGTCGATCGCGATCCCGATACCATTTCGATCGGCGAGCGGGTTGCATTTCTGCTCGACGCCGAACGCGCCGTTCATTCTGCGCCGAGCATTTCGGTCGGACGCGCGTGGATCGACCTGTGGCGCGCGGACAAAGCCTTCTTCTCGACGACCGGATCTGCCATCACGCAAACGATTCGGCAAACCGGCAGCGGACTCTGGGCGCTCGCCGTCGGCGAAACCGATTCGCAAGATCGCACGTTTCCCGGAGACGTTGGTTTCTATCAGAGCGGCGGCTGGGAGATCGTCGAGCAAGCGCACTTACTCGAGAACGCCGCGCGGATCGGCGAAGAGGCACATCAATTGCTCTCCGCTCCGCAATGCCCGAGCACGACGGCCGATTTGATTCTCGGCAGTTCGCAGGTCTCGCTGCAGATTCACGAATCGTGCGGCCATGCCGCCGAACTCGATCGCATCATGGGGTGGGAAGCGAACTTCAGCGGCACGAGCTTCTTACGCACCGAGGAAATAGGCAAGCTCAAGTACGGCAGCGATAACGTCACGATCGTGATCGACAATCTGCTGCCGCGCGGCATGGCAACCGCAGCATTCGACGATGAGGGAACACCCTCGGGAAGCTCCGATGTAATCCGTAACGGCGTGCTGGCAGGATTCGAGAGTTCGCGCGATACGGCGGCCGCCATCGGGCTTGCGAGCAGCGGATGCGTGCGCGCGCAGGGCTGGCAATTCGTGCCGATGATCCGCATGTGCAACCTCAACCTGTTGCCCGGCGATAAGCCGTTCGAGGCGCTCTTCGATGGCGTTCGCGAGGGCGTGTATATGGAGTCGAACCGATCGTGGTCGATCGACGATCATCGCTTGAATTTTCAGTTCGGCTGTGAAATCGGCTGGGAAGTCAAAAACGGCAAACGCGGTCGGATGCTCAAGAATCCGACGTACGCCGGCGTTACGCCTCAGTTTTGGAACGCGTGCGACGCGATCGCCGATGCGGCATCGTGGGTCGCCTGGGGCACGCCGAATTGCGGCAAAGGCGAACCGATTCAGACCGGACGCACGACGCAAGCGGCGTCACCCGCGCGCTTTCGCAACGTGCAGATCGGGGTCGGCTACGATGGATGAAGCCGAACGTATAGCGCTTGCCGAACGGACGCTCGCGCACGCAGGTTCCGGGGGTCTCGAGGTCATGGTGAGCGTGTCCCATTCGGCGCTCACGCGCTTTACGCACAACGCGATCCATCAAAACGTCGATTCCTCAGATTCGACGATTCGCGTGCGCGCCGTTCGCGGCAAACGAACGGGCGTTGCCACCACGAACGGCACGGACGCCGATGCGCTGCGCGACGTGGTCGCACGCGCGCGAGCACTCGCGCACTTCGCACCGGCTGATGACCAGACGCCGGAGCTTGCCGGCCCGCAATGCTACACACCCGTCGTCACTACCGCGCCCGCGCCGATCGGCCCGACCGAACGCGCCGCCGTAGCTCGGGCGATGTTCGACGTTGCCGAAGTCGATCGCTATTGGGCCGCCGGTTTCGTTACCAATGGGACGCATGGGATCACGCTTGCAACGACGGCTGGGCTACGGGCCTCATACGATGCGACCGACAGTGGTGCGAACGTCAAACTGAACGGCCCCGACGCGACGGGATTTGCCGAGCAACACACGATCGATGCGCGCGCGATCGACGGTGCAGCGCTGGCCCGACGGGCCGCCGCCAAAGTCGCTGCGGGCGCCACACCGCGCGCGCTCGATCCGGGCGTGTGGACGGTCATCCTCGAGCCGGCGGCATTCGGCGAATTGATCGCGTACATTACGGATCATTTCTCCGCCCAATCGTATGCGGAGCGTTCGTCGTTTTTGACCGGTGCGCTCGGAAAAGCGGTCTTTGGGACGAACGTGACGATCCGCGATGACTACGCGCATCCGCTCAATCCCGGGCAGCCGTTCGACTTCGAGGGAACGCCGACGCAGCGGATCGCCCTGGTCGAAAACGGCATCGCGCAATCGCTCGTGACCGACACGCGCTACGCGCGCGCTCTACACTGCTCGAACACCGGTCACGCGCTCCCGGCACCAAATGCCTATGGTCCGCAGCCGATGAACGTGGTCGTCGACGGCGGAACGAAATCGACCGAGCAACTCATCGCCGAGACCAAGCGCGGCGTGCTCGTCACGCGGCTCTGGTACGTGCGCACGATCGACCAGCGCGCGACGATCGTGACGGGCATGACGCGCGAC
>Ga0123339_10002467_pt1 | contig 12523 bp, 12 predicted proteins | sample lystaG_FD_89956 | JGI IMG/M metagenome (GOLD analysis project Ga0123339, IMG submission 89956) | Glacier valley bacterial and archeal communities from Borup Fiord, Nunavut, Canada, to study Microbial Dark Matter (Phase II) -... | ecosystem: Environmental > Aquatic > Freshwater > Ice > Glacier ... | reverse complement strand
GGAAAAATTGAAAAATATGCGAATGTTTTTCATCGTTTTATTGGTGAAAACCCGTTTGTACCCCTACAACATCTTATAAAAGCTATACAGATTTATCAGCTTGCAAATAAGGTGCTTGGCAGAAATCACCTCTGCCGTAGCTAGTTTTAATATTGGCTTTTTCAATAACTTATGATTTTTTGGCCATTTTTCTATTCGTTATCTCGTCACGCAGGCAATGAATAATTCACTGTAAATTTTCAGGTCTTTTATATATTTGGATTATGTTAGCCACTCATAAGCCCGAGATTCATCGTTTTATTCAGAATGCCTTAATGGAAGATATCGGTGATGGTGATCATACCTCTCTGGCAACTATTCCCCCAGGCCTGGAAGGTAAAGCCAGGCTTCTTGTAAAGGATAATGGCATTATTGCCGGAGTTGAACTTGCACTTGAAATATTCAGAGAAGTTGACCCTCATTTATATGTAGATCTGATTATTCCTGAAGGCGCTGATGTTACACAAAATGACACTATTTTCATCGTTCAGGGCAGCGTACACGCCATTCTAAGAGCAGAAAGACTGGTACTTAACTGTATGCAGCGAATGAGTGCAATTGCTACATCTACCAATTCGATTGTTAAAAAAATTGCACATACCGGCTGTCAGGTATTGGATACCAGAAAAACTACCCCTGGTTTCAGATTAGCCGAAAAATGGGCCGTTGCTACTGGTGGTGGTGTTAATCACCGTTTCGGCTTGTATGATATGATTTTGATTAAGGATAATCATATTGATTTTGCCGGAGGTATAAAACCCGCTCTTGATGCAGTCAGACTTTATCTTGCTAGTACAGGTAAAAACCTTAAAGTGGTGATCGAAGTCAGGTCTATGCATGAACTTGCCCAGGTTATTGAAAATGGGCCGGTTGAACGAATTCTGCTAGATAATTTTAATACTGATCAATTAATAGAAGCTGTTAAATTTATTAACAGGAGGTATAAAACAGAGGCAAGTGGAAATATTACTGCTGAAAATGCCCTGAGTTATGCTGAAACAAGAGTTGACTTTATTTCTCTTGGTGCCATTACCCATTCTGTTCCAAATTTTGATCTAAGTTTAAAAGCGTGTTCATGAGTTTAATTTATGCCGGGCTTTTATTCATTACGGCTTACCTGCTTGGCTCGATTCCTACAGCCGTCTGGCTGGGCAAAGCAATCTATGGTATTGATGTTAGAGAACATGGCTCAGGAAACGCAGGAGCCACCAATACATTCAGAGTTTTAGGAAAAAAAGCAGCCATTCCTGTTATGCTGATAGATATTGCCAAAGCCTACATTGCCTGCAATCTTATATGGTTACTGCCGGATGCGGTTCCGAATTCTTCATCATTCTTATATCTTCAGATTGGTCTGGGTATTGTAGCTGTTGCCGGTCATATCTACCCTGTTTTTGCAGGTTTTAGAGGTGGCAAGGGGATTGCCAGTCTTTTCGGAATGATTCTGGCCATACACACTCCAACAGCATTAATATGTCTTCTGATTTTTGTGCTGATTTTACTAACTACCCATTACGTTTCTCTAGGGTCAATGCTCGCAGCTCTGGCATATCCTTTCCTTGTTTTCTTTATTTTTACGCGTGTAAACTCTTCACTTGTTTTCTTTGGGATTCTGGTATGCTTTTTGGTTTTTTATACTCACAGGAAAAATATTACCCGTTTACTTGCAGGTACTGAGTCAAAAATCTATTTGTTTAAATAAAAATCATGAAACGCTTATTCAACGCTTTATTTTGTCTTACCCTACTTTTAACTGCTTGCGACACTGTACCATTGACCGGCCGCCGTCAGCTAACATTATTATCTGATGATCAGGTAAATTCTATGGCCTTGGTTCAATACAACCAGTTTCTTACGTCAAACAAAGTTGAACCAGCTTCAAGCAGCAATACAGAGAAAGTAAAAAGAGTAGGCAACAGACTTGCAGCTTCTATAACTCAGTATCTGAATGATAAAGGACTGGGAGATAGGGTTTCTGGCTATAAATGGGAATTCAATCTCGTCGAAAGTAAGGAAGTTAATGCCTGGTGTATGCCAGGAGGTAAAGTAGTGGTGTATTCAGGTATTTTACCGCTTTGTCAGGATGATGCGGGCCTGGCAACGGTAATGGCTCATGAAATCGGTCATGCTATTGCCCGCCATGGTAATGAACGTATGTCTCAGCAGATGGTTGCACAGGGAATTGAGCAGGTTGGCGATATTGCGCTGAATACCAATTCCCAATACGTCAATATTTTTAACACAGCTTTTGGGTTAGGTGCCCAGTATGGAGTTATCCTTCCCCATTCCCGGCTCCAGGAATCAGAAGCAGATCATCTTGGACTTATTTTTATGTCAATGGCTGGATATGATCCACATACATCACTTTACTTCTGGCAGCGTATGGCTGTTGCTTCAAAAAATAACGAGAGTTCTTTTTTTAGCGATCACCCAAGTGACCAGCAGCGTATCAATGATATAAAGAAGCTGATGCCAGAGGCTATGAAATTTTACCGGCATTAATAGTTACATCCTGAGCTAAAACCTTAAAAAAAGTAAATTGTAAATTGATACATAAAAGTCTAAATCTGTATCATTAATGATGTTTAAAGCTGTTTTTAAGCATGATAAATAAAGTAGATTACTAACCTAACCTGTTTGTCTTTTCTAATTTTTAAAACAATTTATTAAATTAGCTCTGTAGAGCCGCTCCTAGGCAGAGTTCGCTTGTCTAGATCAAAAAGATTCATTATCCTAAATGTTTTCAGATTAATATTAAATTCAAATGCCAAAACTAATCACAAGCAGCCAACTAACTGATATCGATCAGTTATCTATTGAAACAATTCGCCTACTTTCTGTTGATATGGTTCAAAAAGCAAATTCTGGTCACCCGGGTCTGCCACTTGGAGCTGCGCCTATGGCATATGTATTGTTTACCCGGTTTCTTAAATATAATCCCAAAGATCCAAAATGGCTAAATAGAGACCGTTTTATTTTATCTGCAGGTCATGGATCTGCACTTCTTTACAGTATGTTACATCTTACAGGTTATGACCTGTCAATGGATGAGCTTAAGAAATTTCGCCAGATGGGTTCTAAAACACCTGGACATCCTGAATCAACTCTTACACCAGGGGTTGAAGTAACCACTGGCCCCCTGGGCCAGGGTTTCGGCAATAGTATAGGTGCAGCTATTACTGAAGCTTTTCTTGGTGCCACCTATAATAAACCAGACCAGCAGTTAATTGATCATTATACCTATATGATTGCTAGTGATGGAGATTTGATGGAAGGTGTTGCTTCTGAGGCAGCCTCTCTTGGTGGTCACCTTCAACTGGGCAAAATTATCTGCCTCTATGATGACAACCATATTTCACTTGATGGCCCAACCAGTCTATCATTTACTGAAGACAGGTTAAAGCGTTTTGACGCATATGGCTGGCATATTCAGCAGGTTGAAGATGGTAATGACCTGGATGAAATTGAGACTGCCATTAAAGCCGCACAACAAGTAAAAAACAGACCGTCTATTGTCGCAGTCAGAACCATCATAGGTTTTGGTAGTCCGTTACAGAATACCAGTAAATCGCATGGTAGCCCGTTGGGAGTTGAAAATATTGTTAAAACAAAAGAATTCTTTGGAGCTGATCCCAAAAAAGCATTTTTTGTACCAGATGGTGTTTATGAACATATGCAGGCAAAAGGTATAGAAGGCAGTAAATTACAAGTCCAGTGGAACAGTCAGCTTGAATCTTATACCCGTTCATATGCTAAAGAAGCAGCTGAAATAAAGCTGATAGAATCATTTACACTTCCACAAAATTGGGATGCAAAATTACCAGTAATAAAAGCTTCAGAAGGCCCTCTTGCAACACGTCAGGCATCGGGAACTGCACTAAATATTCTTAAAGACAATATTCCATTTTTAATAGGAGGATCTGCTGATCTGGCAAGTTCAAATGAAATGCCTACAAAAAGTGATCTGAGTTTTCAGCCAGGCCATTATGAAGATAGAAATATCTGGTTCGGGGTTCGTGAGCATGCGATGGGAGCAATCTTAAATGGTATGATTGCCAAAATAGGGATTAAAGCCTACGGTGGTACATTTCTTACGTTTTCTGATTATATGCGTGGGGCAATCAGAATTGCAGCATTATCAGATGCCCCTGTAATTTATGTCTTTACCCATGATAGTATTGGTATGGGAGAAGATGGCCCAACGCATCAAAGTATTGAGCAGATAGCGGCTTTGAGGGCTATTCCTAACCTGGTAGTAATTCGCCCAGGTGATGCCAATGAGACCATTGAAGCCTGGAGAGTAGCCATTGCAAGTGAAAAAAGTCCTGTAGCCCTGATTCTATCACGTCAAAAAATGGCAGTTATAGATCAGGATAAATATGCTTCTGCCAGAAATGTTGAAAAGGGTGCTTATATCGTTAGTCCTGCTAAAGGTGCAGCTCAGTTAATATTGGTCGCAACTGGTTCAGAGCTTGAACTTGCCATTAGTGCCCAAACTGAGCTTGCTGCCGAAGGTATCATTGCAAGTGTTGTCAGTATGCCATCATTTGAATTGTTTGAACGTCAGTCTGATTCTTATAAAGAATCTGTATTACCAGTTGCAATTCAAAAGCGAATTTCAATTGAGGCTGGTACTTCATTCGGCTGGCACCGATACATTGGACGTGAAGGCATTGTAATTAGTATTGATACGTTTGGTGAGTCTGCTCCTGGTGAAGAATTGATGAAGAAATTCGGATTTTCTATAGAAAATGTTGTTGGTAAAGCAAAAGAGTTGGTAAAGCAGATAAAATAAGTAGTATGGAGCTGATTGGAATTGCTGCTGATCATGGCGGATTTGAATTGAAAGAAATTCTGAAGCCATTATTGGTCAAGGCAGGTTTTCAGGTTAAAGATTACGGCGCTGTTCGATTTGATGGCGAAGATGACTATCCTGATCTGATAGCACTTCTTGCTGCCGGAATTGAAAAGGGGGAAGTTAAAAAGGGGCTTGCTGTTTGCGGTAGTGGGGTGGGAGCTTCTATTGTAGCCAATAAGTTTAAAGGTGTCAGAGCAGCCCTGATCACTGAAACCTATTCTGCCCACCAGGGTGTTGAACACGACGATATGAACGTATTATGTTTGGGCGGGCGTGTGATTGGAATTGCCCTTGCCTGGGAAATGGTTGAAGCCTTTCTGGCAGCAAACTATATTGGAGGTGGCCGTTTTCAACGGAGACTTGATAAACTAATTGAATTTGAACAACACAATTTTAAAAAAATTGAATCATGAATAATCCGCTAAAACAAATTCCTGAAATGGGCCAGAGTATCTGGCTTGATTATATACGCCGTGGTTTCCTGTTAAATGGAGACCTGAAAGCATTAATTGATAACGACGCTTTACGCGGTGTAACCTCTAACCCTGCCATATTTGAAGAGGCGATTGCCCATAGTGATGATTATAAAGAAACGATCATGCAACTAGCGAGAACAAGTCTTACCAATAAGCAGATTTTTCTAAATCTGGCTATCGAAGATGTTCGTACTGCGGCTGATATTTTTAAGGGCGTATATGATGCAACTGCAGGCCTTGACGGTTATGTTAGTCTTGAAGTATCACCAGATATCGCGCTTGATACCCAGGCTACCATTTCTGAGGCCCTGTCATTGTGGAAAGAACTTGATCGTCCCAATGTGATGATTAAGATTCCGGCTACATTTGAAGGCCTTGCAGCGATCAAAAAGAGCATTTCAGAAGGTCTAAATGTCAATGTAACGTTATTATTTGGTCTGCAGCGTTATAGAGAAGTTGCGGAAGCATATATTGAAGGTCTTGAAGAGCGGGTTAAAGCTGGTAAACCTGTTGATCATATATTTTCTGTAGCCAGTTTCTTTTTGAGTCGCATTGACACAATGGTTGACCCTATGCTTGAAAAAATAATTACACAGGGTGGACAGCAGGCTGATCTTGCCAAAACGCTACTTGGTAAAGCGGCAATAGCCAGTGCAAAAATGGCATATCAGATTTATAAAGAATTATTTTTTTCTGAGCGTTTCAATGCTTTACGAGAAAAAGGTGCTAATCCACAGCGTCTGCTTTGGGCCAGTACGGGCACAAAAAATAAAGCATACAGTGATGTTAAATATATTGAAGCCTTAATTGGCCCAGATACAGTAAATACAGTTCCTCAGGATACTCTTAAAGCTTACCGCGACCACGGTAAGCCAGCTATCCGTATTGAACAGGATATTGCTGATGCAGCTTCGGCCATGAAAGATCTTGAAAAAGTTGGTTTAAGTATTGACTCCATAACCAAGACTCTGGTAGATGAGGGAATTGAAAAGTTTCTCAAGCCGTTCCAGAGTCTGATGAATGTGCTTGCTGGAAAACGTAAAGAAGCTACTGATCTTGCACATTAATTTATAAAATCAGATTATGGAAAACACAAATGCCTTTGATTTCGGAATGATAGGCCTTGGAGTGATGGGTCGTAACTTTTTGTTAAATCTGGCTGATCACGGTTTTGCTGTTGCAGGTCTTGATCTGGATGAAGCCAAGGTGAAAACCCTTGCGGCTGAAGCAAAAGAAGGCATCAGGGTTAGTGCCACTCAATCAGACAGAGAATTTATTGCCATGCTGAAGAAGCCAAGGGTAATCATGATGCTCGTACCTGCAGGTAAACCTGTAGATGCCGTTGTAGACGGATTACTTCCGTATATTGAAGCAGGTGATATCATCATCGATGGTGGCAATAGTTTGTTTAGCGATACCAATAGACGGGTAGCTGAACTTGCAGAAAAAAATATACATTTTTTAGGTGTTGGTGTTTCTGGAGGTGAAAAGGGAGCACGTTATGGGCCCAGTATTATGCCTGGAGGAAATAAAGAAGCTTACGAACGAGTTCGTCCAATGTTTGAAGCAGTTGCAGCTAAGGTTAATGGCGAACCATGTGTCACATGGCTGGGAGAAAACTCAGCTGGCAACTATGTAAAAATGGTTCATAACGGCATTGAATATGGTTTGATGCAATTAATTTCAGAGGCTTATGATGTGCTTAAAAAAGGTATGGGTTTAAACGACGAAGATATTCGTACAACGTTTGCTGCATGGGATCAGGGTGAACTAAAATCCTTTTTACTTGAAATAACGGCTGAAATTTTCGGTTATAAAGATGAGATAACAGGTGATTTGCTTGTAAATTTAATTTCTGACCGTGCACGTCAGAAAGGTACCGGTAAATGGACTTCACAGAATGCCATGGATCTGCAGGTACCTTTACAAACCATTGATATGGCAGTAACCTTGCGCGATACGTCTGCTTATAAAGAATTGAGGCAGGAAATTTCAGGAGTTTATAAAAACATAACCGATAAAAGTAGATCTGAAGTTTCTATTACAACCGAACAGCTGAGAAAAGCATTTTACACGTCTTCACTTATTACCTATGCTCAGGGAATGGCTATGCTTGCTACCGCTGATAAAGAATATACCTATGACTATAAGCTGAGTGAAATTGCACGTATCTGGCGCGGGGGTTGTATTATACGTTCAGCTTGCCTTGAAGATATTAAAAATGCTTTCAAAATAAATCCAGCACTTGGCAATTTATTACTTGATCCACAGCTTTCAAAAAAATTGACTGACTATCAGGCTGATTTGCGTCAGACAATTGTCTTTGCGGTTAATAGAGGTATTCCTGCTGCTGCCTTGATGGCATCGGTTTCTTACCTTGATTCATTTAGGTCGGCTAAGCTACCAACCAATTTAATCCAGGCCCAGCGTGATTATTTTGGGTCTCATACATATGAAAGAATTGATCAGGGAGGTATTTTTCATACCCAGTGGTCAGGTGCTTCTACTGTTAAAAACCCAGCTTGATCTGTACGCCCAAATCCTATTCTAAATTTTAATTAAAAATGAGCACAGAAATTTCTAATGCAAATAATGCAGATCAGACACAGGCTAATCCTAATGCCACGCTGAAATCGGAACCTACTGTAATGGTTGTTTTTGGTGGCACTGGTGATCTGGCAGAACGTAAGCTGGCTCCTGCATTTTTTAATCTGTTCATTGATGGTATGTTGCCTTCAAATTTTGAATTTATTGGATTAGGAAGATCTGAATATAGTGATGAAAAATATAGAAAACATTTAGAAGACGGAGTCAACCAGTTTTCACGACGCAAACCTGAAAAAGGCCAGTGGGAAAGTTTTTCACCTTGTATTTCTTACTTTAGATCTGATATTTCCGACATAAAATCTTTTAATGAATTACACGATAAACTCAATGCACTTGATACGAAATGGGGGGTTCGTGCGAACAGAATATTTTATCTGTCAGTTTCACCTCGTTTTATTGAGCCCGTTACCAAAAATCTAAGTGTGGCTGGTCTGACATCTGATCCTGGGCATGATCGTATAATCATAGAAAAGCCTTTCGGTCATGATCTTGAAAGTGCTAAGGAGCTAAATGCGTTGCTGGCTAAAAATTTCAAAGAAAGTCAAATTTACCGCATAGATCATTATTTGGGTAAAGAGACGGTTCAGAATATATTGGCAATGCGCTTCGCAAATACACTTTTTGAGCCTTTATGGAATAGAAATTATATCGATTGCATTAAGATTACAGTTTCAGAACAGGTTGGCGTTGAAAATCGCGGTGATTACTACGATGGAGCCGGTGCTTTTCGCGATATGATTCAGAATCACCTGCTACAACTTCTTTGCATGATTGCCATGGAACCTCCTATTTCTTTTGATGCAGATGAAATCAGAAGTAAAAAGGTAGATGTTCTTCGGGCCATCAGACCATTTACCCCCGAAGAAGTTAGAAAACAAGTTATCAGAGCTCAATATGGTCCGGGTTTAGTAAATGGTAAAGAGGTAAAAGGCTACCGTCAGGAAGATAAAGTTAATCCTAGTTCTACTACTGAAACCTATGCAGCCATAAAGCTATTTGTTGATAACTGGCGCTGGCAGGATGTTCCTTTTTATCTGCAGACAGGAAAACAACTGAAAGACAAAGAATCGATGATTACTGTCCAGTATCACCCGGTTCCACATCTTCCTTTTCCGAAAGAAGTTGCAGAAAACATGCATGCAAATCAATTATTGATTCATATACAGCCAGAGATGGATATTGTATATAAGTTTCAGGCAAAAGTGCCAGGTTTGAAGATGCTAATCAGTCCAGTACAGATGGTATTTGATTATGAAGCCCAGGGAACCGGCCAGCCTCCTGAAGCATATGAAACACTACTACTTGATGTGATGCTCGGCGATGCAACGCTATTTATGCGTGTAGATCAGGTTGAAGCAGCATGGGCAGCAGTTATGCCAATTCTAAATACTTGGAAAAGAGATCACACAACTGAGCTCCTGACATATCCTGCAGGCTCTACAATTGAAGATGTTGCCAAGATTCTAATCCAGCATAGTGATAACAACCTCAAAGAACTGGTGGCCTTTGAAGATAATCGTGAAGCACAGATGAGAGTATGATATTTGTTTATGATAATCCTACACTACTGAGCCAGGCCCTGGCTCAGTTCTTTATTGATAAATGCAAAGAATCAATAAAGGAAAGGGGTAAATTTACTGTTTGTCTGACTGGTGGCAGTTCACCTAAAGAATTATACAAATTATTGTCTTCACCTCCAATCAGCAATCAGATTGATTGGCAAAAAGTATTTGTTTTTTGGGGTGATGAACGTATGGTTGCAGATAACGATGTCCAGAATAACGGGCAGATGACATTCGATGCCTTATTGAACAATGTGCCTGTTCCTGCAAATCAGATTTTTAGAATGAACGGCAATCTATCCCCAGATGCAGCAGCAGTAGCTTATGATAAAATTTTAAAAGAGTTTTTTCAAGTTGAAGGGCCAGGATTTGATCTTATCCTGCTTGGTATGGGTGAAAATGCGCATACAGCTTCTTTGTTTCCATATACTTCTGCGCTCACTGAACATACTGCTTGGGTAAAAGGTCTCTATATTGAAGAAGTAAAAATGAACAGGCTTACACTGACTGCGCCATTCATAAATATGGCAAGAGAAATTGTATTTATTGTTTTTGGTGCTAATAAAGCTCAAACCCTGCATGAAGTTCTTGAGGGTGATCGCGATATACAGCTAAAACCAGCACAACTAATCGTACCTGTCGATGGTAATCTTCGCTGGTTTTTAGATACAAAGGCTTCTTCAGATCTTTCAACTGCCATACTTAGCGCGATCGTTTAGGCTGGCAGTTTTGCAACAGGTAAATCATGGCAGAATTTTAATCCTTTGATCCATGAGATATATTGCTTATTTCAAGATGCATTATTAGTAATAACCGATAAAAATTTAAACCTGTGTAACTAAATTTCCGGAGGTTCTGTTTTTTTATCTCGCTCTATCACCTCCATATTAGCAATTCTTGTTTTTTCATCAACAGTAAAGCGCAGCATGGTTCTTTTTTGATGAAAACCTTCAAGTCCGGCTGCACCAGGATTAAGGTGTAGGAATTTCAATTCCTTATCATAGATTATTTTTAGAATATGTGAATGCCCGCAAATAAAAAGGTCAGGTTTCTCACGTTTCAACATGTCTTTTGTTGTCACAGAATACCTACCTGGATAACCACCAATATGGGTCATTATAACCCGAACGCCTTCAATTACAAATCCAATTATTTCTGGAGCCATCTTCCTTATTTCCTGACCGTCAATATTTCCATAAACAAGCCTAAGCGGTTTTCCTGTAGATTCTAACTTATCAAGTACTTCTTTGCTTCCAATATCACCTGCATGCCAGATCTCATCTGCCTCCTGGATATACTTCATAATGAATTGATCAATAATTGAATGCGTATCAGAAAGCAATAATATCTTTATCATTTTTTGCGTTTATTAATTAATTTAAACTGACAGCCCTCTTTATTGTTATCTCGGGATGAAGAAAGTTTTAATTGCCGGCGCCAGCTCAGGAATTGGTTTTGCTATTGCAGATAAATTGATAGCAGGTGGTAACCATGTCTTATCAATCTCAAGAAATCGTCCTGATTTAAACATCGCTGAACATACTACCTATGATGTACGCGCTGACGAAAAACCACCAGTCATTGAAGGACCGCTTGATGGTCTGGTTTATTGTCCGGGTTCATTAAACCTGAAACCCTTTAAAAGCTTAAAAGTACAAGACTTTCTTGCTGATTTCGAAATTAACCTATTGGGGGCAGTAAAACTTATTCAGGCTTATTTACCAAACCTCTTATTAGCTGAAAATGCTTCGATTGTACTTTTTAGTTCTGTAGCAGCTGGGACAGGTATGAATTATCATAGCTCTATTGCAGCTTCCAAGGGAGCAATTGAAGGGTTTGCGAAATCACTGGCAGCTGAGTTTGCCCCAAAAATAAGAGTAAATGCAATTGCACCCTCCTTGGTCAAAACCCAGATGACAGTAAGGCTTACAGATAATGACGTAAAAGTCGCTCAGTCGGCTGAACGCCATCCGTTGAAGCGAATCGGAATGCCCAATGATATCGCAAGTCTTGCCGTTTATCTACTCGGTGATGATGCGTCATGGATAAGCGGACAGGTTCTACATATTGACGGTGGTATGTCTAGCTTGAAAATGTAATGGAAATGCTTAAACTGGGTAGTAATGATATTGCTGGTCTTGAAGACAGATACAGGGCTCTGTTTATTAACTCCTTGGGAGGTTTTAAAAGCGTGGTTCTGGTTGGTACAGAAAATAATGAACATAAGACAAATCTTGCAATCTTTAGTTCCTTATTTCATATCGGGTCAAACCCACCAGTATATGGTATGATCATCAGACCCGATAAAGTTTACAGGCATACACTTGAAAATATTATTCAAACAGGATATTATACAATTAATCACCTGAATGAGCAAATCTATAAGCAAGGGCATCAGACTTCTGCGCGTTATGACCGGGAAATTTCAGAATTTGAGGTGACCTTTCTTGAAACTGAATATTCTGGTACGTTCAAGGCCCCATATGTAAAAGCAAGTAAGGTCAAAATCGGAATGCAATTTCTAGAACGTATTGATCTTGCTGTTAATGGTACAATCCTGATAATTGGAAAGGTTATGGAATGCTTTATTCCCGAAGTCAGTCTCAGGCCCGATGGTTTCATAGATCTTGAAGCAGCTGGTACCGTAACTCTGTCGGGCCTAGACAGCTATCATCTTACACAAAAACTTAGCCGGCTCACGTATGCTAAACCTGGAACCCTTCCTGAAGAATTTACCAAATGATATTTTTTGATTGTGAACGAACGTATTCAATAAAGTATACCCGACATGAATAAAACGGCGGTTACCCTGATTTTTCCGCATCAGTTATTTAAAGTACATCCTGCCATTACTGTTACCAGGGTAATTTATTTAATAGAAGAACATCTTTTTTTCAGGCAGTTCAATTATAATAAGCAAAAACTGATTCTTCACAGGGCCAGTATGAAATTTTATGAACGCTATTTAAGTTTAAAAGGCT
>Ga0123339_10002465_pt1 | contig 12535 bp, 9 predicted proteins | sample lystaG_FD_89956 | JGI IMG/M metagenome (GOLD analysis project Ga0123339, IMG submission 89956) | Glacier valley bacterial and archeal communities from Borup Fiord, Nunavut, Canada, to study Microbial Dark Matter (Phase II) -... | ecosystem: Environmental > Aquatic > Freshwater > Ice > Glacier ... | reverse complement strand
CCCCCGTTAGGGCTAATAACCTGTCCTGTGATAAATCCCGCCTTATCAGAAGCAAGAAACACAATAACATCGGCAATTTCCTGAGGCGTACCTATGCGGCCCAGCGGCGTCTGGTCGCATAATTCAGCAATATCCCCGGATGAGAGATTCATATTCATATCTGTATCCACAACACCCGGAGCCACACAATTCACGGTTATATGTGAAGGGCCCACCTCTTTTGCCAGGGCTCGTGTAAACCCGATGACGGCGGCTTTGGCCGTTGAATAGGACACTTCGCAGGACGCTCCGGTAATTCCCCAGATGGAAGACACTGTGATAATACTTCCTGTCTTTTTCGAGATCATACCCGGCAGAACGGCCTGCGTAATGTTGTAAAGGCCTGTTACATGTGTATCCATCATATCCTTGAATTCTTCTGGTGTTATATCTGTAAAGAGCTTCTGACTTGCAATTCCGGCATTGCTGACAAGAACATCAACCGCGCCGAATTGAAGATTTGCTTTTTGGACTGCATGGCGAACCGCCGCGTAATCTTTGATATCGATGGATATGGCAATGGCCTCGTGTCCCTCCATACGGAGTCTGGCAACAAGCGCCTCCGCTTTTTTTGTATTAGTATGATATAAGATAGTGACCGCATATCCCGCACGGGCAAATGCTTCAGCGGTCGCTGCGCCAATCCCTCGGGATGCGCCGGTTATGAGCGCATGAAGTCTGGTCTTTTGCATTGTGGTTCGCCTTCTCTCTTCCTTTTATCTCAGTCAAATACGCCGGTTCTACTAAAAAGAAATGTTCCCTCACTGGATTGAATCGTGAGTGTACACATTTTATTCTGATCCAATTGATATACTTTTGCCAAGCCGGTTAATTCCTCAACTGAAGTAATTCTTGTTACATCAACATCGGCTGCCGTGTTTTGACCATCAGATAACAGAAGCTTCGATAACGCAGCAGGTTCTGCAAAAATATCCGCAAGCAGAATATCCGTTCCCGATACAATGTCTTCATTTTGCTGCTCGATATGAAGACGCCCCTGCCCTTCGTCACATACATATATGGTCATTTCGCTTACATTCACTTCCTTAATAGTCATATCAGCAGAATCATAAACAATTGATACTACTTTGCCAAGTTCCGCAAAACCGCACTCAAGATCGCCTATGCATTGATATACATATAAATTCTCAGGAGTCAGAGTGACCATTGTTGAACTCAATTCGTTAGTTTGTTCTGACGTCTCCTTTTCGGCTGAAAGACTTTGAATATTCAAATCCACATCATCGGCACTGATGTTTTGAGCTGCAATCAGCGCGTCAAGAGTCTGGTTTGAGACACGCAGTCCATTTGCATATAAGCACACAAAACAAGCCGGATTATAGGAAAGTCCATATCCCCCGCCCAGCACCAAAAGAGAATCATTATTCTTAAGCGAATTCAAAATACCGTCCTGCAAAGCTTTTGATGAGAGTGCCTGATTATTATTATCCGCGAAAACGTTCTTAATCTGTCTGTTATTTGTAGTATTAATTAAAAATCCAAACGAGAAACAGACGACGAAAATAACAGCAAGTATTCGGATCACTGCCTCCTTTTTGACCCTTACAAATATAAACTGAATGACACAAATCGCAATAAGTACGCCTCCGAAATATTGTATATATATAGGTAAATAACCAACGCCCGGTGACAGTTCTATCTGATATCTTTCAGAAAGTGAAATAATGGTTGCCGGTAAAAGCCATAAAGCCAGTCCGTATAGGATTAGAGACCGCGGTGATTTTTTTCTGGGAAGCAGGAAGAAGACGAACATCAGCAGTACGCCGAATATGACTGCAAGAAGTACATCCCATGCTTTTACAGCAGCAAAAAACTGTCCCGCGCTGTGAAACAAAAAAGTCGGCTGGGCCAGGATCCAATAACTTAAGGGAATGGCGGAAGTAGTCTGACTGATAAAAGCTTTGGCAATTTTGCCGATATCAAATGAGATCTGGGTACCTGAGTACCCTGCACTTGCCGCATTTGCCCGAAGATAGAGCGTTATTCCAAGAATAACAGCCGTAACAATAAGGTGAGGAAGAAAATAGACGATCCTCATTTTTCCTTTTCCATAATGAACGGCGATTAATAGAAAGACAGCAATAAAGGAAAATGAAATTTCATAAATCAAAAGACTGCAGACGAACAAAATGCTGCTGAAAAGAATCGGCAGCACTTTTTTCTTTTCTATCCCGTAAATTTGAAAAAACATAGCCCATATTAAAAAAAGAGCCACAAACTGAAGCATACCATGATAGGCCAGCATTGGATCCTGATAATAACGGTATTGAATAAACACAGGTATGATAAGGATTGCAGCGGCAGCGGCCTGGGAACTCTTTGTCAACCGGTAAGTAAGAACCCCAAAAGAAGCAATTACGATCAAATTCAGGCAAATCTGAAAAGTGCGGTACGCAGCAAGCGTTGGAAGAACTGTGAATACTGTATACGAGTAGAAAGCCAATGGATAAAATCTGCCAGTATCCAGCCAGCTTTTAAGAATCTGCTGCGTGTGATCCCAAAGAGATCTGTCCAGGTATGTCAGCGCACCGCCTGTCGTACAATTAATTGCGTCGTCTCCGTTAAAGGGAACTTTATAAAGCAAAAGAAGTGTCAGCAATACAAAAATCATGGAAAGACTATAGAGTATATGTTCACGCCGGACATTCTTAAAAAAAGGAAATTCGTGTTTTGAACTATCTTCCATTATCAATCACCTTATAATATTTATTTTTTCATATTAAAAGAAATCTTTAAAATTGTGGATACAGACTGGTATTCAACAACATATATTGGTGTTACTTTTGAATTGATAACAATTGTATCATGGAAATGAGCTGAATCGGAAAGAAAACAGCAACATCAGTTGCAGATTTATCCAAATACGATTATCATCTCAATAGTACAAAATGTCTAATGAAATCGTGAGGTAACCGTAATGGGAACATTTGCAACTACAGATAAAAATTCAACTGATATTGATCCGGATGCTCTTACTGTTAATTTATCAGGAACCGGTCCAGATTCCGATGATCTGGTTAAAGAGCCTTCGAATGTCAAGCTTTCGGATATTGAACCGACTGACCTGGATTCGGAAGCGGATGAAAGTATCGACAGGATCATCGGAGCTCAGTATACATCTATTGAACACGAGGTTTCTTTGAATCCTTCGACTGAAGACGAGGAAGAAATTAATGCCATCGAGGATATGCTTCGCACAAAGAAGTCGGCACGTATCAGGAAGCAAATAATCGTAGAAAAACAGGATCAGCCGGAAGGATCAGCCGGCCGGCGTAAAATCGATCCGATCGCTGTCGTATCAGCTATTGTTGCTGCAGCTCTGATCTTTGTTTTCGCAGCCTATTTTGCAGGTCTTTTTGATACGGGCAACTCGCTGAAAATATCAATGAGCGAATTCACTTCATCTTACAGTAAGACAAATTCCTACAAAGCTATTTCCCGATATGGCTTTGCTTTTCCGGCAGTTACTTATGAGGATGAAACAATTGCATCGGACGCATCTTCTACAGCAACTATATCTGATGTCCGTTCATTCAGCGCGACGGTTGATAATACGATCAACTATCAGGTCTATATCTCAGGAAGAGTAAATAAAGCAGATGATAATATAAAGGACATGCAGGTTGTTTTGCTCCTCAGTGATCTTTCTGCCTTCAAGGATGCATTAGTTGTTTATGCGCCTTACGTACAGGTGCTGTATCCGAAGATGAGCCTTGAGGAATCAACGGCATTCCTTACCACACTGTATGACAGTTCTGACCCGGTAACAAAAAAAGGAGACTTCGGCCTTTATATTGATTCAGGAACAACAGGCGGCGTCAACTTCTGCACACTTTACATTATGACCGCAGCGGATGCTGATACTTTTGCTGCAAGATCTGCCACAGCAGCAGACGCAGCCACACCGGACACAACGGCTGCCGCAACTACCCTGGCTTCCTGATAAACCCACGGCAGAATAATTTACGCAACATGATAATGCCCCGTGAATATTTTTGTTCACGGGGCACTTATAATTTCGGGGCACTTATGACTTCACTGAATAAGATTTATCATTCAATTAATAATAGAAAGCATACTGAATGCGGGCGATAATGAAATCAATAATTCCGCTGATCATTGGCATACATGCCAGTGAAACAACTATAGTAAGCAGACTGCGAAATCCTGTCTTGTCATCAGACGAATCCTTTAACTCGGTAAACATGATTATCCCGGCAAAAACGAAGACGGCTGTAAGTAATCCGGAAAGAATGTTACTGAATGCAAAAGCACTGTCCAGAATGAATCCGATAAGATAAACGGGCACAATCGGGAGTAACGCCAACCCGGTAACAGCGATAATCTCCAGGAGGCTCTTCTTCTTGACTTTGAAAACACTCTGAAACAGCAGATAGGCAAATATAAGTGTTGCAAAGCTTATAATATCAGCAATAAAGTATCCGAATTGATACCCGAATCCTCTGAGTGAGCCAATACCAAATAGAGATAAAATGAAATGAATAATAAGGTAAGCTCCTATTGAGATCAGGCCCCATAGCCAATATTCTTTTTTGGCCCGGCTTGAAACGGCATGAATCGGATCCTTAAAATACTCTTTAAAGAATGCACTGATACCGGAACCCGATTCTCCGGCAGTTTTTGTCTTTTGTTCAGGTGCTGCAGGCTTTGTGAAATCAGTATATACACCAGCCAGAGCCGCGGGGCGCGTCATGACTTGAGGCTCGACTGCAACAGAAGCAGCGGGCACAATTATGGTCTCTGTCACAGGCGCCGCAGCTGGTGATGCTGCAGGCATAGTAAAGGCAGTAGGTTGCAGAACCGGTTCAAATACTATCTCTTTTGCTATCTGTGCTGACGGCTCCGATATTGGTTCTGAAGCGATCTCAGAAACAGGCTCTGTTATAGGCTTTGGCTGTTGTACGGCAGCGATTCTAAGATCCTGACCGCAATTCGGGCAAAAAGCAATTCCGTCTACCGTCTGCGTTCCACATTTAGAGCAAAACATATCATTACCTCCCAGTGTTTATTAAATAATCTGCTATTATCCGCAAGAATATAACTTCATGATAACACACATGGATGCATTCAACTATATTTGATCTTTATGAAGGTCTTCTCTTTTCATATATTGTTACTGCAAACAGACGAATATACTGATAATAAGGCAGGCCAAAAACACATATGGTAATATCCTTCAAAATTTGAATTGACATCATCGGAACTTATGATAAAATTGAAAAGGCGTCGGGGTGTAGCTCAGTTGGCTAGAGTGCTTGCTTGGGGTGCAAGAGGTCGCCAGTTCAAGTCCGGTCACTCCGACCACGCAAAAAACCTTAGGGAATTAATTCTCTAAGGTTTTCCCTTTTTTATGGATAATCATTTATTATCCGGCTTCTCTTCCGGGGTCTTCTTATTTCAGCAGAAATACCGTCTTCAGATCAGTGACTTGAGGACTGTTGTCAGCATTTGTCTCCATGATATCTGCCATAAAATCCCACCATTTTCTATTGATTGCCGTATCTGCAGATTTGGCCCACTTCTCAGGATCCTCAATTTCGATGTAACCAAAAAGCACATTGGTCTCTTCATCCAAAAAGATGGAGTAATTGCTGCCTCCGAATTCATGAATCATATCCTGCATTTCCGGCCACAATTCATTATGGCGTTTCTCATACTCTTGGGCCATTCCGTCATAAATCTTCATTTTAAATCCTTTGATCATATCATTCTCCCTTCATAACGAAGGATTCCTGCGGCCCATAATCCGCAGGAATCCTCTATTTATTATACTTCAAATATTTGAACCAACTTAATAAACGGTCTTCCATGTCTCGATGTTGGAGGAATCAAACTTGAATGGTGAGCCAAGGATGATCTCTGTGCCGCCGTCAGCAGCCTCAACGATCGTGTACTTGCCATTGTCGTCTCCAAGAGTGCCGGCTGTGAATGTTTCGCCTGCTTTACCGGTGATTGTTCCGTCAACAAGCGCGATGGCTGTATGAGCAGCAAGGGCGCCGATTTCTTCAGGGTTCCACAGGAACATGAAAGGGCAGGCCTTGTCAGCGCCGATATAATCAGCCATTTCGGAAGGAAGTCCAAGTCCGGTAAGCTTGATAGTAGCTGTAAGTCCTTTGTCGGTGAGTACTTTTCCGGCAGCGATCATTCCGACGGTTGTAGGAGCGCAGATTACTTTAAGGTCAGGATAGTTCTTGATCAAAGCTTCTGTCTCATCAACAGACTTCTGGAATTCATCATCGCCGTACGCGATCTTGACAAGTTCGAGGTTTCTGCTGTCTGCTTCAAGATCTGCCTTCATAGCGTCAATCCATGCATTCTGGTTAGTGGCCTGGCTTGTAGCGGAAAGAATGGCAAACTGTCCGCCGTCAGCGCCGGCGAGTTCCGCAACTGCAGCAACAAGTGTTGTTCCGATCAGAACAGTACCGGCCTGGTTTACATGAACAAGACGGCTGTCTTTGTTAACAGCAGAGTCAAGAGACAGCACTTTGATGCCGGCGTCCATAGCCTGCTTGAGAGCGGGCTGAAGAGCGTCAGCGTCGTTGCCGGCAATGGCTATTGCGCTTACTTTCTGTGCAACAAGTTCATTGATCATTGTGATCTGAGCTTCAGCTGTTGCCGATTCCGGAGCTTTGACGATGCAGGTTGCACCGGCAGCTTCAATAACTTTTTTGAATCCGGCGGATTCTTTCTCATTGTAAGGGTTACCGGCATTCTTTACGAGAATAGCATACGTCTTTGTGGCAGATGTTGTCTCTGTTGCTTTTTTGGCGCAGCCAGCCATCAATGATGAAAGCATTGCAATTGACAGTAGAACGACTAGTAGTTTCTTCATTTTCTTTCCTCCTTAAAAATGTGTAGTGAATTGTTCCTTATGACAGAAAACAAGTATTTCCTGTCATTTTTTACACAGAAAAAGATCACTTCCCCTGCATACTATACAAAATGGCTTTAGCCATCAGTATCAAAATAAAGGTTTACGTTCGGTCCGGTATTATTTAATTACATATTTTTAGATTTTTTCCTGAAAAGGCTGTCAAGTTTCAAATTCGGGAACATAACGGCAACGATTAAAAGGGTTCCGATAATAATCAGCATGGCGGATGCGGATGTGTTGATGAGACCTAAACCATACCTCAGGAAACCGATGATAAAAATCGATATGACTGCTCCTATGAACCGGCCTTTACCGCCGGATGTAGACACGCCTCCGAGGACAACCATGGAAATAGCTTCGAGTTCATAACCTTCACCGATATTGGGTCTTGTACTTCCCATGCGGGATGTCAGGAATATAGCTGTTATTGCTGCGAAGAGTCCGGCTAGTGTATATACGATCAAACGAATTTTCTGTACCCGTATACCGGCATACTTGCTCGCGATGCGGTTGCTGCCAATCGCGTACAGTTTTCTTCCGAATGTTGTCTTGTGAAGCACAATGCCAAAAACAACTGCGAATATGATGAATACAATCAGGATGTAAGGAACACTGCCGATTTTACCCCAGAAAATATTGCTGAACCAGGCAGGAAAGTTCTTGGAAGCCTGATCTTCAAGGATCATAACCGCAATGCCCCGGTAAAGTATCATCGTTCCCAGCGTTACAATCATTGGAAAGAGTTCCTGGAATCTGGTAAGAATGAACCCGTTGATAAATCCGCACAGTGTGCCTACCAGAAGGCAGATAACAATCGCAAGGCCCATCGGAATACCGAGCTTATTATAAGCTTCAGCCATGATAACCGAAGACAGGGCTACTGTTGATCCGACAGATATATCAATTTCACCGATAACAAGGACAAACACCATCGGCAGGGCTATAAAGGCTTTTTCAAGAAATGATGACGTAGCAGTCAAAAGTCCGGTTGCGCTCAGATAATAGGGTGAAATGATTATATTCATTATATTTACTAAGATAAATAATAGGACCAGAAGCCACTCCCACTGGAGGAAAAACTTCATCAGCGAGAATTCTTTTTCCGCTGCAATGATTCTTTTTGTCTGTACCATACTTACAGTTCCCTCCTTTTAAGATTATTCTTATCCAAAGATCTCTGCGTCATAGTATTAAGGATAAGAGCAATGATTATAATCAGACCTTTGATGGCATCCTGCCAAAAGGAAGAAACATTAATGAGAGGCAGTGCATTGTTCAAAATACCAAGAGTCAGGCATCCCAGGACAACTCCGAGAACAGTACCTTTGCCGCCGTTTAAACTGACGCCGCCGATAACACATGCAGCGATGATATCCATCTCTATGCCTTTTGCCGAATCACCCTGGGCTGATGCGTATTTTGAGACCCATAGCGCACCGGCAAGTCCGGCCAGAGCACCCATAAGTGTATATACAAGAATCTTGATTCTATCAATACTGATACCGCTGATTTGTGCCGCCTCGGAATTACTGCCTACAGCGTATATCTTCCGGCCAGTCCTGGTGTATTTGAGAAATACAGCCAGAAGCAGGAAGCAAATAACCGCAACGATAATCATATTATTAATACCCAGGTAACTGTTCAGTGTAAAATCCTGAAAAGCGAGAGTAATCTGTTCTTTATGTACCCATTGGCTGTTAGCCACAAGGTAAGTGGCCCCTCTGAAAATATTCATCAGGCCAAGGGTTGCAATAATCGGAATAACGCCGCCTTTTGCAATAATCAGTCCATTTAGAAGGCCGCAGAGCAACCCTACGCCAATGGCTATCAGCCAGGACACCAGAACCGGAGTCTGCGGATAATCCCTCATAATAAGAGCCGTTACCATACCTGACAGAGCTACTGTTGATCCGATCGAAATATCAATGCCTCCGATAAGAAGCACACCCATCATACCGGCGGCAAGAACACACATGATCGTTGCGTTAACAAGCAGGTCATTTATATTGGCTGCCGATAGAAACTGATTGTTTTTTATTTGAATGGCGCCGCAAAGAATGATAAGGACAAAGATAAGGCTGACTTCTCTGGACTTTGTAAGTGTTTTAGCAATCATCTTTAGCTTTTCCATAATCTCACCTCACCTCTTCTTCTATTGTGTGATGAGATTTTGCCATAGCTTTTTCAAGAATCAACTCTTGTGTCGCTTCGCTTCTCATTAATTCGCCGGTCACTTTGCCTTCACACATAACAACAATTCTGTCACACATACCAAGAATCTCGGGCATTTCGGAAGAAACCATAATGATGGCATACCCCTGCTTGGCAAGTTCTCCCATAATGACGTAAATGGCAGCTTTTGCACCGACATCAACACCTTTTGTAGGCTCATCCATAATGATTACTTTCAAATCGGCTGACAATAACTTGGCAACAACAACTTTCTGCTGGTTTCCGCCGGAAAGTGAACTTGCTTTATCAAAAATACTGAGAGCTTTGGTATCAACTTCCTCTGCAAGCCGCTTGGCAAGCTCTTTTTCTTTCTTATCATTCAGCCAGTGATGGGAGCTGAGCTGATCAATTACCGGGAGAGTGATATTATGACCGATTCCCCAATCCAGAATGAGTCCCTGCAGCTGTCTGTCTTCAGGAAGATATCCGATACCAAGTTTCATTGCATCTGTCGCGCTCTTAATATCCACTTCTTTTCCATATAGGAATACTTTACCTTCAGATTTATTTTCGATTCCAAAAATAGTTTCACAAACTTCTGTGCGTCCTGCGCCGACAAGACCGGTAAGTCCCAGAATCTCTCCTTTTCTTACCGAAAAGCTGACATTCCTGAAATATCCGGTTCGCCCGAGTCCGGAAACGGTAAGAACTTCTTCACCTACCTCGATAACAGGCTTCGGAAACAAGTCGTTGATTTCGCGTCCGACCATAGCTCTTATCAGATCATCGTTCTTGATTTCATTAACATTATAGGTGCCGATATACTTTGAATCCCTTAAAACGGTTACTCTTGTGGCAAGTCTGTACATATCTTCGAATCGATGTGAAATAAAGATAATGGATGTACCGTGATCACGAAGATTTTCTGTTATCTTATAAAGCTGCTCACTCTCTGTCTGGGTCAATGCTGCTGTCGGCTCATCCATAATAATAATTCTTGCATCCATGGAGAGCGCTTTTGCTATTTCTACCATCTGCTGCTGAGCGACGCTCAGTGCGCCCATCTCATCTGTTGCTGTAAAGTCAGCATGTAATTTTTTCAAAAATTCATTAGCTTCGGCATGCATCTGTTTCCACATGATCTTGCCGAATTTGACTTTCTCGTGTCCCATGAAAATATTCTCAGTTACAGTAAGGTGCGGGTATGCCGTTACATGCTGGTAAATAGCAGCGATACCGGCCGCCTGTGCATCCCTGGGTCCCTTAAAATCAACTTTTTTGCCCTCGAGAAACATTTCACCTTCATCAGATTTATGTACTCCGGTAATTACCTTAATAAAGGTCGACTTTCCAGCACCGTTCTCTCCCATAAGCGCATGAATTTCGCCGCGTTTTAGCTGAAAATGCACTTTGTCCAAAGCTTTAACTCCTGGAAATATCTTTGTTATTCCATTTAATTCTAGGATATTCTCAGAAACACTCATTCTTTCTCCCGTCCTTGCTGTCCTTGCATGCAAACGATCCGCGCAAGTCAAATATAAGATTTTGATACAACTTTCGAATTACATCCAATTCAACTTGTCATCATGCACAAAAAACGCTTATAGGTTCTTTCATTTATTATGCTAACATCCAGTTCAGTTAATTCAAACGGTAAAATAATTTGAAACTGGGTAATTTTTTGTGGGGAATTTTTAAACAGATTGTTTTCATGTAAAATTTGATACAATATCATAAACACATGAGACTTCTTTTTGATGGAGATAAATATGAATTTACTAATCGTTGATGATGAAGAACTTACACGGGAAGGTCTTCTTGGCAGTATCGACTGGGCGTCTCTTGGCATTCATAATATTTATCAGGCCGATGACGGAATAAATGGCCTGGTTTTGGCCCGCAAATATTCACCGAAAATTATTTTGAGTGATGTCCGCATGCCTCGTATGGACGGCATTGAAATGGCCGGAAAAATCCGTGAGCTGCTGCCGGACTGCCATATCATTTTTATGAGCGGTTATTCTGATAAAGAATACTTGAAGGCGGCTATCCGCCTGAAAGCGATTAGTTATGTTGAAAAGCCTATTCTTCCCAAAGAAGTCGAAGATGCTGTCAAAGAAGCGATTGCAGCCGATGCCGTACTGCAGCAGAACAAAGTCTCCGCAAACCGTCAGATTCGTGAAGCCGCAACCAGACTCGCCCTGGAAATCATATATCCGAACTCCGGAAATACATCTGTCATGGAAATGCAGTTTGCTGAACTTAACATGCCGATCAAAGCATCAACATCCTTTACGACGGTGATCATCAAATTTATCGATGGAATCTCTTCTGTCAAAAGTCTGGATCAGGGCGCAATCCTTGACACGATTCAGACGCAGCTCGAGCCCATCCATATACAGAATTTATGGGCGGTCAAGCAGGATGAATATCTGATATGCCACCTCTTCTCCCCTGATAAAGCTGTGCATACAATTTTGTCGAAAATTTTTAAGAAGATTGCAGCAACTGTCTCGACATTCTGTGATTTCTATATTGGAATCGGCAAAACAGTTTCCGGCGTTGACAGAGTATGTGAATCATATAGTTCAGCAGTGCTTTTGATGCAGAGCTCTTTCTTTTATGAATATAATAGTATTTTGGAACACGAAAAAGAAAACAGGGATGCACCGCAGATTTCACAGGACATCATTTTGAATTTTCATGAAGCTCTTTCTTCAAGGAACAAAACGGAATGTCTTCATATTGCGCAATTGCTCTACTCCAAATTAGTCAACAACCAGGGCGCGCTCGTCAATTACGTGAAGGATTTCTACTATAAATTATTCATGGAAGTCTATAGTACAGCTTCACATATGCAAATCTATCTTTCTGAGATGGATGGTCATTCAGATACGATTCTCGACTTTATTTCGAAGAGCGGAACTCTTACTATTCTGCATAATCTGTTAATTGAAAAAGTGAACCTCCTCTTCTATTCCATGGAAACAAATGTCCAGGAGAATTCCATTATATTTAAAATCAAGGCGTTTATCAGTCAGAATTTCCAGAATGAGAATCTGTCAGTGAAGGACATCAGTGAACATGTTTTTCTTTCTACCTCTTATGTTTGTACCATTTTTAAGAATGAGACGGGAAAAACACTGAATCAGTTTTTGACGGATTACCGTATTGAAAGAGCAAAGATTCTTCTTCTTGACCACCGTTATAAAATAACTGACATTTCATCAAAAGTCGGATATAGTGACGGAAATTATTTTGGAAAAACATTTAAAAAGATGGCAGGCCTTTCTCCGTCAGAGTACCGGGAGCAAAACACAAAATGATAAAGATGTATAGAAAAGTAGTTAATTATTATTCGTATGATTTGAAGCTGCAGTATAAACTCATGCTTTCTCACTTTATCCT
>Ga0123339_10002462_pt1 | contig 12537 bp, 10 predicted proteins | sample lystaG_FD_89956 | JGI IMG/M metagenome (GOLD analysis project Ga0123339, IMG submission 89956) | Glacier valley bacterial and archeal communities from Borup Fiord, Nunavut, Canada, to study Microbial Dark Matter (Phase II) -... | ecosystem: Environmental > Aquatic > Freshwater > Ice > Glacier ... | reverse complement strand
GTCGATGCGCCCGACGACCAACCCCCTGTCCCGCAGCAGCTCGGCGAAGAAGTGAAGGTGCTCGATCCGTAAGTCCGACTGCGAGACATAGGTTTCCGACAGACCGGCGAGCCGGGCGATGGTCCTGACGACCTCGGTGCGCTCCGACGCGCTCAGGCGGTCGCCCCGCGAGAGGGCCCAGGGGTAGTCGCGTGCGGCGTACGCCTCGGCCTCGTCGAGCACCTCCCGCAGGGTGCGTCCCTCGTGCTTGCCGTGGTGGTGCGCGATGGCGGCGTAGGTGGGCAGGTAGAGCGCGTGGGCGCGGTCGTTGCGCTGGTTCTCGAAGTCGACGGACGACAGGTCGAGGACGCTGGAGATGAGGACGACGCCGTTGAGGTATAGACCCAGCTTCGCCTGGAGGTGGTCGGCGAGGGCGGCGGCACGGATGGTGCCGTAGGACTCGCCGGCGAGGAGCTTGGGCGACATCCACCGGCCGTGCGAGGTCACCCAGGCCCTGATGACCTCACCGACCGAGGCGATGTCGCCCTCGTAGCCGTGGTAGGACGCCGGCTTGCCCCCCTCGACCGCCCGTGACCACCCCGTCGAGACCGGGTCGACGAAGACGAGGTCGCTCACCGTGAGCAGTGACTCCGGGTTGTCGACCAGGCCGTACGGCGGCCGCGCGAGAGCCCCGGCGTCGCCCGAGACGACGCGCCGCGGGCCGAGCAGACCCAGGTGGAGCCAGACGCTGGCGCTGCCCGGCCCACCGTTGAAGGCGAAGGTGATCGGGCGGGTCAGTGGGTCGGCCCCGTCGAGGGTGTAGGCCGTCAGCGACACCTCTGCTCGGGGGCGCACCCCGACGAAGGTGCCGTCCTCGATGACCTCCTCCCGCAGCACGACCCTCCCCACGGTCGCGGTGTAGGCCAGGTCGCCGCCGGGGGTCGTCAGGGTGTGACGCGTCACGACGGTGTCGTCGGAGACGGCGTTGCCGCCGGCCGGGGCGACGGGGTCGAGTGTGTTGCCGCCGGCCGTGCTGGCGGTGTCGCCGCCGGCCGCGTCGGCGGCCTCGTCTGGGGTCTTCGTGCTCGGGGAGTCAGCCATGGCGGCACCCTACGGTGCCGGGCGGACATCCTCGACCTGGCCCGCGGAGGACGTGCTCGGCTGCCGGAGCACGAGCCCGCGTGCTGCTCCGGGGAGCGCCCCAGGAGCCAGGTCTCACCACCGCCGAAGGGCGTCCGGCTGGGTCACGTCCAGCTGGGCCCCGGGCAGGCTGAAGACGTCACGCGGGCGACGGGGCCTCAACCACCATGACGGTGCACTGGGCGTCGGCGCGACAGCGCTGGGCGACGGTGCTGCCGTCGCGGTCGGTACCGACCACGAGCAGCGTCGCGTCGCGGGTGCGGTCGAGCAGCACCTCGACCGGGTCACCGACGGCGATCTCGAAGCGGGACGGGACCGCGACGCCGTCCTCACCCGCCGCGCGGGTGACGGCATACGCCAGGGAGTCGGCGTTCATCACCTCGGGCGTCCCGGACCCGAGGGGCAGGACCCGCACGACCCGGATCGACGCGTGACGGGCCGTGGCCTCGGCCAACGCAGCGTGGACCAACGGCACGGCACCGAGGTCGTCGAGGATACCAACGACCACCTCGGCGTGGTCAGGGGTGGGCGGGGTCCCGTCCGCGCGCTGCGTCGAGACAGGCGGCTCCGCCGGGGCGTGGGGACGGGCCCGGCCCGAGGAGGTGGTCATGGCGCCAGCCTGGCCCAGGACGGGGCCGAGGCGCCATGGCCAAAGGTCCCTGGGCCCGGCCGCGGTGCGTCGCATGGGGCGGTCTCCGAGCCGTCGTACGGAAGGGGCGTGCGTGCGGGACGGCGGGCTCAAGCGACATGCGGGAGAGGCGCGCGCGACCCCCGGGACCAAAGGCCCTGTCCTCGCCCTCGCGGGTAGCGGCATCGTCGACTCATGGACGACATGAGCACCCGTGGACCGTCGGGCGACACCCAGACCCACCCGGCGACCCCCGGTCCTCCGCAGATGGCCGAGCAGGCGCAGCAGCACATGGCGGAGCACGGGGCGGTGCCGGACGCGCCCGACGAGCGGGAGTGCTGGGAGCTCCTGCGCCGGGAGGCCCTCGGGCGCCTGGCCGTCATCCACGCCGGCGCCCCCGACATCTTCCCGGTCAACCACCTGGTCGACCACGGCAGCATCGTCATCCGCACCGCCGCCGGTACGAAGCTCGCCACGGCGGCTGGTCGGCCCGTGGCCTTCGAGGTCGACGGTTTCGACCTGACCGCCGGCACGGCGTGGAGCGTGGTGGTGCGGGGCACCGCACACAAGATCCTGGAGCGGGAAGAGACCCTCTCGGCGCTGCGACTGCCGTTGGTGCCGTGGCAGGAGGGCCGAAAGGCCTGGTTCTTGCGCATCGAGCCGGTCGAGGTGACCGGTCGCCGAGTGGTCCTGTCCCCCGAGGCGCGAGTGGCGCTGAGCGAGCGCGACTGACGCCGTGGCAGGGCCTCGGCCGAGGCTCGGCTCTTGGCCCCTGAGGACCGAAAGGACACCGTCCGTGGCCCCGGCCGGCGCAGTGCGCGTCCAGCGCTAGCCGCCGGCGCCGCGCTGGCCTCCCCGCGGGTGCTGCACCGCGTAGACGGCCGCCTGGGTGCGCCGCTCCATACCGAGCTTGGCGAGCACCGACGTGATGTAGTTCTTCACCGTCTTCTCGGCCAGGTGCATGGCGTCGGCGATCTGACGGTTGGTCAGTCCCCGGGCCACGTGGTCGAGGATGAGCCGCTCCTGGGGCGTCAGCAGCCGGAGGCGAGGGTCGGTCTCGGTGCCGGCGTGCCACTGGTCGGCGAGCAGCCGCGCTCCGGCGGTGTCGAGCAGGTTCTCACCCGCGGCCACGCGGTGGATGGCGTCGACGATCCCGTTGCCACGGATGTCCTTGAGCAGGAACGCAGACGCGCCGGCGAGCACGGCGGAGGCCATGGCCTCCTCGTCGTCGTAGGAGGTCAGCACGATGCCCTTGATCGTCGGGTCCAGCGCGCGCACGTCACGGCACGCGGCGATACCCGACCCGTCGGGCAGGCGGGCGTCGAAGATGGCCACGTCGGGTCGCAGCGCCGGGATGCGACGGGCCGCCTCGTGGGCCATCCCGCTCTCACCGACCACGGTGATGGTGCCGGTGGCGTCGAGCAGCTCGCGCAGCCCTCGGCGCACGATCTCGTGGTCGTCGAGGAGGAAGACCTTGATCAGGGCCTTGGTGTCGGTGTCGCCGACCGACGGGGGCCCTTCGGTCACGACGACGCTCCATCCGGGTCGGACGTCGATCCGGGCTCCGACGGAGCGCCGGTTGCGCCGGCGACGACCCGGACCGCCCGCACGCCGAGCACCGAGGCCGCGAGACGGGTCGCGAGGTCCTCGTCCCGGCTGTTCGCTGGGCCGGTGACGAGCACCTCGCCGTGCACGAGGGTGGCCTCCCACCCGGGGGCGCCGAGCTCGGCGAGGACCACCCGCACCTCGGCCAGGACCGCGTCGTCGGGCCGGGCGAGGGCACGCACGACATCGCTGCGGCTGACCACCCCGACGAGGAGGCCGTCGCGCACCACCGGGAAGCTCTTGAACGACGTGCGCACGAAGAGGTGGGCGATCTCGGCGACGTCACCACCCTCGGTGACGGTGACGGGCGACCTTGTCATGAGGTCCCCGACCACGGGGGGAAGTGGCTGACCGTGGGTCTGGGTGCGGCCCAGGTGCGAGCGGGGGTCGGCCTCTAGCGCCGAGCGCAGCAGGTCGGCCTCGCTGAGCAGGCCCACGACGGCGCCACGTGCGTCGACGACGGGGAGGGCCGTCAGGCGCCGCCGGGCCAGCAGGGCCAGCGCCTCGGTGCACGGCGTGTGCTCGCTGACACTCGTGACGGGCGCGGTCATGATCTCGCGGACGAGCACGTCTTCCTCCTCGGCTCAGGGTGCACGCGGATCGCACCCTTCCCCATCCTGCTGTGCAGGGGGCCGCCACACCGGGACCTTGGTCCCGGGTCGCTGCCGGGGCGTTTGGGCGGTCTCAGGGGTCACGCAACGGCGCTCGCCACTGCAGCGTGGTCCCGCTGGGTTCGCGCCGTCCGACCACGAAGGTGCCGTCGCGTCGGGCCGCCCGGTCGCCCAGGTTGACCAGGCCGCTGCGCACCTGGTGCGGGTCGAGACCGACGCCGTCGTCCTCGACCCGCACGAGGATGTCTCCGTCCTGTCGACTGACGTCGACCGTCACGGTGCCGGCCCGGGAATGTCGCACCGCGTTGGACAGACCCTCACGCACGACCGCGACGATGTCGTCCACCAGAGGGCTCGCCAGGCTGGCGAGGGTGGGGTCGAGGGTGAGCACGGGGGTGGGCGCAGCCCCGTGCGACAGCACCTGCAGCAGGTGGCGCAGGTGGTCGTGGAGCTGCCGCCCACGCGGGTCCTGCAGCTGGAAGATCGTGAGCCTGATCTCCTTGATGGCGGCGTCGAGCTCGTCGACCGCAGTGTCGAGGCGCTCGCGCACCCCGGCGTCGTCGACGACGGCGAAAGCGGACTGCAGCGACAACCCCGTGGCGAAGAGCCGCTGGATGACGTGGTCGTGCATGTCCCGGGCGATGCGGGCCCGGTCGTCGAGCAGAGACATCCGCACCTCGTCGCGGCGGGCCCGGCCGGCAAGCAGGGCCAGGCCGGCTTGCTGGGCCACGTCGCCGAGCGCGTCGAGGTGGAGCGGGACGTCGTTGCCCGACTCCGGCGCCCAGGCCGCGAGCAGCACCCCGGTCCGCTCTCCGACCCTGGCGAGGGGTGCGACGACGCACTCCCCGGCTCGGTCCGCCCCGAGCAGGCTGCTGAGCTCCTCCATGGCTCCGGTCGCCAGCCCCGACGGCCCGGCGGGGGAGAAACGCACCGGCTGGCGGGCCGTGCGCAGACCCTCCCACAGGGCGCCTTGAAGGGGCCTCACCTCGGTGGCGTCCCCCACGGGGCGGAGCACGAGCAGGTCGCCGTCGTCGAGAGCGACGCCGACGCTCGCCGCCCCGGTCACCCTCTTCACGGCACGGACGAGGGTCTCGAGTGCGGCGTCCTCGTCGTCGTCGGTCAGCAGGGCGCTGGTCAGGTCTCGGGCTGCGTCGCTCCACTGTGTGCGGCGCCGTGACAGGTCGTAGAGCCGCGCGTTCTCGATGGCGACGCCCGCCGCGGCGGCCAACGCCTGCAGCACCGACTCGTCGGTCGGGGTGAACTCAGCCTCCGCGATCTTCTCGGCGATGTAGAGGTTGCCGAAGACCTCTCCGCGAGTGGTGATCGGCGTGCCGATGAAGCTCGTCATCGGTGGGTGCCCCACCGGAAACCCGAAGGAGTCGGGGTGGGCGCCGATGTCCGCGATCCGTCGGGTGCGCGGGTCGCGGATGAGCAGACCGAGCACTCCGTGGCCGCTCGGTGGTGCCCCGATCGCCGACTGCTCCTCGTCGGTGACCCCGTGCGTGATGAACTCCACGAGGCGTTCCCCGTCAGCGCCGAGCACCCCCAGCGCACCGTACCGCGCACCGACCAGCTCACACGCCGAGCTGGTGATCCGCAGCAGGACCTCGGGCAGGTCGAGGTCGGAGCCGACGGCGACGACGGCTTCGAGCAGCTGACCGAGACGGTCGTGGCTGGCCTGGGCGGCCAGCGCCCGTGAGCGCAGCTCGGTGAGCAGGTCGTCGAGCTCGAGGTGCCCGAGCCCCGCAAGGCCGCCTCCGACGGGGCCGCCGGCGGCGGGCAGCGGGGTGGGCGATGGTGAGGTCATGACGGCATTCTCCCGGGTCTGGGCCCAGGTTCTCCCGGGACCTATGGCCGTGGCGGCACCCCTCCGACCGGGACCAGCATGCCTTGAAGGACCCGTGGCTGTCACGGGCCGCGTCATCTTTGCGTCACCCATGGGTGACCACAGCAGGGAGCCCGCCATGCCACACCCCGAGACCTCGATGCGCTTCACCCCTCCGGACCCCGTCGGGTCGGTGCTCGACCGACGTGGTCTTCGCGTCCTCGGTATGGAGACCTGCCTCGCCAGGCTGCGTGCGGCGCCGGTCGGCAGGGTCGCCTTCCCCGACGGTGGGACGGTGATCGTGCTTCCGGTCAACCACGTGGTCGACGGCGACAGCGTCGCGTTCCGCACGACCTGGGGCTCCAAGCTGCACCGAGCCGGTGACGGGGGGTCGATGTCCTACGAGATCGACGAGCACGACGTCGCCACCAGGTCCGGCTGGAGCGTGCTCGTCACCGGTCGTGCCGAGGTCCTGCGCGGAGCCGAGGCCACCCGCCTCGACGCCCTCGCGCCGCCCAGCTGGACCTCCTTCGGCGACAGTCCAACGGGGGACGTGTCGTGGGTGCGGATCCGCGCCGAGGAGGTCTCGGGTCGCGAGATCGCCGAGCAGTCGCCGCTCCCCGCGCGCCACGGCCCGGACGGCGGATCGTGAGCCCCGACCTCGCCGCTCCTGCGCCAGGTCTGCCGTGGGTCTACCACCGCCGTCCCCAGACGGGTGAGGTGGTGGCCGGGCTGGTCAACGACGGGTCTGCCGACGCCGTCGCCCACGCCGCTGTCGAGGAGGCCGCCACCCGTCGGTGCGCGGTGCGCTTCGTGCAGGTGCTCTCGGTCGAGTCGACGGCGCCCGACGCCGACGAGCGCACCTTCTCGGCCGCCATGCACGCGCTGGCCCGGCACAGCCGGGTCCGCGCCACCTTCGAAGTGGTGGGGGGAGACCCGGTGTCGGTGCTCGTCTCGAGGACGGCGGGGGCCAGCGTGCTGGTCCTGGGCGAGGACCGAAGTGAGGCCTCCCCGGCGATCGCTGCCGCAGCGCAGCGCGGGGCGCAGTGCCCTGTGCGCCTCATTCCCGTGCCCGAGAGCTGATGTTGCCTAAATTGATACTTCCCAGGTATCTGTCCCCGCCCAGGAAACTTCCTAAGAATCGATTGTGGCCGGTGCCGGCGCTCTGGACAGTGAACCATCAGTAGTTTCCCAGAGGGGTCATAGGTCCCTGTCGCCCAGGCTCGTTCTGGACGAGGCTCGAGGTGCCGGCCAGGGGCCGACCCCGACATCAGGAGCAGACCATGAGCACGACGATCGCCCCGAAGACCCCCGAGCCGACCACAGACCGTACGGTCGGGCCGCCTGCTGTGGCCGGCCGCTCCCCGTACGACAGCCCGCTGGTGCACCGCACCGCTGCGCTCATCCGTCTGAGCATCGCCTTCGTCTTCCTGTGGGCGTTCTTCGACAAGCTTTTCGCCCTCGGCCACGAAACTGGCAAGGACTCCAAGACGGGAGTGACCTCGCTCTTCGGCCCGGCTGCCTGGGTCCATGGCGGCTCGCCGACGAAGGGATTCCTCTCGCACGCCACAGGACCCTTCTCGAGCATGCACGCCTCCATGGCGGGAGCAGGCTGGGCCAACTGGCTCTTCATGCTTGCCCTGCTCGGCATCGGCGGCGCACTCGCCTTCGGGGTCGCCTCACGGATCGCCACCGTCGCCGGTGTGCTCCTGCTCGTCCTGATGTGGTCGGCCGCCCTCCCGCCCGCGAGCAACGTCTTCATGGACAACCACCTCATCTACGCCATGACCCTCGTGCTGATCGCCGGCCTCGGCGCCGGGCACACCTGGGGTCTCGCCGCTGCCTACGAGCGGCTCGCCATCGTCCGCCGGTTCCCGATCCTGCGCTGACCACTCTCCCAGCCCGCCACCACCCTCCCGACAGGGGCCCGTCATGAGCACCATCGACACCACCGTCCGATCCGACCTCACCTCGACCACCGACCCCAGCCGCGGAGCAGTCGTGGTGGGGCTCGATGCCGACGGCTCGGCCCGCGACGCCCTTGACTGGGCGATCGAGGACGCCGTCCGCCGCCACCGTCCTCTCCACCTGGTGTGCGCGGCCGAGCCGGCCTACCCTGACATCATGGCGGGGGCGATCGTCATGGACTCGGCCGACGACAGCGCCGCCGGGGTCGTCGCGGCCGCCGTCGAGCGGGTGACGGAGCTCGCGCCCGGACTGACCGTGCACACCACCGCCGAGCGGCTCCGGGCGCTCGACGTGCTCGTGCACGCGTCGCTCACGGCCGACACCCTCGTCGTGGGCACCCACGGGCGCAGCCGCTTCGGCACCCTCGTGCTCGGCTCCACGTCGTTGCAGGTCGTCTCGCAGGCCACGTGCCCAGTGGTCGTGGTGCGTCACGCCGCACCGGTCCCCGCCCCGGAGGGCCGTCCCCGCGTCGTCGTGGGTGTCGACGGCTCGCCGGTGTCGATGGCCGCGGTCGACTTCGCCTTCGCCCAGGCCGACGCCCGAGGGATCGGTCTCACCGTGGTGCACGGCTGGAACCCCGACAAGGTCGAGGGCATCGACGTGCGCACGGCGTCCGGTGACCGCTGGCGTGAGGCCGGTCAGCTCGAGGTCGCGGCTACCGCGGAGTCCATCGCAGGCCACGCTACGCGATACCCCGATGTCGACGTGCGCACCCACGTGATCCGCAAGTCGCCGGCCGATGCCCTGGTCGCAGAGGCCGATGGTGCCGAGCTGCTCGTCGTGGGAAGCCGGGGCTGGGGCGACGTGCGCGGGATGCTCCTCGGGTCGGTGAGCCAGGGCGTGCTGCGCCGGGTGCCGTGTCCGGTCGCCGTGGTGCGTCCCTACCCGACCCAGGCCAAGGACGCCTGATGGGCACCGTCGAGGGCGAGATCGTCAGCGGCTCCGTCGTGACTCGGCTCGAGGGGGCATCGTACGAGGGCCCGCGGACCACCACCCATGACGACGGCACGTCGTACGACGTGCCGTCGGCGCCGGTGGTGCGCCCGCTCGTCGTCGGGGTCGACGGCTCCGAGGCGGGCCTGCTCGCCCTCGAGTGGGCGGCCGCGGAGGCCGCACGCGAAGGGCGCCCGCTCCACCTCCTGCACGCCTTCGAGGTCGCCGGTGCCACCGCCTCGCCCCTCGTCGTCGCGCCGCTCGCGTGGTACGACCCGGTGTGGTCTCTCACGGCCGCGGCGGAGCGTCTGGGTGCGATCGCGCCCTACGTGCCCACCACGTCGTCCCAGTCCAACGAGCCTCCTGCGCAGGCCCTGGTCCGTGCGTCGCACGACGCGGCTCTCGTCGTCGTGGGCACCCTGGGCCATACCGCTGTCGGTGCGCTGATCGTCGGGTCGACCGCGGCCCGGGTCGCCGCCCACGCGCTCTGCCCGGTCGCTGTCGTGCGCGAGCTACCGCGCCCCACCGCGGCCGAACGGGTCGTCGTGGGTCTCGACGGGTCGCCCAGCTCGACCGCGGCCCTGCTCTTCGCCGCCCGCTGGGCGGTCGAGCACGGTTGTCGACTGTCCGTCATGCACGCCTGGCCGGGAGACATCACGGTCGACGACATCAGGGCGGTCGACACGGTGCGCGACGAGATCCGTGCCTCGGTCACCCGGGGTCAGGTCGAGCTCACCGAGGCGTTGCTGCAGCCGGCCCGCACGAGCTTTCCCGACCTGCCGATCGACGTCACCGTGCCGCCGGGCGACCCCGGTGGTGCACTGGTCGACGGGTCCGACGACGCGCAGCTCGTGGTCGTCGGCAGCCGTGGTCGTGGGCTGCTCAAGGGGCTGGTGCTCGGGTCGGTCAGCGAGCACGTTCTCCACCACGCCCACTGCCCCGTGGTGGTCGTGCCGTCGGGCGTGGCCGGGGCTTGACGACCCCCCGAGGTCCTGACTCCCTTAGGATTGGGGCGGCCGGCTCTCCGGTCGCCCCCGACCACTCGGGCCGACCGAACGACGGACCGACGGACTGACGGACGACACAGATGCAGGTCGACGGCTTCTCCCTCGAGGTGTCCCCCCGCCCCACGGTTGACGCCGCGGGCGCTGCTGCCATCGCACGCGAGCTCTACGGCGTGGAGGGTCCCGTGGTCGAGCTGGGCAGCCAGCAGGACCGGAACTTCCGCATCGACACCTGCGCCGGCCGGGTGGTGCTCAAGGTCGCCAACCCCGGCTGGGGGGTGGCGGCGCTCGAGGCGCAGAACGCTGCCCTGACCCACCTGGCCACCCACCACCCCGACCTGGTGGCGCCGGTGCCCCGGGCCGGCCTCGACGGGCGCCTGCTTTACGAGGTGCCCGACGGTGCGGGCACCGTGCTGGTGCGGCTGCTCACCTACGTCGAGGGAACGCCGCTGACGGGTGCCCGCCGCCTCGCCCCCGAGGTCGTCGCCGATCTCGGTCGGCTCTCGGCTCGGGTCTGCTCGGCCCTGACGACCTTCGACCACGCCGGGCTCGACCGGGCCACGCAGTGGGACCTGCGCCGCGCCGTCGCCGTCGTCCCGCAGCTCCTGGGGTCGGTCGGCGACCCCGTACGTCGTGACGTCGTCGCCGATGCGGCCGCGGTCGCCTCCGCCCGGCTCGCCGAGGTCGCGGCCCGGTTGCGGGTCGGGCCGATCCACGGCGACCTCACCGACGACAACGTCGTGGGCTCCCGTGACGAGGCGGGGCGGGTGCGCCCCGATGCGGTGATCGACTTCGGCGACCTCAGCCGCAGCTGGCTCGTGGGCGACCTCGCGGTCACCTGCTCGTCGGTGCTGCGATACCCCGGGCACGAGCTCACCGACCTGCTGCCCGCCGTGCGCGCCTTCCACGCTGTCGTGCCCCTCACCGACGACGAGATCGCCGCGTTGTGGCCGCTGCTGGTCCTGAGAGGGGCGGTGCTCGTCGTGAGCACCGAGCACCAGCTGGCGCTCGACCCGGGGAACGCCGACCTGGCCGAGCCGCTCGAGGGGGAGTGGCGCATCCTCGAGTCTGCGAGAGCAGTCGACCTCGACCTCGCCCAGTCCCTCTTGCGGGCTGGTCTCGGTTTGCCCGTGGGGGAGAGGCACGCCGCCGCCCTCGGGGTAGCACGTTCCGCGACCCCGATGCTGTCCACCGGCCCGGGAGGGACCTCGGTGACCTCGGTGACCTCGGTGACCTCGGTGACCTCGGCCACGCCGGGGACGCCGGTGACGCCGGTGACCTCGGTGGTGGACCTCTCGGTGACCAGCCCCCTCCTGCACTCGGGGCGGTTCCTGGAGCCCGAGGTCGAGCACGACGTCCTGCGTGAGGCGGCCCGGCCCAGGGGATCTGCGGCCACGCGATGGGGCGAGGCGAGGCTGACCCGCACCAGGCTTGACAGTATCGTTGCTCCGGAAACTATCGCCCTCGGTACGCAGGTTGTTGCTCAGGAAGGTTCACTGGTAGTCAGCCCCCTCGCGGGTATCGTCTCGCGGGAGGCCGACTCGGGATTTCGTCTCGTGCACGAGACGGGGCTCAACCTGGTCGTGAGAGGCATCTCCCTCTCTGGCGACGTTGCCGACGGTGAGCACGTCGAGGCTGGTTCACCGCTCGGTGTCTTCACCACGGAGAGCGCCCACCTGCAGTGGTGCGTCTCGCCGCAGCTCGACCCGCCGGCCTTCGCCCTGCCGTCGACGGCGGAGGGATGGTTGGCCCTCTGCCCCGACCCGTCACCCCTGCTCGGGGTGGACGTCGCGGCACCGCGACCTGACCCGGCCGACCTGCTGCGACGCCGACGCCGGGCTCTCGCGTCCGTGCAGGAGAGCTACTACGAGCAGCCCATGCGCATCGAGCGGGGGTGGCGCCACCACCTCGTCGACATCGAGGGCCGGGCCTACGTCGACATGGTCAACAACGTTGCGGCCATCGGCCACGCCCACCCCCGGCTGGCCGACGCCGTCGAGCGACAGCTGCGCACGCTCAACACCAACTCGCGCTTCCACTACGCGGCCATCGCGGAGTTCTCCGAGCGGCTCGCGGGCCTGGCTCCCGAGGGACTCGACCAGGTGTTCCTCGTCAACAGCGGCTCGGAGGCGGTCGACCTCGCGTTGCGGATGGCCCAGACCGTCACGGGGCGCCAGGACGTCGTCGCCGTGCGGGAGGCGTATCACGGCTGGACGGCGCTCTCCGATGCTGTGACGACGTCCCTCTACGACAACCCGTCGGCGCTCGACAGCCGGCCCGAGTGGGTGCACCTCACGTCGGCGCCCAACGCCTACCGGGGTCGCTTCCGGGGTCCGTCGTCGGGCGCCGACTACGCCGCCGAGGTCCGTGAGCTCATCGACGGTCTGGTCGAGCGTGGGAGGCCCCCCGCGGCCTACGTGTGCGAACCGCTGCTCGGCAACGCCGGGGGGGTGTTTCTGCCTGACGGCTACCTCACCGCCGCGTACGACGCCGTACGGGCGGCCGGTGGGTTGGCTGTCGCTGACGAGGTGCAGGTGGGCTACGGTCGCACCGGCCGATGGTGGTGGGCCTTCGAGCGGTCGGGCGTCGTGCCCGACGTCGTCACCGTGGCCAAGGCCATGGGCAACGGCCACCCCCTCGGCGCGGTCATCACCACGCGCGAGATCGCCGACGCCTTCGGGGCGGCGGGGTCGTTCTTCTCGTCAGCCGGAGGCAGCCCGGTCTCGTGCGTGACGGGGATGACGGTGCTCGACGTCATCCAGGACGAGGGCCTGCAGGCCAACGCCGTCGCCGTGGGTGACCACCTGGTCGAGGGCCTGACCGCGCTGATGGCGCGCCACAGCG
>Ga0123339_10002461_pt1 | contig 12539 bp, 13 predicted proteins | sample lystaG_FD_89956 | JGI IMG/M metagenome (GOLD analysis project Ga0123339, IMG submission 89956) | Glacier valley bacterial and archeal communities from Borup Fiord, Nunavut, Canada, to study Microbial Dark Matter (Phase II) -... | ecosystem: Environmental > Aquatic > Freshwater > Ice > Glacier ... | reverse complement strand
CAGTGCTCTCCTGAAGTCCTAAGAAAATTATCCACAGACTCCTATGTCGGGGTACGCGTTGGTGTGGTTCAAAATCCCAACTGTCTTGCCGATACCCTCGCGCATCTTTACGATGCCGATGACCCATCCATGAGCTGGAAGATAGCTCATCACCCGAATGCCTCATCGGAACTGCTCGAGGGGTTGGTTCAGCTTCCAGATGACAACATCAAACGCACTCTGGTGAAACACCCCCACACTCCAGCGAAGGCTCTGGTGTGGCTGGGCAACGAGGCAGCGGAAAAGATAGAGCTGTGCAGGCTCAGAAATTCCTCGTCTAGCGCGGTCTCGTGGGGTTACGGCAAGAGAAGCGTGGCTCATCTTCAAGGCCATCGCCAGACACCCCAACGCCCCCCTTGAACTGCTCGAGCAGATGTCTGCAACCGACGATTGGCCCCTACAGGCGTGCGTCGCCGAGAATCCTCGCTGCCTGCCTAAGTTGCTCGAGCAGATGTCTCACAGCACCGAGTCGCATTTGCTCGAGACCCTCGCCCGCAACCCCAACTGCCCAGCAAATCTGCTCGAGGCCCTGTTCACCTTGAAAAACTTATGAAACCAGGCCCAGGCATTCCCCTGGATTCCGGCGCTTGGATTCGGCCCTGGTCGTGTCCACCCGCCTGCGGGCACCGATGCACAGCGGGGCCTCGAGCGGCCAAATATCGGTCAGAACCTGCGACCCTCCGAGGGTTCCCTGGCTCAAGGGCCGGGTCAGGGTTTGAGATTGCAGGAATACGAATCCACCGTGCCGCTGCCCAGGGTGTAGTAGTTGAAGGCGTACAGCCCTGGAGTTCTGGGCACAATCCACACGTAGCCCTGGCCTCGTCCACTCCGAATAGGTTTGACTGCGCTGGGAAAAGCGTTCCAGAACGTAGTCACCCTTTGATACAGGCGCTCCGCTTGGTCCGTGCTGAGGGTCCGTTTGAGGTGGGCAGAGGTGTAGGCCCCAGCGTAGGGCACCCCGACGTACTCGAGGGCTTTGGCACTAATTAGGCGTTGCTCTATGGGGGTCGCCGGGGAAGCGGCCAGGGCCGGGGTGAGCAGGGCGAGGGCGCACACGACCCGCCAGACGACTCGGGGTTGCATCTTCATGGAGGAGCAGCATAGCTTGTCTGGGCTGAGTGGGTCTTAACGTGTATGGTGTTTTTAAGGCACCCCGCCTCGAGCATCGCGCTCACAGATGTGAATGCGAAGGGAAGTCGGGTAAGGCAAATCCTCGAGCCAACGGCGAGCCAAAGCAGGGTTGTGGGATATGAACCCCAGCTCTCAGCAGCCTCCGCCACAACCTCCACCTCCACAGCCACCCCCACCACAGCCCCCTCCGCCACAGCCCGCACCTGCACCCCCGTCTCCACTGCTGCTGCCTCCCTCACCTCCGTTTCCAGCAGACCCTCGATTCAAGAATGACCCAGCGAAGCCTGCGACAAACAAGGTTATAAAAACAACCATGAACACGTAGCTCAGGCCCGTTTCAAGCGACGTCCAACCGAGCTGTTGGGAGAGGAACATCGCTCCCAAAGTCACCATACAGACGAGAAAGCCGCGCCCCATCCATGCTTGCTGCTGGTACCAGGCCTGCTGCCGGCTCTTCGTTTCCGGGACCGTGCGCCGGGGGTCGCGCCACACCGCCTCCGGAGGCCGCTCCCCGAAGGTCGCCGCGTACAAATCGAGCGTGTAGAGGTAAGCCTGCTCGAGGTCGCTTGCCCCCCCGGACTCCTGGGCCTGAGCAGAGCGGGTATCTGCCGGGTCGTGGTGCAAGGCGGTGCCCAGCACCTCACCGCACAGCCGCTCCCAGTAGTCGCGGGTGAGGGTCAGGTGCTCGTGCCAGGCCGCGTCCACTAAGACGCTGGGCGTGACCGAACGCGGCGACACCAGCGCCAGATGCAGAAAACGGCGATACTCGGCCAGGACGGTGGTGGTGAACTCGAGGTTCCAGCCGTTTTCGGCACACAAGCGGTCGGGCAGCAAGGAGGGGAAAGTGTACTGCTCGAGCCGGGCGGCGCGCTCGAGCGGCGACAGCGCGGTGTGCATAAAACCTCCTGGGCGTGAGGTGCGCCATAAAGCAAAGGGACAAAAGGTTTTATTATTGTCGTCCTCACCCATCTCGCCGGATGTGTAATGCAGCACAAAGTGTGATGCCACACGCACCTCAGAGCTGTGGTGTCCAGCGCTTGCCTGAATCTAGCGCGTCCGCTTGGGCACCTTCCCAACCGCACGGTGTCCGCTCGAGTGAAACACCTGTTGGAGCGCGGGCGCTACTGGGTCAAGGCAAAGCTTTTCACGAAATCGCTGAACTCGGCAGCGACGCTCTGAGCCTGCGCCGGTGGACTCGTGGCCGTGAGGACGTAGGCCCGCTTGCCCACCACGGTCAGCACCTGGTGAACACCAGCGCCTTTCCCTGCACCGTGCCGGTGAATACCTGGGCAATTGCTGGATACCCTGCCAGCGTGCCCTCAAACGGTTTGGCAAGCTTGACCTTGAACAGTTGGGCAAGCTGTGCGGCGGACTCTTTGGCGTACTGCTGGAGCGGCACGGCAGACGCGAGATCCCGCTTGACGACGTTCACGCTCGAGGCCACGTTTCCCACTCCCACGGTGGTGGGCGCTCTGAACACCGCAGCCACCCCCTGCGGTGTGGGCTGAAGCTGGACCCAGCCCACAGGAGGGGTGACCGAAAATCCGTCCGCTCGGTCGGTGAGGGTGCCTGCCAGGACGGAGCAGGCAAGGGTCAGGGCTGCGGTGACCGCGTAGACGTGTAACTTGGGCATGGCTTCAGGATAGCAAGCGAGCGGTGGTCCGTGGTCACGGCTCTGTGAAGCCTGGATAACTCTCCACCAGATTAAAGTGAACCGCAGTGCATCACAGCACCGCTTCAAGCCGTTCGCGCCAGCTCGAGGCGTCCGGGCGGCGCACGAAGTTTTGCGGAAAGCGCATCTGCACCACCTCGCCCTCGAGGCGCACGCCATGATCTGAATATTACCAGACTGCCTCAAGCTCAAAGTAGTTAACACCAGTCTCAAAGTAGAAATAATCTCATTTTACTTGAAATCCTATATCGTGGGTCCAGCTCGAGAAACTCACAAAAAACTCATTTGAGTTGACCAAAAAACGGCCTGTCGCTCCCTTCAGGCTAAAGGGGCAGAGCCAGGATGGGTTTCCCAACCTCATGCAGGACTCCTCGCACGGTTCTAACCTGGGCAACCTACCGCTCGAGCCATCCCTGGAACACCGCCTCGAGCTGGGCGGCCAGGACCTGACGGGGAGGCACTCCGTGATCCAGCACCTGCGACAGCACGGCGGAGTCTAGGTGCGCGCTCATCAGGCGCAGTTGCTTGAGGAGCGTCTCAAGCGTTTCCTCACGACCCAGGCCCTGCCACCGCGCCTCGAGTTCCTGAGCCTCGCGTGCGGAAGTGCCCTCAGCGTCCGCCGCCGTCCGGTCCTGGATCTTCTAGAGGAGCCTGGCCTGCGGCGCGGCTTGTCCCTGCCCCTGTGACGCGCTTAGAGGGGCACAGGCGTCTTCCATCAAGGCGTACTTTTCCGGGTCCCGGATCACGCGCAGGGTCAGGGCCGCCAGATTGCGGATGGGTGAGCTGGAGTGCTTGGCGCGGGCGCTGATCTCGCGGGCCAGGCGCACCCCCAGGCGCACCCGCTCGGGGGGAAATTCCTGAGCGACCTTCTCGGCCACCGGCACGCTGACCCAGTTGGCGGTGAGTATGCTCACCAGCTCCTGGGTCTAAGCATCGAGGGCGTCTTGCACCGTGTAGGTGAGTTCGGTGTCCATTCCCCGGCCCTCGAGCGTGACCTCGCGCAGGTAGCCCGCTCTAGAGAGGTCCTCGTGCATCGACTCGAGCGCCCGCCGGGCGTTGTCGGCCCGCTCGCCCAGGCCGCACAGCTCGCTTAAGGCCTTGAGGCTGAAGCGCAACGTCGCCGCGACCTCGCCACTGGGCAGCACCCGGTGGCGAGGTCGCGGTACAGCGTGCGTCTGGCCGGTTCTCTGAGCGCGTCCAAGATGCGCTGATCATTGAGCCGCAGGTGGCCCTCCCGCAGTTGGTCGGCCAGGTCCGCGCTGAGCACCAGGGTGAGGGTACCCCCGGCCTCGCGCTGGGACTCGCCCAGCGCGTCTTCGCTTTCGCTGTCGCGGTACTTGAGTTTGTCGAGCAAGCGGAAACTCTCATTGTCGTAGACCCAGTGCTTGCGCGTGGCGTCGTACCAACCGTCGCGGATGAAGTACGAGGTGCCGTAGAGTCGGCGCAAACTTTCGCGCAGACGGGTGTACGACGCTCCGCTGACCCCCAACCGCCCCAGGGTCAGCAGTTCGTAGGGGGTTGTCGTCACGGTGCGGTCCTCCTGACAGCCGCCCAGCACGAAGAGCGTCTGAATGTTGAGCAACACATCCGCGTCCACCCCGTGCGGCACCCCATACATACACTCGGCTTCCACCCGGTAGCGCCGACTGCCCACGATGGCGTCCACCCGCCGGGTGCTCAGCGCGCTGCGCTTGGTGGCTGCAATCATGCCCAGCCGGGCCACATTGAGTTCCCCGGCCCGCTCCTCGGCTTTGCGTCTCGCCATGTCCCACATCGTAGCGCATCCTCTTTTGGGGTTTCTCTTGAATGTTTTAAAAGCATTCAAGGAGTGAATTTGAACGTAGAAAACTACGTCTGACACACTCAACTTCCCTCAAAATCCCTCGAATCTACCGATAGCAATCCCTCGAATCTACCGGTAGTGGTGTAAAAACAAGTCGAAATACGTCTGAAACACGAAATTTCACGGCAATCCCTCGAATCTACCGAGCGCGTCTTTAAATAGCGAAAATCCGCGCTATCTAGGGAAGAAAAAGCGGCCAATCCCTCGAATCTACCGATAGTGCTTGAGGGAGAGAGGTAGTCAAAAGGGGTAGTCAAAAGTGCGAGGAACCCTAAAGATAGATTTCACGAACAGCGTTCTTCGGGTGGCCTCCAGGCGAGGCCAGCGTCAGGGTCGGCTCGAGTGAACCTCGAGTTAGGGTGTGGGCAAGGCTTAAGCTCGAGCGAACACGCACTCATAAATAACTCATACGACTTCTTGGACAAAGCAGCATGTCTTCTTGGTCAAAACAGCGCCGATGACGACGCTTGACCGCTTGAGCAGAACGGCACCTTCTAGGCCTGTCCGCTTGGCCAAAAAATCGCCCTTCGCTCCTTTAGGACATCAAAGGAAGTCTGTTCTACTCAAGTAGCTTTGGTTCAAGAGATGTGCTCGCAACGGTGCCAAGGAACATCCTTCTAGGAACTTCGTCAAACTCGAGCTAGGGTCCGGGCGGAGCCTGAAAATAGAGGCGCATCACGATATCTTGTGCGTAATTGCCCCAACGCTGCCCGAACAGGTTCAGTCCGCCCCGGTGCCGGGCGTCGTCCTTGATGCCCACCTTCACCTCGAGCGAGTGACGCTCCTCGAGCGGCAGGTCGCGCAGGGTCACGTTTGAAAGGGGTTCGCCGTCTAGAAAAGTTCCCGCCTCGGTGACGCGCCACACCTTGAGCAGCCCGTACTGGCTCTGCTCGGTGGCCCACCACGCCGGGGTGAATTTGCCCCGCGTGCCGCCAAAATCGCTGGGACAAGTAAACGTCCCCAGTTCTACCCCGTTGACCCACAGGGTGAGGTCCGAGGGCCAATCCAGGTTGTGCTCGTAGGCTTCCGAGCACAACTCGAGCGACAGCTCGAGCGCCTCCAGACGCGCTCCGTAGGGCAGGTTGTTGGGAAAGGCGTAATCCACTGTGCCGTGGGCCAGCCACAGCAGTTGGGCGAACACATGGTCGGGTTCAAAAAACGAGCGCGGGTCGTCTTTGCGCCCAATGTAGCGCGTCTCGAGCGCCAAACCACACGGCGCGCTGACCTGCACCTGGCGGTAGTGACCCACCGGCATGGCCACCTCGATGACCCCGGCCCCGGAGGCCAGCCCGATGCCGGGCAGTGCGACACGAAGACTGTCAAAGCGCCGCGAAATCAAGCGCTGGGAGCGCCGGGTTCCCGGCACGAACTCCACGGTCAGCAGCCCCGCCTCCTCGAGCAGCTTGAGGTTGAAGTTCACCGTGGACAGCGGCAAACTCAAAGCCTGAGCCAGCTCTCCCACACCCAGCGAATTTCTGGACAGCAGTGCCAGAATTTGCAGCCGGGTGCTCGAGTCCAGCGCCCGAAACACCCTCAGCGCCTGCTCGTTTCCCTCGAGCGTCAGCTCCCGCTCCGATGTGCTCAAATGGGCCTCCGTTGATGGGCACAGTATACGGATTCGCACGTTGGCTAGATTAAACGGTTAAACAGCTTGCCTGAACTGGCTAAAAAGCAGCTCGAAGATTGGCTCGAGCACGATACTTCCCCGTTGCTTCACAAAGTGAGAACTAAATTCCTGCTGTGCCACAGGCTTGACCGCATAGCAGGGCGCGACATGAAGATTAAATACCAAAATAGTTGATTTTATTTCAGGTTTCGTTGTACACTCGAGCCATCAAATTTTAGGGCAAGGGGAATTCGTGGGGTCCGAGCGCATGGACGCTTGAAAGAACTGCTGCCAGCGGAGTCAAATGTTTGAAAATTCGATGTCGGCTGATGTGTCCCCCCACCCTCTCACCCCTCTGCACCCGCGTCCCCAGCTCACCCGTGAGCGCTGGCGCAGCCTGGACGGCCCGTGGGCCTTCGCGCTGGACCCTCAAGGGGTCTGGACCCACCCCAGCGAAGTTCAGTTCGACCTCGAAATTCGGGTGCCGTTCTGCCCCGAGAGCGCGGCCAGTGGCCTGAGTGAGACCGGCTATCACCGCTCGGTGTGGTACAAGCGCACCGTGGCGCTCGAGCTGTACGAGCGCCAGGACACCCTGAAGCTGCACTTCGGGGCGGTGGATTACGCCGCCAGGGTGTGGGTGGGTGGTGAGCTGGTGGCGAGTCACGAGGGCGGACATACCCCGTTCTCTGCCGACCTCAGCGCGCACGCCGCAAAGTCCGACACGCTCGAGATTGTGGTTCAGGCAATCGATGACCCACACGACCTGAGCCTGGCGCGGGGCAAGCAGGACTGGAAGGAAGAGGCGCACGACATCTGGTATCCGCGCACCACCGGCATCTGGCAAACAGTGTGGCTCGAGAGTTTGCCCAGCACCTTTATAGAAAGTTTGCGCTGGACCCCGCACCTCGAGCGCTGGGAGCTGGGTCTGGAAGTGCGCCTGGCTGGGCCGATTCGCTCCGGAACCCGGCTGCGGCTGCGGCTGACCCACGGGGATGAGGAGCTGGCCGAGGACACCTACAAACTCGTCGGACACGAGTTGCACCGCCGGGTCTCGCTGACCGACCCCGGCATTGATTCGGCCCGCAGTGAGCTGCTGTGGAGTCCCGAGCATCCGCACCTGATAGACGCGACCCTCGAGTTGCTCGAGCAAGATGAGATGGGAGGAGAGCGAATTGTGGACCGGGTAGGCAGCTACACCGCGCTCCGTAGCGTGGGCGTGCAGGACGGAAGATTTCTGCTCAATGGCAGGCCGTATACCCTCAAAATGGTGCTGGACCAGGGCTACTGGCCGGACACCCTGATGACCCCGCCCTCGAGCGAGGCCCTGATGCTGGACGTGGAACTCACCAAGCGGCTGGGCTTTAATGGGGCGCGTAAGCACCAGAAAATCGAGGACCCGCGCTACCTGTACTGGTGCGACACCCTGGGCCTGCTGGTATGGGAGGAGATGCCCTCGGCGTACCGTTTCAGCCCCGCTGGGGCGACCCGCCTGATGCGCGAGTGGCTCGAGGTCCTGAGCCGCGACTACTCGCACCCCTGCGTGGTGGCCTGGGTGCCGTTCAACGAGTCCTGGGGGGTGCCGGATTTGCCGCGCAGTCGGGAGCACCGCCATCTGGTGAGCGGCTTTTACCACACCACCAAAGCGCTTGACGCCACTAGAGTCGTTATCGGCAACGACGGCTGGGAGCACGTCGCCACCGATTTGCTCACCATTCACGACTACACTCAGAAGCTGGAGAAGATTTTCGCCCGCTACGGCACCTTAGCAGCGTTGCGTCAGACTCTGCTCGAGGAGCAGCCCGCCGGACGGGTGCTGCACACCCCGGAGCTGCAAACGTCCGAGCTTCCGGCGATGCTCTCCGAGTTCGGCGGTATGGCCTACTCGCTCGAGGAGGGGCCGAGTTGGGGCTACCACCGCGCCGCCGACTCGCAGGCGCTGCTGACCCAGTATGAAAGCCTGCTGGGAGCGGTTCACGCCTGCCACCCTGCGCTCATCGGTTTTTGCTACACCCAGCTCACCGACACCTTTCAGGAGAAAAACGGCCTGCTCACCGCTAACCGGGAACCCAAAGCGCCGCTGGCGGACCTGGCGCAGGCCACACGGGGAGAGCGCCACCTGTGGGACCTCGAGAAAGACCCCGACCCCGACCCACTAGGGTACTCGAGAGAGTGGCGCGCCCGCAAGAAACCGGAGGTGTCCTCCTGAAGACGCTTTGCTGAAATTTTTCATTGGGGTTTTGTCCGGGCAGGTAAACTCGCCCCTCCCCTCGAGCAAACTCGAGCAGGGCCAGCCCCGGTGCGCTCGAGTGCAGCATGAAGCGAGACTCCGCTTCCGGTTAAGAACTCCTTGAGCCAAACGCTATTTGCTTTCTCTAGCAAGACGCCTAGACTTGAGTGGCCTCGCAGAAACAATTCAACCCCTTTATTTGCTCTCTGGCGCGTCCAATGCCACCGGGCCAGACTTCAGGAGACACCATGAAAATAAGACTAGCCCTGACCGCCGCCCTGTTCGCATTAGGCTCGAGTGCCCTCAACACTGCCCAGGCCGCCTACAGTGGTCCCAAAGTCGAACTCACCTTCCTGTCGGGCTTCACCGGACCGGACCGCCCGGTGATGGAGGACTTGGTCAAGGGGTTCAACGCCGCCAACCCCAATGTCACCGTGCGAATCACCGCCCAGGAGTGGGGACCCATCAACACCCAGCTTCCCACCCTGGTGGCCTCGGGGCGCGCCCCCGACATCGCCAGCACCACCGAGAACGACCTGTTCAACCTCATCCAGCGCGGCGCTCTCTCGAGCGTCTCGAGCGCGGGCCTCAAAACGGCGGGTCTGGACCGCAGCCGCTTTTTCAAAGGCGTGGCGGCTACCCCGGTTTATAAAGGTCAGGTCTACGGCATTCCGGCGGGCTTCGTGTCTTACGCGGTGTTTTACAACAAGGACCTGCTCAAAAAAGCCGGGGTGAGCAAGTTCCCCACCACCAAAGCCGAGTTTCTGGCGGCGGCCCGAGCCTGCACCGTGGACAAGGGCGGCAAGAAAGCCGGTGAGGCGGGCTTTGATGCGGGCAACCTGGACACCTGGGGCGTGAGCCTTTACAACAACTGGGTGGGCGCTCGAGCGGCCTTTTCGGTGATTGTCCAGAACGGCGGCAATCTGGTGGACAGCAAGCAGAACGCCTCGTTCAATACCCCGCAGGCCGTGGAAGCGGTGCAGACCCTGGTGGATTTGGTCAAAGATGGAGTGGCCCGCCCCAACTCCACCGAGCAGGGCGAACTCGCCGCTTTCAAGCAGGGCAAAGTGTGCATGTTCCCCTCGGGGGTGTGGTACAACGACCAGTTCGAGAAGCAGGAAGGTTTCAACTTCGGGGTGGGCTTCATGCCCAAAATCGGCAGCAAGAAGGACGCCGCCTGGGGCGGTTCACAGTTCTTCATCCTTCCTGTCCAGAAGGCCGGATACGACGCCAACAAGCGCGCCGCCGCGCTCGAGTTCATGAACTACATGACCCAGCCCGCCCAGAACCTGGTGTGGTCCTCCACCGGACAGCTCCCGCTGCTGCCCACCGTGGCCTCGGACAAGAAGTACACCAGCCAGCCCATCAGCGAACTCTTCGCGCGCCTCGACGACGTGTACGCCATGACCGGCTTCCCCTGGACCGGCCAGATTGCCTCGGCTTTTGACGGGGCCTGGGAAGCCGCCTACCTGGGCAAAAAGACGGTCAAGGTCGCCCTGGACGACGGTGTGTCGCAGGCCAACAAGCAGATTGCCCAGGTCCGCGCTAGCTACACCAAGTAGGGAATCGGGAATCGGGAATCGGAGGGCGACTGGGTTGGTCGCCCTTTTGTGTTTGGCTTCGTTGAATTCGGTGCAGAAGGGACGAGACATCAGACGTCAGACACCAGAAAAGGCAGAGATTTTTCGTCACTCGAGCGAAAATGGGTGTTTTGCAAGTACCCAATGCCCTGAATTCGATTCGACGCTCGAGCAGGAGTAAGTGCTTGCCAGTCATCCATACATCTTTTCACCTCCCACCCCATACCCCTGCTCCTCACCCCCTCGCTCGAGCACCGAACACATCCCCACCCGCACGCCCCAGGAGCCACCATGCTCATTCAGAACCACATCAAACCGCCTGCCGCTCGAGCGGGGGTGTTTTCCCTGAACGACAACAACCCGCTGGTGCCGTACCTTTACCTGCTGCCGCACGCACTCTTTTTTCTGGCGTTCATCGTCTACCCGGTGGGCTACGGCGTTTACATCAGCGTTCACCGCTGGGACCCGCTCAACCCGGTGCAGCCCTACGTGGGCCTCGAGTTTTACCGTAACGTGTTCACGCCAGGCACGCCGCAGAACGACTTTTTCTGGCTGACCTTCAAAAACACCCTGATTTTCACCGTCATCAGCACCCCGCTGCTCGTCGGGGCCGCGCTGGGACTGGCCACGCTGCTGTTTCGTCCGGTGTTCGCCCGTGGCGTGTTCCGGGCCATCTTCTTCATGCCCGGCATCCTCAGTGTGAGCGTGATGGGCCTGCTGTGGCGCTGGCTCTTTGACAACCAGGCAGGCTTACTCAACGTGATTCAGCAGAGCTTTGGTGGTCAGCCGGTGCCGTACCTCACCACCGAGGGTCTGGCCTGGGTCCCCATCATCGTGGGCACGGTGTGGTGGACGGTGGGCTTCAACATGACGCTTTACCTGGCGGCGATGTCGGGCATCTCGAGGAGCTACTACGAGGCTGCCGAACTCGATGGAGCAAACGGCTGGGCGCAGTTCCGCTTCATCACCTTTCCGCTTCTCACGCCGACTACCCTGTTCGTGTCCGTGACCACCGTGCTGGCCGGGCTGCAACTGTTTGGTCAGTCGGCGGTGATTACGGGCGGTGGACCGACCCGCTCTACGCAGAGCGTGATTCAATACATCACCGAGGAAGGTCTCAGTAACGGCCAGTACTCGAGCGGCGCTGCGCTGAGCTTTGTGTTCGGATTGATGATGCTCGTGTTCACCGCGATTCAATTTCGCATCATGACCGCCGACATGTCACCGCGCAGGAGGGAAGCATGACCGTAAGCTTACGCACCAACTCGAGCGGGAAAACTTTGCCGGGACGACGACGCCCTCGAGTGAGCCGCGAGTGGCCCCGTGTGGCACTGCTGGTTATCCTGGCACTAATTTTCCTGGCCCCGCTGTACTGGATGCTCAGCACCTCGCTCAAAAACGAGACCGACGCCATCGCGCTGCCGCCACAGTGGTTCCCAACGCGGCCCACCCTGAACAACTACTCCGAGATTCTCAACTCGCCCGACGCTTCCCTGCCGCGCTGGGCCTGGAACTCGCTGTTTTCGGCGCTGGCCTTCACCGTGGCGCACCTTGCAGTGTGTTCGCTGGCCGCTTACCCGCTGGCCCGCATGAAATTCAAGGGCCGCGAAGCGTGGTTCTGGGTCATTCTCTCGAGCATGATGGTACCGGGTATCGTCACCCTGATTCCCAGTTACGCGATGATGCTCAACCTCAACTGGATAAACACCTACCACGCGCTCATCTGGCCCGGTGTGGCCGGAGCTTTCGGGGTGTTCCTGCTCAAGCAGTTTTTCTCGGGTCTGCCCGGCGAACTCGAGGAAGCCGCCCGGATTGACGGGGCCAACAGCCTGCAAATCTTCTGGAAAATCATCCTGCCGCTCTCGGTCCCCGCGCTGGTTTCCCTGGGCGTGTTCGCCTTCATGGGGTCGTGGAACAACTACGTTTGGCCGCTGTTCGTGACCTCCGGCGACATGCAGACCCTGCCGGTGGGCATCGCCAGCTTCTCCACCCGCTACACCACCGAGTACGGCAAGCTGATGGCCGGAACCGCCCTGGCCGCCATTCCCCCGCTCATCGCCTACCTCATCGCTCAGGGCTACCTCGAGCAGGGCATTGCAGTGACGGGAATGAAGGAATAGCGGTCCGCTTCAGAGGAACGCACTCTCCTCGAGTCAACCTCGAATCTCATAGAAAGTCTCTGTTGTACCTGTCCTCCTCGAGCCGCAAAACATCTGTCTTGTACATCTTTTCGCTGACAGCTGACAGCTGAACGCTTAAAACTGGACTCCCATGAATCCCTCAACCCTCCCCAAACTGCTGCTGTCCCTCACCCTAGTCCTGCTGCCCCACACCGAAGCCAAAATACCCGGCTCGAGCGGGCAGGCGCAGTCCGTCCAAGCGCCCACCGCCGCCAAAACCTTTGCCAACCCCATCGTCTCGAGCGGCAGCCCCGACCCCTT
>Ga0123339_10002459_pt1 | contig 12541 bp, 13 predicted proteins | sample lystaG_FD_89956 | JGI IMG/M metagenome (GOLD analysis project Ga0123339, IMG submission 89956) | Glacier valley bacterial and archeal communities from Borup Fiord, Nunavut, Canada, to study Microbial Dark Matter (Phase II) -... | ecosystem: Environmental > Aquatic > Freshwater > Ice > Glacier ... | reverse complement strand
TGCCCTCGCGAAGAGCCTCGTGCACCTCAATGGCCTGCGCGGGCATCTCGTCCTGCGTGCGGCGGTAGACGAGCTTGACGCTCTTGGCGCCCCGGCGAAGGGCGGCGCGTGCACAGTCGATCGCGGTGTTACCGCCGCCGATGACGATGACGTTGTCGCCGATCTCGCCGTCGTTGCCCTTGGTGACGTGACGCAGGTAGTCGATGCCGAGGACGACGCCGTCGGTGTTGTCGCCGTCGATGCCGAGCGGCGTCGCGCGCCATGAGCCGATCGCCAGGTACACGGCGTCGAAGTCGCGCTTGAGGTCCTCGAGAAGGATGTGAGTGCCGAGCGCCTTATTGCAGACGATCGTCACACCCAAGGACTCGATGAGGTCGATTTCCTTGTCGAGGGTGGCCTTGGGGAGGCGGTACTCGGGGATGCCGTAGCGCATCATGCCGCCGGGCTCGGGCTGGTTCTCGAAGACCGTCACGCCGTGACCGGCAATCGCGAGGTAGTTTGCCGCAGCGAGTCCCGAGGGGCCAGCGCCGATGACTGCGACTCGCTTGCCTGAGGTTTCGGCAAGGCGGGGGCGCCACTGCTGCTCGCGCGACATGTCCCAGTCGGCGGCAAAGCGCTTGACCGCGTTGATGGCGACGGGCTCGTCGGCGAGGTTGCGGCGGCATTCGTCCTCACAGGGGTGAGGGCACACGCGACCACATGCGGACGGGAAGGGGTTGCGGTCCTTGATCACGCGGATGGCGGCCTCGAAGTTGCCGTCGGACACGTGCTGCAGGTACGTCTGGATGTCGATATTCGCGGGGCAGGTCTGCACGCAAGGGGCGACACAGTCCGCGTTGTGGTCACACAGGAGCTGCTCAAGACGCACCTTGCGGTAGGCCTCGAGGCGGTCGGTGTGAGTCTTGATCTCCATGCCTGGGGTGATGGGGGTGAGGCAGGCCTTGACGTCGCGAGGCTTGTCGGTGCCCACCTCGACCACGCACATGCCGCAGCTACCGTTCGCGCGCTTGAGGCGCACGTCGTTGCACAGCGAGGGGATCTCGATACCCTCGTGGCCAAGGGCCTGAAGGATATTAAGGCCGCTCTGAACCTCAACGTCGCGATCATTGACCCTGACGGTCACGCGCTCGGGTTCAACCATGTCTGCCACCACTACCTCCGACTGCTTTGTCAGTTTGGTTGGCACGGCGTGTTCGCCGCAGGACTTTAAGCCAAGACCTTTGGGGAAGGCCGGGTGCGTGAAGAGCACCTGGTTGCACGGTAGGCCCGGGGTGCGGCGCGTTCTACGGACCTCGGTCCCGGGGACCGGGACGTCCCCAGGGCGGGACCCGGGACCCTGGGCGGTGGCCGCACGCTAGCAGGGACGATGATGCGGCAGGGGACCGGGACCCCCGCTTTACCCCCCTGGGTATCGACCCCTCGACCAGATGTCGCCCCACCAGGAACGATGCTGCGAGGCTCCCCGGTCAGACCTCGTACAACTTGGGTTGCTGGTAGCCGATGCGCACGAGTTCACGGAGTGCTTCGTGGTCCAATGCCGCGAGATTCTTGACGTAGAGGCAGCCGACGCTCGCGGTGTGGGGGCCAAGTTTCGCGAGCAGCGGCGCCGCGCTTTCGTGGTCCTTGAGCCCGTAAAGGGAGAGGGCCGCCTTGCGCGGAGAGAACCCGACGCGCAGAAACACGCCTTCGCGGCCGCTCGCGTACCGATACGCATACGTGCCAAAGCCGATCATCGTGGGCCCCCACATGACGGGCACGTCGCCCGTGACCTCCGTCATCAGGGCGAGCAGCTGCTCTCCCTCTGCGCGTCGCTTCGCGGGCTCGATCCCCGCCGCAAACTCGGAGGGACTCTCGCCGGTGGGCACGGTTGCGTTGGCCATGAATCGAGGCTACGTCGAAGCCTCGGGCTGTGCCATGGGACGCGGACGCCGCTGGTCTCGGGCCAGGCGTATGAGGTAGATCGCGGAGACCGCGGCCCACACGCCCTCGAGCAGGAGGAATCCCCATTGGGCCCCGAGCAAGGCGTCGATCGCGAGCACCGTGGATCCCACCAGGTTGAGCACGAGGTAGGCGAGCGACGAGGGCGTGAGGCGGCCCACCTGCGTCAGGATGAAGGGCACCAGGATAAAAAGGGAGGCGACGATCTGGATGGTCGAGTGCACGCAGCCTCCCTGTTACGTCGTCGGTGTTCGCGTGGATGCGGAGGCGTCGTCCTGCCGCTACGAGGCGCTATGAAGCGAGCGTGGTTCGCGCGAAGGTGACGGCGTGGGCGTTCTCGCTGATGGGGGCGAACCCGACCTTGGGGTGGAAGAGCTGTGCCGCCGTATTGGCCCGATTGGCGACCAGGTGCACGCCCCTCACGCCCTCGTTCGCCAGTTCCGCGCACAAGGTGTCGATGAGCCGACGTCCCCAACCCGCGCCCTGGAGTTCGGGCAGCAGGTCGATGTGCAGATGCGCGGGGTACTCGGCCGCGGCGGCGGTGAGCCAACGCTCCGGATCGCCCGCAGCGGCGAGCAGAATTTCGTCATGCGGCGTGGCCGCGGCGTGGAGAGGCGCGCGCGACGGCCACCATTCGTCGGTGAACCACTTTTGGAACGCAGCCGAGTCCGCGGCGGCAACGACGTAGCCGCGCGGGCGGCCCCCCACTTCGACCACCCATGCGAGGCATGAGGGGCCCGCGAGGTAGGGCGAAGAATAGACATCGGCGAGGATCGTGTCGTCACAGTAGAGGCCGGTCGCATCCTCGCCGTTGGCGCCAGTGAGCAGACAGATGCGCGCGAGATCGGCCTCGTCGGTGAGGTTTGCCTTGCGGATGCGGGTGAAGACTGCCATGTTCTGAGGTTACGGGCACAACGGGCCTTTTGGGGTCAGGCCCGCTCGGATGCACCGGTCTTGCGCGCCGTGCGATCGTGGACGGGAGCGAAGACGAGCACCTGCGATCCCTCGCGCAGCGCCTATGTCGTTGCGGACGCCCGAACCGACGCTCCCATCTGAGCCACCGCGTCCTCCCACGAGGTGGCGCCCCAGCCGAAGGCCTGCTCAAACTCTCCTGACGAGACGATGAATGGCTCGTCAAACTCGTAGATCATCTCCTCGCTTTCGCGCAGAATCGGCATGAAGAGCCCCACACCGCGCATCGCAAGGCCGCGCATGCCGGTGACCTTGGGCTTGCCGTGCTGGCCGAAAGCTTCCCACAGCCGTGCGACCAGGTCGGCCTGAGTGATCGGGGCCATGACCGGGGTGATCCAGGCCCGACCCCAGCCGTCGGCGGAGGTGCCGATGTCGGCCATGGCGCGCGCGGCGTCGGGAACGTAAGAGAAGGAGTGGGGTTGATTCGTGCGCCCCAGCACGCGCGCGGGCCTGCCCTTGGCGATCTGGTCCAGCACGAGGTCGCGGAAGATCCCGTAGTTTGCGCCCACGTAGTTGGACGGCCGGGCGAGGGCGATGCGGACGCGCCCCTCCGCGTGGGCGGCGAGCGCCTCCTCGGCCATCGCCTTGCGGACGGCGCCCTTGCGGGTGGTGGGCCGCTGCGGGCTCGCATCGGCGATGGTGTGTCCCTGCGGCGGGCCATAGCCGTACAGGTTGTCCGCCAGGACGACGCTGGCGCCGGCCTGTTCGGCGGCCGTCAGGATGGTGCGCTGCAACGCGGGAAACTCCGCCTCCCAACTCGTGTACGAGGGCTGGGTGACCTGGTAGACGACGTCGGCCCCCGAGAGGGCCGAAGCCGCACCGGCACGGTCGTTCAGGTCGGCTTGGCTGAGGGGGATCGCGGGGTCGAGGGAGCCGCGCTTGCCCGAGCGATTGACGACGCGGACGGTGTGGCCCTGCGCGGCGAGGTGGTTGGCGAGGGTGGCACCGACGGCGCCGGTCCCGAGAACGAGGTGGGTGGTCATGCTGGTTCCTTTCAAAGTTAACGGTGTTAAGTAGCGGGCAAAAAAGAGAGAGGTGCGGGCCCCCGCTACACGAGCGAGGCGATCACCGCCTCGACCAAGGCGCGCCCGCGGGCACGCACGGGCACGGGTTCAAGGCCGCGGATTTCGCCGGGCATCGAGATCGCGAGAGATACGACGCCGTGCAGCGCGGCCCACAACTGGAGCGCCGCCTCGCGGGCGTCGCCCGGCCTCAGTTGGCCCGCCGCCTGGCATGCCTCGATCAGGGTGATGAGCCCCGCGAACGATTCGGGGTCCTGCTCGGGATCGGGTCCGAGCGCCCATTGATGGGGCCGGATCATCATCACGTCGTAATGCATGGGGTGGCTCAGCGCGAAGTCAACGTAGACGCCACTGAGCTCGCGGAGCGCGTCGAGGGGCGTCGCCGCGGCGCGCGCGGTGGCGTCGATCTGCGCGCCGAATTCGGCGAAACCCGCCTCGCACGCGGCAGCGAGCAGCGCGCCCTTGGAGTCGTAGTGCCGGTACAGCGCGGTGGCGGAGACCCCGATATCGCGGGCGATCTGACGCATGGACACGCCGTCGATGCCCTTCTCGGCGAACACGGCCGACGCGGCCTCCAGGATCGAGGTGCGGGCGTCGCCGGCGATGAACGGGGTCATGAGAATGAGGCTAGTTAACACTGTTAACTCTTGTCAAGGGCGGTGTCGCCGCCGGCCGCCAACGGCGAGCCCGTTTAGCCGATTGCCCTGCGCGCCGTCGGCTGAGCACCGCAAATCGACATTGCTTGCCCCGCTCACGCTCAGTTCCGTTGGCGAATGTCGATTTCCGGTGCTCAGCCGACACTCATGCCGCCCGATGGCCCGGGCGGGCCCGGGTGCCCAGGAGGGGGCGGGCTGAGGGCCGGGCTGAGGGGGCGGCCCCGGCGCCTCGTGCGTGCGCCCAGCCGAATAGTTGACTAAAGTCAACGATATGGACGCGCGCCTCATCAAGACCTTCCGGCAATTCCAGCGCATCGTGACCAGCGAGGTGGGCACGATGCAGGACGACTTCCTGGGCCGTGGGCGCCCTTTCGGCGCCTCACGCGTGCTGTGGGAGATGGGCGATGGCCCGGTGGCGGTCGCGGAATTGCGCGACCGACTCGGCCTCGACGCCGGCTATGCCTCGCGCCTTCTTGGCCTGCTTGAAGCCGAGGGCCTGGTGAGCATCGGCCCCAGCCCTGACGATGCGAGGGCCAAGGTGGTCGCGCGCACTGACGCGGGTCGCGCCGAGGCCGAGATCCTGGACGCCCTGAGTGACAGCGCGGCCGCGGACCTACTAGCTCACCTTGGCGACGACGAACTCGTCGAGCTCGATCGCGCCACCAGGGTGGTCACGCGGGCGCTCGCCCGCCGCCACCTCACGCTCGATGTCGAGGACGCCGCTTCGCGCGATGCGCAGTGGTGTGTGGGCGAGTTCTTCAAGGAAATCGACGCCTTGTTCGCGAGTGGCTATGACCCCTCGAAGGCGCTTTCGGTGGGAGCCGCTGACCTCACCGCTCCGCATGGGGCGTTCGTGGTGGCCAGGTTGCACGGCCAGCCCGTCGGATGCGGAGGGGTGAAGTTGCCCCCTGGCGAGCCAGCGTTCCTCAAACGCATGTGGGTGGCCCCCTCGGCACGCGGGCTTGGGGTCGCGGCGCTCATGCTCGACCGACTCGAGGGCATAGCGCGCGACGCGGGTGCCACGTCGATCACGCTCGACACCAACTCGCTGCTCGTCGCTGCGGGCCGCATGTATGAGTCCCGTGGTTACCGCCTCGTGCCCGACTTCAACGGCGAAAAGCACGCCGACCGCTGGTACCGCAAGGACTGGTGACCCGTCAGCGCTTCGGTAGGGGACTTTCATCTCACGTCGGGCCAAATTGGCCAGAGAATAGGGCATGTAATTGCCGTGTCGAAAGGGTTGATTGACGGGACTGTTTTCGTAGCGATACGATCATTTCCGACCTTTGCAGGCACTCTGCCTCGGGGCAAATTGAGGGGGCCAGCGTGAGATCGATTCGCCGAGAAGGAATACGTGGGGCGAGGATCGCTGGGTTGTTTATGGCATCGACGCTGCTGCTAGCGGGCACCGGCGCCGTGGCGGCAGCGTCCGGATCTACCGACCAGTTGACCGATTTCCATCTTGGCGTTTCGTGCTCGAACTACGACAACGTCAGCGTGGACCTGGCCTTTCACGTCGATTCAGACGCGGGAACCCCGGCGGATGGTCGAATCACTGATGTCGCGGGGACCTTCAACGGGTCGGCGGATAGCGGCTCAAACGCCTTCCAGTACCCACTCCCCGATGGCGTGGAGTATTTCGGCACAGGCGACTACGACATTCCATTGAGCTACTACGCCAATCGCTCCCTGGTCGACGGCGACTCTTTCGATGTGACGGTGTCCTATGCCAATGGCGACGTGGTCGAATCGGGAAGTGTCACTGTCAGTTGTCACGTAGACGGCGCAGCTCCAGCCACTCCCAATGGCTTCTCGGTGAAGGCGCGTGCGGGGGTTCCTCGCACGTTCAGATTGCTTGAGCACGTGACGTTTGGCGAGTTCGGGGTCGGGGGCACGGTGTCGCGGGCCTGGGTATCTGAGCCCGGAGCAACCGTTGATGCCGTCGCGGCCACCGACGATGTCCTTGACCTCGATACTGCGACCGGCGCGGCGCTTGGCGCGAGCTTGGCCGATAGGTCCCTCACCGTCGATGCGACGCGCGTGGGGACCTACAGCCTCGACTGGGGCGTGGTGATGCATGACGAGACGTGGAACGAAGTGCCCATCACCGAGGACCCGCAGGATGTGTACTTTCCGTTCACTCAAGAGACGTTATTGCAGCGTGAGGGTTGGGATTACAGCGGGCCGGTTGTGTGCTGGCCTGAGTTTCCCCAAGAGGGGTCATGCGGCCCCATACCTGTACACCGCACGGAGATAATTGAGACGATCCAGGGGGGCACAACCCACACATTTGTGGGCAAACAGATCGAATCCGTGTTCGTCAAGACCGCGGAGACGAATGTCGCTTATGGTCCGGCGCCTTTGACCATCGAGGTCATCGACGGCCCCATCCAGCCTGCCCCGTCGGACATCGTCGAGAGTTCGCGTGGAGCCGTGACGATCCCTGCCACGGCAACCGCAGGTGAGACATTGGCCGTCGACGTTGGCGAACAGCAGGCGGGCGGCTACGTAGACGTCTGGTTGAACTCCACGCCCCTTTACCTTGGCCTCTTCCCGGTTGCCGCCGATGGCACGGTTGCCGTCACTGTTCCGGCGGACTTCGTCGCGGGCGACCACCGCGTTGTGGTCACGGACGAGGTGGGCACGTTCGTGGGTTGGGACAACATGAAGGTCTCAGCGGCGGCGACGGATACCAACAATGTCCCTAAGGCCGCGACGGGGCTCGATGAGAGTCAGCCCCCATCGCGAGGCATCGGGCTAGGTGCGGTGGGGCTCGTCGCTTTGCTGGGCGCCGCCTATGCGGTTGCGAGGCGTACCCACCGGGTGGGATGACGTACCACGGGTCGGGTGTGGGACCCCGGCTAGGGCTGTCACCGCTGCGTGATGAGCGGTCGCTCCACGTGGTGCGCGTAGTCCAGCGCCGCATCCAGCTTGGCCAGCCCCTCGGATGCGGCGGGGTGAAGCTGCCCCCTGGTAAACCGGCGTTCCTCAAGCGCATGTGGGTGGCCCCCTCGGCGCGCGGGCTCGGGATCGCGGCGCTCATGCTCGACCGGCTCGAGGTCATCGCGCGCGACGCGGGTGCCACGTCGATCACGCTCGACACCAACTCGCTGCTCGTCGCCGCGGGCCGCATGTATGAGTCTCGTGGCTACCGCCTCGTGCCCGACTTCAACGGCGAAAAGCACGCCGACCGCTGGTACCGCAAGGACTGGTGACTCCCTGACGACGCGGGTGCGTGGGTCCAACGGCGGAGGCGCGCGCCAAACGGCCACGTAGCCTTATCCCGTGAGACTCGTAGGCACAGACATCGACGGCACCATCCTCCCGCGCAGCGGTCAGTTCTCCGCGCGCACGATCGCGGCCCTCGGGTCGTTGGCCGACGCGGGCATCCCGCTCGTCCTCGCGACCGCGAGGCCCCCGCGTTGGATCGATGTGGTCGCGGCCCAATTGGGCATTGCGGGCGAAGCGGTCTGTGCGAACGGCGCGGTGTTCTATGACCTCGCGACGCGATCCGTGGTGGACCACATTGGCCTTCCCGAGGACGCGCTGCTCGAGGTCGCCGCGGCGATGCGCGACGCGTTCCCCGGCGTGATCCTGGCGCTCGAGACCACCACGGGCCTTGCGATCGAGCCCGACTTCCCCGCCCGCGAGAGCAACACGAATCCGCGCGAGATCGCACGGTTCGAGGACATGGAATCCGTGAGGGACATGACCGGAGTCAAGCTGCTCGCGCTGTTCCCTGGCGGCCACCCCGACGAGATGCTTGATATCGCGTTGCCCCTCGTGGGCCACCTCCTCGAGGTCTCGCATAGCTCCGTGACCGATCCGCTTCTGGAGCTCGCACCCCTGGGAGTCAACAAGGCCACGGGGCTCGCGCGCCTCGCCGCCCACCACGGCGTCGACCCGGCAGATGTCATCGTGTTTGGTGACGCCCCGAACGACGTCCCGATGTTCGAGTGGGCGGGAACGGGCTACGCGGTGGGCAATGCGCACGACGCGGTCAAGGCCGTCGCGAGCCACGTCACCGAGTGCGTCGACGACGACGGCGTCGCGATGATCGTCGAGGCTCTCGTGGCCGAGGCCCTCGCGCGTCGATAGCGCGGCGCCGACGCGGGAAGCACGCTCGCGCAGCCGCGGCTCCCCTCGCGTAAAGCATGAGCGCTGACGAGCGCTGACGAGCGCTGATGAGCGCTGATGAGCGCCGACGAGCGCCGACCGCCGCCACCCGTGGCGCCAATCGTGCGCCGAGCCGATGCCGTCCCGGTAGGCAGCGTCGATCGACCGCTACGGTGTGGGAGACAAAGGGGGATGTCATGGGTGATCAGGGATTCGGTTCGACGCCGAACAGCTATCCGGATGGGAGCCAGCGACCGGTTCCGTCGAGGGATGGTTTCGCGGAACCGTCGGCGAGCTATCCGCAGGCGGGCCCGCCCGCATCGCACCACCCACAGGCGTGGCAACACCTGCCCGCGCCGGTCGGTCAGCCGCTTCCGCCGGTCGGTCAGCCGCTTCCGCCGGTCGGTCAGCCGCTTCCGCCGGTCGGTCAGCCGCTTCCAACAGGCCCCGTGGGCGCGACTACCCAGCGCAACTGGATGGGAATCACCTCGCTCGTTCTTGGAATTCTGGGCGGCGGGGTCCTCGGCGCCGTCCTTGGCGGCATGGGAATCGCGGGTGCGAGAAGGGGCACGGCCACCAACCGCACGATCGCTGTGTGGGGACTCGTCCTCAACATCGCGTTCCCCGTGTTGATCCTCGGCGGGATACTCATCGCCGGGCTCGTGGACAGTGTGGTGTCGAAGGATCGCGTCTCGTACGGCGAGCTTTCGGTCAGCGAATGCATCAAGGAGCCGGGCGGGTGGAGCGATGAAGCTGGCGAGCTCACGACTGACCAGGTGACGAAGATCTCGTGTGATGAGACGCACTGGGGGCAGGTCTATTACCGCGGGCGGCTCCCAGGCAACGTCTACCCGGGCGAAGCGGCGATTCAGGTCGCAGCCGAAGACGTGTGCTACTCCTACGCCGCGGCCGCGAACCTTGACGTTGCGTATGTCGACGAGGCATACGTTTCCACCTTTCTGCCCACGCGGGCATCGTGGGGAGAGGCCGACCGCACGGTGGTGTGCTTTGCGTCGAACCTGAGCTACGACGCCTCGGAGTCTTGGGTCGTCGACTCGTAGGGCGTGAGCTCGCGGGGTCACACCGTCGCGGCACTGCGGGTACCGCGCCGATCGTTGAGGAGCGGATGGCCAATGCCGGCGCAAGGTGCAGAGGCAGAGGCGCCGAGGCAAAGGCGCAGAAGCAAAGGCGCTGATGCGATGCGACATCTGGGAAGAGAGCTTGTCGTTCCGTGGCCTTCCGCAGTAAGGCGACGGGGCGCTATGGTGGTCCGAAACAAGGGGGGAATTATGGGTGATTTCGAGCACGGCACGCCACCTAGCGGTAGGCCAGCGTGGGGTCAGGGGTCGCCCCCGCCGCAGTCGTTCGAGCCGGAGCCTGTAGCCGAGCAGACGTTTAATCGCGTCCCCTATCCGCCTGCCTACGGGGCGCCCGCGCAGGAGGAGACGTTTGATCGCGTCCCCGATCTGTCCGCGCACGAGTTTGCCGGGCAGCAGCAGCCCAGCTATCAACAGCCCAGCTATCAACAGCCCAGCTATCAGCAGCCCAGCTATCAGCAGCCCAGCTATCATCAGCCCAGCTATCATCAGCCCAGCTATCAACAGCCCAGCTATCAACAGTCCGGCCCACAGTCGCCTGCACCCTGGGACTACGTGGCGCCTCGGACCGCGAGCGCGCAGTACGTCCCTCCCGTGAACTGGTCTCCGGCGAGCACCGCGCGTAACTGGTTGGGGATCGTGTCGATCGTCTTCGCGGTCTTGGGAGGAGGACTTGTTGGCGTCATCTTTGGGTGGCGCGGAGTGGTGGCGGCGCGCGAGGGCAGAGCGACAAATGGCGCGATGGCGCGGTGGGGCGTGATCCTCAACGTGGCGGTGCCTTTGGTCATTGCGGGAGTGTTCTTCGGGGTGATCGACAGAGGCACGAGCGACGGCTCCAGTCGGTCTCAGTGGGAGGCACTCGCCGTGGGTGACTGCCTCGCGCCTTCTGACCAGACGAGAGATGGCGCACGAGTCTTCGAGCCTGTTCCGACGGGGTGCGAGGGCCAGCACTGGAGCCAGGTGTACTTCAAGGGAGTTCTTACCGAAGACGCCTCCCCGGGGTCCGCTGCGCTAGGGGAGCAGTTAAGGACGGCGTGTGTTTCCAAGGAGGCCCTCATCCACTTGGATCGAACTCGCATCCCCGACGTCTATCCGACCATCATCGTGCCCACCAAGGATTCGTGGGCGGCCGGCGATCGCTCGGTGGTCTGCCTGGTGTCCGATGTCGACGGCTCCATCTCAGGGTCGTGGGTGGTGGGCTACTAGGGCCAGCGCGCCGGCGTCACGTGCCACTATGTCCGATAAGTGCACAGGGCGGATCGTCCGCCTCGGAGGGAGCCCCATGAAGTACCTCATGCTTGTTCTCACGGAACCCATCGAGGAGCCGGTCAGTGGCGGCGACGACATCGACGCATGGGTCGACGCGCACGACGCCTCAGGCGAAAGGTTCTTTGGCGATCGCCTTGCCGATGCCGCCCAGGCCAAGACCGTGCGCGTCCGCTCGGACGGCATCCACGTCGCCGAGGGCCCGTTCTCGCCGGCGCATCATTCGATCGCGGGCCTCGACATTCTTGAATGCGAGTCGATGGACAGGGCTGTCGACATCGCACTCGCACACCCCATGGCTCGCGGCGGCGTCATCGAGGTGCGCGCCTTCTATGACTGGGAAGCCGAGGAAGGCGCATGAACCCAGACCCCGCGCACTGGGCCGAGATCGCCACGCGCGAGGTGCCCGAGCGTCGGCTGGCGACGGTACGCGCGCACGTCCACCAACACGAGGTGGGCGACTTTCTGGAGCGCGCGTTTACCCAGCTCTTCGAGTTCACGAATGCCCATCCGGGCCTGCGCTCGCGGCACACCACGCCCGAATCCCCCACGTACGCCCTGTACTACGGCGCCTTTCGATCCGGCGAGCCTGCTCTGGTCGAGGCGTGCGTCGTCCTTGACCGCGACCTGGACCCGAGCGACCTCGCGCCCGGCAGCTCCGAACCGGGAGGCGAAATCGCGGTGCGTGTCGAAACCGCGCATACCGAGGCCTATCTGCCCCTCACCCGTCGCGGGCTTGCCCTGCCGTCGCTCGGGGCCGCGTACGACGAGCTTGGCGAGTGGGTGTCGCGAAACGGCAGGGTCGTGCAGACGATTCCTACGCGCGAGGTGTACATCGCGGACGTCATGCAGGCGGGCAACGACGACCACGTGTGCGACGTGGCTTTTCCGTTTGAGCCGCGCCGTTAACCCGCGGGGCCGTTGATTGAGCCGCGCCGCTAGCCCGCGGGGCCGCTAGCTCCCAGGAACGTCGACGGGGCGCCGCGCCGCGACGACCACGGCCCCGAGGTCGTCGTCCGTCTCAAGCGAAGGCGTGAAGCCCGCGGCCACGGCCGCCGCGAGCGTGGCATCGGCCAGATGCGCGCTCGTCTCCACGACACACACCCCTCCTGGCGCTAAGAGTCGACCGGCCGCCTCGAAGACGCGTGCCTGGACTGCGGTTCCATCCACCCCGCCGTCGAGTGCGACCAGAGGTTCGTGGTCGCGAGCATCGGCAGGCATGAGGGCGACCTGCGCGGACGGCACATAGGGAGGGCATGCGGCGACGACACTCACCGCGCCGCTCAAGGCAAGGGGCAGCGCGGCGTCCATGTCTGAGACCAGCGCGCGGGCGCCCCACGGGGCCAGGGTCTCGGAAGCGAGCGCGACGGCCACGGGATCGATGTCCGCGGCCCACACGGTGAGGTCGGGCCGCGCGTGTGCCACGGCCGCCGCGATCGCACCCGCGCCGCAGCACAGGTCCACCACGATCGCC
>Ga0123339_10002458_pt1 | contig 12546 bp, 11 predicted proteins | sample lystaG_FD_89956 | JGI IMG/M metagenome (GOLD analysis project Ga0123339, IMG submission 89956) | Glacier valley bacterial and archeal communities from Borup Fiord, Nunavut, Canada, to study Microbial Dark Matter (Phase II) -... | ecosystem: Environmental > Aquatic > Freshwater > Ice > Glacier ... | reverse complement strand
GTCGGTGTCGGCAATGTCGCGCCCACGCCGAATACATAGGTCGTCGGTGCTCCGACAGGATTGGTTCCGCTGTTCAAGTGGTAGGTGATAACGTACTCATTGGCCGTCCACTTGGCCCAGAATTCCTTGTCGCCGGTGGCACTTGTGCTGATCGCGGTGATAGCCGAGCCGGTGAGGCTTGAGTTATCGAACCAGCCGCCGAACGTGTAGTTCGTGCGCGTCGGTGTCGGCAATGTCGCGCCCACGCCGAATACATAGGTCGTCGGTGCTCCGACAGGATTGGTTCCGCTGTTCAAGTGGTATGTGATAACGTACTCGTTCGCAGTCCACTTGGCCCAGAATTCCCTGTCGCCGGTGGCGCTGGTGCTGATCGCAGTGGTAGCCGAGCCAGCGAGGCCCACATTATCGAACCAGCCGCCGAACGTGTAGTTCGCACGCGTCGGTGTCGGCAATGTCGCGCCCACGCCAAAGGTGTAAGTCGTCGGTGCTCCGACAGGATTCGTGCCGCTGTTCAAGTGGTACGTGATGTTGTAAGTTACTACGTTTACCGTCCATTTAGCCCAGAAGTTCTGAGCGCCGCGCTCAGATGTGCCGATCGCTGTGACCACAGACCCTGTAAAGGCGGCGTTGGAATACCAGCCGGCGAATGTACTGCCGGCCTTCGTTGGTATCGGTAGCGTGACACCAGTACCCTCGACATATGTCGTTGGAGCCCCTATCGGATTGGTGCCTCCGTTCAAGTTGTAATTGATTGCCGCGTTATTCGGCCCCCCGGGCCCGCCGGGCGCTGCGGACGCCCGCATCTCACCGATGAAGCCACCGGAAACGAGTATGAGCAGAATCGCCCACAGGATAATCGGGGCATACAGGCCCCTTGCTGTCTTGCGCATTTCATCACCCCATTACATAGTAAAGTTACGTACCTCCTGTCGAACTATTACCCTTTGGGGCTTTTTGATAAACAAATACTGGAAGGATTTTTACGAGGAGTCCAACCGCGTGAAGGCGATAATAAAGTAGAATGGGATGTGAGCCGGTCGTGTAGGACGCCATCGGTGCACAGAAATATCTTAACGACGAAGGAGTGCCTGACCGTGGTCCAATTCATCGACACGCGAACGGGTGACGTCACCGGACTCGCATTCAGCGATGTCATCATCAAAGGAATCGCTGCAAGCGGCGGCCTCTACGTTCTGGCGACATTGCCAACTGTCTCAAAACAAGAAATCCGCGAACTCATCCCCATGACCTACGCTCAACGCGCCGCGTTCGTCTACAAGAAACTCGAGCTCGACATAGACGACGAGACCATCGACGCGATCGCGCAGGCCTCTTACGGCGACCAGTTCGATGACAAGCGCATCGCTTGTGTAAAGAACATCGATAAACGCACGCACGTCCTCGAGCTTTGGCACGGGCCGACGAGCGCCTTCAAAGATATGGCATTGCAATGCATGCCTCGCTTTTTCTCGGCGGCTCTGAATAAGAAACGCACCGCCGGGGAACAATCCGACGACATGCTCATCTTGGTTGCCACGAGCGGAGACACAGGAAAAGCAGCCCTCCAGGGTTTCGCCGACCGCAAAGGGTGTAGAATCGCCGTCCTCTATCCCGAGAACGGTGTATCGCAAATCCAACGAAAGCAGATGGTCACCCAAAAGGGTGACAACGTCGCCGTCTACGGCGTGCGCGGCAATTTCGACGATTGCCAGAACACCGTAAAGGCGGTCTTTAACGACAAGGCTTTCAATGAAAGACTTCATGAGCGGAAATCGCTCCGTCTTTCGAGCGCGAACTCGATCAACTTCGGACGCCTCATGCCACAGATCGTCTACTATTTCAGCGCCGTCGCCGATCTTCTCGCTTCGGGTGAGCTGAACGAGGGCGAGCCGCTCGACATCTGCGTGCCGACAGGTAACTTCGGCAATATATTGGGTGCTTTCTACGCGAAACGCATGGGAGCACCGATCGGCCGTCTCATATGCGCGTCGAACGAAAACAAGATTCTGACCGACTTCATTTCGACGGGAACCTATGACATATCCCATCGTTCGTTCATCAAAACGCCTTCTCCGAGCATGGATATCCTCATATCCAGCAACTTGGAGCGCCTTCTTTTCCATTTGGCTGACGGAGAACGTGTCGCCCGATGGATGGGCGAACTGGACGAGAATAAGAAGTTCACCGTCGACAAGGAAACATTCGCCGCAATCCGCACGCTTCTGAGCGCCGACTACGTCACCAACGAAGAGTCGCTTGAGGCACTCTCCCGCATTTGGAAAGAGCACCGCTATCTGTGCGACCCGCACACCGCGGTCGCCTGGGAGGTCGGCGAGCGCCTGCGCACGCCGGGCGCCCCGCTCCTCATCGTGTCGACCGCACATTGGGCGAAGTTCGCGACAGATGTCCTTCGTGCGCTCAGCGATATTCCCGCAGGACAACCGTTGACCGGGGCCTATGCGACGCATACCGAGTTCGAGCAACTCGACGACATCGTGGCGCTTACTCGAAACGTCTCCCCCGTGCCCGTGGGCCTGGCGAATCTCTCTCATGCCCGTGAGCGTTTCTCATCCTCCATCGATGCGGGCGCATCATCTTTGGAAAACGTCTTGGAAGCGCTGTGAGCGACGAAAAAGCCGCCCTCCAAAATCTTGTGAACTCCCTCTATCTGCATGAATCGACCGTAACGCGTCTCGATGTGATTTTGCGCGCCGAGAGCTCAGATTTCGATGAGGGGCTGCAAGAGATCGTCGAACTTCTGCCGCCGGGCACCTATCAGCGCCAGCGACTTTGCGACCAGCTCAACTCATCTCTCAAGGGACACGGCTGGACGAGGAAATACGGCACGGTGGACTGACTGTCACACTGGAGATTTCCAGCTTGTTGTGCCGTCTAGGGGCGTACCTCGGACTTTTTGCAGACGAATTTCAACCAACTGAACCCGATGATTCCCGAAATAAGCGATGCGATAAGAATGGCGATTTTCGCCTCCGCCATCATTTCGGTCGCATCCGAACCGCGAAATGCGATGTTCGAAACGAAAATCGACATAGTGAATCCAATGCCGGCGAGAAGCGAACCTCCGAAAAGATATTTGAGATCCATTCCCCTCGGCATTTTAAAAAGCCCCGTCTTAATCCCAAGCCAACTGACACCGAAGACACCCAGCGGCTTGCCGACCACAAGTCCGAGCATGACGCCGAGTCCGACTTTTCCCAATGAAAATCCACTGTTGCCAACGATGCGGATCTCCGCATTCGCCAATGCGAAAAGCGGCAGGATGATGAAATTCGACAGTGGCAGGATGGCATGCTCTAGCCGTTGTAAAGGGGATGCGACACGCAGAGCGGCCTGCGAAACACCGTATGCGAGAATTTGCTGTTCGTCATCTTTTATCACAGGGGATTCCGGTTTATGCACTCCCTCTATTTTCTGGGAACGTTCGCGCAGAAACCGTGTGAATACAAGCGGATCGAGTTTGGCGGTCGCCGGGATGGTGAATGCCGCGATTACGCCCGCCAGGGTCGCATGTATGCCGGAATTCAAAAAAGCGAGCCAAAGGACGACGGCACATATTATATAGGGGACCGTGCTATCGACTTTCTTTCTGTTCAATAGAATCATAGCCGCAAAAGGAACCGCAGCAAACGCGAGCCATCCCCACGAGACATCCGAAGAATAAAATATCCCGATTACGATAATTGCGCCGATGTCGTCAGCCACAGCCAGAGTCGACAGGAATACTTTAAGCGAACGAGGGATCCTGCTACCGAGCAGTGCCAGCGCACCGAGCGCGAATGCGATGTCGGTCGCCATGGGGATGCCCCACCCATGCGCGCCTTCACCACCGTGGTTGACGAGCGCATAGAGCAATGCCGGAGCGAGCATGCCTCCGAGAGCGGCAACGACGGGAAGCGCGGCTCCTCTTAAAGTCGACAACTCTCCGACAAGTATCTCGCGTTTGATCTCAAGTCCGACGACGAAGAAGAATATCGCCATGAGCGCATCGTCTATCCAAAGCAAATAAGATCGGCTGAATCTGAAAGAGCCGGAGAATACACCCGCCTCCATGTTCCACAAATGATTAAGCGAACCATACAGGTCGGTATTCGCCATGACAAGCGCGACAATAGTCGCAACCAGCATGACGACCGCACCGGCCGCCTCGTATCGGAAGAAATCTTGGAAACCGGTGATGATGATCTGCCTTAAACCCGATCTTTTCTGCATCGCACAATCCTTATCACGAACGTCTTCCCCCGCCAGCATACGACAGGCGAAAATAATTGAGAAATACCCAACAAAAGCCGATTTTATTGGGTATTATATAAAACGCTTTCGGATGTCGTAACTTAAACCCCCCTCTAAGCCGACGTTTCCGGTAAGCAAAAGGTGCGCATATGCGCACCTTTTTTCTATCGAAATAGCATCTACTGTTCAATTGTACCCCGTCCGTCCGCCCAGGATGAAACGGGTTCGTTAACCGAATCTCCCCGTGATATACGATTCGGTGCGCGGATCGAGCGGCTTGGAGAACAGTTGCACCGTCGGTGCGATCTCGACGAGTCCCGCGGGACGCTCCATCGATTCGCGAAGCATGAAGGCCGTCCTATCGCTGACCCGTGCAGCTTGGTGCATGCTGTGTGTCACAATCACGATAGTGATGTTCTTCTTCAATTCGAGGATCGTGCTCTCGATCATTTCGGTGGAGATGGGGTCGAGCGCCGAGCACGGCTCGTCCATCAACAGCACTTCGGGGCTTGTCGCAAGCGCACGCGCTATACAGAGACGTTGCTGTTGACCACCGGAAAGCTGGAGCGCGTTCTTCTTCAAGCTCGATTTTACTTCGTCCCAAAGCGCCGCCCGCCTCAAGGAATCCTCGACGATCGAATCAAGTTCCTCCTTTTTCCTTACACCTTGCGTCCGCGGACCATAGGCTATGTTCTCGTAAATCGACATGGGAAACGGATTCGCCTTCTGGAAGACTTGACCGACGCGCATTCGCAGTTCGACCGGGCTGTAACCGTTCTCGTAGATGTCCTGTCCATCGAGAAGTATCCTACCGGTCACACGTGCGCTCCCGAATTCATCGTTCATACGGTTCAGGCAGCGCAGCAACGTCGACTTTCCGCATCCACTCGGCCCGATGAGCGCGAGCACCGAACGCGGCTCTATCATCATATCGATGTGCTCCACCGCGATCTCCTTACCGTATGCCACGGATACGTCTTCAAGTTCGAATGTTCCGGAAAGTTCTTCTACCATGTGAGTTTTCTCCGCCTTCTGCTGCGCCACGTCGCCGCAAGCGCACTGATTATACTGAGCATTCCGACGAGCACCAACGCCGTGCCCCATACGATTTTGGGCGCGGGAACCGTCGGCTGTGTCGCCATGATGTAGAGGTGATAGGGCAAGGCCATAGAAGGTTGCATCACACTTGTCGGTGTGGCCGCGAAGAACGCGACACCCGTGAACAATATCGGGGCGGTCTCCCCCGCTGCACGCGAAAGGCCCAAAATCGCGCCGGTGATTATCCCGGGGAGCGCCGTCGGTACCACGATGCGATATGTCGTCCGCCACTTCGTCGCACCGAGCGCAAGCGAGGCGCGCCTAAGCTCGATCGGAAGTTGCTTGAGCGCCTCCTCCGTCGAAGTGATGACGACGGGCAGCGTCACACATGCCAAGGTAAGTCCCATGGCCAGAATGGATTTCTGGAAGCCGAGCGCAATCGAGAACGCCGCATAACCGAACAGCCCATAGATCACCGAGGGGATTCCGGCCATATTGGCGATAGCCACGTGGAGGAACCGGGCAAAGGGCGAGCCGTTGGAAAATTCGGAGAGGTATATACCCGTCGCGATACCGACCGGAAGTGAGAAGAGGGCAGTCAAAGCGACGAGCCACAATGTTCCTGCGATCGCCGGCCAGATGCCGCCCTGCGTCATCCGGTCTTTCGGCGACCCGAAGATGAACTCCCACGAAATACTGCCGGCACCCCGATAGATGATGTATCCGAAAATCGCAAAGACAACCGTCACGACCAGGGCGAGTGCCGCCCCCGTGATGAAGCGCGCAGCGGTCTCTCTACGCAGAAGCGCACGCACGCGCGACGATGTCGCTTTGCCCGTCTTCCTCGGTGTCGTTTCTTTTGAAGATCCGTTTCCCATGGCTCAGCTCCATTTTTTCTTTTGTCGATCGAGAATCGCATCGGCGAAAAGGTTGATGATAAACGTCCACGCGAAAAGCACGAGGCCCATGGTGAACAGGGCGGAATAATGCAGACCTCCGCGCATGACCTCACCCGTCTCTTGAGCGATCGTCCCCGTCAGCGTCCGCGCCGCCATGAACGGCGAAGACGGGAGGATACCCGCATTGCCGGCCAGCATGAGTACGACCATGGTCTCACCGATGGCGCGACCGAGTCCGAGCATCACTGCGGCGAATATCCCCGACGATGCCGCGGGCAGTATGATCTTCACGGCGGTTTGCCACCGAGTACTTCCCAGCGCAAGCGAACCGCGCCTCAGATCATCGGGCACCGAACGCATGGCATCTTCAGATATCGAAATGATCGTCGGTAGACAGACGATGCCGACGATCAGCCCCGCGCTCATTCCGGTCAGCCCCGAATCGAGATGAAACGACGTCTTGATCAAAGGCACGACTATATATAGACCGATGAGGCCGAACACCACAGACGGAACGGCAGCCATGAACTCGACGATCGTCTTCCCGAACTCCTTGACGACGGGAGTCGCGAATTCGGAGAGGTAGACCGCGGCGGCCACGCCGAGGGGGACGCTGAGCAGCAAAGCGACGAAGGTCACCCAAAACGATCCGAGCTCGGAGGGAAGAAAACCGAATTCGGCCGGGTCCGACGTCGGATACCAGCTGGTCCCCTTCAGCATGGAGAGGAGACCGACCTCGCCCATCGACTTCATCGCGCTTTGCACGAGAAAGACGCAGATCGATGCGAGGATGGCGATGGCCGTGAAAGCCAGCAAGGTTATGAGTACGCGCGCCGTCACGTCAGCCGCCCGAGACATTCTCAGGCGGCTTTTCAGTGAGCGTTGTTTACCGAGTTTAATCAACGTTTACCACATTCTTGACTTGAAGTTTACTTGGCGAGAGCGACGAATCCTTCTTGCTCGACGATCTTTTGTCCGGCAGCGCTCAGTATCCAGTCGAGATACTTCTTCGCGGCACCGGTCGGCGCTCCGTTCGAATACATATACAGGTCGCGAGAGAGCGCGTAGCTTCCGTCCTTGACTGCTGCGACCGTAGCCGCCTTGCCGTCGACCTGGAGGACGGCGATCGCCGGTTCCTCGTAACCCATGCCGACATAACCGATCGCGTTCGCATTACCTTTTACTTCATCGACGATCGCTTGGCTCGACTGCATGTTGCGCATGGACTTGGCGTATTTGGCGTCTTTGCCGACCACTGCTTCATTGAAGAATTCATAGGTTCCCGAAGATGTGTCGCGACCGAGAAGGACGATGGGGGCGTCTTTGCCGCCGACGTCTTTCCAGTTGGCTATCTCACCGCGGTAGATCTTTCCGAGTTGGTCGGTGCTCAACGCTTTGACGCTATTCGCACTGTTGACGATGACGGCGATACCGTCACGCGCCACGGCGGTTTCTAGCGGAGTATGACCGGCGGCTTTGTCCGCGGTGATCTCCTCGGGCTTCATCGCACGGCTGGCGTTCGCGTAATCGACGGTCCCGTTTACCAAAGAAGCGATACCGACTCCCGAGCCGCCGCCCTTGACCGTGATCGCTACGCCGGAATTGGTTCCCATATAGCTTTCGGCCCAAGCTTGCGCAAGGTTGACCATCGTGTCGGATCCTTCGATGGTGATTGTTCCACTTTCTGCCTGAGACGTAGCGCCTCCGGAACCTTTTGCGCTCCCGCATCCGGCGAGCACGAACACCAATGCCGCAGTCGCTGCGACCGTTCCAAGCATCTTGATCCAGTTTCTGACCTTCACAGATGACTCCTTCCGAAAGTTGTCGAGCGTCCTTTGACGCATCGCCTACAACGGTAAAGATACCCTTATGCGATCTTCGAGTGGTTAGGGGGATGTTAAAAGGAAATGGCAAATGTAAAGTCTTCGTTAAGCGGAGTTTCCCTTCCCGTTTTCGCGTGTAGAATGAACACATGGAAAAGATACTTATCATCGAAGATGATTTCGCCATCCGTCAAAGCATCGAATTCGCCCTGCGCAGGCTCGACTATGAGGTCAAGTCGCTTGCGGAGGGAACGAACGCTTTGAGCACCATAAAAACATTCGCGCCCGACCTCGTCATCCTCGATATCATGCTTCCGGGGATGGACGGTTTCGAAATCACCGAACGCGTCCGTGAGACCGATCCCCATACCGTCATATTGATAGTGAGCGCCCTCGGGGAAAGCGCCGACAAAGTCGCCGGCCTCACATTGGGCGCCGACGATTACATCCCCAAGCCGTTTTCGCTCGAAGAGCTCGTCGCGCGCGTGAAAGCGAACCTGAGACGCGCCGGTTCGGTGGCGATTCCGGTCGACAAGCTCTTTGAAATCGGCGATGTCCTCATCGACACCGGCACCCGTTCGGTGTCGGTCGGCGAAGTCGCAGTCGAGCTGCGTCCGAAAGAGTTCGACCTGCTCGCCCTCATCGTGGCGGCGGGCGGAGACGTGTGCACGCGTCAGGAAATCGCCGAGAAGGTCTGGGGATACGACCATCTCGCCTCTTCGCGCACCATCGACGTGCATGTGAGACGTCTCCGCTTGCTCGTCGAAGAGCCGTCGCGCTACACCTTTCTCAAGACCGTGCACGGAGTCGGGTACCAGCTCTCCGTCGAAGAGAAACCGGAAGGAAACCCCTTGTGAGCACTTATGGAGATAAAATACCCCGTCTGGTGAAGAAAGAGGCCATCGACGACGTCGCGCACTCCATCAAGCGCGTTTCCGCGGGAAACTTCAGCGGCTCGACGCTTCCGCCGTCAGGGACGCTCGCTCCCATCATCCGTGAGGTCAACGCGCTGAAGAAGAACATCGGACGAGAGATCGTGCTCCTCGACGAAGAGCGCAACCGACTCAGCCATATCGTCGACGTGCTCCCCGATGCGATTCTGCTGTTCGAGGAAGGTCGGCTCATCTTATTCAACGCCGCAGCGACAAGGATGTTTGGAATCGTGCAGCCGCAAGTGGGCAAGACGATAGCGGATATCCCTCTGCCACAGTCGATAAAAATCGAACTGAAAAAGACGATTGCGCGCGATGAAGCGAAGCGCCTGTCCGCCGCCGCTCGTGAAGCCGGTATAGCGACTGCGAAGACACAGGGGCAGGCGTTCTCGATCGCCGTCGGTTTCGACCGTTTCCAAAATACCTATAAGGTAACCTCGACGCAGTTCCCCGCCCAAAACGCCAATCGTGCGATGGAGCTCCTCAGCATCACCGATACCACGAAGCAGTCGAAGAACGAGCTCATGCGAAAGGACTTCGTGGTTGCGGCGAGCCATGAGCTCAAAACACCGGTCGCAGGCATCAACCTCATCGCCGAGACCGCACTATTGGCACTCGAAGACGGCGATACCGCCACCGTGCAGTCGTTTCTCGAGCAGATCAGAACCGAAGCCGGCGGATTACAGCATCTCGTGTCCGACCTCCTCGACCTTTCACGCTACGAGCGCGAAACATCCGAAATCCACGCGATCATAGACATGATCCCGGTCGTGAAGACCATCGTTTCGACTCGTCGAAAACTCACAGCGAACGACCATGTATCCCTCAGGTCGGTCTTCGAGACGGATGACACCGAAGAGTTGCTCGTGCGCGCGAACGAGACCGATCTGACTATCATTTTAGACAATCTCATCGACAACGCCCTCACCTATACCGACCAAGGCACCGTCACCGTGACTGTCAGGCGTGAAAAAGCCGACGGCATCATCAGTGTGCGCGACACCGGAATCGGGATCGCACCCGCAGACAGGGCACGCATATTCGAAAGATTCTACCGTGTGGATAAAAGCAGATCGCGCAGAAGCGGAGGTACCGGCCTCGGTCTGGCACTTGTGAAGCACGCCGTGATGGATATCGGGGGCGAGATCTCGGTCTCCTCCGAACTCGGCGAAGGCACCTGTTTCACGATCAAACTGCCCCTCGCACGCTAAAGAAGGGCACACGCGCCTTACACACTCACCTGAGGGAGCGACGTCCGATGTGTCCGATACGATTGAGCGCTGTCGCGCCCGAAATCACCGCTACAGCCAAAAGCCAAGCCGCCGCTACATCGCTCGGGTAATGGACGCCGAGATAGACGCGGGACACTCCGACGAGCAGCGCGTAGATGAGACATGCCGCGCACGCCACCGCTTTTATAACAAGTGAAGGAGTGGGAGCGACGACTATCGCCTCCATGGCGACCAGCGCGAAGCACATGCTGGCCATGGAGTGCCCGGAAGGCAAGCTCGAGGACGAGGGAAGCGTGATGAGCGCGAGCGCCGACTCGGGGCGTACGCGCTTAAGCACCAGTTTGAGCACATTGGCCAAGCCGGCACCCAGCAAAACGAGCGCAAGGGAGAAGTTCGCATCGTCGAAGCGACCGATATGTCTCAGGTAGAAGAAAAGTCCGATAGTCAGGACGGTGACACCGATGAAGCCGCCGGCATAGGTCATGAACTTCATGAAGACGTCGAAACTCGGCGTGCGCAACGACTGGATTTTTTCGGTGACCATGTTATCGAAGCGTAGGATCGCATCGGATGTATTGATATCGTCGGTGATCTCGTAGAAACCGTAGAGAGACAAGCCGGTCATGATGACCGCGACTACCACCGAGGCCCACTTCATGAGGCGTCCATAAAACGGGAAGCAACCTGCTTTTTGCGGGAGAGAACCCCATCCATCCAGGCGCTTCCGTCTTTCAAAGTGACACCGAGCGCCCGTTCCGCCATATGCTCTTTGCCGGAAACGAACATCTCGGATCCTTCGCGGATGATATCGGTAGCCATCAGCACGACGATGTCATAGCCCTTCGTCTCGAGAAGAGCTTCCATCTCTTTCTTGACGGCCTCCCGATTATCGAGCACCTCGGAGAGATCTATCGTTTCGTATTGTCCGATGGCGATGACGAGATCGCCGGCTCGGTATTCCTTGATATCGGCGTTGAGCGCACCCTTCGCACTGAATTTTGCGCCGTTGCTTTTCGATTTGAAGAGCTCCATACCGTATTCCATGTAGTCGATACCGAGAATCGAGGCGAGTCTTTCGACGATCTCATGGTCGATCTTCGTGGTGGTCGGTGACTTGAGCACCACCGTGTCGGTGAGAAGGGCGGAGATGAGAATACCGGCGATCTCGCGCGGTATGGCGACGTTCTGCTCGAAGAACCGCAAGGCGACGATGGTCGCCGTCGATCCGACGGGCATGTTGAGGAAGAGGATCGGTCCGGCGGACTGGATGTCTCCGACTCGATGATGGTCGACGATCTCGACCACCGCGGCATCTTCGATACCGACCGCGGATTGCAATTGTTCATTGTGATCGACGAGCACGACGCGACGCTTGCCGCCCCGCGCGACATCGGTACGCGTCAAGATACCGACGCAGCGACGATCTCCGTCGACCACGACCAGCTCACGCTGGACGCTGGAGAACAAATCGCCCGACGCCTCGCTCAAAAGACTCTCGGGAGTCGTCAACGTGAGTTCGGTGTCCATGATATCGCCGACCGATTGGGCCATGGATATCTTGCGCGCGACTTCGTATGAGCCGAATTCCGTCAAGATGATGGCCGTGCCCTTTTCACGGGCGAGGTCGAGGACCTCACGCACCGGCGTCTTTCCCATCGTGACGATCAGCACTCCGGCATCGGCCTCGATGGCAAGCGGTTGCGTCCGTACCCGGTTGCCGACGATCACAACATCTCCGGGTGCGATCACGCTCGCGACCGTTTCGGGTTCGTCTGCGGCGATATGCACGCTTCCCGTTACTGTCCGTTCCGATTCCCCGACTATGATCTCGCCGGAAACCGCACGGGCGAGAAGACTCGCCGTAACGGATCGCTCGGTGAATCCGATGGTCTCGACTTCCTCGAGATAGCGGGTCGCCAAGCTGTGCTGGCTGAGAAGTCCGATGACCCGCCCTTCGTCATCGACGACGGGCAATGCACGCGGACCGCGTCCGCGCATGATATCGCCGGCATCGATCATGGGCTGATTCGCGGTGATGGTGACGACTTCTGCGGACATGACGTCACCGACACGGGTGTGGATATGGCTGATGTATTCGGGAAGCGTGGCACCCCAGCGCTCGAATGCCCACTGCGTTTCACGCGGGACCTCTCCCAGACGCGCCGGTATATAGCTGTTTTCCGGATCGACGATATTCTTCAAATGCGCGTAGGCGACCGCCGAACATATGGAATCGTTGTCAGGATGACGATGCCCGAACACGTAAATCGGTTTCACAGGTTGGTCCTTTGTTATGAGTAGTGTTATAACCCTACTGTATTTTAACGATTGGAGCGTAACCTACCAACAACTTTTTCGTTCCCGCAGCTCC
>Ga0123339_10002455_pt1 | contig 12547 bp, 10 predicted proteins | sample lystaG_FD_89956 | JGI IMG/M metagenome (GOLD analysis project Ga0123339, IMG submission 89956) | Glacier valley bacterial and archeal communities from Borup Fiord, Nunavut, Canada, to study Microbial Dark Matter (Phase II) -... | ecosystem: Environmental > Aquatic > Freshwater > Ice > Glacier ... | reverse complement strand
GGTCCTGGTCATTTCCGCCGCGCGAACCGACGGGCGCGCCGCCAACGTTGCGCTCGAAAAGCTTGGTTCCGTCGGAAGTCTCAATCTTATCGGGGTCGTGTTGAATCGTACGAAACCCGAACGCCGGGCCTACTCGGAATACTATCTCGGCGCCGGAAAGACGGTCTCCTTACCGGCATAACGCCGAGCAAGCGGCACGTCGTTTCATCACTTGACAAAGGCGGAAATTTTACATCCGAATCTCGGTGAAAGGTTTGATGTTTCCCTCGATTAGCCATAACGGATTAGGCCCCGGTTGGATGGGACCGACGGCCTATCGACAACGTTGTGGAGGAAAAATTTCTTGATCGCGCACGAGCTTGTTCCGATTCGCGTGTTCGTCGTGGAACGTCAGGCGTTGATCGCGCGTGCCCTTCACGTCTACTTCGCGGGCAACCCGCTGGTGCGGGTGGTCGGCGATGGACTCTCGATGCGCGCCGAAGATATCCGTCGGACACGACCGGAATTGATCGTGTTCGGATTGGATAACGCGCTGCACGATGTGGCTGAGGCGATCGCCATCGCTCATTCGGTCGATCCCGATATCCGCGTCGCCGTGCTCTCGAGTTTTGCAAATGCCGACGTGATGCAACGCAGTATCGCCTCGGGTGCCGATGGATTCCTCGTCAAAGACATGTCGCCAAACGAGCTGGATCTTGCGTTTCGCGTCCTCGCGGGCGGCTCGTCGTACGTCGATCCGCGCGTCGCGGGACGGATGCTCAAACGCCGCTATGTGGCGGCGGGTGGCGGATCGACGGCCGGGGTGGGCGAGCTGACAGGCCGCGAAGCCGATATCTTGCGTCTGATCGCGCATGGTTTGTCGAACAAAGAAATCGGCGGCAAACTCAAGCTGTCCGAAAAGACGATCAAAAATCACATCAGCCGCATCTTCTCCAAGCTCAACGTCCAGGCGCGCACGCAGGCGGCGGTCTACGCCATCAAGACCGGGATGGCCTAAAGGAACATTTTTCCTTCCGCAGGTGTCGCCCGTCGCGGGCGGCAACGCGGTCATCCGATGCTCGTTCCAACACTCAAACGTACGAAAATCGTCGCCACGATCGGTCCGGCCTCTCGAGAACCCGCGATGCTACGCGAACTCTTCCGCGCCGGCGTCAACGTGGTCCGACTGAATTTCTCCCACGGCACGCACGACGAACACCGCGTCGTCATCGCCGACGTGCGCGCGATTGCCGCCGAACTCGGACTTCACGTGGCGATTTTACAAGATCTACCGGGCCCCAAAGTACGCACCGGGCCGCTCGCCGATGGAGTCGTTTCGGTCACCCTCACAACCGGCCAAGACTTCACGCTCAGTACCGCCGCGACGATCGGCGACGTTCACGGCGTGTCGGTCACCTATGCGGATCTCGCGCGTGATGTCGAGGCGGGAAAACGGATCTATCTTGCCGATGGAGCGATTGCGCTGCGCATCGAGAGCGTGCGCGGCGACGTCATTCACACGGTCGTCGAAGTCGGCGGCGACTTGCGCCCCACGCAAGGCATCAACTATCCCGACGGCACGCTCAATATCGATGCCGTTACGGATCGTGATCTCGTCCACTTGGCATTCGGCATCGAGCAAAACGTCGATTGGGTCGCCGTCTCTTTCGTGCGCGGACCCGCCGACGTCAAGCGTGTCAAAGATGCCATCGCCGCGGCCGGCAAGACGATTCCGGTCTTCTCGAAAATCGAGAAGCACGAAGCACTCGATTGTATCGATGAGATCATCGCGATCTCCGATGGCATCATGGTGGCGCGCGGCGATCTTGGTATCGAGATCCCGCTCGAAGAAGTGCCGCTCGTGCAAAAAGATCTGATCGCGCGGACGAACCGCGCGAGCAAACCGGTCATCACCGCAACGCAGATGCTCGAGTCGATGATTTTCGCGGCGCGCCCGACGCGCGCTGAGGCGAACGACGTTGCAAACGCAATCCTCGACGGCACGGATGCCGTGATGCTCTCCGGAGAAACGGCGCGCGGCGCCTATCCGCTCGAAGCGGTGAAGACGATGGCGACGATCGCACGGACGGTCGAAAAACGCTACCCGCACGACGATCTGCAAGAACGTCGTCGCGAAAAAACCGACGTTACGCAAGAAGGCGAAGACGCCGTTGGCACCTCGATTGCGGAAGCTGCCGCACGAACGACCGAAGCGCTCGGCCTCGATTTGATCCTAACCGGAACGACAACCGGTAACACGGCGCGACATATTTCCTCATTTCGTCCGCGCGCACAAATCGTTGCCATGACGCCGGTCATCGAAGTTGCGCGACGCATGGCCGTCGTGTGGGGCGTCGAATCACTCGTCGTGCAGAGTTACCGCTACATCGAAACGCTGATCGAAATCGCCGAGCAGCGCGTCATTGCCGAGGGTCTCGCCAAATCCGGCGAAACGATCGTGATCACGAGCGGCATGCCGGTGGGCGCGGGCGGCACGAACGTGCTTAAAGTGCATCATCTGCCGCACCCGAGCTTGTGAAGTCGACGGCGACGGCCGCCGTTTGCGCGATCAGACGGTCGTAGATCGCGAAAATTTCGCCGTGGATCCGCTCGGGATCGAACTCGGCGATCGCCGGGATCCGCTGCGCTTGGGCGTCGAGCCACGCATCATCGATACGCGACCATGCATCACGGATGCCGTCGGCAAAGCCTTCCGCGTCGTTGGGCACGAGCCACGCGGTCGGCCGATCGATCAGCGTATCGGCGATGCCGCCGATGTTCGATGCGACGATCGGCACGCCGCCGACCAATCCCTCGATGAGTTGATAGGGCAGCCCGTCGCGCGACTGCGGAACGAGCAGCATGTCGATGCCCGAAATCAGGTCGGGCGTGGGCATCGGGCCGAAAAAGGTCACCGCGTTTTGCGCGCCGCGTTCCCGCGCATGCGCTTTGACGAGCGTCTTCACCGGACCGTCGCCGGCGATCCAGAGATCGATTTCCGGCATGTCGGGGATCAGTTGACTTACCGCGTCGATTGCAACTTCCCACGAACGATCGGCGATGAGCGGTCCCGACCAACCGACGATCGGGCCACGGCGTCCCGGCGGTCGCGCAAGATCGCGTGGCGTGTTCGACACGACCGGATAGCCGAGCACGGTAACGCGGTCCGCTGCGACGTGAAATCCATTGACGAGCGCGCGCTTGATGCCCGCATACGCACAAACGATCGCGCCCGCGCGCGTCATTAGTTCCGGCAAACGCTTATCGACGAAGGCTTTGGGCATCTCGTTATCGCGAATCGGATCTTGCAGCGAGACGATCGTGCGAGAGGCAAAACGTGATGGCAACGCACCCATCGCGACGGCCGCGGCCGTCCAGCCGAAGCAATGGACGATCGCCGGATTGTCGCGCTCGACCGCCCGCCGCAGCGCGCCGATGGAACGCAACACGTTGAAGAGACCGGCAGGTCTCCACGATTCGATCGGAATGCCGAGATCGCGAAACGCCTTCGCTTCGGCGTCCGGTGCGAGAATCCGCAATTCGTAACGACCGCGCGCGGCGCTGATATACGCGCGCACGCTCCGCCGCATCGCCTCACCGCCGGACGAAAGCAGGACCAGAACCTTCTCGCTCATCGCTTGGCAGCTACCCCGCGAACCAGGGTCGCCGCATGTTCGAGCGCGACGTCGCCCGTTTCGCCCGAAAGCATTCTTGCAATCTCCTCGAGTCGTGTGCGTTCGGTCGCGAGCGTCTCGAGCTCCACGACCGTCGTTCCGCGTTCCTCGCGCTTACGCAATGCGTAGTGCGCGTCGGCCCATGAAGCAATCTGAGCCAAATGCGTCACGCAGACGACCTGTCCTGCATGCGCCAATCGACCCAAACGCGTTCCGACGGCGCTCGCCGTCGCCCCGCCGATTCCGGCGTCGATTTCATCGAACACCAGCGCCGTGCGTTCGCGGCGGTCCGCAAGCGCGACGATGAGCGCGAGCAACACACGCGAGAGTTCTCCGCCTGATGCACTCTTCGCGATGGGTCGAAACGGTTCGCCCGGATTTGCCGCGAGTAAGAGTTCGGCGCGCTCCGCACCGTGCGCGCCGATGGGCTCCACCGGCGCGAAGGCGATCTGAACGCGCGCTGCCGGCATCGCAAGCTCGCTCAACTCACCGCTGACGCGCGCTTCGAGTGTCTTCGCAGCGATCGCGCGCTGCTTGGTGAGACCGGCGGCGGCACGCATGAGTTCGCCTTCGCGCTCCTGCCGCGTTGCATCGAGCGCCGCGAGCCGCTCGTCGCGATTGGCGAAGCCGTCATGCGTGCGCGCGAATCCCTCGCGTGCCACGAGCACGCTTGCGATGCTTCCGCCGTATTTCTTCTTCAAGCGGTCCATGACTTCGAGCCGCGCCACGATTCCCTCGAGCTCCGCCGGATCGTATTCGGCCGCTTCGCGTTCCCGCGCGATCTCGCCGGCACGTTCGGTAAGATCGGATTGTAAGGCCGCAAGCGTTGCGGCGAGGTCCGCTAAGGTTGCATCGTAGCGTGCTACGCCTGCGAGCGCCGCGCTTGCCGCACCGACTGCATCGACGGCACCGCTCTCCGAATCGAGCGCATCGTGTGCGATTCCGAGCGCCGCCGCGATCCGCTCGACGTTCGTCAAGTAATCGCGGCGCTCGCGAAGCTTATCGTCTTCCCCCGCAACCAGTCGTGCCTCATCGATTTCTCGCAGGGCGAACGCCGCATAGTCAGCGGCAGCGAGCGCGCGTCCTTCGTCATCGCGGATCGCTGCGATCTCGGCTTGGATCGCGCGAAGATCGTGAACGAGGATCCCCACGCGTTCGCGCGCCGAGCCCGTCTCACCGAAGCGATCGACGAGCTCGAGCGCGTAGCCGGGTGCGAGTAAACGTTGCGCTTCGTGCTGCCCAACGATATCGACGAGCGTCCGACCGATCTCGCGCAACTGACTTGCGCTCACGGCCGCGCCGTTGATACGCGCCTGCGAACGGCCGTTTGCGGCCAGCTCGCGCGATACGATCACCTCATCGTCGTCGGCAAGCGCGATGCCGTGACCGGCAAGCAACGCGCGCAGCGGCGGATCGGGCTCGACTTCGAGCGTAACGCGCGCGCGTTCGGCACCACCGCGAATCATCTCCGTCCCCGCACGTTCGCCGAGCGCAAATCCGAGCGCTCCGAGCAGCATCGTCTTGCCGGAACCCGTCTCGCCGCTCACGATGGTCAGCCCGTCGGCAAACGAAAACGTTGCCTGCGCGATCAGCCCGAAATCATCGATGGCAAGTCGTGCGAGTCGCATTCGCTCACTCGCCCTGGCGTTTGATCGGAACGCCCCATTGCAATTTTTCTTGCAAACGCGAGAAAAATGCCTGCGGGCGCGTACGCGCAAAGCGCACGGGGATCGGCGTGCGCCGCACGGTAACGACGTCGTTGGGTTCCAATTCGGCGACGACCATTCCGTCGACTTCGAGCGTCGCACGCACGTTCTCCGGATCGCAGATGATCTCGATCAGCGAGGTCGTGGGAACGATGAGCGGCCGCGCAAAGAGCGTATGCGGCAGCAGCGCGATGATCCCGAAGGCATCGACGCCCGGCGAAATGATCGGGCCGCCCGCTGAGAGGAAATAGGCCGTCGAACCGGTCGCGGTCGAAACGATCACGCCATCGGCCGGAATATGCGCGACGAGTTCGCCGTCGAGCGAGAGACCGAACGGCGCCATGCGGGCGTTCGCGGAGCGGCGTACGACGACGTCGTTGAGCGCGAAAAAGTGATTTTCGCCGCCGTTGATGGATGCGCTCAGCGCCGCCCGGGTTTCCGTAAAAAATCCGAATTCGAGTGCGGCGCGTAAATCGTCGAGCGCAAGCGAGCCTTCGAATTCCGTGAGGAACCCAAGCCGTCCGGTGTTGATACCGAGCACCGGCACCCCGAACGGCGCGGCGAGATGCACGCCGCGCAGCAGCGTGCCGTCGCCGCCGATCGTCACCAGCAGTTCGGCTCCTTCGATCCTCGCATCGGGTGTTCCGAGATGCAGCACAGCGTCTTGGTCGTCCGGCAGCGCCACGGCATAACCGACTTCACGCGCGATTCCGGCTGCACGCGCGGCGATTTCCCGCGCGTGATCGCGGTGCATGTTGACGTAAAACGCAATCGTTCGCGTACCGACCATCAGGCGTGCGCTTCCGCAACGAGCGCTGCGATCCGCTCGTCATCGACCGCCGGACCATCGCGCGCGATTAAGTAGAAGAATTCCACATTTCCGGCCGGGCCGACGAGTCCCGAGCGCGTTGCCGCGATCGCATGCACGCCAAACGACGGCAACGCGTCGCGCACTTCGCGCAAGATCGCGGCGTGCGTCTCGGGTTCGCGCACGACACCGCCGCCGCCGATCCGGTCGCGACCGGCCTCGAACTGCGGCTTGACGAGTGCGACCATGCGGCCGATGGGGCGCAAGTATGCCACCGCCCGCGCGACGATCGTTCGCAGCGAAATGAACGACGCATCGATCACGATCAGATCGAAGCCCGCCGGGTACGCATCATCGGGCAACGTGCGAAAATTCGTGCGTTCGACGATCGTGACGCGTCCATCGGTGCGGAGCTTCCAGGCCAGCTGCCCGTACCCAACATCGAGCGCAACGACGTGCGCGGCCCCGCGCTGCAGCAAACAATCGGTGAAACCGCCCGTCGACGCACCCACGTCGAGCGTTTCGAGGCCGCGCGGATCGACGGCGAAATCACCCAGCGCGCCTTCGAGCTTTTCGCCGCCGCGACTGACGAAGGGCGCGGGGCGTTCGACAACGACCTGAGCGCCGACGCGCAGGTTCGAGCCGGGTTTGATGTGCGGATCGCCATCCACGCGCACGCGACCCGCAAGGATCAAGCCGCGCGCTTGGGAACGCGTCAGACCGGTCAGCGCGGCGACAGCCGTGTCGAGCCGACGATCACTCGCCATCGTCCACGAGGTCGTCATCGAAGAGCGACGTGCTGCTCGAACTCGGTCCCGCCGTACGGCGCTCGGGCTCGATCGGCGCACCGTTCGTTGCCTTGTCGATCGCACTCTGGGCATCGGCGAGCAACAGCTCGCAGGTGCGCGCGAGGTCGCGCCCTTCTTTGAACAGCGCGACCGACTGGTCGAGGCTCACTTCGTTGCCTTCGAGTTGTTTGACGATCGCTTCGAGTCGATCGAGCGCAGCCTCGAACGCTCCGGATTTTTGTTCAGCCATCAAGCTCCGTGGATTCGACGCGAGCCGTAATCGTTCCGCGAGCGACGTGCGCGACGATCTCCGAGCCAGGCGGGACGAGCGTCGGGTCCGTTACCGCGCGGCCCTCGAAGAGCACCATCGCATACCCGCGTGAGAGAATTGTTGTCGGATCTTTGCCGCGAAGTTCGGCCGCCTTGAGGGCGAGCCGATGCCGGCGAGCGGTGAGCGCACGTTCGAGGGCCGGCCGCAGACGCGGAATCGCGCGATCGAGCCGCACGCGCGCGCGGGCCACGTGCGTTCCGGACGCCCGATCGAGCCGGTTCGTGAGTTCGATCAGACGTCGTTGCTCCTCGCTCAAGCGCACGCGCGGATCGCGCGCGGCAAGGCGACGCTCGAGCGCGACTAGGGTAGCCGTGCGCGAGCGCACGCCATCGAGCGTCCGCGCGCGCAGTCGGTCGCGCACCTCATCGAGCTGCTGGCGCCGCTGGCCGAAGACCGCAGCGGGCCGTGCGAAGAGCGAGTGCAAGGTGAATCGCTCGAGCTGCATGCGCCCTCGCGCGGCTCGCCGTTGCAGCGAGGTATCGAGCGAGCGATGCGCGCGATCGATTTCCGCGAGCAATCGATTGCGATCGGGCAGGATCAACTCCGTTGCGATACTCGGCGTCACCGCGCGCACGTCGGCGACGAAGTCCGTCAGCGGCGTATCCGACTCGTGACCGATCGCCGAAACCGTCGGAATCCGCGCGGCCGCAAGGGCCCGGACGACCCGCTCGTCGCTAAAGACGAAGAGGTCCTCATACGATCCGCCGCCGCGCGCGAGGACGATCGCATCGACCGGAAGGCGTTCGGCTCGTTTGATCGCCGCGACGATCTCACCGGGGGCGTTCAGCCCTTGCACGGCGGCCTCGAGTAGCTGCACGTGCACGTGCGGCGCACGTCGCCGCGCATTGGTGAAGAAATCGCGGGCTCCATCGGAGTTCGCCGACGAAATCAGGGCGATCGCAAAGGGGTAGCGCGGCAACGTCCGCTTGCGGGCGGGTTCGAAGAGACCCTCGGCTTTGAGCTGTTCGCGCAACCGTTCGTAGAGTTCGTGCAAACGCCCGACGCCGTCGAGTTCGATGCGTACGGCATTGAACTGATAGGTGCTGCGTTTGGGGTACGTGCTGACGCCGCCGATCGCTACGATCGATGCACCGTTCTTGAACGGCGGCAGCGACGCGGCGGCATCCGACCAGACGACGACATTGATCAGGGCCTCGGCATCTTTGAGATCGAAATACACGTGCCCGGCTTCTTGGATGCGCAAATTGGACACTTCGCCGCGCACCGCGATGAAGCGTAGCTTCGGATCGTCGCCGATGCGCGTTTTGATGTAGCGCGCGAGGCGGCCGACCGAAACCGGGGGGGGTGTCGGAGCGGACACCGCGCGCATCAGGGCGTCTTCTTCGGTTTCGGCGTGGCGGTCGAGAGGGTCTCGAAATTCGTCCCGTCGCCGACCGAGTCACTCGGGACGGCTTCGGGCTTCGCCGGTGGTGCCGTGACGATCGAGGATTTGTTCAATTCCGGATCGATCGTTGCGACCGGTTCGGGAAGCGCGGTATCGCCTTTGGCGATCTTCTTCTTCGGGAAGCGCGAATCGCCACACGTTTTCGCCGGTTCCGTGCCGATCAAGAACACCTCTTCTTTGCCGGTGCCGCACAGCACGACTTTATGAACTTCATCGCGCGGAAGCGGAAAATCGTGCTTCGGCGTTTTCGCAAGCGCCGCTTTCATGTACCGTGCCCAAATGCGCGCGGGAATGTTGCCGCCGAACGATTCGTTCATCGCGCGATTGTTGTCGTTGCCGATCCAAACGGCGGTCACCAAGTCCGGCGTGTAGCCGACGAACCAAGCATCGTGAAAATCGGACGTGGTGCCGGTCTTTCCGGCGGCCGGACGTCCGATGACGGCGTTGGGATACCCGGTGCCCTCGGTGATGACGCTCTCGAGCATACTCGTCATCACGTACGCCGTCCCCGCACTCACCACTTCGGTTTGCTGCGGGTACGAGTTATCGAGAATCGGGGTGCCAAGCGAATCGCGCACGACGCGGATCGGCGAGGGATCGATGTGAATGCCGCCGTTTGCGAGCGTCGCATATCCGGCGGCCTGATCGAGCGGCGAGACGCCCGATGTCCCGAGCGCAAGCGAAAGATTTGGCTGTAACTCGGATTTGATACCCATCCGCTTTGCGTATTCGATCACGCGATCGATTCCGAGTTGTTGCGCGAGTTTGACGGCGGTGACGTTGCGCGATTGCGCGAGCGCGTAGCGCATCGTGATCTGGCCGAAAAAGCGATTGTCATCGTCCATCGGCGACCACTTCGTGCCATCGCCCATCGGGTAACTCACGGGCGTATCGCTCAAGAGGGTCGTCGTCGGCATTCCGCTATCGACGGCTGCGGTAAAGACGTACACTTTAAACGACGAGCCGGGTTGGCGGCGCGCTTGCCACGCACGATTGAATTGATTGGTGAGGGAGAAGGGCGTCGCGCCCCCGACCATCGCCAGAATTTCGCCGGTCGACGGACGAATCGAAACGAGAGCGCCTTGATGCGCGCCGATTCCCTCCGCCTTGGCGCGATCGATCCCCCACGTAACCGCATTCTCGGCGAGCGTCTGCATCTGCGGATCGAGTGTCGTGTAGACTTGCAACCCGCCCTCGAAGGTCGATTGCGTTCCGAACTGCGATTCGAGTTGATGCGTCACGAACGTCGTGAAGTACGGATGCTGATAGGACTGTAAACCCGCCGGACGTTCGCCGATCAATCCGAGCGAGCGCGTTTCTTCGTCGCGCATCTGGGCGGGCGTAATGTAATGCGCGGCAACCATCCGCTCGAGCACGTGGGTTTGACGTTCTTTTGCGTGCTGCAAGTTCACGTACGGCGAATAGTCCGACGGCGCGGCCGGCATGCCGGCGAGCATCGCGGCTTGACCGATCTTTAGGTGCGCGGTGCTGGTGCCGAAATAGGTGTGAGCTGCAGCTTCGACACCGTAGGCGCCCGAGCCAAAGTAAATAAGATTGAGGTAACGCTCGAGAATTTCGTCTTTGGTATAGTACCGCTCGATTTCGATTGCGAGCAGCGCTTCTTGCACCTTGCGCGAGATCGAAACTTCGTTTGAGAGAAAGAGCGCGCGGGCGAGCTGCTGGGTGATCGTAGATGCACCCTGCAACCGTTCGTGACGCCAGTCGGCGTAGGCTGCGCGCGCGATGCCGCCGAGATCGACGCCGTGATGGTGGTAGAAATTTCGATCTTCCGTCGCGACGAACGCGTTTCGCACGTACACGGGGATTTTGTCGATCGTGACCCAGGTGCGATTCTGGCGGTACAAGTTGGCCAGGAGCGATCCGTCGCGTGCGAATACGCGGGTCGAACGCGACGGCTGATAATCGGCCATGCGGTTGATGTCAGGGAGATCGTTTGAGTACGAGGCAACGATACCGGCGACCACGCCGACCGAACCAAGCGCCACGAAGACGAGGACGATTGCAACGATCGTGAGCCCGCGGCGCCACGCGTTGGCCGGTCGCTTCGCTTTCTTCGCCTTCGCCGGGCGAGCGACGCGCTTCGAGCTGCCCTGCATCTACCCGGGGCTCGCCTTTGCGAGGACGCCGTTGATGAAGCGGCCCGAATCCTCGGTCGAAAATTTCTTCGCTAGTTCGACGGCTTCGTTGATGACCACCGGTCGCGGCGTTTCGGGCCGAAATTTCAGTTCGAAAATGCTCATGCGAAGCACGATGCGATCGATCGTCGGCAAGCGGTCGAGCGTCCACCCCTCGAGGAGCGGTGCGATGATGCCGTCGCTCTCGTCCGCATGCTCGAGCGTACCGTACACGAGATCTTTTACGAAGATGCGTGATTCTTCGGTCTTCGCTCCAGCCAACGCCTCGGCAAGCACATCCTCAGGCGGACGATGCCCGACTTCGCTCGAGTAAAGCGCCTGCAACGCGAGTTCACGCGCGAATCGACGAGCAGCCATTAGACGTCCGCCGTTTCGCTCGGCGCGGTCCAGTTCGGTAAGAACGACGTGGCCAAATACTCGACGCCGACGCCGCCGGCGATGAAATTGGGATCGCGCAGCACGTCGCGCGCGAAGTCGATCGTCGTCTTCACGCCTTCAATACGCGTTTCGGCAAGCGCGCGTTCCATGCGGGCGATCGCCGCATCGCGCGTGCGAGCCTGGACGATGATCTTCGCGATCATCGAATCGTAGTACGGCGGGATCTGCGCGCCGGAGAACATGTGCGTGTCGACGCGCACGCCCGGCCCGCCCGGAAATTCGACCCGCGTGAGGCTGCCGGCTGCCGGTGCGAAATTGTTCGCCGGATCTTCGGCGTTCACGCGCACTTCGATCGCGTGACCCACCGGGTGCAAATCGTCTTGTGTGAAGTTGAGCGATTCGCCCGCCGAGATCCGGATCTGCTCTTTGACCAGATCCACACCGTAGACCATTTCGGTGACGGGGTGCTCGACTTGTATGCGGGTGTTCATTTCCATGAAGTAAATCTGCTCGCCGCTGACGAGAAACTCGAGCGTTCCGGCGTTCGTGTAACCGACCGCGCGGCCGGCCGAAAGCGCCATGTCGTACAGCCGGTCGCGCACGTGTCGGGGAAGGCCGAATGCAGGCGACTCTTCGATCAGTTTTTGGTGCGACGGTTTTTGAATCGAACAATCGCGCTCGCCGAGATGCACGAGATTGCCCTGTTCGTCGCCGAGCAGCTGCACTTCGATATGACGCGGCTTGATGATCAGCTTTTCGACGTACAATCGTCCATCGTTGAACGAGGCTTCGGCCTCGGCCCGCGCGGTCGTGAAGGCGCGCTCGAGATCTTCGGGCGCATGCACCTCGCGCATGCCTTTGCCGCCGCCGCCGGCGGACGCTTTGAGCAACACCGGATAGCCGACTTTTTCGATCTCGACACGTGCATCCTCGATCGTATCGACGATGCCGCTGCCGGGCGTGATCGCAACGCCGGCTTCCGCCATCACGCGGCGGGCCGTCGCCTTGTCGCCCATCATTGCGATGACGGCGGGCTTGGGTCCGATGAAGCGCAGGCCGTGGTCGCCGCAGATCTCGGCGAAGCGCGCGTTCTCGGCAAGAAAACCGTAACCGGGATGGATCGCATCAGCACCGGAGATCAGCGCCGCGGAGATGATGTTCGGAATATTGAGATACGAGCGCGCGACCGGACCCGGTCCGACACAAAACGCTTCGTCGGCATGACGAACGTGCAGCGACTGGCGATCGGCTTCGCTGAAAATCGCGACGGTTGCGACGCCGAGTTCCTGACACGCTCGATTGATCCGGAGGGCGATCTCGCC
>Ga0123339_10002454_pt1 | contig 12550 bp, 7 predicted proteins | sample lystaG_FD_89956 | JGI IMG/M metagenome (GOLD analysis project Ga0123339, IMG submission 89956) | Glacier valley bacterial and archeal communities from Borup Fiord, Nunavut, Canada, to study Microbial Dark Matter (Phase II) -... | ecosystem: Environmental > Aquatic > Freshwater > Ice > Glacier ... | reverse complement strand
GGTCAGTACCAGGTCGAGGCCACGTAGCGCGGCATGCATGGGGTCGGACGGGTCGGCCTGCACGGTAGCGAGCGTTGCCGGGGCGTCCACGTCCATGAAGCACGTGACGGCGCCGGGCCGGGCATGGTGCAGGATGCCAGCCAGCAACTCCGCATCGAACACGCCGACGCCGCTGGCCTTCATCACCACGTCGGCGCGTGCGGCCTGGGCCAGCACCCCCCGCATGGCGTCGGTAGTGGCGGGATAGACGACCGAGCGCGCCCAGGCCGGCGGGTCGATGTCACTGTGGGCCTGCCGGTCGAAGGCGTCGGGCTCGTAGAACGTGATGGTATGGCCCAGCCCGGCCAATGCGCCGAGCAGGCCGCGGTAATATGTTGCGGCACCGTTCCAATAAGATGACAGCAGGCTAGAGCCGTAGAAGGCGATGTCCATCAGGCGCTCACGGCTTGGGGGTGGGACAGGCGATGCAGGATGCCGAGCAGCTCGTCCACGCGGTGCGCGCACGTGTGGCGGGCACGTATGGTCGTCAGGCCGTGCGCGGCCAGCGCGGCGCGCAGGCCTGGATCGAATTGCAGGGCCGCGAGGTGGGCCTGCATCTCCGCGCCGTCCCTGGCGACCAGGTAGTCGCTGCCGGGCGTGAACAGGCCTTCCGAGTCGGTCCATGGAGCGGAGACGAGCGGGATGCCGCAGGCCAGCGCCTCGAACACGCGGATGGTCGGGATGCCCGGCAGCGTCTGCGCGTAGAAGCGGCGCGGGACGTGGACAGTCAGCAGGTGGCGGGCGAATACTGCCGGTGCGCGGGGGTTGGGCAGCCAGCCGCGGTAGCGGGCGCCGTGCCGGGCCAGCATGGCCCGGGCCTCGTCGGGGTAGCGGACCCCGTACACGTCAAGCGGAAGGCCGAGCGCGGCGGTGGGGGCGAACAGGAACGCTTCCAGTTCCGCCGTGCGCTCCCCGTCGCCCCAGTTGCCGATCCAGACAGCGCCGGCGCGGGGGTGCGGCTCCTCGGGCGGGTGGAACAGGCGGGTGTCCGCGGCCTCGTGCCAGGTGAACACGCGGTCCCCCCAGCCCCAGCGGCGATAGACGTCCGCCAGCGCGGCGCCGAAGGCCAGCACGCCATCATAGGCGGACAGGTCGTAGCGGCGCATGGCATCGGGGTCGCTGACGGCGCGGTGGTGCGTGTCGTGGAACAGCAGGCGGAAGCGTCCGCCGGCGCGGCGCAGGGCGCCGATGGCGGCCACCAGGCCGGGTTCGTTCCATTCGTGGACGATCACCACGTCGGCGCCGTCCACCAGGTCGGCCAGGTCGGCACCAGGGCTGTATTCGGTGCTCGACAGCTCGGGGTAGGCGGACCGCCAGGCCGCCAGCCCGTCCGGCCCGGCGTCGGCCAGAAGGTTCTCGCGGCTCCAGGCGTCCTGTGGCTCGTAGGCGCGCACGTGATGGCCGCGGGCCGCCAGGTCACGCAGGACCCCCCGCAGGAAGTGGGCGTTGCCGTGGTTCCAGCAGGACGCCAGGGAGTGCGTGAAATAGACGAAGCGCATCACGCCAGCGCCGCCATGCGATGGACCGCAAGGGTCGCGTGGGTCATGGCATCGGCGGTGTAGCGGGCCGCACGTTGCCGGGCCACGGCGGCGAGCGGCGCCGGGTCGTCCAGGGCTTGGCGCAGAGCGGGTTGGGCGTCGTCGCTGTCCCCGACGAACAGAGCTGCACCGTCCCATAGCTCCCGGAAGCCTGTGATGTCTGACAGCACCAGCGCCATGCCGGCCTGCGCCGCCTCCAGCACCGCGAGGCCAAAGGGTTCGTAGCGGGCCAGGGAGGCATAGACCGTCGCGCCGGCATAGGCCGCTTCCATCCCCGGCTGGTCCAGCAAGCCGAGCAGGTCCAGGTGCCGGAACGATGCTTGGGCGCCGTTCGGCCCCTGCACCGGCCCGGCGGCGCGGACCGGGGCGCCCAGCCCGGCGGCGGCCTGGTCCAGGCGGGCGATGCCCTTCCCCTCGTCCCACAGCCGCCCCGCTGTCAGCACGGCGCGGGCGCGCGGCAGTGTGGGCAGGGGCGCCGGGTCGCGCCCGTTGTGGACGACCTGGATGGGCATGGGGCCATACACCACCTGCAACAGTGCCGCGTGGGCGGCCGTCGGTGCGATCACAGCCGCGGCGGCGCGCAGCCCGGCGGCGGCGGCATCGCTGCGCCAGCCGAAATCCGCAGGCATGTCGCCGCCGCGGACGGCGCGCCACCACGTCCCCACGCAGGAATGCGCGACGGCAACGACCGGGACCGGCCAGGCACGTGTCCCCACCAGGGCCGGGGCATGCAGGTGGACGCTGGACACCCCTGTTAACGCGGCCAGGACAGTGAGCTTCTCGGAGGCATGGGCCAATGCCTCCGGCGACTCCGCCGTCCAGTCCAGCGGCAGGCCAGTCTGCACCAGGCGCAGGCCCGGCACAGCCTCCGCCTCCCGCCGTTGCGCGCTGTCCGCCGCTGGTCCCATGACGGCCAGCACGGTGCCGATGCCGCGTGCGGATAAGCCGCCAGCCAGATCGACGGCGTAGCGCCACACGCCGCCCACGGCATCCGTCGTCACCAGAAGGCGTTGCACCGGTGCCGCCGTCAGCCCGTCCGGCACGCCTGCTCCAGCTCCGGCAGGGGGAGCGGCCGGGCGTCCTGTATGTCGGAGAAGCCGGTGAACTGGCCGAGGTAGTGGCTGTGCGCCCGTTCCCACGCCACGGCGTCGGGCAGGCCGAACAGCCGGCGGTAGTCGGGGGAGCTTGGGTAGGGATACAGCGGAACCGGGTCGTTGGCCCACACGCCCTGCGCCCGCAGCCGGTCGCGCCAAGCCACCACCATGGCGGCGTCATCGTCAGTGGTCTCAAGCAGGTTGGCCTGCACAAAGGGCACGTGCTGCCGGGCGAGGATCAGCAGGTCGGCCAGCTCGTCCGTCGTCAGCTTGCACCGCTTGTCCAGGGCGGCGCGGCCATCTTCGGTCAGGCTTTCCACCCCGGCCTCGATGGACACGCAGCCGGCGGCACCCAGAAGCGCCAACATGTCCGGCCTCCACAGGTCGATCCGGGTCTGGATGCCGAACTGGATGGGACGGTCCACCAGGGCTTCCAGCAAGGCGCGCTGGGGCAGGAAGATCTCGTCGATGAAATACAGGTATTCGACGCCTTGCGCGGCCAGGCCGTCGATCTCGGCCAGCATCGGCGCCAGGTCCCGGCGGCGATACTTGTCGCGGAAGTCGATCTTGGCGCAGAAGCTGCAGGAATAGGGGCAGCCGCGTGATGCCTCAACCTCGGCGCCGGGCGCCTGAGCGGGGCGGTCGAAGCGGTGATGGTGGTGGTGGTGGCGCCGGACCCACTCGGTGGGCCAGGCCAGGGCGGGCAGGTCCGTGAAGCGGCCGGCCTGCGGACCGCCGCACTGGCGCAGGACGCCGCCATGCAGCACGGCGGTGCCGGGGACCGCGCCAGGGGTGCCGCCATTGGCCAGGGCGGCCACGACCTCCTCGCACTCGCCCATGACGACGGCGTCGGCGCCCAGCTTCCGCAGCGCCGTTTCAGGGGTGGAGGACCCGTGCGGGCCGACGGCGACCGTCAGGCCGCCCTCCCCGGCCAGGCTGTCCAGCATCTCCCGCGGCACGCGCAGTTCCGGGGGCGCGCAGCGCCAGAACAGGTAGCTGGGGGCCGTGGTCACCACCGTCATCGCCGGGGCGAAGGCGGCCACCTGGGCGGCCAACTCGGCATAGGACTGGTTCATCAGGTGCCCGTCCAGCAGCAGCACCTCATGCCCGTCACGCTCCAGCATCGCCCGGCAATAGCCGAGTTCCAGCGGCAGATGCGGCTCGCGGCAGCCGAAGTAGATGCTGCCCTCGAACGTCCAGGGCGGGTTGACCAGCGCGACCCTCATGCCGCGTGGTCCGCGACCAGCCCGCGTTCGGCAGCGATCCAGCGGGCCAGGCGGCGCAGGCCGTCCTGCCAGCCCACCGCCGGGCCGAGGCTGAGCGCGGCGGCAGCGCGACGGGTGTCGGCGACGAAGTAGCGCTGGTCGCCGGGCCGCCAGTCGGAGAAGCGCAGGTCGGGCTGCCGCCCGCTGATCTCGCCGATCTCGGCCAGGACCTCCAGCAATGTCACGGCGTTGGCAGGGCCGCCGCCCAGGTTGAAGGCCTGGCCCGACACCTGGCCGATGCGCTCCCAGGCGGCCATGTAGGCGTCCACGGCGTCATCGACATACAGCACGTCCCGCACCTGCCGCCCGTCGCCGTAGATGCTGATGGGCCGCCCGGCCTGCACGGAATACAGGAAGTGCGCGAGCCACCCCTGGTCCTCCGTCCCCAACTGGCGGGGGCCGTAGATGCAGCTCATGCGCAGGACGCAGGCCGGCACGCCGAAGCCGCGGGCGTAGTCCAGCACGTATTGGTCCGCCGCACCCTTGGAGCAGCCATAGGGCGTGTAGAAGCTGAGCGGCCGGTCCTCGCCGATGCCATGCGCGCGCAGGCCGGGGTCCTCGGGCAGGTAGGCGTCGCCATCCCGCTGCAGCACCACGTCGGCCAGATTGCCATAGACCTTGTTGGTGCTGGCGAAGATGACCGGCGGCGGGGCGGGCTGCTTCCGCAAAGCTTCCAGCAGGAACACGGTGCCGCGGAGGTTCACGTCGAAGTCGAGTTCGGGGTCGCTCAGGCTGGTGGTCACGGCGACCTGGGCCGCCATGTGGAACACGGCGCTGGCGCCGGCGGCGGCATCCTCCAGCGTAGCACGGTCCCGCAGATCGGCGATCACCGGGCGGATTCGGGCGCCGTGGCGACGGCGGAGCCAGGCGAGGTTCGCCTCGACGCCGGGCCGGGCCAGGGCGTCATAGACCAGGACGTCGTGTCCCTGCCCCGCCAGGCGGTCGGCCAGGTTGCTGCCGATGAACCCGGCGCCGCCAGTGACCAGGATCGGGCCGCCGCTCATGCGACGAGGCCGCGCTGTTCCAGCTCCCGCCGGGCATCGTGGACCCTGTCCTCCGCCTGTTGCTGGCGGACCCACTCGGCCAGCTCCCCCAAGCTGTCATCGAACGTGCGGCGGGGCTGGAAGCCCAGGACTTCCCGCGCCAGGGAGATGTCGGCGAAGCAGTGGCGGATGTCGCCGACGCGGGCCTTGCCCATCACCTCCGGCGTCAAATGTGGAACACCCATGGCGTTTGCGAGCGCAATGCCGGTCTCCAGCACGCTCACGTCCCGGCCGCTGCCGATGTTGAACACCTGGCCCGGCGCATCCGGGTGCTCCAGCGCCAGCACGAAGGCACGGGCCACATCCTCCACGTGCACGAAGTCCCGGCGCTGCTCCCCGTCCTCGAACACCATCGGGCGCTCCCGGTTCAGCAGGCGGGAGGCGAAGATGGCCAGGACGCCGGTGTAGGGGTTCGACAGCGCCTGGCCGGTGCCATAGACGTTGAACAGCCGTAGCGCGACGCCCTGCATGCCATAGGCGGGGGCGACGGTAAGGGTCAGGCGTTCCTGTACATACTTCGTCAGCGCATACACCGAGGCCAGGTTGGGCCGCTTCCACTCCGGCGTCGCCATGGGCGTCAGCGCGCCGCCATCGGGGCCGACCGGGTCCCAGCCACCGCCCAGGCGGGCCGCCGGGCGCACCACGTCGTCCATACGCTCACCGGCGCTGGTGCGATACAGGCCCTCGCCATAGACGCTCATGCTGCTGGCGACGACCACGCGGGCAACGGGGCGGTCGATCAGTGCCTGGAACAGCACGGCGGTGCCGCCGTCGTTCACGGACACGTAGCGGTCGATGGCATACATGCTCTGGCCGACACCGACCTCGGCCGCGAGGTGGATGACGCTGTCCACGCCGTCCAGCGCCGCCGCGACACGGTCCAGGTCGCGCACGTCGGCGCGTATCAGCTCGATGTCATCCAGCACCGGGTTGCGGGCGGCGGTGCGGGTGTGGACCTGGTCGATCAGGCTGTCGAGCACCCGAACCTCATACCCCCTGTCCAGCAGCGCACGGGAGAGGTGGCAGCCGATGAAGCCTGCACCCCCTGTCACAAGCACCCGTGTCGCCATCAGCCTTAACCTCCTGTTGCCGACACCCAGGCCGCGGCCTGCGCGGCCTGGCGAAATCGAGGTACCTTCTTCTACTAAGCACGCATCCCTGGGTATTCACATTCCTATCAGGACGGCACTCTCCCACCGGGAAGCTGGCCCTTTCAGCGGGCGGTCACGCGCCATCATCCGTCAGGCCGCTTGCAATTCCCAGTAGGCGTTTGTTGGCCGGGATTGTCACCATCGATGTGAAACGATGCATATGCAGCAGCGGCAAGCCCCTATAGCATCACGCCAAGTTGAACGTAGATGTGAGTGAATTGATGCCGCTGCCCCAGGGTATGACCGCCGACGTCAGCAACACCGTCTCGTTCGAGGACGGGTTGACCTCTGCTGGGGCACTCAGCGCCCAGAATGGCTGGAACTGGAATGGTGACAAGCCGGCGACCTACTCCACCAGCGGCGCCACAGTGTTCAAGTGGGGCGGCGGGGCGGCCGGCTCGGCCGGCGGCGCGGTTGCCTACACGTTCGACTCCGGGTCGAACTGGACCGTGAACGAGATCGCCGTATGGAAGGCTAGCCTGGCGCTGTTCGCCGACACTGCCGACATCAGCTTCAACGAGGTCGCCACGCCCGGCGCGGCGAAGCTGGTCCTGTACCGGAACCCGACCACCACGCCCCCGCCGGGCCAGGGTGACGGCGCCTATGCCTCCACGCAGCGCCCGACCGGCACGACGGGCGACACGACCCTGCCGGCGGCCGCATCGTCCCTCGTGTCGCTCCAAACCGGCAACGACGGCGCCTATTTCAACTTCAATGGCACGTTCACGACCCTGTTCGCCGGGCAGGGCGGCGGCAGCGGGCTATCGACCGTCGTCCATGAGCTGGCCCACACGCTCGGCCTGTTCCACACCGGCGCCTACAACGCGGACGTGGTCCCGGCGACGCAGCAGTTCAGCCCGGTGGACACCTGGGCCTATTCCATCATGTCCTACATCGCGCCGGAGACGACGACAGCGAAGTACTACGCACAGTATCCGAACGCAGGCACATCCTGGGGCACCTCGGCCGGCTTCGGGCGGGAGCCGACGACGCCGATGATCGTGGACATCGCCGCATTGCAGCAGCTTTACGGCGGCAGCACGACCAGCGCGTTCGCAGGCGGGCAGACCTACGGGTTCAACTGCAACATCCAGGCGGACGTGAAGCCGTTCTTCGACTTCATGGTCAACAAGACGCCGATCATCACCATCACCAACCGCGGCGTCGGCAACACGCTGGACCTGTCGGGCTACGCGACGGCCAGCACGGTGAACCTGAATGCAGGCGCGTTCAGCAGCTTTGCCGGGCTGGTGAACAACGTCGCGATTGCATACGGCACGCGGATCGATGCCGCGGTGGGCGGCGCCGCGGACGACACGTTCGTCGAGAATGCGAACGGGGACACCATCGACGGCGGCGCTGGCGCCAACACGGTCGTGCTGCGGCTGAACCAGGCCGACTATACGATGACCCGCACACCGGCCAGCGTCGTGACCGTCACCACCCGCAACGGCGGCGTGTCCGACACGCTGTCCAACGTGGCCACGCTGCGCTTTGCGGACGGCAGCACGATGCTGACAAGTGCGATCGCCTGCTATGCCCGCGGGACGCGCCTGGCCGTGCCGGATGGGCAGGCGCTGGTGGAGCGGCTGGCCATCGGGGACAGCGTGGTCACGGCATCCGGTGCCGTGCGGCAGGTCAAGTGGATCGGGACGCGCGCATATGCCGGGCCGTTCCTGGCCGCCAACCCCGGCGCGCAGCCGATCCGGGTCCATGCCGGCGCCGTCGCCGATGGCATCCCGATGCGGGACCTGCACGTCAGCGCGCGGCACGCCCTGTTCCTAGACGGGCTGCTGATCCCGGCCGAGTCGCTGGTGAACAGCGTGTCCGTCACGCGCTGCACGGATTGGGCGGAGGTCGAATATTTCCATATCGAGCTGCACAGCCACGACATCCTGCTGGCCGAGGGCTGCCCGGCCGAAAGCTTCGTCGATGACGACAGCCGCGGCATGTTCCACAACGCCGCCGAGTTCTCCGCATTGTATCCCGGCGAGGATATGTCTCGCGGGCGCTTCTGTGCCGACGTAGTCGAGCATGGGGAGGCGCTGGAGGCGGTGCGCCGCCGCCTGGCAGTGCGCGCCGGGCTGGCCGTGCCGGACCTGGACGCGGCGCCGGCTGCCGTGGAGGCCCACCTGGACACGGTGACCCACGACACGGTCGAAGGCTGGGCGTTGTCCAAGGGTGGTGCTCCTGTGCGGCTGGAGGTCACAGATGGCGGGCATGTGCTGGCCCGCGTGACCGCCAACATGTTCCGGGCGGACCTGCGGGACGCCGGGATCGGGGACGGGCGGTGCGCGTTCCGGATCCATGGACTGATGCTCGACCCGGCCGTGCCGCACTTCCTCCGCGTCCGGCGGGCGGCGGATGGCGCGGTGCTGGGGGAGCGCGCCTTGGCGGCGGCCCACGACTCCGTCACCGCATTGGCTTCCATCGAGGCGCGCCTGGCCGCGATCAGCAGCGCCGTGGACGGCGCGGCTGACCTGGACGGGATGATCCGCTTCCTGGACGTGCAGGCGGAACGGCTGCGCAAGGCCCGTGCCGCCGGGCGCAGCGTGGCCCGGCCGGCGGCCGCACGGCCGCGCGCGCTGTTCGTGGACGACCTGCCCCCGGCGCGGGACCGGGACGCCGGGTCCTGCGCCGCGTTGTCGCACATGGAAAGCCTGCAGCGGTTGGGCTGGGACGTGTCGTTTGCGGCATCGCAGCCGCATGGTGACGGCGCGGCCGTGCTGGAGGCCGCCGGGGTGCAAGCCTTGCTGGCTCCGGCGTATGGATCGGTCGAGGCTGTGCTGCGGCGGCATGCCGGGCAGTTCGACCTGATCTACCTGCACCGGGGCAGCAATGCGGCGCACTACATGGCCTTGGCCCGGGACTGCTGCCCGCGCGCCCGGGTGGTGTATTCGGTGGCCGACCTGCACCACCTGCGCCTGGAACGGCAGGCAGCCGTCGAGGGCCGGCCGGAGCTGGCCCGCCATGCCGCCCGGGTGCGGGTGCAGGAGTTGCTGTCGGCCGCGCAGGCCGATGCGGTCCTGACACACTCCACCCATGAGGCGGCGCTGCTCCGGGCCGCGGTGCCGGATGCCAACGTGCGCGTGGTGCCCTGGGCCATCGCGCGGGGTGCCGCGCCGGCCCCGTTCCTGGAGCGCCGGGGCGTCGGCATGCTGGGCAACTTCGCCCATGCGCCGAACGTGGATGCGGCGCTGTGGCTGGCACGCGAGGTGATGCCGTTGGTCTGGCAGTCCGAACCTGCCCTGCCCTTGGTGCTGGCGGGCAGCGCCATGCCGGAGGTTGTGCGTGGCTTGGCCGGGCCAGGGATCGAGGTGCTCGGGCAGGTGGCAACGACCGGCGACCTGTTCGGGCTGGTGCGGCTGACGGTGGCGCCGCTGCGCTTCGGCGCGGGGGTGAAGGGCAAGGTGCTGGACAGCCTGGCGGCCGGCGTGCCTGTCGCCATGACCCCGGTTGCGGCAGAGGGCGCAGGGCTGCCTGATGCGGTGTCAGCCTTCGTGTCAGGGACCGCAGCCGGGCTGGCTGCACACATCCTGCGGCTGCACGGCGATGCGGCGGCGAACGGTGCGGCGGCCAGCGCCGGCGTGGGCTACGTCGCGTCCACCTGCACACCGGCGCACGTGGATGCGGCGCTGCACACCGCCGTCGGCAGGCCTGCCCGGGTCAGGGCGGCCTAACGGGTTAGGGACCTGGCGATTGGGCGTAGCTGACCAGCACCGCCCCATCGTCCACCAGGTCGCCCACAGCCGGGCCAACGGTGGCGACCGTGCCGTCGCGTGGAGCCGTGAGGCGCATCTGCACCTTCATGGCTTCCAGCACCAGCAGCACGTCGCCGCGGGCCACGGCGGCGCCGGGCTGCACGCGGACGTCGATGATGCGGCCCGGCATCGGCGCGACGACGGTGTCGCCGCCAGCCGCAGCGGCCAGCACGGGCTGCAAGGGATCGACGAGGTCCCAGGCGTGGTTCACGCCGTCGATGATGGCGGTCAGACGCGCGCCGTCGCGCAACGCCGTGACCCGGCGCTGGACGCCATCGACCGTAAGGATCAGGCCACCTGGCACGGGCGCTGCCGTGACCTCCAGGGTGCGGCCAGCCCACTCCAGCCGCACTAGGCCGGTTGCGGGTGTCCGCACCCGCACGGCCAACACGTCGTCCCCGGCGCGCAACTCGATGTCCTGGTACGCATCCCCGTTCAGGCGCCAGTTGCCTGGCAGGCTCCATGGGGAATGCGGGTCGTGCGGCGGCGTTGTCCCGCCATCGCACTGCACCGCCAACGCGGCCACAGCGGCAACGGCCAGGTCGGGGGCGGCGCCAGCAGCAGGCAGCAGCGCGTCCCCATGCCGGCCGATGAAGCCGGTGTCGAGGTCCGCGGCCGCAAAGGCCGGATGCCCGGCAATGCCGCGCAGCAGGTCCAGGTTGGTCCGGACACCCACCACTTCGTATTCGGCCAGCGCACGGCGCAACCGGCCCACCGCGGCGGCACGGCCGGTGTCCCAGACGATCAGCTTGGCGATCATGGGGTCGTAGTGGACGCCGATCGTGTCGCCAGCGCGGACGCCAGTGTCCACGCGGACATGCGGGGTGTCCGCCGGGGCGCCCAGGTGCAGCAGGGTGCCGATGGCGGGCATGAAGTCCCGGCTGGGATCCTCGGCATAGACCCGGGCCTCGATGGCGTGGCCATCTATGGACAGCTCGTGCTGCAAGCGCGGCAGCGGCTCGCCGCAGGCGACGCGCAGTTGCCATTCCACGAGGTCCTGGCCGGTGATCATCTCCGTCACGGGATGTTCGACCTGCAAGCGGGTGTTCATCTCCATGAAGTAGAAGGCATCCGCGTTGTCCCCGGCCTCGGTGATGAACTCCACCGTCCCGGCGCCGACGTAGCCGATGGCGCGGGCGGCAGCGCAGGCAGCGTCCCCCATGCGGGTGCGGCGGGCGGGGTCCATGCCGGGGGCTGGCGCTTCCTCGATCACCTTCTGATGGCGGCGCTGGATAGAGCAGTCGCGCTCGAACAGGCTGACGGTGTTGCCGTGGGTGTCGGCAAAGACCTGGATCTCGATGTGGCGGGGCCGGGTCAGGTAGCGTTCGACCAGCATCTGGTCGTCGCCGAAGCTGGAGGCGGCCTCGCCCTTGGCCAGCGCCAAGCCGTCCGCGAACCCGGCGGCGGACTCGACCACGCGCATGCCCTTGCCGCCGCCGCCGGCGCTGGCCTTGATGAGCACGGGGTAGCCGATGCGGTCCGCCTCTTGCGCCAGCGCCGCCGGGTCCTGGTTGGTGCCGTGGTAACCGGGGACCAGCGGCACCCCGGCGCGCTCCATCAGGGACTTCGCGGCGGACTTGCTGCCCATGGCGCGGATCGCGTCCGCAGGGGGGCCGATGAACACCAGCCCGGCGGCGGCGCAGGCCTCGGCGAAGGCGGCGTTCTCGCTCAGGAAGCCGTAGCCGGGATGCACGGCCTCGGCGCCGGACCGGCGGGCGGCGTCCAGGATGTTGGGTATGTCGAGATAGCTGTCCCGGGCCGGGGCGGGACCGATGCGGTAGGCCGTGTCCGCAAGGGCGACATGACGGGCGCCGGCGTCGGCGTCCGAATAGACGGCGACGGCGCGTATGCCCATGCGCCGGGCCGTTCCTATGACCCGGCAGGCAATCTCGCCCCGGTTGGCGATCAGGATCGTGCTGAACATGCCGGCTACATCCGGAACACGCCGAAGCGCGTCGGCTCGATGGGGGCGTTCATGCTGGCGGACAGGCCAAGGCCCAGGACCATGCGGGTGTCCACCGGGTCGATCACGCCGTCGTCCCACAGGCGGGCGCTGGCGTAGTAGGGGTTGCCCTGGTCCTCGTACTGCTGCTCGATCGGGGCCTTGAAGGCGGCCTCCTCCTCGGCGGTCCAGGTGCGGCCCTGGGCCTCCAGATTGTCGCGCCGCAGGGTGGACATCACGCTGGCGGCCTGGACGCCGCCCATGACGGAGATGCGGGCGTTGGGCCACATCCACAGGAAGCGCGGGGAGTAGGCGCGCCCGCACATGCCGTAGTTGCCGGCGCCGAAGCTGCCGCCGACGATGACGGTGAACTTGGGCACGGCGGCGGTGGCGACCGCCGTGACCATCTTGGCGCCGTCCTTGGCGATGCCGCCGCTCTCGTATTTGCGGCCGACCATGAAGCCGGTGATGTTCTGCAGGAACACCAGCGGGATGCCGCGCTGGGCACACAGCTCGATGAAATGGGCGCCCTTCTGGGCGGACTCGCTGAACAGGATGCCGTTGTTGGCGACGATGCCCACCGGGCAGCCCCAGATGTGGGCGAAGCCGGTCACGAGCGTCGGGCCGTACAGGCGCTTGAACTCGTCCAGCTCGGAGCCGTCCACTATGCGGGCGATCAGCTCCCGCACGTCGTAGGGTTCGCGGGCGTCGGCGGGT
>Ga0123339_10002450_pt1 | contig 12559 bp, 10 predicted proteins | sample lystaG_FD_89956 | JGI IMG/M metagenome (GOLD analysis project Ga0123339, IMG submission 89956) | Glacier valley bacterial and archeal communities from Borup Fiord, Nunavut, Canada, to study Microbial Dark Matter (Phase II) -... | ecosystem: Environmental > Aquatic > Freshwater > Ice > Glacier ... | reverse complement strand
TTTTCAACGCTTACAGCCGGCTGACTCGAAAGCTTTTCGATTCGGCCGGCTGTTTTATTTAGCGAAGCCCCGCCCTGCTTTTGCGCGGGTCAAGAGTTCATCGACGCAATAAAGACGCGCAATAGCAGACTAATTTTCATGATTAATTGGCTGCAAATGCCTGCTGCGGGCCGTAACTTGCGACTATTTGCCCGCGACGTAAGTCGAAGGGGCTTTTTTGAGCCACCAAGACTATCCGGTTTGGGCTATGACGAGTCATTCTAAAATTGAGCAGTCGGCCTTGCGGCTTTTCGGCGAACGAGGCTACGACAACACCTCCACCCTGCTGATTTCCCGCGATGCGGGCGTGTCGGAGGCCTTGTTGTTCAAGTACTTTCTGAGCAAAGAAAAATTGTTTGAGTACCTCATTAAGCAGGGTTTTCAGCGCATTGTGGAAGCCAACCGGGGCATTCTGACCGAAAAAAACCCGCGGGTGTTGGTTGAAAATGTCATTGACCTGCCCTACAAGCTGGTGCATGACGAGCCCGACTTCTGGAAAGTACAAGACAAGGAGTTCAACAAGCCGCTGGTGCAGAAGTACTTTCAGCGCTTCATGAGCCCCATTGATAGCCTGCTGAAGCAGGCCTTCCTCGACCTGGGCGTTGAGAACCCAAACATGGTGACCCTGCAACTGCTGCTACTCATTCAAAGCCTATGGCGCAACCTGCTGTACGAGCACCCTGAAAGCTTACTCCAGTTGGGCAACCACCTCAAGCAAGCATACGCCGAGCGCATTACAGCAGCGGAATAAATTGGTATTATCCGAAGCATTTGTTACTTTAATCTAACCTGCCTGGTTTTTCAGGGGTGGCCAGCCAGCAGTGCTTGGCTATTTTATGGTTTCAACATCTGTCGGCTTCATTTTTGCGTTGCTAAATATGCGCTAACTCACCACTGCTGCCCATGCCCCATCACGCCGTCCACCGCTTGTTGCGTCCGCTGTTGGTTTGGAGAGCGCGCCACATCAGCGAACGGATGTACATGCTCTTGCTGAGCGTGTTAGTGGGAGCGGCGGCGGGCCTGGCGGCCGTACTGCTTAAAATGGCGGTGCACTGGGGCCAGGATATGCTACGTAATGGCATTTCGGAACCTAATCGGGTGTTTGCCCTTTCCATCTATCCAGTTATTGGCATTGGCCTTACAGCACTCTTCACCAAGCTCTTTCTGGGCGGGCAACTGGGCCGGGGCATTGCGCCCATCATCTACAACACGGCCCGCGAGGGCAGCGTGGTGCCGCGCTCCAAGCTCTATTCGCAATTAATCACGGCGTTTATCACCGTCACTTTTGGCGGCTCGGCCGGTACGGAGGCTCCAATTTCGGTAACGGGCGCTGCCCTGGGCTCCAATGCTGGCCGGGTGTTGCACCTGGACCGCCGGCGTCGGCGCCTCCTCACCGGCTGCGGGGCAGCGGCGGGCGTAGCGGCCATCTTCAACTCGCCCATCGCAGGCGTGCTGTTCGCGGTCGAGACTATTTTGCTGGAATTGCCGGCGCAGTATTTCATTCCGCTCCTTATCTCCTCGGCCACGGCCACAATGGTGTCGAAGGCCTTGTATGCGGGGCAGCCCTTCGTGCTCATCACCACGAGCTGGCCGGTGAATGCGGTGCCGTTTTATGTGCTGTTGGGATTGTTCACGGCTTTTTTCTCGGTTTACATGATTCGAACATACAATTGGTTCGACCATTTTTTTGAGCGCTGGCCAGGCCTGAACTGGCGCAAGGTGCTGCTGGGCGGCACCACGCTGGGCGCGCTGATTTTCCTATTCCCCACCCTGTACGGCGAGGGATATAACACCGTGGAGCTGCTGCTCCGGGGCCATGCCGAGAAAATTACCGACGGCAGCATTTTTTCGGTTTATCAGGACAACAACCCCTGGTTGCTGCTGGTGCTGGTGCTGTTCAGCATGATGCTAAAGGTGGTGGCTACCAGCATCACGGTGGGCAGTGGCGGCAACGGCGGCATGTTTGGCTCGTCGTTGTTTGCGGGGGCACTGGCGGGTTTTTTCTTCGCCCGCTTGATTAATCTGAGTGGGCTGATTCACATTCCAGAGGTGCATTTTGTGGTATTGGGCATGGCTGGCACGCTGGCGGGCGTGATTCACGCGCCGCTTACGGCCATCTTCCTTATTGCCGAAATCACGGGCGGGTATGCGTTGTTTGTGCCGCTAATGGTGGTCAGCAGCTCTTCCTACCTCATTACCAAGTATTTCGAGCCTTACTCGGTGTATACCCGCAAGCTCACGCTGAAGGGCGTGGACGTGTACGCCAACCGCGACCGCGGCCTGCTGGCCCAGCTTGACCCCCGCAAGCTGCTCGAAACCGATTTTATTGCCGTGCGGCCCGGCACCTCGCTGGGCGAGCTGGTGGATATTTTCCGGCATTCCTCGCGCAACCTCTTCCCGGTGGTGGCAGCGGGCGGGCGGCTGCTGGGCGTGGTCAGCCTTGATTCGGTGCGCGACGCGTTATTCGACGATGCCCACTATGCCACCACCAGCGTGCGCGAGCTCATGAAGCCCGCGCCCGCTGTGGTAGGCCCTACCGACGATTTGGAACATACCCTGGCCCTGCTCGACCGTTACGGGGCCTGGGCCCTGCCGGTATGCGAAGACGACGGCCGCTACCTCGGGTTCATCCTTAAATCGGCTATTTTGGCCCGCTACCGGCGGCAGCTTATTCAGGAAAGCGAGGCGTGAGTACTCCCTTCATTGCCATTGTTGGTGGGGGTCCGGCGGGCCTCATGGCCGCCCAGCGCTTGGCCGAAGCCGGCCACCTGGTTCGGTTATACGAAGCCCAGGCCACCGTGGGCCGCAAGTTTCTGGTGGCCGGACACGGCGGTTTCAACCTGAGCAATGCAGAGGAAATAGCGGGGTTCGCTAGTCGCTACGGCGCGGTGCAAGCACTGTTTAAGACCCTGCTGCGGCATTTTTCTCCGGTGGATTTGCAGGCCTGGGCCGCCGATTTGGGCATTGAAACCTTTGTAGGAACCAGTGGGCGCATTTTTCCAGTAGCGGCCCACAAGCCCGCCGATTTGCTGCGGGCCTGGCTGCAACGGTTGCGCGCGCTGGGCGTGGAGGTGCACCCCCGGCAGCGCTGGCTGGGCTTTGCCGGCGCAACGGGCTTGCGCCTGCGCGACGAGCGCACAGGTTTGAACTCCGGCCAAAAATACAGCATAGCGCCCGCCGCCACGGTGCTGGCCCTGGGCGGTGCCAGCTGGACCAAAACGGGGTCGGACGGCGCATGGGTCCCGCTGCTAGCGGAAATTGGCGTACCCGTGACGGCGTTTGCGCCAGCCAATTGTGGCGTAGTGGTGCCGTGGTCGGCTTTTTTCCAGCAAAAAGCGGGGCGCAGTCCCCTCAAAAACATTGCTTTGCGCGTAAATGACGGTCCCGCCGTGCGCGGGGAAGTTATGCTGACCGATTATGGCGTGGAGGGTACGCCCGTGTATGCCCTCACGCCACAGGTGCGGCAGGCGCTGGCCAGCGGTGAGCCGGCGCATTTCCACCTAAACCTCAAGCCCGACTTGCCGCCCGCCGCGCTGCTTCAGAAGCTCCGGCAGCCGCGGGGCAAAGCTTCGTTTGCTGATTTCCTCAAGAAAACCCTGCACCTGGCCCCACTGGTGCCCACGCTGTTGCGCGAAGCGCGGCCCGATGCGGCGGCGCTTGGGCCAGCCGAACTGGCCGCACTAATTGGGGCCGTGCCGCTGCCCCTATCGGGCCTGCGCCCCTTGGACGAAGCCATTTCCACGGCCGGCGGCGTAGCTTTTGCGGCGGTGGATGAGCACCTGATGCTGCGGCAGCGCCCCGGCACTTTTGTGGCCGGCGAGATGCTGGACTGGGAAGCCCCCACGGGTGGCTACCTGCTGCAAGGGTGCTTGAGCACGGGGGCTTGGGTGGCACAGGCAATAATTGAAACGCTCGGCCAGCAGTAGGGTGGGCTATTGAACGTCAGCCCCAGCGGGGCGGCATGTCGGTAATAAAACCAGTAAAAAATAGGTAAAGCCCCATCGGGGCGATACTCGTTAAACGAGTGTCGCCCCGATGGGGCTCAAAAAATACCCTATCGACGGTGCCACTACCGATGTGTCGCCCCGCTGGGGCTAACGTTTAATCGTCCGCGCTGCGGCAACTTGAGAAGTACTGGAGCTTCGGCACCCGCTTTCGATGGGATTAAGCACTTAGTTTGACGCGGCCGACGGATTTTAGCGCTCGGCTTTGATGCGGGCAGCTTCTTTTTTGTCGGCTTCGCGCAGAATCTCGCGAGCATCGCCGAGCAACCGGCGGCCAGGGTTTAGTTCATCGCGCGCGATGAGGGCGAAGAGCAGGAAAAAAGACACCAGCGGCAACAGCCACCCCAGAGCAAACCACAGCCAAAACGACCGACCCCGGCTCTGCGCGCAGTAACCGGTAAGAATCGGGATGAAAGAAATGGCCACCGCTACCACAAAAATCATGTCAACGAAGAGCATAGGCTTGCGAGGTTGGCGGGGTGAAAACTAAGCGGCTACGGTGGCGCGGCGCTAGACCGAAGTTACAACTTTAAGAGCAGTGAAAGAAGCGTCGGGGGAGGAAATTTGTTTTACCTGACCACTATCCGTTCGTTTTTTCCGTAGTTCGGGGCGAAGTCGGGCCCGCAGTAGGGCCTGGCCGTCCTAACCTTGCCCATGTGGGAACACCAAAGCCTATTTCGCGTCTCTGCCCAGCTCTTTGCCGAGGGGGTTTTTAATCTACTTGAACGCAGCCTGCGGCCCGAGGTTTTTCTGCTCGGTATTGCTTCGGCCAAAGAATCGGACGAACCCGATGCCGTGGTGCTCGAACCGACCTCCGTGCGCTACGCGCCCGCCGACTTTCGGCAGGTAAAAGACCGGGCTGCCACCCTTGAAGCCGATGCCGGCCCAAAGGGCTCGGTGTACCACCTGCATCCCAATGACCACGACCGGTTTGAGAAGCAGCACTGGTACGAGCTGGTGTGCCAGGCCACCGAAACTACCCTCAACAGCCTAACCCTGGCGCGCCACGAAAACCGCCGCTCCTTCTGTTCGGTGCCCGTGAGCCTGCAAGGCTACCTCGTGACGGTGGTGCTCCAGCTTTCGGCCGATTGCTACGACAATTATTACGCCCTGCCCAGGACCGGCGGCAGCCGCCCCGCCAACCTGCCCCACGCGGCCGTGATGGAATTTATGCACGACTGCTCCCGTGCCCTGCGCGAGGCCGACGCGGCCGACAACGACCAGCCCGTGCTGGACCGCGACTACAACGAAGTGCTGCGCTCGGCCGGCCGCCGGCTGATGCTGCGCGTGGCACCGGCCGGCACCCACGGCCTTTACGATGCCTGCAACGGCGTGGCCGCTTTGCGCCACGAGGGTGACGAAGGTATCGGGACCATGCTCATTAGCCGCCGGCAGCACCCGGCCGTGGTGCCCGTGCTCACGCTGGAAACGCCCGTGCCCATGCGCGACCACCGTTCTATTCGCAAGCTGCTGGAACTGAGCGAGGGCCACACGGCCCTGATTTCCGATGCCTCCCACGTTTTCGGCCTGGGCCAGCTCGTGTCCGAATCCGACTCGCAGTACGAGCCCTTGGTAACGGTGCATTTCACCAACCACTACAGCTGGGAGATGAGCCACGCCGACCACGTGCTTATGTGCGTGGTGAGCAACACGCCGCGTCTGCCCCAAGGCAGCGTGGCCGCCGATAACTTCGCGCGCATCGTGCGCATTGTGTTTCCCGCGCTCGACCCCGACAGCATTGGGTACCTCTGGGACCTGGCCCAGCAGGCCACCAGCCAGCCTACGGGTACTATTCTGGTCATCACCACAGGGGCGGCCAATGAGGCCAAGCGCCTCACCCGGCAATGCTTCCGAGTGGTGCCGCGCATCATGACGCCGTCGGTGCTGCGCCTAGTCACTAACATCGATGGGGCGGTACTCATCGAGCCCAATGCCATGTGCCACGCCATTGGGGTTATTTTGGACGGCTTGGCCACCGAAAAAGGGGATTCCTCGCGCGGTTCGCGCTTCAACGGGGCCCTGCGCTACGTGAACAGCAGCCGGTACCCCGTGCTGGCCGTGGTGGTGAGCGAAGATGGCTGGATTGATTTACTGCCAAGCTAAGCACAAGCGGGTTGCGCGAGGTGCTGGTAGTCAGTGGCCTCGCTCCGTGGGCATAAAGCTCAATGTGCTGCCGCTAACGGCAGTATATTGAGCTTTTATTTCTTGCCCTACCTATCGAATGGCTGCCACGGCTGATACGCTTTCTTCCACTGACTATCCAGCGGCTTTGCGCGAAGCAGAAGCGCATATCCAGCAGCTCACGGATGAGCTGACCCGCACCCGCGCCTGCCCAGCTGCGCCAATGCCATCCTTTGCCGGCATCCCGGACGAGAACCCCAACCCCATTGTGCGCATTGGGGCCAACGCCCAACAGCTGTATGCCAACGCGGCCGCCCTGGCGTTGGGCCGCAGCATAACCCGGGCCGAACAGGTGCGGGTGCAGCACCAGCTGCGGGCCGGTGCCGCGGCCAGCTTGGCGCTAAACAAGCCGCATCAGGTGGAAGTGGAAATGAACGGGCAGGTTTTCTGCATTTCGGTGGTGCCGCTGCAAGCGGAAGGTTACGTCAACCTGTACTTTGCTGACATTACCGAGCGCGAGGCCATTCGGCATGAACTGCACGAACACCAAGACTTTATGCAGCAGGTGCTCGACACTATTCCCAACGCGGTGTTCGTGCGTGACACGGAGCAAAAAATTGTGTTTCGGAACCAAGCCATGACCAGTCTCGTCCAGGCTTCGTCCATTGTTCCGGGCGTGCCGCCCGCCCCAAATAGCCTGGCCGCCCGGGAGCTGACCCGCTACGCAGCCAACGATGCCCGCGTGCTGGCCACCAACGAGGAAGTAGCCAGTGAGGATTCGCTTACGCTGGCCGATGGTTCGGTGCGCTGGTTTTATACCGTGAAGCGCCCGCTGCGCCGCCCCGATGGCACGGTGCACGTGCTGGGCGTGAGCACCGACATCACGGCCTTAAAAAATACGCAGCAAACGCTGGCACTCGGCGAAAAGCAGTACCGCGACCTAATGACGTACAGCCAGGCCCTCATTGGCACCTGCGACATGGCGGGCAACATATTGACCATGAACCCCGCCTTGGCCAAACTGCTGTGCGAAGATGCGGCCGCCATGCGTGGCACGTCCGTAACCACGCACATGCTGCCCGAAGACCAAGATGCTTTCGCGGCTTACCTGGTGCGCATCGCGGCCGTGGGCGACGACGAAGGCGTGTTGCGCGTGCGGCCCCGTGGCAGCGACGAGCTGCACTACCTGCTCTACCACAACTTTGTGGTACGCGAGGCGGGCCACGCACCCTACATCATTTCCCACGCCCACGACATTACGCACCGCGTGCTGGCCAGCAAGGAGATGAAGCGCGCCAAGCTCGCCGCCGAAGCCGCCGTGCGGGCCCGCGAAAATTTCCTGGCCAACATGAGCCATGAAATCCGCACGCCCATGAACGGGGTGCTGGGCGTGGCCAACCTGCTGGCCAAAACGCCCCTCACCGCCGAGCAGCAGGAGTACCTCGGCATCATCCGCAGTTCGGGGCAGCACTTACTGGCCGTGCTCAACGATGTGCTGGACATGGCCAAAATTGCCTCGGGCAAGCTGGAGATGAACATTGAATCGTTTAATCTCTGTGATTCTATTTCGCAGGTGGTGCACCCGATGGCGCTGCAAGCGCAGGAAAAAGGCATTGTCTTCGCCGGCATGCCCCTGCGCGAGTCGTGCCCGCACCCCGTGGTGCAGGCCGATGCCCATCGCCTCAATCAAATTATTCTGAACCTGCTGAGCAACGCCATCAAGTTCACCCCCGCCGGAGGCAAGGTACACTTGACCAGCCAGATGGTGGCCGAAACTACTACTACCCTTACCATTCGCTTTGAAGTCGCAGACACCGGCATTGGCATGACCTCCGAGGTGCTGGCGCGCATTTTTGAAAGCTTTACCCAAGCATATGCCAACACGGCGCGGCATTTTGGGGGCACGGGCCTGGGCCTGAGCATCAGCCGGGCCCTGGTGGAGCAGATGGGCGGCCAGCTCACCGTGGTCAGCATTCCCGACCAAGGCAGCAAATTTACCTTTACCCTCACTCTGCCCAAAGCCACGGCCAAAGCTCTCCCCAGCACTTCCACCGACTTGGACACCGGGGCCTTGCGCGGCGTACGCGTGCTGCTGGTGGAAGACAACGACATCAACCGCATGGTGGCTTCCTGGACCATGCAGGCCTGGGACGTGGTGGTAACCGAGGCCGAAGGTGGGGCCGAAGCCTTGCAGCTGTTTGAAGAGCAGCCGTTTGATATTGTGCTGATGGACATTCAGATGCCCGGCATGAGCGGCCTCGAAGCTACCGCTCTGTTGCGCCAACACCCCGATGCCCGGCGGGCCCGCATCCCCGTGCTAGCCCTCACTGCCAATGCCTTCCAAACCGACCACGAGCGCTACCTGGCCGCCGACATGGACGACTGTCTGGCCAAGCCCTTCGAAGAGCCCGAGCTGTACGCCAAGCTGATGTTGCTGCTGAACCGGTAATTTTTACTGGTTAATGATTAATTACCCTATATCATATTAACCACCAACCATTAACCATTATTAAAACTAGCCATTTACACTGCCCATCATGGAAGCCTGGTAGCGAAGGCCGGCGGCCACGCCTTGGGGCGCAATCTCATCGAGCTGCGCCAGCTCGGCGGCCGAGAGGCTGACTTCGAGCGCACCCAGGTTTTCTTCCAAGTAATTCACGCGCTTCGTGCCGGGAATGGGCACCACATTGTCGCCCTGCGCCAGCACCCAGGCCAGCGCCAGTTGGCTGGCCGTGCAGTGCTTATGCTGCGCTAAGTCGTTGATGCGGGTCACGAGGTCGAGGTTCCTCTGAAAATTTTCACCCTGAAAACGGGGCGCGTTGCGGCGGTAGTCATCGTCTGCCAAATCCTCCATTTTCTGAATTTGGCCCGTGAGGAAGCCCCGGCCCAGCGGCGAATACGGCACAAAGCCCACTCCCAGCTCGTGCATGGCGGGCATAATCTCGTCTTCCGGCTCGCGGCTCCAGAGGGAGTATTCTGTTTGCAGGGCGGCGATGGGGTGCACGGCCACGGCCCGGCGCACGGTGGCCGCTGCGGCCTCGCTCAGGCCCAAAAAGCGCACTTTGCCTTGCTCCACGAGACGGCTCATGGCCCCCACGGTCTCTTCAATGGGGGTGTTGGGGTCCACGCGGTGCTGGTAGTAGAGGTCGATGTAGTCGGTACCGAGGCGTTTGAGACTAGCCTCGCAGGCCGACTGCACGTACTCAGGCCGGCCGCTGATACCGCGCTTCGAAGGTTCGTTGGGGTAGCGCAGGATGCCGAACTTGGTGGCCAGCACAATATGGTCGCGCTTGGCTTTGAACGCCTTGCCGATGAGCTCTTCGTTTTTGAAGGGGCCGTACATATCGGCGGTGTCGAAGAACGTCACGCCCAAGTCTAGAGCGCGGTGCAGGGTGCGGGTGCTTTCGGCATCGTCCAAGGGCCCGTAGAAGTCGGACATGCCCATGCAGCCCAGGCCCAATGCTGATACTGTGAGGCCGGAGCGGCCCAGTTGACGGGTTTTCATAACTAGTGAATGGTGGAAACGGTTGTAGATTGAGAGGAAAGTGCGTCGCCTGGTAGGGTGTACGCACCAGGTCGGCCAGTCGGCCAACGCGGCGCTCAATTTAGCCGCTTTTCCCACCCCCAAGCCCAGCGGGCTTTCCGCCGGGCGTACCTTTGCACTGTGAAATTTCCCTCCCAAAATGCCCTGTGCGGGACCGCAGTGGCCCTGGTCGCCTGCCTCGCCGCCTGCTCGTCGCCCAACAAGCCCATTGCTGAGAATGGCCCGGCTTCGCCGGCCGCGGCCGCCGAAATGGCCCTTATGAACCGCCACGACTCCCTAATGGCCCAAACCAGCCAGCTCTACGAGTTCAAGAGCAAGCTGTCGGGCTACCACTCCCAGGCCACCGCGCCCTACATCCACGGCCTGCTGGCCGCCGATGCCGCCATGATGGACTGGATGCACCACTATAAAGCCCCCGACACCACGGCCGCGCCCGCTAGCCGCCTCGCCTATTTTCAGCAGCAGCAGCAGGTGCTGACCAGCGTGCGCCGACAGTACCGCGCCACCCTGGATTCGGCCATTAAATTCACCACCCAACACCCCGCCGGCGACGACGTGGCACCCCCAACTTCCCGCTAATGGTCCTGTTCAACCGCCTGCTGCTGCCCGCCCTGGCCGCCGCCCTGCTCACCACCGCCTGCACCGAGGCCCCAAAGGAAGCCGTTCGCCTGCCCATCATGGGCGAGCGCGACGTGCGGCCCCGCGCCGACGGCGGCCCCGCCGACACCGTGTTTGCCACCGTGCCCCGGTTCCGCCTCGTGGACCAGGCTGGCCAAACCATTACCAACCAAACCTTTGCCGGCCGGGCCTACGTGGCCGATTTCTTCTTTGCTACCTGCCCCGGCATCTGCCCCAAAATGCAGGGCGAACTACTGAAAGTGTACACCAAGTACGCCACCGACCCGCGCGTTGCCTTCCTCTCGCACACCATCGACCCGGCCCACGACAGCATTTCGGTACTGCAAGATTACGCCCATCGCCTAGACGTGCGCGATGCGGCGCGCTGGCACTTTGCCACCACCGGCGCGCACGGCGAGCCCACCGCTAAAGACACCGTTTTCCAATTAGCCCAGGCGTATTTCACCGCGGCCCTGCCCGATAAGCAAGCCCCCGGCGGCTTTGCCCACAATGGCACCTTCGCCCTCGTGGACGACCAAGGCCACATTCGCGGCCTCTACGACAGCCTCAACCCCAAGGAAGTAGCCCGCCTTTTCACCGAATTGCCTATTCTGCTGGCCGAAATTGACGGCCGTAAGAAGGGCGTGGCGGGGAAGTAAAAGCAACAGGAAAGAACGTTATCAACAGACCGTCATGCTCATCTGGCGTCCGCGCAGCAGAAGCATTTTGCGTGCAGTAATAATCCAACCGAGAGAATTGCCCGCGCGGTAGGAATGCTTCAGCTGCGCGGACGCCAGATGAGCATGACGGTCTTTTTTCACTCCCTGTAATGCAATTTCACCCCCTACGCCTCCTCACCGGTTCTTTGCTGCTCCTGCTGCTCCCCGGCTGCTTCAGCAACAACCGCCACCAGGGCGAAAAGCTGTATGTCCAGCACTGCGCCAGCTGCCACGGCGAACAGGGCCAGGGCCTGGCGCGGCTCATTCCGCCCCTGGCCGGCTCCGATTATCTGGTCGACCACCGCGCCGAGCTGGCCTGCCTACTCCGCAACGGCCAAAACGAAGTCATTGTGGTAAATGGTGTGGGCTACCACAACATCATGCCCGGCAACAAAACCATGAGCGTGGCCCAGCTTACCAACCTGCTGAACTACGTAGAAAGCCACTGGGGCAACGAGGCCGCGCCGCGCACCATCCGCGACGTGCAGACCCAACTCGATGGCTGCCGCCTGCCCTGAGGCTGGTTTGGCGCGCACCGCGACCGCCGAAAAGCGCCTCGCGGCAGGCGTTTTGCCCGCCCCAAACCCGTTTTTTGCCGTAGATTGCACGTCTAACCCCACTCGCATTCGTATTCCCTATGGGCCTGTTTGACTTCCTGAAAAATAAACCCGCCGACGAAAAGCCGGCCACGCCTTCCGCTTCTCCCACGCCCCCCGCCGCCGCCGACAAACCTGCTGGTGGTCCTCGCTACCAAGGCTCCAAATACACCGCTCCGCCCGAGCCGGTGGCCCCGGTGCCCACCTTCCAGCTCCCCGAGCCCGAGCCGTTCCCCTTCGAGCCCGAGAACGTGCTGGAACAGCTTCTGTTGTTGGCGGCCACGGATGAGAATGCTCGCCCGGCCTTCTACCAAGCGCTGTTGCAGGAAGAAATTCTGATGATTTTGGCCCCCTCGGAAAACATTGCCGAAGGCGAAGTCGTCCTCACCGAAGGCCAGGAAATTCAGCTCCAGGTGCTGGCCGATGGCAAGCTGCCCATCTTTTCTTCGCCCCCCCGCCTTACCGATGGCGACACGGAAAACGGCCCCGTGAGCTACGTGCGCATTCCCGGCCACGCCTTCTTCAGCATGGTTCAGGGGCAGGATTGCGTGCTGAACCCTTTCTCGCCCGCTGGCAAGCTCCTGCCCAAGGACGAGCTGGCGGCGCTGCTCAACGGCCAACTCACCGGCCCGCTCTCGCCCGCCGGCGGCGATGCCCAGGTGCTGCTCAGCCAGCCCGCCGAGTACCCGCAGGCCGTGGCCGATGCCATTACTACCTGGGCCGCTACCCAGCCCCACATCGAAGCCGCCTACCTGGCCCAGATGCAACTGGCCAACAACCCCGATGTGCCGCGCCTGCTGCTGGCCTTCATCAGTACCAACCCCGACCCCAGCTTCATGCAGGAGCTCGGCCCCGTACTCGAAGGCCAAACCAACGCCTTTCAGTTCATGGATTTGATGCTGCTAGATATGGAATCGG
>Ga0123339_10002449_pt1 | contig 12559 bp, 10 predicted proteins | sample lystaG_FD_89956 | JGI IMG/M metagenome (GOLD analysis project Ga0123339, IMG submission 89956) | Glacier valley bacterial and archeal communities from Borup Fiord, Nunavut, Canada, to study Microbial Dark Matter (Phase II) -... | ecosystem: Environmental > Aquatic > Freshwater > Ice > Glacier ... | reverse complement strand
AGGCGGAGCTCCCGCATACGCGCGTAATGATCGTGATTCGCGGCGGCCTGGCTATAGAGCCCCCCGACGAACACGATTCCTGCCACGTGCTGATTGAGCAAGAAGTCGACATAGTCGCTCTCCGAGATCCCGCCGGCTGTCTGGGTGCAGAGCACTGGCGTGTATCCGCGCTGGGCGAGCGCACCCCCCACCACTTCGGCGAAGGCGGGGAAGATGGGGTTCTGCAGTTCGGGGAGCACGAGCCCAACGAGCGGGGCGCGCTCTCCGCGTAGCTTCGTAGGTCTCTCGTAGCCGAGCACGTCGAGGGCGGTAAGCACGGCATCGCGCGTCGCGTCGCTCACCCCCGGCTTGCCGTTCAGGACGCGACTCACGGTCGCCTCGCTCACACCCACCTTGTGGGCCACCTCGGCCAAACGTCCAGTCATGGCCACACCGTAGCGCGCCGCGCAAGAACTTGCGTAGATTCCGGTGCGGCTAAGCGCCGGCGCGGCCTTGCCCGAGCTCCTCGACCCACGCATGTGCGGACGCATAGTCCGCGTCCGCTGTCCCGTGGGCCACGGGTGTACGCATTCCATGTGCCGCTGGATACGAGCCCAAGAAGAGCACGACGGGACAGGTGCGCTTGAGGCCAACGAGGACCTCGGCCATGCGCGCCTCGTCGAGGTGCGCGAGCGCGTCCATCGAGAACGCGTATTCGCCCGGCTTGTCGCCAATGGGCCGCGACTCGATGCGCGACAGGTTCACACCGCGCACGGCGAATTGTTCAAGCATCTCGAGAAGCGCGCCCGAGCGATCGTGGGGAAGGTGCACCACGAGAGTGGTCTTGTCGGCCCCCGTGGCTGCGGGAATGGCACCCGGACGTCCCACGCGCACAAAGCGAGTCGCCGCTGTGACGTTGTCGGCCACTCCGTCCTGCAGCAAGGCAAGCCCTAAACGGGCCGCAGTGCCCGGGGGAACCAGAGCGGCGTCGAAGTCCGCCGCGCCTTGGGCGAGGGCTACGGCTGCGGCGCTGTTGGACGAGGCCGCGACCTGGATGACCTCGGGCAGATTCGCCGCGATCCAGCGACGGCATTGAGCGAGACCATGAGAGTGAGCGGCGACGCTTGAGATCGAACCCAGCGACCGCTCCTCGCGGGACACGAGTTCAAACGCCACGGGGAGCACGAGCTCCTCGACAATCACGAGCGGTTCCCCGATCGCCAGGGTGTCGAGCGTCGCGGTGACGCCGCCCTCGACGGTGTTCTCGATCGCGACGACCGCATAGTCAGCCTCGCCCGAGCGCACGGCCGCGAGCGCGGCGGGAACGTCGACGGTGGGCATCGTCGCGATGTCGAGTCCCGCGGTCATCGCGCGCATGGCCGCGTCGGTGAACGTGCCCTCTGGTCCCAGGAACGCGTAAATGGGTGCGGTCATGCCTCGTCCTTCTGGGCCTCGGGAGTCTCGACCACCGGGGCGGGCGTCGTCTCTGACCGGCTCGCCACGTGGAACGTGTCCTCAACCGCGTGCTGCGTGGTGCGCAGGGACAGTCGAATGCGGCGTGCGCTGATGGCCATCATGACGTCACGGTACTGGCTTGCGCGCGTGAGGGCTGCCCCTGAGCGCTTGACTGGCCGGTGCTTCATATCGCATGCGACTTCGGTGACGGTGAGACCCACGTCAATGACATCCAGGGTGACCGCGATTTCGAGGCCCGCGCCACGTGCCAGAGGGAACGCCGCCTCGAGCGCCTCTCGCGTCAAACACCGGACCCGACTCAATGGCTGAAGGGGGCTCCACCCCGACAGCGACGCGATGGCCTTGCGGGCCGCCCCCGCGGTCGCTCCCGTGGATCTCACGGCGTTGTCGGCGAGCGCGATCGCGACGTCCGAGACCTGCTCGAGCACCGCGGCGACGATGGGCGCCGCTCCCGCGGCTCCGTTGCCAAGGCCAGGTTCCATCAGGAGAACGGCACGAGGCACAGCGCCCTCCTCATCCCTCATCGCGATCACCGCGGCGCCGGTCTCGATCGATACCGCGCGGCCCCGCCGATGCGAGTGGCGCACCACGACCGCGCCGGCCTTGCGCGCGAGGTCCTGCGTGTTGTCAAACGATCCGTCGTCCACCACGAGGACGAGGTCAATGCCTGGGATTGACCGGCAGGCTCGCACGGTTGCGGCGATGCGGCGGGCCTGGTTGTGGGCCACGATGAGCGCGGCGGCAAGAGGGGGTGCAGGCACGGGCTTGGCCCTGGAGGCGGCCGATGCCCTGGGCTTGCGCGCGGCAGGCTGTCGCGCCGCGGCCACCTTCGTGGGGGCCGCGGTCACAGGTGCCTTGGGGACATGATCTGCCACGCCCCTAGCCTAGCCTCGTCAAAGCCTAGACAAGAACCCCCCTTTACCCTTTCGTGGTGGGACCGTGACCCAGCGCGGAGTGCAATACCGGCCCCGAGATGACACACTTGCCCCATGCATGAGCGCGCCGGAACCGTAGCCCTGACCGAAGACCTCATCGACGTGGACGCCCTCATCGGCGCCTATTTTGACCTGGTGCCCGATCCCCGCATCGCGGACCAGAGGGTGGTGTTTGGGACGTCCGGCCACCGCGGTTCGGCGTTCGACACGGCCTTCAACGAGGCGCATATCGTGGCAACCACCGCCGCGATCGTGGAATACCGCCGCAATCAGGGCATCGACGGTCCGCTCTTCATGGGCAAGGACACCCACGCCCTATCCGGTCCCGCGCAGGAGACCGCGCTCGAGGTGCTCGCGGCGGCCGATGTTGAGGTGCGCATCGACGCGCGCGACGGCTACACCCCCACCCCAGCCATCTCGCTCGCGATCCTGGTCGCCAACGGCGCCGTGGACAAGGACGGGCTGCGCACCGAGGGCCGCGGCCTCGCCGACGGCATCGTCATCACGCCGTCCCACAATCCCCCACGCGACGGCGGCTTCAAGTACAACCCCCCGCATGGCGGGCCTGCGGACACCGACGCGACCAGCTGGATCGCCGCGCGCGCCAACGAGCTGCTCGCTGGCGGATGGAAGGACGTGCGTCGCTTCCAGCACGCCAAGGCCGTGGCCGCGGACACCACGCGCGGCTTCGACTTCATGGACCTCTACCTCAAGCACCTCCCGTCGGTCATTGACCTCGAGGCCATTCGCAAGGCCGATGTGCGCATCGGCGCCGATCCCTTGGGTGGGGCCTCGGTCGACTACTGGGGCGCGATCGGTGAGGAGTTCAAGCTCAACCTCACCGTGGTGAACCCCAAGGTGGACCCGGCCTTCGCTTTCATGACGCTCGACTGGGACGGCAAGATCCGCATGGACTGCTCGTCACCCAACGCGATGGCCAGCCTGCGCGCGCTCATGGAGGGCCCCAACGCGCCGTACGACATCGCGACGGGCAACGACGCCGACAGCGACCGCCACGGGATCGTCACACCAGACGGCGGCCTCATGAACCCCAACCACTACCTCGCGGCCGCGATCGCGTACCTCTACAGCGGTGCGCGCCCGGACTGGCCCGATGCGGCCAAGATCGGCAAGACGCTCGTGTCGAGCTCGCTCATCGACCGCGTCGGCAAGAAGCTGGGCCGCACCGTGGTCGAGGTGCCCGTGGGCTTCAAGTGGTTCGTTCCCGGCCTGTTGAGCGGCGACGTCGCGTTTGGCGGCGAGGAGTCCGCCGGCGCCTCGTTCCTGCGCAAGGACGGCCGCGTATGGACCACGGACAAGGACGGGCTAACGCTGGCCCTGCTCGCCTCCGAGATCACCGCGAAGACGGGCGCATCGCCCTCGGCCCTGCACCGCTCGCTCACGAACGAGCTGGGCGAAAGCTGGTACGCGCGCGTCGACGCGGCCGCGACCAAGGACCAGAAGGCCGCGCTGGGCAAGCTCAGCGCCAACCGCGTTCCCGCGACCACGCTCGCCGGCCAGACCGTGCGCGCCAAGCTCACCGAGGCGCCTGGCAACGGCGCGTCAATCGGCGGCCTCAAGGTCACGACGGACGATGCATGGTTCGCCGCGCGCCCGTCCGGCACCGAGGACGTCTACAAGATCTACGCCGAGTCCTTCATCTCCGCGTCACACCTCGAAGAGGTGCAGGCCGCTGCGAAGGACGTCGTTTCGGAGGCTCTGGAGGGCTAAGGCTCTCGAGGGCTAGTCGCGGCTGGCCCGGCTCGAGGTCAGCAGCTGCACTCTCGGTAGAAGACGCCGTTCGCGGTGGCCTCATCGAAGCCGACGACGGCGGATCTGCCCGCCTGCCCGAGAGTTCCGTCCACGAGGTCCGCGGGCACGGGACCCTGCTCAGGGGCGCCGTTGACGGCCACCTCGTTGATCGATGAGAATTCGCCATTCGCGGCCTGAATGCCAAACTCCAAGGTGTCCCACGACAACCACTTCGTGAAGATGGGATCGACCATCATCACCGTTGGCTTCGTCAGTGTCACGAGGTCTCGGTCAACATCGTAGATCGCGATCTCGTCCGTCTGTCCGACGTACAGACCCGGGCCCTCGGCGGGACGCCCGAGAGCCACGGCGCGCCCATCGCTCCGAACGTACGCACTTACGCCCGGGCCCATCTGCTCCAGCAAGTCGAAGCCGGCCGTGGTGCCGATTCCCGGGAGGTCGTTGACCGCAGCCGCCGTCCATCCGTCATCGTGAGACCACCGGTAGAACCTGGGGACGGGGTTGCCCTCGCCGTACGCCTTCCACAACTCGGTTCCCGCCGCGCTGACGGCAAGAGGGAGCTCCCAATTCGAGTGGACCTTGCCCGGCATCGTGAAGTCGAGGGGGTCGAGTGCGCCCGTCTCGAGGTTCAGTTCCGCCGCGTCCCCCAATTCTTCGTGACCTTCCCAGTCCACTGTTGCCGTGCGCTCGTCCTCGCGCCAGGACAAAATTCGCAGGCCAGCCGACTGCGCGCGATCGAGCACGGCAAGTTCGAAGGTCGCACCGTCGGGACTGGCCAGGTAGACGGCGGCGTTCGGCACTTCCTGATCCGGGTCCACGTAGGGGTCAATTCGCAGCGAGTAGCTCTCGAGTGACCATCCCGGACCGACGTGGTCCCACACCCAGTCCTCCATGACATATGCGGCAGGGAAGCCCTCGCCGCGTGCGCGAGCGAGCGCGGGATAGTCGGCGATGCCGTCCAATCCCCCGTCTGCGGCGGGGGCGGTGGCGGTGGGTGAAGGAGGTGGCGAGGTCGACCACTCCCCCGTCGCGGTCGCTGTGGGCGTCGCGCTTTGAGTCGCGGGGGCGACCGCGTCGGGGCCCCAGGCGGACATCGCCGCCACGGTTCCGCCTCCCACGGCCAACACGGCCACCACGGCGAAAGCGCCCGTCGCGAAGGCCCTCACGCGCCGGCGCCGCGTCGCTCCCGCCACGATGAAGTCCGCGAGCTGCGAGCGATCCACGCGAGACGCCGCCTCGCGGCTCCTCGCCGCGGCCGCGTCCTCGATTTGCCTTCCGATCTCTTCGCTCACGACACGCCACCCTTCCTAGGGCTTACTGAGGTCCACTCCAGAATGTCGACGTCGCCCTCGACAGCGAGGGCCTGCGCCATTTTGTGCATCCCGTCGTAGACATAGCGTTTGACGGAACCCTCGGCGATTCCCAGGAATGCGGCGGTCTCGGCGGTGGTCAATTGGTTCAGATGGCGTGCCACCACGCATGCACGCTCCTTGGGGCTCAGAAGCATCAGTGCCGACTCCACCGCAGACCTGTCGGCCCAGACTCCCTCGGGTCCGGCCACCACCTCATCGGGTTGGGCCGCGATGCGCCGCACCGCAGCGCGTTCACGCACGACCCTGCGTGCGCCGTCCACATGCTTGGTCGCGATCGCGCGCCTCACATAGCCCTCGGCCGCGGCCACATTGGGAAGGTCGCGACGCTTGCCGAACGTCGACATCAGGGCATCATGAACGGCGTCTTCGGCGTCGGGAAGCGAGCCTGTCAGCATCGTCGCGTATCCGACGAGCGCGCCATAGCGCGTCTCAACAAGCTCAGTCGCGATGCTCTGCCAGCCCCCCACCATCACCACTCCTTATCGCCGATCTCCGCCTACGGTAAACCTTGCCTTCTTCACGCGTTGTCGAACTAGAACGTCACGGCGCTTTCATCGGTTGGGGGCGGCGCCGGGTCACATGGCGGGTTCGGATCACGGCGCAGTGATACGACAGCGCAGTGATACGACAGCGCAGTGACGCGACAACGGGTTCAGTCGGCGGGCTGGTAGCTCACCGAGGCGAGCCTCACGCGCCCGCGCACCGCCCTGACGCCCACAACCCTGCCGGTGAACCCCGACGCGACCTCGGTCGACAGATACCGGCCGTCGATGCGGCCGATCACGCTGCCCTCGCCACCCGCGCGCACCGACAGCTCGAGGTCATCGGGCCCATCGGTCAGCGAGTCGATCGCCCTGATCGCCACCTCGACCTCCCCGTGCACGACGGCGCATTCACCCAGCTGCTGTTTGAGCGGGCCGATTCTTGCCACGGCGCGCGCGACGCCGTCGCCCACCCTCACCTCGCACCAGTGGCGGTTGTCCAGCCTGACTCCCACCCCCGCGATTCCGTCGCCAGGAACCACTGCGGCAATCACCTGCCAGCGCGGATCCCTGGTGCGCACATAGAGCCCAGACCACGCGGCGCTTGGCGCGTCGCGATGCACGAGGGTCACGCCGGCATCGGCGGGCTCCGTCACGCTCGCGGGAGCAAAGCCAGGCGAAACCCAGCGCGTATGGAGCGCCTGGCCCTCGAACGCATCGTCGAAGGCGTGCGGGGGCGCGGGCACCTTGAAGCGGTCCTCATCCACCACCGGCCAGCCGTCAACCCAGTCGATGCCCGCGATGAACGTCTCCCTGCCGTTGACGTGAAAGCTGGGCGTGTAGCCCGCGGGTCGCACACCCAAATACACCAGCGCCCACGAGCCATCGGCCGCCTGAACGAGGTCCGCATGGCCCGTGTTCTGGACGGGGTGCGTTGTCGACCGATGGCTCAGGATCGGGTGTGAAGGCACCGCCTCAAACGGCCCGCGCGGCGAGCGCGAACGCGCGACGCTCACGGAGTGGCCGCGCTCGGTGCCACCCTCGGCAATCAGCAGGTACCACCAGTCGCCGATGCGGTAGAGGTGGGGACCTTCGGGGTTCGCCATCCCCGTGCCCTGCCAGATCAGGCGGGGCTCCTCGAGCGCACGCCCTGTCTCGAGGTCGACCGCCGCCTGGGCGATTCCCCAAAGGTCGCTGCGCATCGTGCAATAGGAAACCAACGCGACGCCCTCGTCGTCCCAGGCGAGGTCGGGGTCGATGCCGTCGATGTCGGGGAGGATCACGGGGGCCGACCAGGGACCCTCCGGGCTCGATGCGGTGACGAGAGTCTGACCGGGAGGCTCATGGTCCACGCGGGTCGTGATGAGGTACCACGTGTCGCCGCGATGGCGCAGCGTCGGCGCAAACACCCCGCGCCCCGGCCCGATCGAGCCCGCCGCGAGGTGCACTCCCGCTTCGAAGGCATTGCCCACCTCGGTCCACGTCACCAGGTCGCGGCTATGCCACAGCGGCACCCCTGGCACGTATTCGAACGACGAGTTCGCGAGGTAGTAGTCCTCGCCCACCCTGCAGACCGACGGGTCGGGGTAGAAGCCGGCGATGATCGGCCTGACCGCGCCGGACGCGGCGGATGAGGCGGCCATGATGCTCCTCGGAATCGGCGACGATGCTCAGCTTCCAGCATGGCACCACGGACCCCTCGCCGGTAACTCAAACGCCAGACACGCTCCCGTACCCGTGTCGCTCCGTCGGCGCCGACACGCACGTGACACCCTCATGCGTATGACACGTTGGCGCCTCGCCGTTCTGGCCACGCTCGCCACGCTTGCGCTCACCGGTTGCCTGCGCTTTTCCGCCGACCTCACGCTCTCCGACGACGACACCGTGTCGGGCAGCTTCGTGGTGGCCGTCAAGGAGGGCACCGGCGACCATTACGGCATGACGGACAGGGCCATGTCCGAGGAGATCTGGTCCGACTACCCGGCCGCCAAGGTGTTGAGCGACGCGAAGATTGGCAACTACAGCGGCGACGACTACAAGGGCATCGTGGTGAAGTTCGCCGATGAGCCGTTGGCGACGTTTGCCCCCACCGCCGACGCGTGGGGAATCCAGCGCGTGGGCGACGAGTTTGTCGTCTCGGGGCCCTCAAACGCCACGACGTCCGCGGCGGCAGCCGATTCCACGGGAGACGGGCCCCTCTCCGGCGACATCGGCCAACTTGACGATTCCGAATTCACGGTCACTGTGGCGTTTCCAGGTGACGTCGCCTCGACCAACGGCACGGTCAAGGGCAAGACCGTGACGTGGAACCTCTCCGATGGCCCCACCACCCTGGATGCGAGGGGTTCCGCAATCCCCACCCGCGATTCCGCTATCACGATGGCCTACGTGATGTTCGCGGTGATCGCGTTGGGCGCCGCCGCGTACGCGCTCTCCGGCAGAATTGCCCGTCGCTTCCGTTAGCGGGCAGGGACGGCGTGTGGCAGGGTAAATGCCATGAATCGCCTCGCAAGAGCCACCGTGCTCGCCTTTGTGACCGTCGTCGCCCTCAGCGGATGCATCCGCTACAACGTTGACATGACGCTCGCGCCGGATGACACGGCCTCGGGTTCAGTTGTCCTCGCCGTCCAAACGGGCGTTGGCGAGGAGATGGGCGTCGCAAGCGACGACGAGGCGCTCACGCAGCTCTTTGGCGAGTCCCCGTTCGGCTCGGCGTTCGTCGAGAAGGACTACGCGGAGGGCGACTGGGTGGGCAAGTCCTACTCCTTCGATTCCGTGCCGATCGATGAACTTGCCGACCTGTCCGACATCTTCACCATCACGCACGAGGGCGACAACTACGTGGTTCAGGGTCCCGATGCACCCATGACCCAGGAAGATCTCGACCAGTTGCCCCCCGGCGCCGAGTCGAAGCTGTCAATCACGTTCCCAGGCGAAGTCACCGACACCAACGGCACCGTCGACGGCACCACGGTGACGTGGAACCTGTTCTCCGCCACCGAGGCGATCCACGCCGAGGGCAAGGCCTCCGCGGGCTCATCGGGGCTTCCCACGGCCCTGCTGGTCGGAGGAGCCATCGCGCTCCTCCTCATCGGCGCGGCTGTTGTCGTATTTCTCGCGACGCGCAAGCGCGGCTCGTCAACGCCTGCGGCCGATGCGGCTCCCGTAGCCGACGCCCCCGTTGACGGCATCGCGGACGCTCCTGTGGCCGACGCCCCCGTTGCTGACGCCCCCGTTGCTGACGCCCCCGTTGCTGACGCCCCCGTTGCTGACGCTCCCGTGGCGGACGCCGCTCCCGCGCCCAAGGCCCCCAGGGCCCCCAGGAAGCCCAAGGCGCCCGCCGCTCCCCCCGCAGCCGCCGACGAGACTCCTGAGGAGAACTCGAAGTCGTGATCCGAACGGTCGCTCGTGTCGCGGTCACCGTAGTTGCGGTGGCCGCATTGGCCGGCTGCGTGCGGTTCACATCCGTCAACAGCTTTAGCCCGGACAACACCGTGACGCAAGACACGATCCTTGCCCTCAATGCCGATGCGGCGAGCCAGTTGGGGATCGACCTCAACGACCTCACAGCCGCATCTCTGCTCGGCTCCGCGGCGGAGGCCTTCCCCGGGATCGACCCGAGCAAGGTGACCGTCGAGGACTATACGGAAGACGATCGCAAGGGCGTGCACATCGTCGCTCGCGACCTCACGCTCGACGAGTTCAACGCCGCAGCATCGGAGGGTGCCTCGACAATAGCGAGCGGCCTCAGCACGCCCATGACGGTGACCCGTGACGGAGACACCTATGTGGTGACGATCCCCGCCGACCCCGCCAGGGACCTGTCGCAGGTGCAGGGCGGCGGCTCGATCGGCCTCATTTCCAGCTCGATCGACTTCTCTATCAGCCTGGAATTCCCCGGTCCCGTGAAGTCCGCGACCGCGGGACAGGTCGACGGCAAGAAGGTGGTGTTGGGGATTGAGGACCTCTTCACTCCCGACGAGATCGTCATCAAGGGCCAGGCCACCGACGGCATAGCGTGGGGCCCGATCCTCCGCTGGGTGGGCATCGGCGCGATTGCCGTGGTGATCATTGGCGGCGCGGCCTTCCTCATTTGGCAAGACAAGCGCAAGCAGCGTCTCAACAACCTGCCACCCATCGATGCGGATGCGGCCACGGGAACAGGCCCAGGCTCCCCACCGGACGTCACGTAGTCGCCCGCGCGGCAATGAGATCATTACTCCCGTGCCCTCCACTACCTATCGCGCGCTCCTCGACCGTCCAGGCACGCGCCAGTTCGCTTTAGCGGGGCTGCTCGCGCGCCTGCCGATGTCCACCGTGGGCATCGCCACCACATTGATGGTGCAGATTCAGTACGGCAAGTGGGAGATCGCGGGGCGAGTGGCCGCCGTCGGCGTCGCGGTGTGGGCGCTCCAGACGCTCCCCACCGCGCGGCTCATCGACCGCAAGGGCCAGCGCGCGATGATCCCGTTGTCAGTGCTTTTCGTCGCGGGCATTGCTCTTCTCGTGACCACGGCGATGATGCACGGCCCCGAATGGCTGCTGTGGATCGGTGCTGGCGTGTCTTCGATTTCCGGTCCCCTCGGTTCACTCACGCGCGCACGCTGGGCCCATATCCTCGACAGCGACGATCAGATTCACACGGCCTTCTCACTCGAGGGAGCCTTCGATGAAGTGCTCTTTGTCGCGGGTCCGACCGTCGCCACAGTGATGGCCTACGCGGTGCATCCGGCATCAGGTCTGATCATCGCCGCGGTGGCCAACGTGGTGGGGATCACGCTCTTACTGCGGGAACGCACCACCGAGCCGCCCGTGCGCGAGGTGGGCGGCAAGGGCCTGGGGCGCCACGTTCCAGCAGGCGTCATCGCGGCGGCGGTGATCGCACTGGGTGTGGGCTCGATGTTCGGCGCGCTCGACATCTCGACGGTCGCGTTCGCCAAGGAAGAGGGCATGGGCGGCGCGGGTGGCCTCGTGCTTGGCATTATCTCCGCAGGGTCATTCTTGGGCGGCCTGCTGTACGGGGCACGCAAGTGGCGCACGCCGCTGTGGAAGCGGCTCCTGATCAGCTCGCTACTGTTCGCCGTGGGATTCAGCATCCTCGCGCAGATGCCCACGTTCTGGACCTTCGCGGCGGCCGGTTTCGTGGTGGGCATGACGATCGCCCCCTCGATCACTGTCCAGGACTCGGTCACTCAGCGGCTCGTGCGGCAGGACCAGCTGATCGAGGGCATGTCATGGCTGCGCATCGGCCTCGGGGCCGGCGTCGCCTTCGGAGGCTGGATGAGCGGCCGCCTCATCGACGCCGAGGGCTATCGCGCGGGCTTACACGTCATGGCGTATTCGTCGATCGCCGTCGCGGTGCTCGCGCTCGCGGGCATCTGGTGGATCAGGCGCGACACCCTTGCGGCCGCAGCCGCGGGAAGGCCCGACGTGACGCCGCCGCCAGGCGGCGCACACGGCGAACAGCCGCCGATGATTCCAGTGGTCTAGCGCGATCTCACGCGCGAAGTCGCTATTTATTGGCTAACTGGGGCGAAACCAGGTACGACACCGATGTAGCCTCGCGGAACCCCACGCGGCTGGTGTTGAGCACGGCCCACTCCGAATCCGCGACGATCGCCTCGCCATATGAGGCGCCAGCGACCGTCTCGGGAAATGCGGGATAAGGGAACGTGGCCTGTTGGTCACCGCAGTCGTACGTGAGCGCCGCATCGGCCAACCACTCAGCCGTCGTGCACACCACCTCCGGCCCGATGGGGAAGGAGAAACCCACGTTCACCTCCACCAAGGTGTCGGTGTCGACGCGGTAGACCTTGGCGTCCTCGAGCGGCCCATTCCGCGAGGGCCTGTATTCCAAGAGCACCGCCCCCGAGTCGGGCCTTGTCGCGAGCCTCGAATCGTCCACAAGCATGGCTGTGTCCCATCGCCCGTCGGCCGTACGGTCGCTGAGACCCTCAAGGTCGTTGATCGACGCAACGGCCCAACCATCGGCCTCCGCAAAGCGATAGAAGCGCTGGTGGGTTCCAAGCCAGGCCTCCCACAATTCGTTCCCTGCGGCCGACACCGCGAGCGGCGCGACGGTACTCGACTCCCCCCACGGGGTCGCGAAGACGAGAGGCTTGACCGCTCCGTTCTCAAGGTCCACCACGGCTCCGCCAGGCGCCACACCGGTCGAGTCACCCGCCCACACGAGGTGCGCCGTCCGCTCGTTCTCTTGCCACGACACCACGCGAGCCCCTACCGAGTGTTCGGGGGCGAGCTCAAAGAGCTCAAAGGCGACACCGTCGGGGTCGACCAAATAGATCACCGCATCGGGAACCATAGCCGGCTTGTCCACGGAGAGGTCCTCGCTCGCCGAATACGACTGAACCGTCCAGCCCTCGCTGACGTAGTCCCACACCCAGTCCCGCATCTCATACGCCTCGGGAAAGCCCTCGCCGCGCGATGCCGCGACGGGCGGATACTCCGCGATAATCGCGTTCGGTGGGGGCGAAGGAATCGCCGATTCGGGAGCCGTAGGTGCCTGCGACATGTCGACGGT
>Ga0123339_10002448_pt1 | contig 12562 bp, 9 predicted proteins | sample lystaG_FD_89956 | JGI IMG/M metagenome (GOLD analysis project Ga0123339, IMG submission 89956) | Glacier valley bacterial and archeal communities from Borup Fiord, Nunavut, Canada, to study Microbial Dark Matter (Phase II) -... | ecosystem: Environmental > Aquatic > Freshwater > Ice > Glacier ... | reverse complement strand
CCGCCGCGCGCACTCAGGCGGCCGGCGACCACGGTGTTGTCGGTCGAAAGCACCGCGACCTGGCCGCCGCTGCCCGTCCCGCGCCCATCCGCGCTGATCCGCGCGCCCGCTGCCACCTGCACTGCGCGGGCCGAGTCAGCCGGCACGCCGCCGGACTGCGCCCGCGCCCGCGCGAGGGTGGTGCCGACTGCCACCGTGCCGCCGCCGCCGCGCCCGTTGGCCGACACGCGCGCAGCCGGGCCGACAGCCACGGTGCCCGTCGCGGCCAGCACGACGGTGCCGCCTTGGGCACCCGGCGCGATGCCATCGGCGCGGACCGCACCCTCGACCGTGATGCTGCCGCCGACGCCGGCCACGACGATTGCGCCAGGCTTGCCGCCGGCGGTGTTGGCCTGTAACCGCCCACCGGCGCTGACAAGGTTCTGCACGATCCCATCCGCAGCGCGGGCGGTCAGTTGGATGGTGCCGCCATCGGCCTGGATCACCCCGGTGTTCGTGACCAGCGCAGTGCCGCCGTTGGGTGCGCGCGTGACCTGCCGGGTCACGTCCACGCTCATCAGCCCGTCGCCGTACAGGTCAACCGTATGCGCCTCGGCACCGGCCAGCACGACCCGGCCCATGCGCGCATTGATGACGCCGGAGTTCGCGACCTGCGGCGCCACCAGCGCGGCCAACCCGGTGGCGCCCACCGTGATCGTGCCGGCGTTGCTGATCCGCGCATCGGCCTTGCCGGGCTGGTCGAACACCATGCGCCCGGCCATGAAGTTCCGGTTGGTGACGTTGGCGGCCGACACCACCAAGCTCTGCGCGTCCACCTGGCTGCCGGCATGGAATACGACGCCGCTGCCATTGACCAGCACGACCTGCCCGTTGGCCTGGATGCGCCCGGCGATCTGCGACGGGTCCGGACCTGTCACCCGGTTCAGCGTCACGCTGCTGGCGTTGGGCTGCTGGAAGGCGACCGTATGGCCGCTGCCCACGTCGAAGCTGCGCCAGTCCACCGCGGCGCGCTGGCTGGTCTGCGCGACGTTGGTGCGGGCCGCCGTCTGGCTGATGCTGGCCGACCCGGCCACCACGGCCCCGCCCTGCGGCCTGGCGCCCGGCGCCGGCTGCGCCACGGCAGGGCAAGCCAGCAACAGGACCGCAGATGCCCCCAGCGCGGTGCTGGCCAGCAGGTCCCGCCGCTGCCGGAGCAGCCAGCCCACAGGTTGCGCCGCCGCGACGGAAGCTGCGCGGTGGCGCCGGCCTGCCCGGGCTTGGGTTTCCCAGATGGCTGCGTCCTGCTGTCCCATGCTGGCGTCCACCCTAAGCCGCTGCCAGGGCGCGCGCGCCCCGAAGATCACATCGGCGTCAGAAGGACCATATCCCCGCGGCGCAGTCCAGGCCGGGAGTGCTAGGAAACGTTAAAATCGGGTCAGCACCCGCCAATAGACCGCCTCGCCCTTCAAAGGGCTGACCTGCGCCTGGGCGCTCTGCGGCCGGCGCGTGGCGCGCGACACGCCTTCCACCTCCAGCGCCAGGTTCGGCGTGATCTGCGTCCGCACCCCGCCGCCGAACGAGCGGAGGCGGCGGTTCGCGTCCTGGTTCTGGTTCTCCCAGGTCTGGCCGAAGTCGTGGAACGCATAGAACTGCGCCCCAAACGTCCGCTCGGCGCCGAACAGCACCTGGGTGAACGAGGTGTTGAGTTGCAGCTCAAGCGTCGTGGTGATCGCGTTGTCGCCCGTCACCTCCCCGGCATAGAAGCCGCGATTGTAGCGCAGCCCGCCCAGGAAGAACTTCTCGGCCGGGGGGATCACGCTATCGCTGACCTGGCCGGCGACCAGGCCGAACAAGGACACTGTCGCCCCCTCGAAAGGGCGGAATAGAGTCTGGGTGCGGCTGATCTCCGCCGTCGTCTTGAAGAAGTCGGTCCGGCTGCCCCTGCGCCCCGCCTCGGTGTTGCCGATGGTGGTGGCGCCCAGCGCGTTCAGCCCCTGGGACAGCCGGACCGTCACGTTGTTCACGCCCGTGCGGTCCCCGCCGAAGATCAGGTCCTGCACCGCATAGTCGAAGCCGCCGCGAAGGATGCGGAGGCTGTCGAAGCTGGAGCGGGCCGCCCGCCCGTCCGGGCCGGTGTCGGTGCGGATGTCGCTCTCGATGGCGTCCAGGGCCAGGACGCCCAGCAAGGTCTGCTCGCGGCTGCGGATGATCGGGTAGCTGCCCTGGACGCCGAAGACCCGGGTGCGCCCGTCATAGCCGATGGCGCGCAGGTCGTCGGACGGGTTCGTGCCGCCGATGCCGCCATACAGCCGCACCTTGACGCCGGAGCCGCCGACGAAGAACTCGGTCGCGGCCTGGCCGAAGGTCTGCGTGTTGTTGAAGCTGTGCAGGATGCTCAGCTCCGTCCGCTCGCCGAACTGGGTGAAGCTGTTGAAGGTGCCGACGGACAGGAGCTGCTCCGGCCCGCTCTGCCGGAAGGCGCGGTTGTCGGCGACCAGCAACCCGTCGAACGGCTTGCGGCTGACCTGCGCCACCAGGGTCACGGCCGCCGGATCGTCCGCGGAGGGGCGCAGGACCGAGCGCAAGGTCACGCCGGGCACGTCGGTCGCCAGCAGCAGATACCGCTCCAGCGTCGCGATCCGGATCGGCCGCTCGTCCAGCAGGCGGCGCAGGAAGCGCAGCACCTGCGTGCCCGCCGGGCCGATGTCGCCGTCCAGCTTCACGTCGGCGATGTAGCCCTCGATGACGTTGAAGCGCAGGTTGCCGCGGGCATCCAGCACGGTGGACACGGTCGTCAGCAGGTAGCCGCCCCGGCGGTAGCGGGCCAGCAGCTCCTGCCGCGCCTGCTCGACCCGGGCAAACGGCACGGCGGGGCCGGTCAGGCCCTCCGTCAGGGCGCCGGTCTCGGTGGGGGGCAGCACGCTGGCGCCGTTGACTGACACGCTGCCGATTCGCGCGGACTGGCCGGGGGCGAAGGCGGCGGCAGCCGGCGGCGGCGGCACGGGCAGGCCGGGCGCGGTCCGCAACGGGGTGACCGGGCGCTCCCGGTCCAGCGGGGAGCCTTGCGGCACGATCAAGGCGGGCGGCGCGCCGCCGGGCGGGATGCCCTGGGGTATTGATCCCTGGGTCACGGTGCCCTGCGCGGACGCAGGCAGCGTCAGCGTGGCCACCGGAAAGGCCAGCAGCAAGCCCAGGACGGTTTGGCCGAGGTTGGGCATGGGGCGGGGAATCTGCTGGCCTTCGTTCGCTTTGCCGGAGCGTGCCGCACGGGGCCGGGCAAGGTCAATCGCTGCCGCGCCGCCCGCCGCGCCCCTGTGCAGCCGCGCCACATCGCGGCAGGGAACGCACGGCCCGGCTTTGCCGCGCCAGGATGATGCTTCCATGCAACGGACAGGGGTTCAGCCTGAACAACAGTCGGGGAAATAGCCTGGCCAGCTTCCGTCGCACCGCCGCAAAGACAGGCGGCGCGGAACCGGCTATGGTCGCACGCAGGCGGAAGGCGGGCCGCGCCGCACGCAACCCGCGCGCCGGCCGCCGCGTCTTCCTCGCCACGTTAGTTGGGACCTGGGCTTCATGGACAAGCTGGGCAAGTATGACATCCGCTCGGTTCTGGGGCGCGGCGCCATGGGCACGGTCTATGAAGGCTGGGACCCGGTGATCGCCCGGCGCGTCGCCATCAAGACCGTCCGCCTGCCCGAGGACGCCGACAGCGAGGAGCGGGAGCAGCTCAACCGCTTCCAGCAGGAGGCCCAGGCGGCCGGCCGGCTGCACCACCCCAACATCGTCGGCGTCTTCGACTACGCCGAAACCGGCGAGATGGCCTACATCGTCATGGAGTTCGCCGCCGGGCGCACGCTGAAGGCCATGCTGGAGGGCGGTGCCCCTCCAACCCTGGCCGAGGTCGGGCCGCTGATGGACGGCCTGCTGTCCGGCCTGGAGTACAGCCACGAGAACCAGGTGATCCACCGGGACATCAAGCCGGCCAACATCATCGTGACCGAGGCCGGGGCGCTGAAGATCGCCGACTTCGGCATCGCGCGGATCGGCAGCAGCACCATGACCCAAGCCGGGACCATCATGGGCACGCCCGCCTACATGTCGCCGGAGCAGTTCCAGGGCGTCCTGATTGACACGCGCACCGATATCTACTCGGCCGGCGTGGTGCTGTTCCAGTTGCTGACGGGGCGGCGGCCGTTCGAGGGCAACATGGCCTCCATCATGCACGACGTGCTGACCAGCCCGCCGCCGGTCCCGTCGGCCTTCGTGCCGGCCGTGCCTCCGCAGGTGGACGACGTCGTCGCGCGGGCGATGGCCCGCAAGCCGGCGGACCGCTTCCCCACGGCCAGCGCGTTCAACCAGGCGTTGCAGCGGGCGTTGCGGGGCGGCCCCGCCATGGCGGAAGACGACGACGCGACGGTCGTGGCCACAGGCGCGTTCCGGGGCCAGGCAGCCGGCACGGCCGGCGACGCCTCGCCCACCCGCGCCGGGTCGTCCCGCCCCCCCGCCCCGCGCCGGTCGGCCCCGGCGGTGCGGCGGCAGCGTTGGGTCGTCCCGGCCGCGGCGGCGGTTGCCTTCCTGGCCGTGGCTGGCGGGGGCTACTGGCTGCTGCGGGGCCAGCCCGGGAGCGATGCCGTTCCCAACGTGGACGGGCGCCAGAACACGGCGGCGTTGGACAACGCCGGCACCTCCAACGGGCCTGGTGGCTACCCCGGACGGCCGCCGGGACAAGGCGGCGGCGCAACCGGCCCGGCGGCGCCACCGGACGACCGGACGGCCCCGCAGGGGACGGCGGCGCCAGGGGGGTCGCGGCCACCCGCCAGTGGCGGCGCGCCGGCCGGGAGCCAAAGCGCGGGCGGGTCAGGCGCGGATGGTCCGGGACCTGGAACCCAACCCCTGAGCAACCAGTCAGCCGCGAATGCGCCGCCAGGTGGAGCCGCGCCCGGCGGCGGAGCGCCGGATGCATCAGGCTCCAGCAGCCCCAAGATGACCGACCCGCCGCCGCTCGACACGCAACCTCTGAAGCTGCAGACGCCCCGTCCAGCCCGCACCCTTGCCGCCATGCGCGCCGCAATCGTCGAAGCCCTGCGCCAGACCGCTTGCGTCGCAGCGACCGGCGACCTGCACGCGCCGGAGTCCATCACCTTGCGCGGCGTCGCGGGGAACGCGCCAGCCGCTGCGGCCCTGCAAGACGCCGTGGCCGGCGCCGTGCCTGGCGCCCCGGTGGAATGGGGCGTCGCGGCGGCCGACGGTCCCTACTGCGCCATGCTGGACCTGGTGCGCCCCCTGCTGCGCCCTTTCGGCAGCGAGGCCCGGACGGTCTCCGTCGCCTTGAAGGACGGGCGGACGAACCTGGTCCAGGAAGAACAGATGTATCCGGCGATCAACATGCCGGACTTCGCCAGCTACCTGCAGCTTGACTACCTCGACAGCGACGGCACCGTCGCCCACCTGGTCAACGCCCTGCCTGGCAGGGCAATACCGGCGAATAGCCTGCAGATGCTCGGGAAGCCCCGCCCGCCCGCAGACCCCGGTTTCGTCGTGGACGAGCCGTTCGGCACCGACGTGATCGTCGCCATCGCAAGCAGCACGCCGCTATTCCGGACCGCCCGGCCGGCGTCGGAGCCAATAGGGACCTACGTGCGGGACTTGAAGGCCGCGCTGGAGGCGGCGGCCCGGAACGGCAACCGCTCGTCGGCGGCCGTGCTGATGGTGCGGACCTCGCCCAAGACCAAGTTTTAAGCCGCTCCCGGCCAGCGGGAGCCGCCTGCTTCCGCCGATAGCCCCCGTAGCCAGATCCCGTCAGCAGCCCCGGTCGGCAACCCCGGTCGGCAACCCCAATCATTGCGGGCCGCCCTTGCAGCGGGGCGACCCGGGAACCGTCGGCACTGCGCGCGCGCCTGGATGCCATCGGTGCTGCGCACCTGGTCCTGACGAGGGTATATAGGAAAACTGACGGGACGGACGGGCCCCGACGTACGCCCTCAAGCGCCAGCCCGCCCTGCTCAGCGCGGCGGCCCCGGCGCTACGGTGCAGTCCCGCAGCCACCCCGGCGGCATCCCCGACAGGAACAGGATGCGCAAGGCGTCCAGGCGGCGCGCGGAGATGCTGATCACGGAAGGATTGAAGTAGCGCGCATCCGTGGTGTGCATCAGGTAGGCCTGCATCTCGTTCACCATCAGGTCGGGCAACTGCATGTCGTAGCCTTCGGACCCCAAGAAGGTCCGGAAGCGCCCGCGCTCCACATCAATCAGCGTGCCCGACCAGAATGCCTGGGCATAGCGGGCGTAGGCGGGATCGGTGAAGTACAGCCCGTGCGACAGCTCGTGCCGTAGGATGGTCGCCCGGGCCGCAGGGTCCAGCCCGGCCGCGCGGTCTTCCCGCGGCAGCGACACGAGCGCCGCCTGGGTTGCGGGTGTCCAACCCCAATCGGCCAGCATCCGGCGCAGCCGCGCCTCGCCCGGAGTCAGCGCCAGCCGCTGCTGCTCGGCCAGCGCAAAGAAGCGCAAGACGTCGGCGGACCGGTAGTCGTGGCCGAGGTACACGCGCTCCGGCGTGTCGCCTGCCGCACGGATGCGCCGGTCCAGTTCGGCCGGGCCTAGGATACGGTCGCGGGGATAGCCGCCCCGCTCCACCAGGGCAGCAATCCGGTTCAGCATGTCGGCCTGCTCGGCGAGGCTCGCAAACCGCAGCACGAAGATGTCTGGCGCGGCAGCGAACCGGTAGGCCGCCAGGGCCGGGCCGTTGTCGGCAAGAATCGCGGCCTCGGCCGCCAACGGCGGCAACGCAAACCGGGATGGCTCCGGCGCGGCAGCGACGGCAGCGGCAAGGATCGGCGCCTGCTGGGCGGGACCGGGCGCCGTGGCTTGCGGTGCCGGACGGATTGGGCCGTCGGCCAGCCCAGGGACTGGTGCCGCGGCGCGCACGGCGGCAGGCGGCATGGGAGGGACCATGATGGCCGGCGCCGCGCGGCTCTCGGCAGGGCCGCTGCCATGCAAGGCAGGCCCGGGACCATACATGGCAACCCAAGCCGCCAAGCACCCGCCCGCCGCCGCGGCGCCGGCAGCAACACCCGCCGCAACCCACGGCCAGCGCCGGCCGCGCGGACGGCGCGCGAGCACGACTGTCTCATCGGCGTCAACCGGCATCGCGGCGGGCCCGTGCGATGGGGCGGACCGGCGCGATCAAGCAGACTGGCGCACTTAAGCAGACCGGCGCGATCAAGCAGACCGGCGCAATCCGGGTGCGGAAGCGGTCAAGCATCGCAGTCAACAGCCCTCCCAGTCGTTCGGCTACACTATGCAACCTGTCGGCGCAGTGCCAGGATCACTTCCGCAGGCGTGGCCGCCACGCTACACAAGGGCATGAGCGCACCGCCCGTTCCAACGCCCGTCGCCCGGCGCCGGGATGCCCTGCCCCTGCCGGTTCCGGTGGCATGACGCTTGGTACAGCTGGCTACTACGGCAAGGTTCCGGGGCGGGGCGACTTCCTGCGCCGGCGCGTGCCGCCCGGCATGGCCGATGCCTGGGACAGTTGGCTGGCGACTCTCGTCACCGCCGTCCGCGGGGCCGCCGGGGACGACTGGCCGGAAGCCTGGCTGACCGCGCCGCTGTGGCACTTCGTCCTGGGCGCGAAGCTGGCGCCACCGGGTGGCGCCGCCGGCGTATTGGTCGCCAGCGTGGATCGGGTCGGGCGCATGTTCCCCTTCACCGTCGTCGCTCCCTGCCCCGGCCTGCCATCCAACGACTGGACCGATGCGGTCGAGGCCCTTGTGCTGAGCGCGCTGGAGGACGGCTTCGACCCCGACGCGCTCGACCTCGCGCTGGCCGCCTTGCCCTTGCCCGGGGTGGGCGAGACCTTGGGAGCAAACGAATCCCTGTGGTGGTGCCGCGGATCGGACCGCGTTGCGCCGGGACAGCACCGGTTCAACGGCCTGCCGGACCCGGCGGCCTGCGCCGCCATGGTCCTGGGCGGGTAGGCCGCGCGCCGTGGACGGGCGCCGTGGACGGGCGGCGTGGGCCGCTGTAGCGTCCGGCCAGAACCTCGAAGGCCGGGCCGCGGGGCCTGCCGGTTTGGAGAATGACGATGCGCTACTTGCATACGATGGTCCGGGTCGCGGACCTGGACCGCTCGCTCGATTTCTGGTGCGGCAAGCTGGGCCTGCAGGAGGTCCGGCGGGTGGACAACCAGGCCGGCCGCTTCACCCTTGTCTTCCTCGCCGCCCCGGCCGATGCCGGCCAGGCCGAGCACACCCGCGCCCCTCTGGTGGAGCTGACCCACAACTGGGACCCGGAGGAGTACTCGGGCGGGCGCAACTTCGGCCACCTGGCCTACAGCGTGGACGACATCTACACCCTGTGCCAGCACCTGCACGATACCGGCGTCACCATCAACCGCCCGCCGCGGGACGGCTACATGGCCTTCGTGAAGTCGCCGGATGGCATCTCCATCGAGCTGCTGCAAGCCGGCGGGGCCAAAGCGCCGCAGGAACCGTGGGCCAGCATGGCCAACACCGGTACCTGGTAGCGCCGCCCGCCGGACGCGCCGCCGGTGACAGGCCACCAGTGACAAGCCGCCGGTGACGGGCCGCACCCGGGTCCTCGCCGCGACCATCCTGGGGTCCAGCCTGGCATTCATAGACGGCTCCGTCGTCAACGTGGCGCTGCCGGCGATCCAGGACAGCTTCGGGGCCGGGACGGCGGCGATGCAATGGGTGGTGGACGCCTACCTGCTGCCGCTCGGCGCGCTGGTGCTGCTGGGCGGGGCAATGGGGGACCGTCTCGGCCGGGTCAGCGTGTTCCTGGCCGGGGTCGTCCTGTTCACCGTGGCGTCCCTGGCCTGCGGACTGGCACCGGGCCTGGGATGGCTGGTGCTGGGACGCGCGGTGCAGGGCGTCGGCGCGGCGCTGCTGGTGCCCGGCAGCCTGGCGATCATCGGCGCGTCCATCCCGGCCGGAGAGCGCGGAGCGGCCATCGGCACCTGGTCCGGCGCGGGGGCGCTGACCACCGCCGCCGGGCCGCTGCTGGGCGGCTGGCTGGTGGACGCGGTATCCTGGCGGGCCATCTTCCTCATCAACCTGCCCCTGGCTGCCACCGTGATCTGGCTGGTGCGCGGCATCCCCGACAGCCGTGGCCCGGCAGCATCCGGTCCCCTAGACTGGCCCGGCGCCCTGCTCGCCGCCGCCGGGCTAGGCGCGCTGACCACTGGCTTCATCGAGGCGCCGTCGCGCGGGGCCGACACCCTGGTGCTGCTGTGCCTGGCCGGCGGGGCCGGGCTGCTGGCGGCGTTCGTGGCGGCCGAGGCGCGGCAGCCCACGCCGATGATGCCGCTGGGGGTGTTCCGCTCCGCCCGGTTCAGCGGGGCGAACGTGCTGACCCTCCTGCTGTATTTCGCCCTGACCGGCGTGCTGTTCCAGTTGCCGTTCCTGCTGATCGGCACGCACGGCTACTCCGCCTCGGCGGCCGGGGCGGCACTGCTGCCGCTATCGCTGCTGCTGGGTGGGCTGTCGCGCCCGGCCGGCCGGCTTGGAGAGCGCATCGGGCCGCGCCCCCTGCTGGTGGCCGGGCCGCTGCTGGCAGGGGCAGGCTTCCTGCTGCTTGGGCTGCGGGCCGGGGACGGACGCTACTGGACCGGGGTGCTGCCGGGCATGCTCGCGCTGGCCGGTGGGATGACGCTGGCCGTGGCGCCGCTGACGGCGGCGGTGATGGCGGCGGTGCCGGAGGGCCAGGCCGGCGTCGCGTCCGGCATCAACAACGCCGTGGCCCGGGTGGCCGGGCTGCTGGCGGTGTCCGTGCTGGGGCTGCTGGCGGCCGGCGCAGGGGACGCCACGGCCGGGTTCCGGCACGTCGCCTACGCCGGTGCCGTGTGCGCCGCCGCGGCGGCTGCCGTGGCCGCGGGCACCATCGGACCGCGGGTGCCGGCATGAGCACCGCCAACCCAGCGGCTGCGGCCGGCGCGCTGCTGGCCCGCATCCAGGCGTTGCAAGCCCGCACCACGGACCGCGGCTGCACCGAGCACGAAGCGATGGCCGCCGCCGCCAAGGCAGCCGAACTGCTGGACCGCCACGGCCTCTCCCTGTCCGACGTGGAGCTGCAAGCCCAAACGTGCGAACGGGCGGAACTGCCCACCGGACGCAGCCGCATCGGCCCCTACGACGAGTGCGGCCCCGCCGTCGCCGCCTACTTCGACTGCCGCTTCTGGTTCGAGACGGACGCCGAGGGCCGGCTCCGCCACGTCTTCTTCGGCCTGCCAGGCGACGTGCAGGCCGGGGTCTATCTCATGCACCTGATCGCCCACGTCTTCGAGACTGAGGCCAACCGCTACCGGGCCGGGCCGGAGTACACCCGGGGCCGCGGCGGGCGGCGGCGGGCGCTGCACACCTCCTTCGTGCTCGGCCTGTCCATCGGCATCCAGGCCCGGCTGCGGGCGATGCAGGCGGAGCGGGACGCAGCGGTGCAGGCGTCCGCCGGGCGCAGCCTGGTGCTGGCCAAGGCGGGTGTCGTCGAGGCGGAGTTGGCGAAGCTCGGCCTGCGCTTCCGCAGCCGCAACCCGGCGGAGCGGCGCGTGGACCCCGGCGCCTACGACGCCGGGCACGCGGCGGGGCAGCGGTTCGAGGTTCGGCCGGGCCTGACGGGGGGCAAGCCATGACCTTGCCAGCCGGCAGAACCCAAAGGCATCCCAGCCGTTGCATCGCCGAACCTTCAACGGAGCCAAATCATGGCCGCCGAGACCGAGATCGAGGAAACCCGCGAGCTGATCGCCTCCGACAAGGTGGAGGGCACCGCCGTGTTCGACCGCGACGGCACGCAGTTGGGCACGATCCACAACTTCATGGTGAACAAGCGCACGGGACAGGTGGCCTATGCCGTCATGAGCTTCGGCGGCTTCCTGGGCCTGGGCGAAAGCTACCATCCCCTGCCCTGGCGGACGCTGACCTACGACACGAGCCTAGGCGGCTACGTCGTCGGCCTGACCCGGCAGGAACTGGAAGCGACGCCGCGCTACCCCACCAGCAGCATCCCGGACTGGTCGGAAGGCGTGGTCGCCACAGGCTGACCCTGCCCCTTCCCCCTTCGGGATCAAACCGTGAAACGGTTTACGGTCGGAGTGAGGGGGTCTTGGCTGCGGCGCGGGGCATCATTCGTGGTGGCGGACCCTCTGCCCTGCGTTGGCAGGGACGGTGCCCAAAGACCCCCTCACCCCAACCCTCTCCCGGTGGGAGGGGGAGCAGGCAAACTGCCTCTTGATAGATCTCCGTTCCCTTGAGGTCTTCTATTGGGTCGTCCACCTCGGCGGCTTCCGGCGCGCGGCTGGCAAGCTGAACACCACGCAGCCCGCCGTGTCGTCCCGCATCGCCGGGCTGGAGTCGGCGCTGGGCGGGCCGTTGCTGGACCGGGACCGCCGCCGCAAGCTGTCGGTCACGCAACGCGGCACGGCAGTGCTCGCCTATGCCGAGCGCATGATGGCCCTCCACGACGAGTTGCTGACCGCGGTCGGCAGCACGGAGATCCTTCGCGGCACGGTTCGGCTGGGCGTGTCGGAGACCATCGTCCACACCTGGCTGTCCGCCCTGGTCCGGCGCCTGCACCAGGTGCATCCACACGTCACGCTCGATATCCAAGTGGATATCTCCGCCGGCCTGCGCGCGTCGCTGCTGGCGGGTGAGGTGGATGCGGCCTTCCTGCTCGGCTCCGTCGCATCCGCGCGGGTGAGGTGCCTGCCATTGTGCGACTACCCGTTGGCCTGGGTCGCGCGGCCCGGCCTGCTGCCCGCGGCCCGGCCGCTGCCGTTGCAGGACCTGGCGGCCTGGCCGATCCTGACCTACGCCCGCGGCACCGCGCCCCATGCCGAGTTGCTGCAATTGTTCAGCCGCCCCGGCCTGCCGCCGCCGCGCATCTTCGCCAACAGCTCGCTCGCCTCTATCGTGCGCATGGCGCTCGACGGCATCGGCATCGGCGTCATCGCCCCGGCCGCCATCGGGCCGGAGCTGCGGGCCGGCACGCTGGAGGTTGTCCAGGCCGACCCGCCGCTGCAGCCGCTGTCCTTCCAAGCATGCTGGTCCGACACGCCGGGCAGCGCCTTGGCCGAGGCCGTCACGCGGCTGGCGCAGGAGGTCGCTGGCGAGGGCGTGCCGGATGGGCCTGCGGCCCTGGCGACGTAGTGCCCACGGCCGCCCGGGTCGTCGGCGGCTGGCCAAGCGGATGTGCCGCGCGGCCACGATGCCGGACGCCAGGCGCGAAAGCCAAGCGCCCTGCGCCGGCTACCCACGCATCGCCGGACCGCGGCAGACGGGACTGCGCTGATCCGACAGAATGCCCTGACCCATCCGTCATTGCGAGCCGCACTTGCGGCGTGGCAATCCAGGAGTCCCCGAACCGACCTTTGCCCGTGCGACCCCTGGCTTGCCACGGCGCTGCGCGCCTCGCAATGACGGGCAAGGGGGTCAGAGCGAAGGCGCGTTGGTGTTATACGCTCGGTTTCATTGGCTGACTTTCGGCGGGTTTCCTGATGGGTGGTGGCGTGATTCGCTGTGCTCTGCATTCGATTTGCGGAGGTCACCATGGCGGCACCGATCAAGATCACTCGG
>Ga0123339_10002447_pt1 | contig 12564 bp, 13 predicted proteins | sample lystaG_FD_89956 | JGI IMG/M metagenome (GOLD analysis project Ga0123339, IMG submission 89956) | Glacier valley bacterial and archeal communities from Borup Fiord, Nunavut, Canada, to study Microbial Dark Matter (Phase II) -... | ecosystem: Environmental > Aquatic > Freshwater > Ice > Glacier ... | reverse complement strand
GCCACGTATCGGCAAGTCGTCTCGGACGGTGCTGGACGCCAGGACAGGGAGCACTGCGCCGGCTGACACCAAACCGGACGCCGCGGAACACGACTCCAGCGCGCCCGTCCCGCCCTCCGCTCCTGCCGTTAAGGAGGGCGCGGTTCTACCCGACAAGGTGCGCGCCGTCCTGCAGCGCCTACGGGCGGAGGTCGAAAGCAAGTGCGATTATGTCGGCCCGGACTTCGCCGCCGAGGCCCGCCGCATCCACCGCGGGGAGGCCGGGCCGCGCGGCATCTACGGCGAAAGCACGCCCGAGCAGGCCGAGTCCCTGGCCGACGAGGGGATTGAGGTCGCCCGCATCCCATGGCTGCCGCGCGCCGACAGTTGACGGCGGCTGAGGCGCCCAGCCCCATCCAGGTGTACTTGTCCCAGCCGTCTCCGGGCCATAAGCCCTGAGATGGAACACCTGGCGCACCAGAACCGTAGCGCCATCACTGGGCAATCAACCTTGGGGCCATCAGCCGTCGAGCGACGCCCCTAAGACGCCCATCCCAGGCTGGCAGCGTCGGGACACAGCCCGGCACTTCCGTCCCCGGCCATGCCAGCTTATGTGTGGCCAACCTCTGCCGGAGTTCACGTGCATGGCCTTGCGCCACTTTGCCGCCGCCTTTGCCTTCACCCTGGCCGCCGCGCCCGCGCTGGCTGCAGACACCGCGCCCATGCTGGCGCACCGCGCCATCTACAATCTTGTGATGGACAGCAGCCGCGGCGGGGACGTGACCGCCGCCACCGGGCGCATGGAATACGAGCTGACCGACGCTTGCGAGGGCTGGGCCACCCGGCAGCGCCTGGCGCTGACGCTCACGAACCGGGACGGCCAGGATGTCGAGTCCGTCGCCGACTACGCCACGTTCGAGAGCAAGGACGGCCTGACCATGCGCTTCCGCATGCGCCAGACCACGGACACCGCCGTAACCGAGCAGATCGAGGGCACCGCGACCCTGGACTCGCCTGGCGGCACCGGCACGATCCGATACACCCTGCCGGAGGGCAAGACGATGCCGCTGCCGCGCGGCACGGCGTTCCCGATGGGCCATACGGAAGCGATCATCGCAGCCGCCGCCGCGGGCAAGCGCTTCATCGCGCTGCCGATCTTCGACGGCACCGGGGACCGGGGCGTGCAGGACAGTTCGGTCGCGATTGCGGCTTGGGGGCCGGGCGGCGCAGTGCCGGATCCCTCGATGGACGGGATGCCCGGCGGCCGGGTCCGCATCGCCTTCTTCGACCGGGAAAAGGCCGCTGGTGCCCGCGAGCGGGTGGCGGGCAGCCCGGATTACGAGGTCGGCATGAAGTACTGGGCCAACGGCGTGTCAGACGACCTGCAGATGGACTTCAGCGACTTCGTGATGCGCGGCAAGCTGACCGAGTTCACCCTGCTGCCGCCGCACTGCTAACGGGGATGGCCTGGTCGCTGCAGAACGCGCCGCGGCTGGACAGCCGCACTGCGGTCGTGACTGGCGCGACCGGCGGTTTGGGCTGGGAGGTGGCGCTGGGCCTGGCGCAACGCGGCGCCACCACCGTCCTGGCGGGCCGCAACCCCGTGAAAGGTGCAGACGCGCTGGCCCGGCTGCTCGCGAGGGTGCCGGGCGCCACGGCACGGTTCGAGCTGGTTGACCTGGCCAGCCTGGACTCCGTGGCGATGTTTGCCGGGCGACTTGTCGCGGCGCACCCGGCAGTCTCAGTGCTGGTCAACAACGCCGGCGTCATGGCGCCGCCGGCCCGGCGGGTGACGGCGGACGCCTTCGAGTTGCAGTTCGGCACCAACTACCTCGGCCACTTCGCGCTGACCGCGCGGTTGCTGCCAGCGCTGCTGGCGTCCGGGTCGGGACGGGTGGTTAGCGTCAGCAGCCTGGCGCACCGCCGGGCACGGATGAACTTCGATGATTTGCAGGCCGCCACGGGCTACAGCCCCTGGGCGTCGTATGGGCAGAGCAAGCTGGCGATGCTGATGTTTGCGCGGGAGCTGCAGCGCCGGGCCACGGCGGCGGGCTGGGCGCTTCGGAGCGTGGCGGCGCATCCGGGCTGGGCGGTGACGGACATCATCTCGAACGGCCCCGGCGGCGGTTCGCCCGGGTTGAAGGAGGCAGTGATGCAGGGCGCCTTCCGGGTGTTCGGCCAGTCCGCCGCACGGGGCGCGCTGCCTCTGCTGTTCGCGGCGCTGGCGCCGGACGCGGAGGGTGGAGGCTACTACGGACCGGACGGCTTCCAGGAGATCAAGGGTGGGGTGTCGGCATCGCGTGTCATGCCGCAGGCGGCGGACGCCGCGGCTTGCGCCCGGCTGTGGGACGTGTCGGAGCGGCTGACCGGGGTGCGGTTCACGGTCTAAATGTCCAGGAAGCTACAGCCCCCGCCCCCGCCGGATCACCCCTTCGCCGAACCGCCCACGCAGTGCGTCCACCGCCCGCTGCGCCGCCGCCCGCCGGGGGGCATCGGGGTCGGCCAGGTCCGGCTGGTCTGCCAGCGCGCCTGGCAGCAGCGGGTTGGCGCCCAGGCCGATCAGGCGAAAGGCGGTGCCGTCGGCCTCCCGCAGCAGCAGGCTCCGCCCGGCGGCGAACAAGCTGTCCGGCAGTGCCGTGGGGCCGGGCAGGCGGGCGTTGCGGGTGCGGCTGGCGAAGCGCGCGGTCTTTAGCTTCAGCACGACACCGCCGGCCGAGAACCCACCCTCCCGCAGGCGCCGGGCCAGCTTCTCCGCCATACGCCACAGGTGCTTTTCCAGCAGCGCCGGGTCGGCGAGGTCGGTGTCAAAGGTGGTCTCGGCGCTGACGGACTTGGTGTCGCGGTGCGGGTTGACGGCGCGCGGGTCCTCGCCCCGGGCGCGGCGGGCCAGGGCGGGGCCGTCGTCGCCCAGGCGGGCGCGGGCGGCGCGGTCGTCAAGCGTCTGCAGGTGCATGAGGTGCGTGAGGCCGAGGGCGTGCAGCTTGCGCTCCTGCGCCGGGCCGATGCCGGGCAGCAGGCGGACGGGCTCGTGGGCCAGCACCGCCGCAGCCTCGCTGCCCAGCACCGCGAAGCCGCGCGGCTTGTCGCGCCCTGCGGCCAGCTTGCTCAGCAGCCGGTTGCTGGCCAGGCCGACCGAGACGGTGACGCGCACCTCCTGCTCGACGCGCAGGGCGAAGCGGGCCAGCACGGCAGCGGGCGGGGCACCGTGAAGGGCTTGGGTGCCGGACAGGTCCAGCACGGCCTCGTCTATCGAGAGCGGCTGCACCAGCGGCGTCAGGTCTTGCATCAGGGTGCGGATGTGCCGGGCGGCGGCGGCATACTTGGGCATGTCGGGGCGGATGACCTCGGCGTCGGGGCACGCCTTGAGCGCCTGCCACATCGGCATGGCGCTGCGGACGCCGTGCATCCGGGCGACGTAGCAGGACGCCGCGACTACGCCGCGCACGCCGCCGCCGACGATGACGGGGCGGCCCGCCAACTCCGGCCGGCCGCGTTTCTCGACGCTGGCGAAGAAGGCGTCGCAGTCCACGTGGGCGACGGACAGGGTGAACAGCTCGGGGTGGCGCACGATCCGGCGGGAGCCGCAGACGGGGCAGGTGGGGCCGGGCGGCGCCGCGCCGCAGTCGCGGCAGAGGGCGGGGGTCGTCACGGACATGGCTGAGAAGTGGACGTGCTGCTCCCTCTCCCTCCGGGAGAGGGTTGGGGTGAGGGAGGGAGCAAGCGCCAAGCCCTGACGATGCAAGCGCGGCTGGGGCCGGTGTAACCAGCAGCAGCCCCGGCGGCCTTTCCCTCACCCCAGCCGTAAACCGTTCCACGGTTTGACCCAGCAGGGAGAGGGGAAAGGGTCAGCCCCCCGGTGGCCATAGCCATGCCGCGCCGCGGACGCCGCTGCTGTCGCCGTGCATGTTCTGCACGACGGGGGTGTCCGACACGTCGCTGAACACGTAGCTGCGCAGCAACGCCGGCACCTGCTCGTACAAATGCGTCATGTTGGACAGGCCACCCCCCAGCACGACGATGTCCGGGTCCAGCACGTTCAGGATCACCGCCAGCCCTCGGGCCAGGCGGTCGGCATGACGGTCCAGCGCCGCCCGTGCCCCGGCGTCCCCGCCCGCCGCCCGCGCGCACAGGGCGGCGCCGTCCGGCGCGTCGCCGTCCCGGGCCAGGCCGGGGCCGGCCAGGTATAGTTCCAGGCAGCCGTGCTGGCCGCACCAGCAGCGGGGCTGCGGGTATTCGTCCGCCCGCGGTTGGGGCAGGGGGACGTGGCCCCACTCGCCCGCGATCCGGTTGCGCCCGCGCAGCACCTGGCCCCCCACCACGATCCCGCCGCCGCAGCCGGTGCCCAGGATGACGCCGAACACGCAGTGGTGCCCGGCCCCGGCGCCGTCCGCGGCCTCGCTGAGGGCGAAGCAGTTGGCGTCGTTGTCCACGCGGACGGGCCGGTTCAGGGCGGCGGCCAGGTCCTGGTCCAGGGCGTGGCCGATCAGGGCCTGGGTGTTGGCGTTCTTGACCAGGCCGGTGGCCGGGCTGATGACGCCGGGGATGCCGACGCCCACGGTGGCACGGACGGCAAGCTGACGCTCGGCACCCTCGATTAGGGCGGTGATGGTGGACACGATGCCGGGGTAGTCCCTCGGCGTGTCGGCCCGGCGGCGCAGCGCGATGCCGCCTGCGGGGTCCAGCACGACGACTTCGATCTTGGTGCCGCCGAGGTCTATGCCGATGCGGTGTGTCATGCGTGCCTCTGCCAGTTCGGCCCTATGCAAGCGCTGCCGCGCTCCGCGCGGCCACCTGGCATCGGCGACCCATCGGGAGCCTTGCCGGGCGGGCCTGCCGCGGTGTTCATCGGCGCGCAATCATCCCGAGACTTGTTCAGTCCGCGTAAAAGTCGTCGAGCAACACCATGAGGCCAGGCGGGTCGAACCGGACCTCGCCGCCGGCAATCAGGCGTGTCTCGATCCCGCCATCGCTGCGGCGCTGATGGTGGATCGCCGACCGCCGGTTGGCGCGCACGATCAGGTAGTGCTGGATCGAGGGCACACGGAAGTAGCCAATCAGCTTGGTACCGGTGTCAATGGATCGCGTTGATGGCGACGAAACCTCGACGACAACGACCGGGTTCGGCGTGGCGATAGCGTCGTCAGCCATCCGCTCCCCACAATTGACCGTCGCATCCGGCTCGAAATCCGTGTCGCCCTCGATCTCGACCGTCGCACCATCCGGGAAAGCCTCGCAGGGCAGCCCTGCGACGCGGATGGCCCGGTCAAGCGCCTGCCAAACCCGCGCCTTGACCCTGAGATGGACCGCGCGCTCCGCAGCCATCTGGATGACCTCGCCATCCAATCGCTCGTAACGTCCGCGTGGTTGCGCCGCGGTCCAGGCATGGAACTCCTCGCGGCTCAGCCGCAGCGGCATGTCAGCAAGCTTGTGGTCCACTGCATCCTCCTGCCCATAGGCGTGCCTGCCTACCGAAGATGCGCCCGCCGTGCCGCTTGCTCAAGCGCCGCCCGTCCAGGAATACTGCCCCATGACCGACGCCATACCTGACGCCATTCTCCCTGATGCCACCCTTGACGTGCAGGGCATGTCCTGTCCCATGCCCGTTCTGCGCGCCAACCGTGCCCTGCGCGGGATGCCGCCCGGCGCCGTGCTGCGTGTCCTCGTCACCGACCGCGCCGCGCTGGCGGACTTCGCCGTCTTCTGCCAGGAAACCGGCCATACCTTGCTGTCCAAACACGACGCGGACGGCGTGCTGACCTTCACCATCCAACGCCGCACCGATCCGGAGGCCTGATGTCCGTCGCACTGTTCACCCACCCCGCCGGCCTGGAGCACGACACCGGGCCGGGCCACCCGGAATGCGCCGACCGCTTGCGCGCCGTGCTGCAAGCCCTGGAGCACCCGGACTTCGTCCCCCTGCTGCGCGAGTCAGCCCCGGAGGCGACGGTCGAGCAACTGGAACGCGCCCACCCCCCCGAATACGTGAAAGCCATCCTGGACATCCAGCCCGCCGAGGGCGAGCGCATCTACCTGGACGGTGACACGCTCATGAGCCACGGTAGCCGCGGCGCCATCCTGCGGGAGGCCGGGGGCGCCTGCGCCGCCGTGGATGCGGTGATGGAGGGCTGGGCGCGCGCCGCCTTCGCCGCCGTGCGCCCGCCGGGCCATCATGCGGAGCGGGCGCGGCCGATGGGCTTCTGTCTGTTCAACGGTGCCGCCGTCGCCGCCCTGCACGCCCGGGCGCGCTGGGGGCTGAAGCGCGTGGCGGTCGTGGACTTCGACGTGCATCACGGCAACGGCACCCAGGACATCTTCGAGCGCGACCCGGACCTGCTGTACATCAGCAGCCACCAATTCCCCTGCTACCCCGGCACCGGCGCCGCGGACGAGACCGGGGTGGACAACAACATCCTGAACCTGCCGCTGCGCCCCGGCACCGGCAGCGCCGGCTTCCGTGCGGCCTGGGAGAGCCAGGGCCTGCCGGCGTTGCGCGCGTTCAAGCCGGAACTGCTGATCGTGTCCGCCGGGTTCGACGCGCACAAGGCGGACCCGCTGGCGTCCTTGCAACTGGAGACGGCGGACTTCGGCTGGATGACCGACCAGCTGATAGCCGTGGCGGACGAGTGCTGCGGCGGGCGGATCGTGTCGGTGCTGGAGGGCGGCTACGACCTGCAGGCTCTGGCAGCCTCCGCCGCCTTGCACGTCCGGCGGCTGATGCGGCAGTAAGGCGGCAACGGGTCGAAGGGAATCGTTTGACCCGAAGGTTCTGCGCTTTCCCATCCACAAGCTAGGGCCTGACCCGTGCTTCCATCTGCACCGGTCATGGGCGGCCCATGCACTACGACAGGACCACATCCTATGGCGGACGACATCACCGGCCTCTCGTTCGAGGACGCGCTGGCCCAGTTGGAGGTCATCGTGCGCGACCTGGAGAAGGGGCAGTTGAAGCTGGAGCAGGCGATCACCGCCTATGAGCGCGGCGCGCAACTCCGCAAGCACTGCGAGGACAAGCTGCGCGAGGCCGACGAGCGCGTGCGGGTGATCGTCGAGCGTGCGGACGGCACCCTGGGCCTGAAGGCGGAGGGCTGATGCTCGCCCAGGTGCAAACGGACGTGCGCGCGGCCTTGGCGGAGCAGGCTGCGGTGGTCGAGCAGGCGCTGGACACCCTGCTGCCCCTGCCGGACGGCCACGAGCTGCGCCTGGTGGAGGCGATGCGCTACGCGGCCCTGGGCGGCGGCAAGCGGATGCGCGCCTTCCTGGTGATGGAAGTGTCGGCCCTGTTCGGCGTTGCCACCACCTCGGCGGCACGGGTGGCGGCGTCGGTCGAGATGCTGCACGCCTACAGCCTGGTGCATGACGACCTGCCGGCAATGGATGACGACGACGTGCGCCGCGGCCAGCCCAGCACGCACAAGCGGTTCGACGAGGCCACGGCAATTCTGGCCGGGGACGCGCTGCAGGCCTTGGCGTTCGAGGTGCTGGCGGACCCGGATACGCACTCCGACCCGCAAGCGCGGTGCGAGCTGGTCGCGGCGCTGGGCGTCGCATCCGGCGCACGCGGCATGGCGGGTGGGCAGATGATAGACATGGCGACCGAGGGCCAGGTGCTGACGGCCGGCGAGGTGGCGCGGTTACAGGCGCTCAAGACCGGGCGGCTGATTCAATACAGTGCGGAGGCTGGGGCCATCCTGGGCCGCGCCCCGGCACCGCTGCGGACGCACATCGCTGCCTATGGCCGGGACCTGGGCGCCGCGTTCCAGATTGCCGACGACGTGCTGGATGCCGTGGGCACCACGGAGAGCATCGGCAAGACCGCCGGCAAGGACGAGGCTGCGGGCAAGGCGACGTTGGTGGCGCTGCTGGGCGTGGACCGTGCACGGGCGCAGGCGGAGGCGCTGGCCGCGCAAGCCGCCGGGCACCTGGCAGCGTTCGGGGAGCGCGGAGACCGGTTGCGGGCACTGGCGGCCTACGTGGTAGCGCGCGAGAGCTGATCCCAACCAGCGTTGACGTTCACCCGTCATCGCGAGGAGCGCAGCGACGGCAATCCAGGGGGCCTTACGAAACAACGCTAGGCTCCGGCGGTCCCTGGATTGCCACGTCGGGCGTGTAAGTTTTTCCCTTCGCCCCTCTGTTTGGACGAGTTTGGCAGCGCGGACGCCGCTTGCCGGACGCAAACTCGGCCAAAACCCCCGAAAAGAGGGATCTGCGACGGCCAGGCTGGGCCATTCCCAGCGGTTCAGGACAGGGGGAGATTAATTTACACGCCCGCCGCAAGTGCGGCTTGCAATGACGGGGTCGCTACAAGTCATCGTTAGAGTAGGTTGATACAAGCCAGGTGCCCGCCACAGCGACCCCCCAGGGTGGGCAAGTGGGGACCCAGGAGCCAGCACCGCGCCTTTGTCGTCCGTCACGGCGGACGGAGGGCGTCAGGCCGTTACGGCGCCTGGTTCTTGAGCGTGCGCTGCAAGTCGCGCTCGATGGGCGCAAGGTTCATGCCGTGGTTCGCTGCGGCCACGTCCCGCCAGTCCGCCACGTCGGACACCCGGGTGGGGTTGTCCCGCAGCAGTTCCCGCTTGATGAACGGGAACCCGGCAGTCAGCAACTGGCGCCACAGGTCGCTGGTGGGGTTCAGCGGCGTGCGCTCGACGGAATGGCCGCGTATCCAGCGGGCGTGGTGCTGGCGGCCGCGGACGGCCGGGTCGGCCAGGTTGGGCCCGCCCTCCTTGAAGTCGGTCAGCAACTCCGGGTCCAGATCCTGCACCAAGTCCTGATAAGGCCAGACGGCCCGGCAGGTGAACCCGGCCCGCAGCAACTGCTGCGTCAACCCTAGCTCGTACAGCCGGATCAGCCATACCTTGGCCCAGGTCGGGCGTACGCTGGCCCAGAAACCGCGCCAGGCCTCGCTGTCCACCACGCGCGGGCTGAAAGCCATCATGTAGGATTGCAGGTGGTAGCGGGACTGGTAGCTTTCGGTGCAGCCCCAGACGTCCGCCGCGCCGAAGTCAATGCGCGACAGCAGGTCGTGCAACGGGCGGATCGGGCCATAGACGCTGTCGTTGGCGATCATGACCATCGCCGTGTTGGGCCGGGGCAGGGCAGCCTGCTCAATCCCTTCCCGCCAAGCACCGAAGTCGTAGCCGATGTTGCGCCGGATGATGACCCCGGCGCAAAGCAGCTTGACGGCCTCCAGCGCCGCCGGGCGCAGCCGGCCGGCGTTGGTGACGAACACCACTGAAACTCCGGCCGCCGCCAGGCTGCGGAGGTGATGCTGCACGTGGTCCCGCACCTCCCCACCGCCGTCCCAATGGACGTAAATGCAGACGCGCGGCCCCAGCGGGATTTCGCCATCGGGCCAGCGGTGCAGGATCTGGTGCGGGCTGCGGTGGCGCATCACCTCGTGCCCTATTTGCGGCAGGACGCGGTAGCGCATTAGGCTCATGCCGCGGTGAAGGGCGTGTCCCAGGCCGGTGCGCGCCACGCTAGGCCACTCCGTCCGGCGCGTCCGCCGCGACGATGCGGGACAGGATATTGGCGGGCCAGGCCAGGTCCGGGTGGGCGGCGTGCAGCTCTGCCGTCAGCGCCGCGGCTTCGTCCAAGGCGTCCAGCAGGTCGAGCGCCTGCAACTCGCCGCGTAGCGCCGCCCACCACAGGCCGTCCCCCGGCGTACAGGTCACGCGCACGCGGGCCAAGCGGCTGCGGCCCATCGCCGGGTCGTGCGTGGCGCGGCCGTGCCGGTCGGTTTGCACGTCCAGCACGCCCAAGAAAAACAGCAGGTCGCGCTCCGCCGGGGACAGCGGGCGGGTGCTGCCGGGGCGGGCGAAGGGGGCGGCGGCCAGGCCGGAGCGCTCCGCCAGGGCGCGGGCCGGCGCGTACTGTCCGGCGTTGACCAGCTTGGGCACGGCCCAGGCGCCGGTGTCCAGGCCGGGGTTGTCATGCACGATGCGGAGGATCAGCGCCGTCGCGGCTTCGGCGTCGCCCAGCAGGCCGAGCGCCTGAAGTTCCCCGTTCAGCGCCGCCCACCATAGGCCGCCGCCGGCCGGGGCCGTGGCGCGCACGGCGGCAAAGCGGGGGCGCGCGGCTGCCGGATTGGCCGGCGTGCCCTGCACGTCCAGCACCGCCAGGCAGAAGCGCAGGTCGCGGTCCTCATCCGACGCGGGCGGGCTGTCCTCCTGCGCCGGCGCGATGTCCGGCCCGGCAACGGACATCAGGCCACGGGCCAGGTCCAGGTGCCCGGCGTTGACCAGCGTCGTCAGGCCCCGGCGTAGTGTCGCCACGCGCCGGCCCGCGCCGCCGGTGGGCGCGGGCGGCAGGGCAGCCAGCCGGGCCACGACGGCCGGCGATCCCGCGGCGGCGGCGCACAGCAGCGCCTCGGCCCGGGCGGTCCAGTCTATGTCCTCGGTCTGGCCGTCCTCCATCGCCAACTCGCCCAGGGCGCGGCGCATGGCGGCAGCGGCGGCGGCGGCCAAGGTGAACTGCCCTTCCAGCGTGGGGCGGGCCGCGCCACCGGCCAGGCGGCGGATGCCGCGCGAATAGAGCAACCCGCCCAGGTTAAGCGGCACGAGCTGCGCCATGCGCTCCAACCCGCACGTCTCGACCTCCGGGGGCAGGCTGGTCAGCGCATCCAGGCCCCAGCCGAAGCGGGTTTGGCAGCCGCGGGTCAGCAGCGCCCAAGCACGGTCGGCGGCCGGCATGTCGCCATCGTTGACCGCCTCCTGGAAGGCACGGCCGGCCAGGCCCAGGAACAGGTCGCTTGCCGGGTCCAGCTTGGCGGCCCGGCCTTCCAAGTGGGTGCGGAGGGCCTGGCGCAGCCGGGCGGGATCGTGCTCCAGCTTGAGGGGCGCGTCGCTGGCGAAGGCGATAAGCGAGTGGCTGTCCAGCTCCACATGAACATGCGCGAAGCCGCCGGCGCGCAGCAGGCCTTGCAGGCTGCCGGTGGTCTGGATGACCAGGTGCAGGCTGGGCGACAGCAGCGGGATCAGGATGCCAGGCGGCGTGTCCGGCCGGATGTCGTCGCCGTTGGGCGTTGTCAGGATCAGCAGCCCGCCGGGCTTCAGCATGGCACGTAGGGTGCGGACGAAGGCGGGGGTGGACGTGACGTGCTCGATCACCTCAGACCCCATTACGGCGTCCATGGTGCCGCGGGCCTCGTCGTCGTCGCGGAGGTAGCGCAGCTCGATGGGTAGGCCGAAGGCGTCGCGCCCTAGGGCGGCCAGCGGTGCCGGGTCTATGCCGCGGCCGTGCCAGCCCCGGGTGTTGACGGCGTAGTCCAGGCCGAAGCCGTAGCCGCAGCCGACCTCCAGATAGGTGCTGCCCGGCGGCGCAGCGCACATGGCCAGCGGCTTGGTGATGAGGCTGACGCCCGCGCCTTGCTGCACGTAGAACGGCACGCGGCCGCGGTTGTTGAGCGCGGGTTCAGCGTAGTCCGGTGGCACCTGGTCATCATAGAAGTGGCAGGCGCACGCGGGGCAGCGCAGCAGGCGCAGGCGCTTGGGCGGGTTGTCCGGCAACTGCACGTCCACTTGCAGGACCTGCGTCTTGGGGTCCGCGCTGGCGCAGTTGGGGCAGGGCTGGGCCTGCAGCGCCGCCGGGGTCGGGGCGCCACGCGGCATCCACGCGACGGTGGGCGGCTGGACTTTGGAAGGCAGGGCGGCGGAGGGCAGGGCGGCGGGGCTGGGCATGGGCGCGGTATCCCGCGGGGCGGCGGGGAAGGCAAGCGCGGCAACTTAAGCAAATCCGTACGGGTCGCATCAACCGCTCAGATCACATTGGAAGAGCGTCGAGGACCGGGTTCGCCTGCATTGCCGCTTCGTATCAGCGATCCCTTAGCTGAGCCGGTGACCGCTTCCGATCACGGTTGTCCTGGACAACATCCTTGCGGATGTCGGAGCTGTCCTTCTTCCCCCAGCTATGAAGTCTACCAACCTCACGCGGCCTCCGAGACACCAACGGTCCAAGAACCATGAGCGGCGCGAAATAGCTTAGGATGCTCATCCGCGCTGTGCGCCGGATCAAATTGCCAAAACCTAGTTCTTGGGTAATAGCAGGCCGCGCAAAGTCCTTGTCCACCAGCTTGCGGGCGTAACGGACTGACTTGCGTTGCCTGACCCTCATGACTTCCTCCTGACCGCTTCCCACATTTCCCGGACCAACACGATCGCCTCCGTGAGCAGATATAGCACGAACAGTCCGGCATCCACGCACAGGATGAGAATTTCAACACTGTGGAGGATAGTCCCGATCAGTCCATCAATGAGGTGATTGGCTTCAAGCCAGTTGGCACAGACGTTCAGCGCCACCGCTACGGCGGCGATCAAGACGAACAGGGCCGTCCCGACCAGAACCTGGATGGCGAAGACCAGGACGAGTTTACCCCTGGTCCTGCCTTGTGCGGATGGGTCTGTAGGCGGTGAGAGCATTCAAACCAGTTTGGCGAGTGGTTGACGTTCTAGCCTGCCCGTCCAGCCCCCCGCCCGATCCCATGATATTCCAGCCCCGCCGCCGCCATCGCCGCCGGGTCGAACACGTTCCGCAAGTCCATCACCAGCGTACCGCGCATCAGCTCGCGCAGGCGGGCCGGGGCCAGGG
>Ga0123339_10002446_pt1 | contig 12566 bp, 10 predicted proteins | sample lystaG_FD_89956 | JGI IMG/M metagenome (GOLD analysis project Ga0123339, IMG submission 89956) | Glacier valley bacterial and archeal communities from Borup Fiord, Nunavut, Canada, to study Microbial Dark Matter (Phase II) -... | ecosystem: Environmental > Aquatic > Freshwater > Ice > Glacier ... | reverse complement strand
GGTAACTGAAGCACAGGCAAACATCGGGGTCGTCGGGCTCGCTGTGATGGGGTCGAACCTGGCCCGAAACCTCGCGAGCCGCGCGGGCAACACGGTCGCCGTGTTCAACCGCAGCCGCGAGAAGACCGACCTTCTGCTTTCCGAGCATCCCGAGGCGAATTTTGTCGGCACGACGAGTTACGCCGAATTTGCGGCATCCCTCAGCACGCCTCGTGCCGCTCTCATCATGGTGCAGGCCGGTGCGGGCACAGATGCCGTGATCAACGAGCTTGTGAAGGTCTTCGAACCGGGAGACATCATCGTCGATGGTGGCAACGCACTCTTCACCGACACCATCCGTCGCGAGAAGGCCGTGCGCGAGACCGGTATCAATTTCGTCGGCGCCGGCATCTCCGGCGGCGAAGAGGGCGCACTCAAGGGCCCGTCGATCATGCCCGGCGGTTCGGATGAAGCATGGGAGACCCTCGGCCCGATCCTCCAGTCGATCGCCGCGGTCGTGGACGGCGAACCCTGCGTCACTCACGTCGGCCACGATGGCGCCGGGCACTTCGTCAAGATGGTCCACAACGGCATCGAATACGCCGACATGCAGCTCATCGGCGAGGCCTACGACCTGATTCGTCGCGGCACCGGCAAGAGCCCTACCGAAATCGCCGACATCTTCGCCGAGTGGAACACGGGAGAGCTCGAAAGCTACCTGATCGAAATCACCGCCGAGGTGCTTCGCCAGGTGGATGCTTCGACAGGCAAGCCCCTCGTCGACATGATCCTCGATCAGGCCGGATCGAAGGGCACCGGAGTCTGGACCGTGCAGACCGCGCTCGACCTCGGTATCCCTGTCTCGGGTATCGCGGAGGCGGTCTTCGCACGCTCCGTATCGTCGAAGCCCGCGCAGCGTGCGGCCGCGGCCGCGCTCCCCGGGCCGACCGCCTCGCCGGTCGAGGATATCGACGGCTTTATCGAGGGTGTTCGCCAGGCGCTCTATGCCTCGAAGGTCATCGCCTACAGCCAGGGCTTCGACGCGATCGTCGCCGGAGCCGAGCAGTACGACTGGGACATCAAGAAGGGCGAAATCGCCAAGATCTGGCGCGGCGGTTGCATCATCCGCGCCCGCTTCCTCAACCGCATCACCGAGGCCTACGCCGCGGACCCCTCGCTGGTTTCCCTCGTTACCGCGCCGTTCTTCACCGACGTGGTAGCGAAGGCGCAGGACTCTTGGCGCAATGTGGTGGCGGATGCCGCGCACGCGGGTATCCCCGCTCCGGTATTCGCGTCATCGCTCTCCTACTACGACAGCCTTCGTGCCGACCGTCTTCCTGCCGCGCTCACCCAGGGTCAGCGGGATTTCTTCGGCGCGCACACCTACAAGCGCATCGACAAGGAGGGCACCTTCCACACCCTGTGGAGCGGTGACCGTACCGAGATAGAGACCGAAGGCCCAGGACACTAGCCGATCGAAACCGTCATCGCGCTCAAACCCGGGCCCGCAATCTCTGGGGACCGTGACAGGATCGAACTGCCATGACTGACGACGACGAGCCCGAACTGGCCGGGTACGTGCCGACCGAGGGTGTTCCGCGCCGTCGCCGCATGCGATTCGTTCTTCGCATCGTCGTCATGGTGGGAATTGCCTGTCTGGTACTCCCGGGGATGCTGACGACTCTGTCGGTGGCGTCGTCCACCGCGCAGGAGGCATGCAACGCGTGGGTCAGGTACGAAGCGCCGGAAGCTACAAGGGCATCCGCCCGCTTCGAACTGTTTGGCACGGGAGGTCCGGGCTGGCAGTGCTACACGGTTGGAGCCTTTGGCGGCGAGAAAAACGTTGCCTCACTCGGGCTCATCCCGATTTCACCGAGACTTTCGCCGGTTCCGAGTCCGGGTAAGAACGCTTAATAGTCACCGCATCCCGACCCTCCGCGATGGTGGGGGATTGCAACCGGTACGGGGTGATTCCTCTACCGGGCCTGCAACCGGTCGCGCACCTGGCGGCGGATCACCTTGCCAATGAGGGACTTGGGAAGCTCATCAACAGCCACGACGCGCTTTGGCACCTTATAGGCGGCAAGGCTCGGACGCACGTAATCTCGCAGCCCCTGCTCATCAAGCTCGGCACCGGGAGCAAGCACGACCGCAGCCACCACCTCCTCGCCACTGTGGTCGCTCGGCAAGCCGACGACCGCAACATCCGCCACGGAAGGATGCGACCGCAGGGCGTCTTCGACCTCGCTTGGCGCCACGTTGAAACCACCGGTGATGATGAGTTCCTTGATACGGTCGACGATTTTCACGAAACCGTCAGCATCGATGGTGACGATGTCGCCGGTGCGGAACCACGGGCCGGCGTCGTCGCCCTCGTCCGCCGGCACGAAGACGTTCGCCGTCTCCTCGGCCTTCTGCCAGTAGCCGGAGAACACCTGCGGGCCGCGCACGATCAGTTCACCCTCGTCTCCGGTGGCGCGATCGACCGTCGGATTCTCGGGGTCGACGACCCGCGCCTCGGTGTTGGGCAGCGGAAGTCCGACGCTGCCGGCACGGCGGCTCGGGCCCACCGGATTAGCAATCAGAATGGGGCTCGTCTCAGAAAGCCCGTAGCCCTCGACAAGGTAGCCACCGGTGCGTTTCTCCCACGGTTCGACGACGGATGTCGACAGCGGCATGGCCCCCGAAATCGCGATCTCGATGCCCGCAAGCGATACTCCCGCTTCATCTGCCGCCGCGGTGAGCCGCTGGTAGATCGGCGGCACCGCTGGCAGGAATGTCGCCGGATGCTTCTTGAGGACCTTGAGCACCAGGTCTGGGTCGAATTTGGGAAAGAGCACCAGCCGCGATCCCATGCTCATCGCGAAGGCGAGGCACAGGGTGAGCCCGTAGGCGTGAAACATCGGCAACACGGCATAGACAACTGAGCCGGCGTGGTTTACCGAGGGCACCCAGGACCGTGCCTGCGCGACATTGGTGGCAAGGTTGAGGTGAGTGAGCATGGCCCCCTTCGGCGAGCCGGTTGTGCCACTCGTGTACTGGATCAGCGCCACATCCGTCGCTGTCGGCCGGAAAATGTGCCCATCGACCGTGGGGTGATCGATCAGAGTGTGCCAGGCAATAGTGCCTCGCACCGCTGTGGTCAGCGCGGTGCGGGCCTCCCGCGCCTTCGCGATCGGCAGCCGCAACAGAGCGCGGGTAGCGAACGGCATCGCCCGGGTGATGTCGATGGACACGATCGATTGGACCGCTACATCCGCCGGGAAGCTTTGCACCGTCTCGACAACGTTGTTCCAAATGATTGCGACCTTCGCACCGTGGTCTTCAAACTGATGGCGGAGCTCACGAGGGGTATACAGGGGGTTGTGCTCGACGACAATCGCCCCGAGACGCAGGACTGCATAGAAGGCAACGACATGCTGCGGGCAATTCGGCAGCACTAGGGCGACGGTATCGCCCTTCTGCACGCCGAGTAGTCGCAAGCCCTCTGCGGCGCGAAGCACCTGTTCCCCCAGCTCGGCGTAAGTAGTCGTCGCCCCGAAGAACTCGAGCGCAATGTTGTCGCCATATTCGCTCACGGATGCCTCGAGGAGATCGAATAACGACCCGGTGGGGAGGTCGATCTCGGGCGGCACGCCCTCGGCGTAACTGGATAGCCACGGCCGCGGCGTCGTGATCGTCATGCTTCTACTCTACGAGAGGAGCGCGACGTACTTCAGGCGGTCAGCTCTCAGGCGGTGGGCTCTCAGGCGGTGGGCTCTCAGGCGGCGCCCTCGAACATCGAGGTGACCGATCCGTCGCTGAACACCTCGTGGATCGCGCTCGCGATCAGTGGGGCTATCGGCAGAATCGTGAGTGTCGGAAAGCGCTTCTCCTCAGGGACCGGCAGGGTGTCGGTAACGACGACCGAGTCGATGAAATCGCTCTGCAGAATCTCGCTCGCGGGGTGGGAGAACACGGCGTGGGTTGCCGCGACCACCACGTTGGTGGCGCCCGCCTCCTTGAGAGCCTCGGCGGCCTTCACTATCGTGCCGCCGGTGTCGATCATGTCGTCGACGATGAGGCAGGTTCGGCCCCTCACCTGACCGACGATTTCGTGCACGGTCACCTTGTTCGGCACGAGCGGGTCACGACGCTTGTGGATGATGGCCAGCGGCACCCCGAGCTTGTCGCTCCAGATGTCGGCGACCCGCACTCGCCCCATGTCGGGCGAGACGACGGTGAGGGTGGAGGGGTCGAGGCGTTCCTTGAAATACTTGAGCAATACTGGCATAGCGAAGAGGTGATCGACGGGGCCGTCGAAGAAGCCCTGGATCTGCGCAGCGTGCAGGTCGACGCTCATGATTCGATCGGCGCCGGCGGCCTTGAACAGGTCTGCGACCAAGCGAGCCGAGATCGGTTCGCGACCACGCCCCTTCTTGTCTTGCCGCGCATAGGGATAGAACGGCGCGACAACGGTGATCCGCTTCGCAGAGGCCCGCTTGAGCGCGTCCACCATGATCAGCTGCTCCATGAGCCATTCGTTGATCGGGTAGGTGTGGGACTGGATGACGAAGGCGTCACAGCCACGAACGCTCTCGTCGTAGCGGGCGTAAATCTCGCCATTGGCGAAAGTGCGGGCATCGGTGTGCACGAGATCCGAATCCAGTTCCTCGGCGATGTCTATCGCCAGCTGGGGATGAGCGCGTCCGGTGACTATGACCAGACGCTTTTTTCCGGTCGCAATGATCTCGGCCACGTGTCCTGCTCTCTATTGATTCAGTGGTCGTGGTTTGGTGATCGACGTTTCAAAAACTAGTCGGGCACTTCTTGGTCGGGCACTGTTCGGTCGAACGGTTGACCGGCCTTCGAGGCCGCAACCGCCGCTGCGGTTCCAGCCCGATTTTCCTCTACCCAGCCCATCACGTTGCGTTGCGGAGCCACGGTCATCGCGAGGGCTCCCGCTGGCACATCCCTACGCACGATCGTTCCCGCTCCGGTCTTGGCTCCGTCCCCGATTCTAACCGGGGCGACGAAGACGTTGTGCGAGCCAGAATGCACCTGCGACCCGATCTCGGTGCGGTGTTTGGCGATGTCGTCATAGTTGGCCGTGATCGCACCGGCGCCGAGATTGGTGCCCTCCCCGACAGTGGTGTCACCGATATAGCTCAGGTGCGGCACCTTCGATCCGCGGCCGATTGTTGCATTCTTCGTCTCGACGAAGGTGCCGATCTTGCCGTTCTCTCCGAGGTAGGTTCCGGGGCGCAAGAAGGCGAAGGGGCCGACGGTGGCGTTCGCGCCGATAACGGCGAGGGTGGCATCCGCCCGCTTCACGATCGCGTTTTCGCCGACCTCGCAGTCGAGAAGTGTCGTGTCCGGGCCGATGATGGCGCCTCGCTCAATCGCGGTAGCCCCCTTCAGCTGAGTGCCGGGCAGTATCTCGACGTCTTCGCCGATGCTCGTCGCCAGGTCGATCCAGGTGGTCGCAGGGTCCTGGATGGTCACTCCGCTCAGCTGCCAGCCCAGCACGATGCGAGCATTCAACTCGGCCGCGGCGGCGGCGAGTTGAGCGCGGTCGTTGATGCCGGCGACGAGCCAGTGATCCGTGACCGGCACCGCCTCGATCCGACCGCCCGTGGCGCGGATGCCGGCGGCGGCATCCGTCAGGTACTTCTCGTTCTGCGCGTTGTCGGTGCCAATCCGGGCGAGAGCTTCCCGCAACGCAGCGGCATCGAAGACATAGACGCCCGCATTCACTTCGGTGATCTCGCGCTGCTCGTCGCTGGCATCCTTCTGCTCCACGATCGCCTCGAAGGAGCCGTCTGCGCCGCGAACGATGCGCCCCGCGCCGGTCGGGTCGACGAAGTGGGCACTGAGCAGGGTGAGGGCGTTGCCGGCGAGCGCGTGAGTGTGAATCAGCGCATGCACGGTGGGCGCGTCAAGTAGCGGCACGTCTGCGCTCAGCACGACGACGGAGCCGGAGAAGTCGGCTGGCAGCCCGGCGAGACCCAGCTCTACGGCACGGCCGGTGCCGGGTGCCTCGTCCTGATCGATGATGATCGCCTGCGGAACGTGCTCGGCGATGACGGCAGCGACGGCATCCCGCTCATGTCGCACCACGGCCACGATGTGGGCGGCACCCAGCTTCTCAGCCGTGGCGAGAACGTGGGAAACCATCGGGATCCCCGCGATCGGGTGCAGCACCTTCGGGAGCGTTGACTTCATGCGCGTGCCCTCGCCCGCAGCGAGGATGATGATCGCGATGTCGGACATGGTTGGGCTCCCTCGCTCGGTGGTGCTGGTCGAGTGGCCCGCTCCCGCGTGCGCACGGCGCACTTTCGTGCGCGTATCGACGGTGGTCGAGTGGCTCGCTCTTACGCGCGAACCCGCGACCGCTCCGCCTCCAGGATTCGAACCTGGACCGAACAGCTCCAAAGGCTGTCGTGCTGCCGTTACACTAAGGCGGAATTCCTGGCCGAACCGTGAAACGGTCGACCGCGACAATTCTGCCAGATGCGCCATGCCGCTGCAGCCGCATACTCGAAGCAAGGCCTCCCGGGTGCCACTCCCCCTCGGATAGAGTCTGCGGCGCGCGCCCCGCCCCGCCCGTCGCAAATGCAGGAAACCCTGTGACAGGAGTCAACTCCTGGGCATCATCCGCCCCAGGAGTAACGCCGCATCCTGCATTTCGAACGGAGAACGCCGAACGTCGAACCTGGATTGCCATAATGGATGGATGCCCGCACACGACGAAGTCGACCGTATCGTCGATGCCTGGGAGCGTGAACGTCCCGATCTCGACTTCGCACCGCTGCAGGTTCTCTCCCGGGTCGGCCGGCTTGCCCGGCACCTCGACCGGACCCGCCGCACCGCCTTCACGGCATCCGGTCTCGAGTCCTGGGAGTTCGACGTCCTCTCCGCCCTGCGCCGGGCCGGCTCGCCGTACCAGTTGAGTCCGAAGGCGCTACTGCAGCAGACCCTCGTCTCGAGCGGCACCATGACCAACCGTATCGATCGCCTGGTGACGCGGGCGCTCGTGGAGCGCCGCACCGACCCCGACGATGGACGCGGCATCCTCGTGACCATGACCATCGATGGGCGTCAACACGTTGACACCGCAATAAGCACACTACTTCTCTCCGAGAACGAGCTGCTCGACGGTCTCTCTGGCGGCGACCAAGAGCGGTTGGCCGCGCTGCTCCGCAAGCTCAGCCTCGACTTCGACTAGCGCTTCGACGAGGACTTCGACTAGGAGTGGTACGAATTGGCCACTGCCGCCACGTCATCCACGTAGCTTTCTGAGTGGTTGTAGGAGAGCACAGCCCGCCGCCAGCCGTCAACCGTCGACAGGTCACCCGCGTGGCAGAGGTACCGCGCCGCGGTCAGGGCCGCGTCATCCAGCTGGTTCGGATCGGCCTGGCCATCACCATTGCCGTCCGCGCCCCAGGTGCGCCAGGTCTGCGGAATGAACTGGAACGGACCCACCGCATGATCCCAGACCGTGTCGCCGTCCCACACGCCCCCATCCGAATCATGGATGCCCGCAAACCCACCACCGTCGAGTTTCGGCCCGATGATCGGCACGCTCGAATACCCACTGTCGCTTACAACCGCCCCGCCGTGCCTTCCGTCGTCGGACTCGATGTGACCGATTGCCGCGAGGGTATTCCAACCGAGGTGGCAGCCCGGCGATTGCTCCGCAAGCACGGATGCCGCACCGGCGTAGGCCGCGAGAGCTGCACGCGGGATGCCGGAGCGCGACGACACGGTGTCAAGCCAAGCTGGATCGATTCGTGCGCTGATCGAGACCGGCCGCGTGACGACCGGAGCCTGCCCTATCGGTACGGGAAGTACCGTCGGCCCGGGGAGCACCGTCGGCCCGGGGAGCACCGTGTCGGGGACGACCTCCGCCCGGGCGTAGCTCGCCGCCTCCAGTCGGTTGTTCGCGACGGACGCCCACACTGCGGCACCCCAGCCCACAAGCGCCAGCAGAGCAACGCACTGCAGCACCACGAGGGCTGCTCGCCAGTGTGCCACCCTCGCTATCCAAACCGGCCGTTGACATAGTCGAAGGTGCGGGAGTCGGTCGGGCTGCCGAACATCACCTCGGTGTCGCCGTGCTCGACGATCCCGCCCGGCGTCCCCTGAGAGGCGAGGAAGAAGGCGCAGTTGTCTGAGACCCGCTGGGCCTGCTGCATGTTGTGAGTAACGATCACGATGGTCACTTCGCGAGCGAGTTCGAGCATGGTCTCTTCGATCACCCGGGTGGAAGTGGGGTCGAGAGCCGAGCAGGGTTCATCCATCAGAAGGACCTTTGGACGCACGGCGAGAGATCGCGCGATGCAGAGTCTTTGCTGCTGGCCACCGGAAAGGCCGCCGCCGGGCTGGCGCAGTCGGTCGCGCACCTCTTTCCATAAGCCCGCCTTGATGAGGCACTCCTCCACGAGGGCGTCCTTCGAGTCCCGTCCGGCACGGATGCCGGTGAGCTTGAGGCCGGCCACCACATTGTCGTAGATCGACATCGCCGGGAAGGGATTCGGCTTTTGGAACACCATACCGATGTCTCGGCGAGCATCGGTCAGACGACGCGTCGCCGCGTAAATATCATCACCGTCGAGCAGCACCTCCCCCGCGAGTGATGCGGACGGAATCATCTCGTGCATGCGGTTGAGGATGCGGAGAAAGGTGGACTTGCCACAGCCGGATGGCCCGATGAGCGCGGTGATTTTGCCCGCCTCCATGGTGAGCGAAACCCGATCGAGCACCTTGTGGTCGCCGAACCACGCCGAGATGGAGCGCGCTTCGAGCATGGTGAGCTCGCTGGGCGCAGCTGGCGCGGCGGCTTCGTCGCGCATTCGCCTGGCTTCGGCGTCGAGTCGAGTGTCCAGGTTCTCGTCGTGGCTTCGCGAATCGAACTCCGACTCGGTTATGAGTGGAGCTGGCTCGATCGGTGCGGGAGCGAGAAGGGATCCCACTGGAAATAGCAGGGTCGCCGGATCATGGCTCGTGGTGGGGGACATCTGATTCTCCATCATGCTCACAGCGCTCGGGAGCGAGCCGGGGTCATCGGCTCTTCTCTGGTGCGGGTATCCCGAGCGACTTCGGCCGCTATCAGGTGCTTTTTTCGGGATACGCCGCTCGCGCACGCCCTATTCAGTTCATTCATGTCATCCTCGGGTCGGGCTAAAGCAGGTTCGGGAGATTCGTTATCGCAGCACCGGCGGTCGCGCCACCAAGGGCCAGCAACACCGGCAGGGAAATGATCCATGTTTGCCACATGCCCCAACGCGAGCGCACCCACCGCAGGGCCACGACGGCGATGGTCAGCCAGGTGAGCCAAAACAGTGTGGTGAACCAGCCGGATTCATCCGACGCCATTGCCAGCTCGCTGGGGTCGAGCACTTCTTTCGTGAATGACGCAGTGGGCGCCGCGAACACCTTGCTGGTCAGGGACGCGTCGATATGCAAGGCCCCGGATGGTGCGAGCGGGATGCCATCCGCGGTCACCAGCTCGAGCCGACCCTTACCGGCCTTCAGCGGCTCGGGTTGCAGATCGCCCTCTCGACGGATGCCGAAGACCGTGAACTCACTTGTACCCTGGCCCGTCGTGAACGTGATCTGATCGCCGGGAACGACACTGCTGAGCGCACCGAACGGACCGCCGTAGGTGGCCTGGCGGCCCATCACAATGCTCGTGCCCATCTGTCCCGGCATTACTGTGTCGCGACGGTGCCCCGGTCCCACCGTGAGATCGCCCGGACGGGTGCCCTGCACGACGACCTCGTTGATACCGAGACGGGCGACGGTCATCAGGCCGATCGGAGTGCCGTTCGCCACCAGTTTGCTATTCACGTCGAGCTGGCCGAGGGGCGCAGTCGCGAGCGCCAGGTCGGAGCGAAGCTGCTGGTACAGCACGTATTGCGCTCGGGCGTGCTGAAGGCCGCCGACGACGGTCACATGCGCGACAAATCCGAGTAGCAGGGTCGATACCAGCAGCCAGACCACGCCCACCCACCAGCGGATCTCACGAGTGGTTGGTGCCGGACGCTGCGCCCGAGGATTGCGAGGGGGCGTCCGAAGCCAGATTGGTAGGCCCTTGGAGGGGGGCCGCCCACCACCCGACCTCCCGGGGGCGATCACAGGAGCTTCGGTTGGCGGGGGTTGGCGATCGACAGTGACGGTCATGATACGAATCCCGTCGCTGGGGTAGCCGGGGTGAACCAGCCTGCGATAGAGCGCCTGAAGTAAAGAGCGAGCGCGAGAAGTCCGAGGAGAACCGCGCCGACCACGATTCCAATCCACCAGCGGTAGGGCAGATCCCCGGCGAAGCCGACCGAAACGACCGTGATCGGTGAGTTGCGCACATAGTGCGAGCTGACTCCGGTCGCCTCGACGGTGTGGGCTCCAGGGCGGGTATCCACAGGAATGCGGAACCGGGCCGTGATGTGACCAGACGCGTCCGCGGTGAAGGTGCCCAGGTCCACTGCCCGAGGAAAGAGTACGAAGTGCACCCGTTCACCGGCGGTGTAACTGTCACCGGTGGCGAGAATCCACTGGTTGGGGGCGACCGAGGTGCGGTCGAGGGTCAAACGGGGAGCTTCCTGCACGGACCCGTCAGAGGATCTGCTCGAGCTCGCCGGGGCGGTGGCGGGCGGGCCTGTTACCGAGCCCGACTTCTCTGGGGAAACATCACCCTTTGCACTGGTTTTGCCTGCTGAGCCTCCGGAGCCCCCAGAACCTCCGGCCCCCCCGGAACCTGCGGACCCTCCCGAGCCCCCGGCCGGATCGGTGGGCTTCGACGCCGTGGGGCACTCGCCGGGCGCCAGAGTGGCATTCTCCTCCGGGATTACGAGGGTCACGCTCGATTCGTTCCCCGCCGTGGTCGAAGTCGAAGTCGAAGTCGAAGCGGGGCACGGCTCAGCCTGAGCCGCACTGGCGAGGGGGCTGAGTATCGCGCTGACGACGATTGCGGCACCGAGGCCAGCGCGGATTGCCCGGAGCGAGAACATCACTTGGCGACCTGCGCTGCGCTGACGCCCAGAGCCTCTTCACGAGCGGAGACAAAAGCCTCATCGATTGCCTGGTAAAAGCGTTCGCGAGTGCCTGTGACGTAACGCCAAATCAGGAAGGCAGCAGCGAGGACCAACACGAACAGCGCGATGGAGGACCAGGAGATCGCGGCGGCCATCACTGTGGATGACACTGGCGTGTAACCGCCAGCCTTGGCTGCTCCATTTGCTGCCGCGGGTGTGGATGACGCCGAGGCCACCGCCGACGACTTGGAAGCAGCGGATGCGCTCGAAGTGGCGCTGGGATTCTGCATCTGGCTACCCGATTTCTTGCCCGCCGTACCGACCTCGCCCGGCGACACCGTCACGGTCGACCACGCCAGCAGCAGTGCGATCACGCCCGGCATCTTCGCCTCGTAGTGCACGGTCTGGCGTGGCAGCAGGTTGGTAAGGGGCTTGGGCGCGAAAGTGCCCAGCGGAATCCCGAACGGCCCGGTGATATTTACGGTATTCGTCACGTCGAGGCGAGTGTTACCGCTGTTGCGCACGTCGTAACCGACGGTCATGTCGCCGGGCTCAAACGGATTGAAGGAACTGGTGAATCCGGAAGTCACGCCCGCCACCCTCACCCCGGGCACCCTCTCCCCCGCTACGGTGAGGTACATGCGAGTTCCGACGCGCTGCTCGAGAGCGACGGTCGATCCTTTACTGGAGCCGGCGGAAAGCACGGATGCCACGATTCCGGCCACGTGGTCACCCGGGGTGGCATCCGAAGGAATCAGCAGGTTGAACGGGATTGTCGCCTTGGTTTTGGGCTGAATCGTGACCCGGTCACTCTTTGTCGTGACCCACGAGCCCAGGTCGGTCGGCTTGACGTCGCGCTTGAGCAGGCTGAAAGCTCCGGTCGCCTGCTCGTTGATGGCATCGGTGGCGTAGATGAGAAATTCCGCCGGGACTGCGCTCGAGTTGGTCACATCAACGCTGTCGACGATCTGGGTACCGGGGCCCACCGAGTAGTCGAACAGACTGCGGGCGCCTTTCGACGTCGGAGACGGCGCGATACTCCAGGTGATGTCGGCTCCGGCTGCGGCGACGGATGGGCTGGCCGAGGCGCTCGGTACCGCTAACGCGAGGGGCGCCAGCACGAGAGCAAGGGCGACGAAGCCAGAAATGGCTGCGGGAGTTCGAAGCATTGGGGGAGCCAATCAGGTGAAAGCGAGCGGATGGTTAACGGGGGATATACGGCAGCGAGTCGACAACTGGACAACTAGATGAGCGTCAGGATGAGCCGGCCCGCGTAGTTACCCGCGGCGGTGTTCTTCGGAGCCTTCAACTGCAGCACTGCCGCGACCATGGTGGTGGTCACCTGCGGATCAGCAGCCGACGTCGAACCGTAGGACAGCTAGCGAGCATTCTGTGGGCCAACGAGCGTCCAGGACAGCATTGTTTCTGCAGCCGTCGCACTGGGCTGGGGCAGCACAACCCGGGAATTCGAGGACGACTCGCAGATAGTCGGCGTAACCACCTTTGAATCGAGGTCGCGGTTGGGAGTTGCTCCGGACCAGGAGAACCGGATTCCGAACGCGCCTGTCGGGAGAG
>Ga0123339_10002445_pt1 | contig 12567 bp, 10 predicted proteins | sample lystaG_FD_89956 | JGI IMG/M metagenome (GOLD analysis project Ga0123339, IMG submission 89956) | Glacier valley bacterial and archeal communities from Borup Fiord, Nunavut, Canada, to study Microbial Dark Matter (Phase II) -... | ecosystem: Environmental > Aquatic > Freshwater > Ice > Glacier ... | reverse complement strand
TCGACGAGGCGACGGGCGACTCGTCGGGTAATGCAGTATTCAGCCGCATTCGTTTCGACGTGAATTACACGCTCAAAGAAATCCAAGCACCGAGCGGCTATTATCTCGGAAACTGGGAGCAACCGCTCACTCTCGACGGAGTGAATACCAAAAGCGCCGACTATACGGTCTCAGACGTGAAGATCCCCGCGTCGGACAGCGAGGTGACGCCGATCCGCGTTTCCCTCGGCGCGACCAAGACGCTGGACGAGAAGGCCGCCGTCGGAAACGACTTCGTGTTCCGCCTCATCGAGGGGAAGGAAACATCGGGGACCGTTCTGCAAAGCGCACTTAACGACAACGGCGCGGTAAAATTCCAAGACCTTGTGTTCGATCACGTGGCATCATACAACGCCACGGACACCTACAACTACACGATCACCGAGGATCCCGGCTCGGATGTACGGATAAAGTATGACGATACCGTCTATACCGCGAAGGTCGAAGTCGCGCGTCGCTACGACGAGTTCACGGCCAAAGTAACCTATTACAAAAACGGCGTGGAAATCGAGGGAGCTCCGTCTTTTGCCAACACGACGCTTGACCCGGTGAAGGTCGATATTTCCGCCTCCAAGACCTTTGACGGGCATGCGCCGACGGGGTCCGATTATGATTTTAAACTGTCTAAAGAAAACGGTGATCTCGTACAAACGGTGAAAAATATCGACGGCGAAGTCGATTTCGATCCGCTATCGTTCGATGAGCCCGGTACTCACGTTTACTATATTTCAGAAACGCAAGGCGGTGCGGACACAGTCTGCTATGATCACGCCGTATACAAGGCGACGGTCACCGTCGAACGCGTGGGCGATCGCTTCGAGTCCCATGTGGTCTACGAGAAGAATGAAGAACCTTATGCCGGAGAGCCGGCTTTCGCCAACATGACCATGTCTCCGGTCAGCGTGGAAGTCACGGCGACGAAGCTCCTCAACGGACTTACGCCTCCGAGCGGTGCCTATTCCTTCGATCTTAAGGACGGCGACGGCAAAACGCTCCAAACCGTGCCGAACGTGGGGAGCGGAGTTTCCTTCGAAAACTTGTCATTCGATCATTCGGGAACGTATGACTTCACGATTTCGGAGGCGACCGGTTCCGACCCGACCGTCATCTATGACACCTCGATTTATAAAATGAAGGTCGAAGTCTCGCGGATCGGTGATGTGTTCTTGGCGAATGTCACCTATGAAAAGAACGGTGAGCCATACACCGGGACACCGACATTCGATAACATGAGCGTCCCTGCGGTAAGCGTCGAGGTCACCGCGACGAAATCGGTGGATGGAAAACCTCCGACGGGTTCCGATTATAGATTCAGCCTGAAGGACGGGGCCGGTAAGGTGCTACAGACTGTCGGGAATCACGGCGGGACGATAAAGTTCGCGAGTCTACCGTTCAACCACCCGGGGACCTTCGTGTACACGATTTCGGAGGACGAGGGCACGAATACGAAAATGAACTACGATACAGCCGTCTATACGGCGCAGGTCACGGTGAAGCGCATCGGGGATTCATACGTCGCGACGACGCAATATCTCAAGGGCGGAAAAATTTATAAAGATTCACCGTCATTTGAAAATACCACCAAGCCGGTCGCAAAAAACTCCGAAACGCCGAAAACCGGGGATACGATGCCCTATGTTCCATTGGTCATCATTGTTATCGGTAGCCTGTTCTTCATTGCCGCGAATATCGTCAAGAAGGACAAGAACAATGCTTAAGTCCCATGGAAGCGATCTGTTTGACATAACCCGTTATTTTCAAATAATGCTATTGTTATAACAGGCCACCGAGGCCGGGGTTTTATCAAAATATATACAGATTGGGATGTCGACGGTTGTGCCCGGTCAAGGTGCCGCCGACATCCGTAAAGAGAGTGATTCGATGGGGCAGCCCGAACAGAGTGTTCTCGAAGTCAGGAACGTTACCAAGACATATCAAATAGGTGATGAAATCGCCGTGAAAGCGCTCGACGGCGTGTCGTTGAACGTGGACAAAGGCGAGCTCATCGCAATCATCGGCCCGTCCGGTTCGGGAAAATCGACGCTGATGCATAGCATCGGTCTTCTCGATCATCCTTCCACCGGTGAAGTCCTCGTCGGCGGTATCGATGTCACGGAGATGGACGAGAACGAACTTGCCCGGGTGCGCAATAAAGAGATCGGGTTCGTGTTCCAGGCATTCAACCTGCTGGCACGGACTTCGGCCATCGAAAACGTGGAACTGCCGCTCATCTATGCCGGAGTGCCTGCGACCGAGCGCAAAAGGCGTGCCACGGAAGCGTTGGAGCGCGTCGGCCTCGGCGGGCGTCTCCAGCATAATTCCAGCCAGCTTTCAGGCGGGCAGCAACAACGCGTCGCCATCGCTCGCGCATTGGTGACCGAGCCCTCGATCATCCTCGCCGATGAACCGACGGGAAACCTCGATTCGAAATCAGGTGTCGAGGTCATGGCCTTTCTACAGGAACTGAACCGCAGCGGGGTGACCATCGTTCTCGTGACCCACGACGCCCACGTCGCCAAGCACGCCATGCGCGTCGTCCAAATCGCCGACGGGCGTATCGTCCAAGATTACATGAACACACCCGAGGAGCGCATCGACGCCTCCCTCGAACTGAAGAAGCTCCAAGCAGAGAAAGAAGCTTCCGTTGAACTTTAAAGAATCGTTTAAGATCGCCTCCAAGGCGCTCAATGCCAATAAGGTCCGCGCGATGTTGACGATGCTCGGCATCATCATCGGTGTCTCGAGCGTCATCCTCCTCGTTTCGATCGGAACAGGTGTGAAAGAAAGCGTGCTCGGGCAGTTCGGCGATCTCGGCTCCAACCTCATCTATGTGCTTCCCGGAGACTACGGCGCGATGACGGGCGGCGCCGGACAGATGACGGCGGCGTCCTCTCCTCTCGGAGTGGGGAAGACCACCTTCACCGATGCCGATGTAGAACTCATCAACTCGAAATTGACGCATGCCATCGCCATTCCGTTCGTCGAAGGCGGCGTGCGAATTTCCAACGGGGGCGTGGAGCAGTCAGCCTCCTTTGTGGCCGCAGATGGAAATATCACCAGTATCATGGCGCCCGATATGGCAAGCGGCAGAACGTATAATCAAGCGGAAGTGACCGGCGCTTCACGCGTGGTCGTTCTGGGCTCTGATGTCGCGACGAAACTTTTTCCCACCGGCAACGCCGTCGGGCGACCGGTCAGAGTCAACGGACAGAATTTCCGCGTCATCGGAGTCAAGAACTCGCAAGGCGGCGGCGCTTCGTCGAACCAGGACTCGGCCGTCGGGATTCCGTACACGACGGCGCAAAGACTTCTGAACTCGAGGGATGTGTCCATGGTCGCCGTCAGCGCACGGACGGCCGAGGACATCGCGCTCACGAAAACACAGATCAAAGTGGCGATGCGTCCGAAATACGGGTCGGAATTTTCGGTCATGACACAAGACCAGATGCTCGGCATGATCACGCTGCTCGTTTCGACCATGACCTATATGCTCGCCGGCATCGCTTCGATATCTTTGCTTGTCGGAGGAATCGGCATCATGAACATCATGCTGGTTTCGGTGTCGGAGCGCACGCGCGAGATAGGTATCCGCAAAGCCGTCGGTGCCCGCACATATGATATCCTCGCCCAGTTCGTCATCGAGGCTGTGATGCTTTCGGTATTGGGGGGCATAATAGGTATCGCGCTCGGAGCACTCGGGGCGTGGGGGATACACTTCGTGCTCGCGACGAAGATCACGGGGTGGTCGATTGCCGTGGCGTTTTTCTTCAGTGCAGGTGTCGGCGTGTTCTTCGGCGTCTATCCCGCCTACAAGGCTTCGAAGCTCGATCCGATAGAGGCTCTTCGCTACGAATAACGGAGCAGGTTGTACTGACGACAAAAAATCCCGCCTTCGTCTATCCATATGTTATTAAAGTAGTATCATAATAACGACACTAAATGTCATTAAATGAATGACATTGAAAATGGATGATCGAACAATGAAGGGCGAGGTGGGACGTTATGGACGCAACAGTTCTTGCGCGCATACAATTTGCAGTCACGATAATGTATCACTTTTTATTCGTTCCACTCTCTATCGGTATCGGAGCGATACTGGTGATTGCGGAACGGCGGTACTACAAGTCGGGCGACGTCGACGACAAAGCGGCGGCGGATTTCTGGATCAAGATCTTCACGGCGACGTTCGCCGTCGGCGTGGCGACCGGGATCACCATGGAGTTCGCGTTCGGCACCAACTGGGCGTCGTTCTCTCGTTTCGTGGGAGACATTTTCGGCGCACCGCTTGCCGCGGAGGCACTCTTCGCGTTCTTCCTGGAATCTTCCTTCCTGGCGGTTTTGCTCTTCGGACGCAATCGTGTATCGAAGAAGTTCTTCTATGTGGCGACGTGGCTTGTTTGGGCCGGGTCCCTTCTCTCGGCATTCTGGATCATCATCGCCGATTCGTGGATGCAGACTCCCGCAGGTTACAAGATCGTCGCATCCGCGGCCGGTTCCAAGGCGGTGCTCACCGATTTCTTCGCGGCGGCCTTCAACCCGTCGACTCTCCCGCGTTACTTCCACACCATCGCAGCGATCATGATCATGGGCGGGTTCATCGCCATGGCGGTCGCCGCATATTATTTCCTCATGGGGAGGAACACGAAATTCGCCAAGACGACTATGTCGGTCGGCGCGATGATTGCGATTATCGCAACGATCGCCATGGCACCGATGGCTCATTGGCAGGCCGTTTCGGTTGCGGACAACCAGCCGGTCAAACTTGCGGCGCTCGAGGGACAGTGGGAGACCGGACCGGCCGGAATGGGTATCGTCGGTTGGGTGGACACGCACAACAAGGTGACGCATTCGATCGCGATCCCCAACGCCATCAGCCTTTTGGCTACGGGCAACCCCAAAACCCCTTATAAAGGTCTCAACGCGATCAGCGCCGAGCAGACGGCCAAAGGCATTCCCGATGGGGGACTTCCTCCACTCCAGGCCACGTATCAAATGTATCGCGGTATGATTTTGCTGTACCCGGTGATCATCCTTGCGGTGTTTCTGGTGTGGCGACTCAACCGTAAGGATAAAATCGCCACGCACACGAAACTACTCAAGTTTTTGTGCTTCGCGCCGATCGCCCCGTTGCTCGCAATCGAACTCGGATGGGCTGTGGCAGAAGTCGGACGTCAACCCTGGACGGTGTACAACCTGCTTCTCACCAAGGACGCCGTGAGTGCGGTCGTTCCCGCCGGGCAGATCTTGGCAACACTCATCGGTTTCATCATTCTTTACACGCTTATGTACATCGCTTGGGGACGTTTCGTCTTCAAGCTCATCAAACGCGGACCGCAGGTTAGCGAAAACACGACCGAGACAAGCGAGGTGGCATAAATGCTGGCATATATTTGGTTTGCGCTCATCGGTGTGCTCGTTACCGGCTATGTGGTGATGGACGGGCTTGATTTGGGAACGGGGATCATCTATCCCTTCATCGCGAAATCCGAGGAGGATAGGCGCGTCGTCCTGCGTTCGGTCGGACCGGTCTGGGACGGTAACGAAGTGTGGTTGCTCACTGCTGGAGGGGCACTTTTTGCGGCGTTCCCCGCGGTGTACGCGACGGTGTTCTCGGGGTTCTATCTCGCGCTCATGCTGGTACTCTTCTGTCTTATCCTCCGTGTCGGAGCGCTTGAGTTCCGCCCTGTAGATCCGGAGTGGCGCGGATTTTGGGACGGTGTGCTCTTCGTCGCCTCGGCTCTTATCTCTCTGCTGATCGGGGTCGCAGCCGGAAATCTCATCCGCGGCATTCCACTGACGAACGCCGGCGAGTTCGCCGGAAACTTCTTTACGCTGCTCAATCCCTTCGCACTTCTTGTGGGAGTGACCGGCTTCGTGTGGTTCATGCTGCAGGGGTCTTCGTGGCTTGCGCTCAAAGCGACCGGTGAGCTTCAAAAGCGCGCCGCTGTGATGCGCCGTTTCTCCACGCTGGCGGTCATCATCATGTTTATCGTCACGACGGTGCTCGCACCGATGCTGGCTCCGACCGCGTTTGCGACGGGGACCTCGACGTTGATTGCGTTTATCGCGGCGGCGGTGGCGATAGTCGGAATCGTCATGTCGATCGTCTACGGGAGCAGAAACCGCGATCTTCCGGCGTTTGTCGGCTCATCGCTCGTCATCGCCGGAGCCGTCGGTATTTGGGCGGGATCGGTCTTTCCCAATATCGTTCCGGCACTCGGTGGTTCGGGCCCGAGCTTGAGCATCGCCGGCTCGTCTTCAAGCAATCTCGCGCTTCTCGCGATGCTCATCATCGCCGCCATCGGCGTGCCGCTGGTCTTGGGTTACTCCGTGCTGATCTATAGGACTTACGCGGGAAGAATCGCGGCATCAGACGAGACCGACGGCCACTACTAGGAAGCCCGATGCTTCGGCCTTCGGGCTATATGCGCCGATCGCCCTTGAAGAAGAGAGCGACGGTCCCGGGTCCCGTGTGCGAACCGATGACCGTGCCGACATAGTTGATGAGGACCTTTCCGTTCAGATGCGGGAAGGTCCTTTCAACAAGCTCGGCGACCGCCGTGGCGTCTTCCATCGAGGCGGATTGCGAAATATAGCAGCGCCCCGAATAGCCGAGACCGTTTTCGGCATGCGCTTTCATGCGCTCGACGATCTCTTTGACGGCCCGCTTCTTGCCATGGCATTTTGCGCGCGGGATCAGTTTCCCGTTTGCGTCCATGTTGAGGAGGGGACAGATGTTGAGAACCGTGCCGACGGCCCCGGCGGCAGCCGAAATGCGTCCGCCGCGGACATAGCTGGTGAGGTCGGTCGAGAAAAACCAGTGGTGGAAATTCAACTTGTTGTCTTCGATCCACGCGGCGGCCTCCTCGATGGAGACGCCTCTATCACGCAAAACGCAGGCTTCGGTCACCAAAAGGCCGTAGCCCGAAGAAGCGGCAAGCGAGTCTATGATGATGATTTTACGTGCCGGATATTTGTCCGCGATCATCGCGCGCGCCTCGAGGGCGGAGTCGTAGGTGCTGCTCAGACCTGAAGAAAACGAGAGATGCAGGATATCTTTCCCTTGTTTGAGGATCGGCTCGAAGAATTCGACGAACTCCCCGGTGTTTACCGCCGATGTGGTCGGCTGCGAGCCGGCCGCGATGCGTGCGTAAAATGTCTCGAACGGCATCGACTGTCCGAGGTCGTCGAGATGTTCCTCACCGTCGATGAGGAAGTGGAAGCACACATAGGGGATATGGTTCTCCTCGAAAAACGCAGGTGTCATATCCGCGGTCGATTCGCAGGTCAGTTCGAACGATGTCATGTACTCTCTCCCCGGTGTCAGATATTCCATTGGGCTTTGTAGGCTTCTTCGATTTCAAATCCCATACTTTCGAGTTCCGCTTGGATGTATTTGACGGATTCACCGCTCCAACCGTAGGACCCGAATGCGCGCCCGATGCGATTCTTCGGTTTCAGCCCTTTCGCATAGACGAGGAAAGCCGCGACATTGGGCAACATCTGGTTGTTGAGCGTCGGCGAACCAACCGCGATATATTTCGACTCGAGGATGTTGGCCATCGCCGTGGAGTAATGCTCCTCGGAGAGATTGAACATGCGAACGCTCAACCCTTTGCTTTCGTACTCGTCTTTGATGCGCTCCGCCATCTTGGCCGTCGTGCCCCACATCGTATCGAAGATGATGGTCGCTTCGAAATCGTCGAGCTCTCCGGTAGCCCAGGAGCGGTATTTTGCGACGATGTCGTCGAGATAGGTCTCTATAATCACGCCGTGAGAAGGGCAGACGGTCTCGATATCGAGTTCTTTCGCCGCATCGAGCAACTTTACCACTTGCGCGCCGAACGGCAGCACGATGGTGCCGTAATACTCGCTTGCCCGCTGCAAGAAGTATTCGCGTGAAAGTTCGGAGTCGCGCAATTCACCGGTACCGATATGCTGGCCGAACGCGTCGTTGGAAAAGAGCATCTTGTGCTCGGCGAGATAGGTCGACATGCTGTCGGGCCAGTGTACCATCGGCATCGGGATAAAGGTGAACGTGCAGTTTTCGGTCTCGAGCAGGTCGCCGGCGATGACGGTCTCGAATTTGTAGTCCATGCCGGGATAGTAGATGTCCAGTTCGCGCTTGCAGGCGGCGGTCCCGTAGACGGCTACTTCAGGGTAAGCTGCCAAAACCGCCGGAAGGGAACCCGAATGGTCGGGCTCGACATGGTTGCAGATGATGTCGGTGAGGGGCTCCTCGCCGATCACCTCGCGGATGTTTTCGAGGAAGCTGTCGGCGAAGCGGGCCTTGACGCAATCGATGAGGATGCGGTGGTCGCCGTCGATGACGAGGTATGCATTGTAGGTGGTTCCAACGGGTGAGCGGTAGGCATGGAAGAATTCGACCTCTCGGTCGATGATGCCCACGCTGTAGATGTTTTGCGCTATCTGCATTGGCCGGCCTATTCTCTATGGGGAATGTATTCGTGTGGTTCTATTTTATCACGTCGCGCTTGCGCAAAGGAGTGCGGGAACTTGTACGATTTTGTGGTGAAGACACAGGGAAATGTTGTACCATTGTTACTGCTTGCGGGCGTAGTTCAATGGTAGAGCACCAGCTTCCCAAGCTGGTTGTTGCGAGTTCGAGTCTCGTCGCCCGCTCCACCGTCAAATTTGCAAGGGCCGTTTCCTTATCGGAGGCGGCCCTTGTTGCATTTTGAGTGCATGATCGTCGGGACTGGTGTTCGGAGGGCCGAAAGTAAAATAACATCCTCGAATTTGCCTGCTTATTTCACTTTCATCATCAAAAGTAAAATAACAATACTATAATAGAGACAGCATTTCACTTTCAAGGAGGAGCCTCCATGGATGGAAGATCAGGGAACTACCAAGCCAACCTATCCGGTGAGGCGGCATATCGATCCTTTGTCCCTTCTCCGCTGCCGCCCGAACCTCGAATCGATCTTGATGCCGAAACGGTTGAGCTTCTCATAAGGGCGAACAGACAGATAGCTCTTTTGGAGGGAAGCACAAACCGAATTCCGAGCATCAACCTTTTCATATCGATGTATGTTCGAAAAGAGGCGCTTATGTCTTCGCAGATCGAAGGCACCCAAGCGACGCTCGAAGATGTTCTCGATCCGCATGTCGGAGAAAACGCCAACCGCGACGTGGGTGATGTCATCAACTACATCAAAGCGACGGAGTTCGCCGTCGCCCGCTTGGAACAATTGCCGCTTTGCAACAGATTGGTCAAAGAAGCTCACGCCATATTGATGGAGGGCGTTCGAGGACAAGAAAAAGACCCCGGGACATTCCGCCGATCTCAGAATTGGATCGGAGGGCAGGGCAGCACGTTAAGAAACGCTACCTACATTCCTCCAAATGTTGAAGATATGTCTCAGGCTATGTCCGATCTCGAGCGGTACATTAACAGCAATGACACGCTTGATGTTCTCGTTCGCGCGGCTCTGATCCATTATCAATTTGAAACGATCCATCCTTTTCTTGACGGGAACGGTCGCATCGGTCGATTGCTCATCACACTGTTTCTCATGGAACAAGGGGTTTTGACGACGCCGGCGTTGTACATCTCATACTATCTGAAGAAGAATCGTGTTGAATATTATGATCGCATGAACGATGTACGTCGAAAGGGAACGTATGAGCAATGGGTGAAGTTCTTTTTGCGTGCTCTTTTCGATTCAGCCGTTGATGCGACCGAAACTATCGAAAGGATGAGCGCACTACATGATGAAAGCATCGAAATAGTTTCAAACTTCGGGCGCGGAGAGAAAACAGCCAGACGTCTTTTGGCCTACCTGGAGGCAAAGCCGATTATGGAAATCAAACGAGCTGCGGATGATTTAGGCGTGTCGTTCGGGGCCGTGTCGGATGCGGTTACGCGAATGCAAGAAGCCGATATACTTCATCAAACGAGTGGCAATCGGCGTAACAGGATATTTTCATATGAGTCTTATCTCGCATTGTTGCGGGAGGGAACGTAGAGTTGTACGATATCGGTATATCATTTTGATATCACATTGTATTGTTCGGGAGGAGAAAGAAATGGTTGAAACTACCACTTTGGATCAAAAGGCGTTGCAGGTCGATGAGATAATCCCGCGCGCGATGAGCGGGATGGGTGTATTCATCGTCAACACCGCTCTGATGATCGCGTCGTGCGTGGGCGCCGTCTACGGATTCGTGCTCATCGATGCCGCACAGGGCTCTGCCCTCGCGCTTCCGCTGATCGTGGTGACGCTTCTGTACCTCTGCCTCATCGGGCCGCTGCTGTACGGAGGTCTGAAGGTGCTACGGCCTAACGAGGCGTTGGTGCTCACCTTGTTCGGTAAGTATTACGGCACGCTTAAAGAGGACGGCTTCTTTTTCGTGAATCCGTTCACATCGGCGATAAACCCGGCAAACGGTGGGATATTGCAGACAAGTCCCTCGACGAGTTCCGAAGACGCCAGCCTCAAGATGCTCGGGCTCTCAGGCGGCCGCGCGAATGCGGTCAACAAGAAGATCTCGCTGAAGACCATGACCTTGAACAACCAGGAGCTCAAAATCAACGACCTGCTCGGCAACCCGATCATGATCGGTATCGTGGTCATCTGGCGTGTCGTCAACACCGCGAAAGCCGCGTTCAACGTCGACAACTACGAGGAGTTCCTCTCGATCCAGTGCGACTCCGCGCTGCGCAACATCGTCAGGCTGTACCCTTACGACGTCTCCGGCGACGACCACGAGAAGACGCTTCGCGCCAGCAGCCAGGAAATCGCACAGAAAATCAAAGAGGAGATCCAGTCAAAGGTCGATGTCGCCGGTCTCGAGATCATCGAGTCACGGATCACCCATCTGTCCTATGCTCCCGAGATCGCGGCGGTCATGTTGCAACGCCAGCAGGCTTCGGCGATCATCGACGCCCGCCAGATGATAGTCGAAGGCGCGGTCGGCATGGTCGAGATGGCGCTCAAGAGCCTGAACGAAGGCGGGGTCGTCAACCTCGACGAGGAGCGCAAGGCCGCCATGGTGAGCAACCTGTTGGTCGTACTCTGCGGCAACCGCGACGCGCAACCGATTGTGAACAGCGGATCGATCTACTGAGAGTGAGCCACGTACGACGGCAAGGAGGGCGAACATGAGCGGTCGAGAGAACAAAGATAAAAAGCAGGTCCTTCTACGGCTGCCGGCGTCTCTTTGGGAGGACCTCGTCGTGTGGGCCGATGACGACATCCGCTCACTCAACGGACAGATCGAGTATCTGCTTTCGGATGCGGTGCGCCGCCGCAAGAAAACAAGGGAATAAAGGGATACGTCCAAAACTTCGGGAGAAAGATATGAGCGAGGATAAAGGAAACACATTCGGTCTCAGCGAGAGGTTCCTCACCGAGGCTAAGGCATATCCCGACCTTTATGCGGCTAGAGTCTTGTCGCAATACAAGGACCTGTACCGTGTCGTATGCGAGGGCGGAGAACTGACGGCCGAGATATCGGGCAGGTTCCGGTTCGACGCGAACGTCTCCTCGGATTATCCGGCGGTCGGCGACTTCGTGATGATCGACCGCACGACCGACGCATCCGGCAACGCGATCATCCACCACGTCCTTGCCAGGAAAAGCGCATTCATACGCAAAGCGGCCGGAACATCCAATGAGGACCAAGTCGTGGCAAGCAATATAGACACGGTTTTCATCTGCATGTCGCTGAACAACGACTTCAACCTGCGCCGGGTTGAGCGCTACGTGTCCGTCGCATGGGACAGCGGGGCGGTCCCGGTCATAGTGCTGACCAAGTCCGACCTGTGCTGCGACCTCGAGCGAAAACTCGATGAAGTGGCCTCCGTCGTCTTCGGGGTCGATGTCGTGGCCACATCGGGGCTCGCCGAGGACGGTCGGTCGCAAATCGCCGCCTATCTGGAAAAGGGGCGAACGGTCGCATTCATCGGTTCCTCGGGGGTGGGGAAATCAACGCTCATCAATCGTCTGCTCGGCGAGGAGCGGATCGATACCGCCGGTCTGCGAAACGACGACAAGGGCAGACACACGACGACGCGGCGCGAGCTTATCATGCTCGACAACGGTGCAATGGTCATCGATACTCCGGGGATGAGGGAGATCGGCATCGAAAGCGCCGATGTCTCGCGCGCATTCGCCGATATCGACGAGCTTTCATCGCAGTGCCGGTTCCATGATTGCACCCATACGGAGGAACCCGGCTGCGCGGTGCAAAAAGCGATTGCAGAGGGCAGTTTGGCGAACGAACGGCTTGCGAATTATCGAAAGATCAAGAAGGAGGCCGGATACGAGGGGCTTGATTCGAGACAGATCGAAGCCGTCAAAATCGAGACGATGTTCAAAGGGATGGGCGGGATAAAGAACGCCAGAAACTTTGCGAAAGGCAAGAGGGGGGAATAGGCGGTAAATCCCGGTTGTAGAAGATCGCCCTTGCATACGTGTTTGATTTTAAGTAGAATAATCAAGCTATGTTTTGTGGGCCCGTAGCTCAGTTGGTTAGAGCGCACGGCTGATAACCGTGAGGTCG
>Ga0123339_10002442_pt1 | contig 12577 bp, 7 predicted proteins | sample lystaG_FD_89956 | JGI IMG/M metagenome (GOLD analysis project Ga0123339, IMG submission 89956) | Glacier valley bacterial and archeal communities from Borup Fiord, Nunavut, Canada, to study Microbial Dark Matter (Phase II) -... | ecosystem: Environmental > Aquatic > Freshwater > Ice > Glacier ... | reverse complement strand
AACGATTCGGGGTGCAGATAACATCTTGGTGGTGGATCAGGGTAATGTGGTAGAGCAGGGAAATCACACAGAATTGATGGAAAAGAAGGGCTTTTATTATAGGTTGTATAATTCACAATTTGATTAACAGCCTTCTAATGAATTCTATTACGTGAAAATATCTAAATTCAATAACGAGGAAATATCTCACAATCAATTATGTGGAAATATCTCAAATCTAATTATGTGGAAATATCTCAAAGCTCATACAATTACGTGGAAATATCTCAATTCTCTTGACAAATGAAAACCGTATAGTTATACTAATGTGCAAATATAATTTTATATCATAAAAGCAATGAAGAGAACAAGTAAGAATTTGAATTTTCCTACAGAAAGTTACCGGTTGATGAGAGGTGCAAGAAAACAAATTCTGAATACGTCTCCAAGCTTCACACCGAACAGAGTAATCTAAGTAGGCTGTTGACGGATCCCTGCACACGTTATCGTGCTAGAGTATAACCAAGATTTTTCAAATATTTATCAAAGTGGAAAATATTACGGCGTACTCAAAGAGGTTAGCTATGTGAATAGTTAATAAAATGAGGTGGTACCGCGAGAGTTATCCCGCCCTCTAAGTGATTAGAGGCGCGGGATTTTTTATGCTTAAAATTACTGATATGAGATAGATTTGGCAAATATGTGATAAGCAATATATGAGATTGAGAGTAAATAATGTTGGCAAGAAATGAAAGAAATCAGGAAATGAATGATAGGAAAGAAATGGAGGATAGGAAAGAAATGGAGGATAGGAAGGAAATTGGGGATATGCAGGAAATGAAGGATAGGAAGGAAATAAGGGATAGAAAGGAAATTGGAGATAGAAAGGAAATGGGTGATAAAGAGGATAAGAAAGAAGTGAAGGATATGAAGGAAATGAATGATATGAATGATATGAATGAAATAATGGACAGGAATGAAAAGGGGGATAGGAAGAAGATGGAGGATGTGAAGAAAATGGAGGATAGGAAGGAAATGGGGGATGTGAAGAAAATGGAGGATAGGAAGGAAATGGGGGATGTGAAAAAAATGGAGGATAGGAAGGAAAAGGGGGATGTGAAAAAAATGGAGGATAGGAAGGAAATGGGGGATATGAAGAAAATGAAGGAAATGAAGGATATGAAAGATATGAAGGATATGAAAGATATGGAGGATGTAAAGGAAATGCAGGATAGGATAGATGTGGAGGATGTAGAAAAAATAGAGGATAGGAAAGATATGGAAAATGTGGAAGAAATGGGGGATATAAAGGAAATGGAGGATAGTAAGGATATGAAAGATAGTAAGGATATGAAAGATACCAAGGATATGATGAATAGGAAGGATACGAGAGATATGAATGAAAGGAAGAATATGAATGGAATGAAAGAAATGAAAGAGATGCTGGGCGTTGAAGAACAAATTAGGATCATGAAGAAAGGAGCAGCAGAATTTATTACAGAAGATGAGTTAAGAGAAAAACTTATAGTTGCGCAAAAAGAGGGAAGACCGCTAATTATTAAGTTGGGGCTTGACCCGAGTGCGCCGGATATCCATCTTGGGCATGCGGTGGTGTTACGAAAAATCAAACAGATGCAGGACTTGGGACATCATGCAATCATCATTATAGGTGATTTTACAGGTAAAATTGGAGATCCAACGGGAAAATCAAAGACACGAAAATCACTTACAGAGGAACAGGTAATAGAAAACGCCGAGACCTATACGAAGCAGATATTTAAAATATTAGACCCAAGTAAAACGACGGTCCGATTTAATAGTGAGTGGTTATCCAAACTGAACTTTAATGATGTGATAAAGTTAGCTGCTAGTACTACCGTTGCAAGACTTCTTGAACGTGACGATTTCCAAAGCCGCTATATGAAGAAGGAGCCAATTGGGTTACACGAGTTTTTTTATCCCCTCATGCAAGGCTATGACTCGGTAGAAATTAAGGCAGATATCGAACTTGGAGGAACAGATCAAACATTTAATATCTTAATGGGAAGAACCTTACAAAAGAGTGTAGGAATGAGTCAACAGATTGCAATTTTTATGCCTATATTAGAGGGTCTTGATGGCGTAGAGAAAATGAGTAAAAGTCTTGGAAATTATATTGGCGTGAACGAACCAGCCGAAGTTATGTTTAAAAAGGTGATGGAAATACCGGATCACCTCATTCTTCGTTATTATGAACTAGCAACTGATGTACATCCGGATAAGATTAATGAAATAAGAAATTTAATGAAGGAAGGTACAAATCCAAGAGATTTAAAATTAGATTTAGCTGAGATTATCACTGGATTATATCATGACCAGGAAGCTGTAATAAAATCCAAGGAGTATTTTATTACAGTATTTCAAAAAGGCGCGCTCCCCGAAGAAATGATGGAGATAATGCTTCCTGCAAATTGTAAAACCTTACTTGATGTAATTCCTTTTCTCACAAAACTAAAGATTGTGGTTTCAAGTAGCGAGTTTAGACGTCTCGTTATGCAAGGTGGAGTTCAACTTAATCAAGAGAAAGTCTTTGATATTAGCATGGAATTGAAAGAAAAAGAGACTGTTCTAAAGTTGGGCAAGAAAAAATTTGTAAAACTAATATGTGAATTGTAAGATATATTCAGTTGACTCATCAAGTAGATTGATTTTTTTTGATAAATAAGATATAATATCGAAAAATGTATCAATAAATCAGGTATTATCGAATTATATTATTTCAAAGGGGGAAGTTTCAAATGAATGAGTTTGAGGAGATGCTAGATTATGTTAAGAATAAGTTGGTCGGAGCAAAATCGCAAGGTGGTGCTTCAAAAACTACAATTAACTATGACCGATTTGAACATATTAAACGCGTATATGCTTGGATGCAAAATATTTTAACTGAACTTTCACCGGAGATTTGGGTTAATGAGAGGGTATTACGTACTGCAACCATATTTCATGATGCTGGTTATGGTGTATACACAGATAATAAATTGCATGCCGAGGCAAGTACTGAAATATGTAAAAATTATTTAGTGGAAATGGGCTATGAAGATAAATTTATTGAAGAAGTAACCTTGTTAGTAGCTAATCACAGTCAGAAACAATTCTTAATTCAAAATAATACTTCGATTGAATTAATTATTTTAATGGAAGCAGATTTACTTGATGATACTGGAGCGATGGGAATTATCATGGATTCTATGGTACAAGCAAGACGGGAGCATTTGGATTTCAGAAAGGTATATGAGCATATAGTAGCGCATACATGTAAGGCTATGAAGGAAGATCCAATGGTTACAGAACCGGCAAAGCGGTTTTGGAAGGAAAAACAGTGGTTGGCATTTGAATTTGTGAGGCAACTTGAAAGAGATCTCCACATGAATTAGTGGACTAAGTACATAATAATAATTCGGATAAGTAATATGCTATTCAATATCAAAATCGCAGAAAATACCGCCATAAACTCAATTCTATCATTTGGGGTTATCGGCGGTATTTTCTGCGTACTGGAACTTATGATAAACTTCTAAGATCTGAATAAAAGTTAGGATACGAAATATTGACGCAATCTGCATCTTGTATGATAGTCTCGCCTTCTGCCATTAAATTCGCAATGGCAAAGGACATAGCGATTCGGTGATCTGACTTGCTTTCGATGGAGGCACCATGAAGAGGCTTTCCACCATTAATGATCATTCCGTCTGCAGTAGCGGTAATGTCAGCACCCATCTTAGTTAAATTTTCGACCATGACATCAATACGGTTGGATTCCTTAACCTTTAATTCGGCGGCGTCTTTGATGATTGTTTGACCCTTTGCAAAGCAGGCCAGTATTGCTATGATAGGGATTTCGTCAATCAGGGTAGGGATTAAGCTACCACCAACATTTATTCCATGCAACTCACTATGTCGAACAATAATATCTGCGACTGGTTCACCAGCGGTATCTACTATATTCTCTAAGGTTATGTCGGCTCCCATTTGCCTCACGACATGAAGAATTCCATCTCTGGTTGGATTAATACCAACGTTCTTAATTATAATTTCTGAATTAGGAACGATCAGTCCGGCAGCAATGAAATAGGCAGCAGACGAGATATCACCTGGAACCATAATCTTTTTCCCGACTAAGGTAGGTTCTGGTAATATAGTAGCGGTACAATCCTTAGAATAAATGGTTGCACCAAATCCTGCCAACATTAGCTCGGTATGATTTCTAGAAAGAGATGGTTCTGTGACAGAAGTCTCACCATCTGCATACAAGCCCGCTAATAACACACAAGATTTTATTTGAGCAGATGCAACAGGAGAATAGTAGTGGATTCCTTTTAGCTTCATTTGACGCGTCAAATCATTACGTTCAAGTGAATTTATGAGCAGAGGGGCACAATCATTACCAGTACTACTTATAATATCAGCACCCATCTTGCGAAGTGGTGTCATTACTCTACCCATTGGCCGCTTCTGAATGGATTCATCACCGATTAGCGTAACAGGAAAGTCCTGTCCACATAAGATGCCCGATATTAATCGGATTGTAGTACCACTATTACCCACATCTAAAATGTTGTTTGGTTCTTTCAAACCATGCAATCCTTTGCCATGTATGATAACAGAATCAGAGGCAGCATTATTTTCAATCTCAATACCTAACTGCCGAAAACAGTGAATTGAGGAGAGGCAGTCGGCACCCTGTAGGAAGTTAGTAACCTCAGTAGTTCCTGCGGCAAGAGCACCAAACATAATTGCTCTATGGGAAATTGATTTGTCACCTGGAACGGTGATTTGTCCTTTTAATGAATTCGTTTTTTGAAATGTCATAACAAAACTCCTTACGTGACTATTTTATTAAGGCCAAAGTCCTCAACTTCTATATGTGTGTTTTATTGATAGTTCATCACTTCGTTCAGAGTTATCAAATAATCATCATTTTTCATATACACGGTAGTTATATTCCTTTAATAAAGTAGTAGCACTCGTTGCTCCGACCTCATCATAGAATTCAATTCGTAATACACCCTCTTCAAATTCTCTGTTATGAATAATACCAATATTCTTGATACTAATTTGATTGCTTGCTAAAAGCGTTGCGATTATAGCAATAGCACCGGCTTCATCAGCAATATCTAGGTAAATTTCAAATACTTTCTTCAGCATACCAATCGATTTGTTTGATATGGAACTTCGGTATTCACTGGCAGTATCGAATATTTTGTAAAGGTAATCTTCATCCATACGCATCAGTGCTTTTGAAACTTCACTTAGGGATGTAATATAACGATCCAAAAGCCTCTTGATACTAGGTGCATTGGTTAAGCAAATATTTTGCCACATGGTAGGAGAGGAGGAAGCAATTCTCGTGATGTCTTTAAAACCACCCGCTGCGAGAACTCTCATTTTTTCCTCTTGGTCATCGGATTCGCGAACTAAATTCACTAATTGTGCTGCAATAATATGTGGAACATGGCTAATTGCGGCTGTGATTTCATCGTGCTCCTTCGCATCAAGTACGATTGGGAGTGAACCAAATTTCTCAACCAAATCATACAAAGTATGAATCATCTCTGATGATACGCAGTTGGTAGGGGTTAAAATGTAATAGGCATTTTCTAAAAGCAGGGCATGAGAATTGTGGTATCCAGTCTTTTCGGAACCTGTCATTGGATGTCCACCGATAAACTGCTTTTCCAGATCCAGTTCCGTTACTGCAGTATGGATATTACCCTTCACACTTCCTACATCTGTTAAAATGCAAGTCGGCTTTATCAATGGTTTTAACTGCTGCAAATAAGTGATATTTGCAAGAACAGGAGCACACAGAAATATAATATCACAATCCGGAAATCCAACCTCTAATGAATTTGTAACATGGTCTAGAACTCCATCGGATATGGCACAATCTAAATCTGTATTCGGTTTGTCCTTATGATATTGGTAAGCCATTAGGGTAAAATCTTTATTAATTACCTTTAGTGCTCGGGCAATTGAGCCACCAATTAATCCAAAACCAATAAATCCAATCGTTAAATTTTCCATGGAGCCTCCTTAAAAACCTACAATTCTTAAAACTTCTTTCCAAACAAAGCTGCCAGTGGTCTGAGCTCATTGCATAATTCATCAAACTGCTCAAAGGTAAGTGATTGTGGTCCATCCGATAACGCAGTCGCTGGATTAGGGTGAGTCTCAATCATCAAACCGTCAGCTCCGGCTGCAACGGCACTCATAGATAGAGGTTTTACATATTGTCTAACTCCGGTAGCATGACTTGGATCTACTATAATAGGAAGATGACTTCTCTCCTTGATAACTGGAACAGCACTAATATCTAACGTATTTCTGGTTGCAGTCTCGAAGGTACGAATTCCACGTTCACATAGAACCACATTCGGATTTCCTTCCGCAATAATATATTCGGATGCATTTAACCACTCATCTATCGTAGCAGAAAGTCCTCTTTTTAACAATACCGGAAGACCAGATTTTCCGGCTTCTTTAAGAAGATAGAAGTTTTGCATGTTTCTAGCACCTATTTGTAGCATATCCACATATTTTACGGCAGCCTCAATTGCAGCAAGGCTGGTTACTTCACAAATTACAGCAAGCCCGGTCTCGTCACGTGCTTCCTTCATGTATCTTAAACCTTCTTCTTCTAAGCCTTGAAAAGCATAAGGAGAGGTTCTTGGTTTATAAGCACCACCTCTTAATATCTGAGCACCAGATTTCTTAATTGCATGTGCGGTAGCGAGTACCTGTTCTCTACTTTCAACGGCGCAAGGACCAGACATAATGACAAGAGAATCACCACCAATATAGGTATTTCCTACTTTAATTATAGATGGTTCTGGATGAAATTTCTTGTTCGCTAATTTATAACTTTCCGTAACAGGAACAATTTTATCAACATCTTCGAATATCTCTAAGTTTTGATCTTGTAATCTGGTTTTATCTCCAATTACACCGATAATTGTAACTTCTCTACCATCAGAAATGTGAGCACCTAGGCCTTTTGCTTCAATTACTGACTTGATTTTTTGAATGGATTCGGGCTTTGCGTGTGGCTTCATTACGATAATCATATTAACTCCAATCTGCCTACTTTAGCAGGCGCGCTATAGTTTTTCTTACTTGTTTGCCATTATACTCTGTTTTTTTTATAGTGTCAATACTGTATTGCTTTAAAGTGTAACGGTTCAACGTGTAAAAGAAATAGCTTTGCTACATAACTTTGTTAATTTTGTATATAAGTATTGTATAATCTAGTAGAATTTAGTAAAATATGTATAGAGGTATATATGGGTGATTTATTGCTCCTACTACTTACTACTATAAATTGTATTGGAGGACATCAGTATGAATGTTTACACTTCGGAAAAGGTTCGCAATGTTGTTTTGTTAGGTCACGGTAGCTGTGGCAAGACTACTCTAGTCGAAGCCATGGCGTATACAACGGGTATTATCAAACGTCAAGGAAAAGTAGAAGAAGGAAATACAATAAGTGATTTTGATAAGGAAGAACAAAAGAGGTTATTCTCTATCAGTACAACAGTAGTGCCTATTATATGGGAAGACACCAAGATAAACTTAATAGATACACCCGGATACTTCGATTTTGTCGGTGAAGTTGAGGAAGCTCTTGCAGCAGCAGATTCAGCTGTAATTGTAGTTTCAGCAAAGGCTGGTGTAGAAGTCGGTACAATGAAAGCATGGGATTACTGTGAAAAGTATCATTTACCAAGAATGTTCTTTATTACAGATATGGATGATGATAATGCAAGTTATCGTGAAGTAGTGGAAAAGTTGACTGAAAAATACGGTAAGAAAATAGCACCGTTTCACATTCCTATTCGAGAGAATGAGAAGTTTGTTGGATTTGTTAATGTCGTTAAGATGGCAGGTAGAAGATTTACCACGATGAGTAATTATGAAGAATGTGAAATTCCTGATTATAGTTTAGAAAATCTTTCAAAGTTTAGAGAAGTTTTACTGGATGCTGTTGCAGAAACTAGCGAAGAGTTAATGAATAAATATTTTGCTGGAGAAGAATTTACACCACAGGAAATTTCTTTAGCACTACGAAATAATGTAATAGAGGGCACGATCGTTCCTGTACTAATGGGATCAGGCACGAATGCACAGGGTGTTACCATGTTATTGCAAGCAATTGAAAAATATTTTCCGGATCCTACAAAGCAAAGTATTGTTGGAAAGAATGAGAAGACAGGACAAGTATTTGAAGGAAATTATGATGAGAAAAAACCGATGACAGCAAGGGTATTTAAGACAATTGCAGATCCTTTTATCGGAAAATTCTCTTTATTTAAGATATGCTCGGGAGTGCTAAAATCGGATGCGATTATCTATAATGCGGACAAGGAGACAGAAGACAAGATTTCCAGATTATACGTGTTACGGGGTAAGGAACAGATTGAAGTGACAGAACTTCATGCTGGAGATATCGGAGCGATTGGTAAATTGTCCGATACCGTTACTGGAGATACGTTATCAACGAAGGCGGTTCCTATAATTTATGATCGCATCGTAGTTTCCACTCCTTATACGTATCAACGTTTTAAGACAAAGAATAAGGGGGATGATGATAGAGTATCCCAGGCACTTGCAAAATTGATGGATGAGGATCTCACCCTTAAGATGGTAAATGATAAAGAAAATAGACAGACTTTATTATATGGTATTGGTGAACAGCAGCTTGATGTTACCGTATGCAAATTACTCAGTAAGTATAAGGTAGAGATAGAAGTTATGAAGCCAAGGGTACCATTTAGAGAAACGCTTCGTAAGAAGGTACGAATCCAAGGTAAATATAAGAAACAATCTGGTGGACATGGTCAATACGGTGATGTTCATATTGAATTTGAACCATCTGGAGATCAAGAGAAACCATATATATTTGAAGAAAAAGTCTTCGGTGGATCAGTACCGAGAAACTATTTTCCAGCAGTTGAAAAAGGAATTGCTGAGTGCGTAGTAAAAGGACCTGTAGCTGGTTATCCAGTTGTTGGTTTGAAAGCTACCTTAGTGGATGGCTCCTACCATCCTGTTGACTCCTCCGAAATGGCATTTAAGATGGCAACGATTCAAGCATTTAAGCAAGGCTTTATGGAAGCAGGCCCGGTTCTCTTAGAGCCAATTGCATCACTTAAGGTTGTTGTTCCAGATAAGTTCACCGGTGATATCATGGGCGATTTGAATAAACGTCGAGGTAGAGTACTTGGTATGAACCCAATTTCCGGTGGAAAACAAGAAATTGAAGCTGATATTCCGGTTTCCGAGCTCTATGGTTATTCTACCGACCTTCGCTCTATGACAGGCGGTAATGGTGATTATTCTTATGAATTTAATCGTTATGAGCAAGCACCTTCCGATGTACAGCAGAAGGTAATTGAAGAGAATGCGAAGATGGAAGAGAGTGAAGCTTAGTTAAGACGGACTTACTTTCTTTGATTTACGAATGGGGTTGTTGTAAAATTCATAGTCTATATTACTTGTGGGAGAGCATTTACTTCTGAAAGTATATATAAACTTCGGTTTTGCAACAACCACTTTTTATAGTAAAAGAAACAATAAAATAAGATTACCTATTCCCTTTTTACATTATTAAGTGTAAAATAAATGGTCTTGTTACATATATATTATTACAAATCAGATATTTGGAGGATTAATAGCATGGATTTCGTTGAAATTGTAAAGGTGATTATTTTAGGTATAATCGAAGGTATCACAGAGTGGCTTCCTATCAGCAGTACAGGCCATATGATTCTAGCAGATGAATTTATAAAGATGAATATGTCTGACGCTTATAAAGAAATGTTTATGGTGGTTGTTCAGCTTGGAGCAATTATGGCAGTAGTCGTTTTGTATTTTAATAAACTCAATCCTTTTGCACCTAAAAAAACAAAGATAGAAAAGAAAGAGACTTTTACACTATGGTTTAAAGTAATGGTTGCTTGTGTTCCAGCAGGAATCATTGGATTATTGTTCGATGATATCATTGATGAGTTGTTTTATAATTACATCACAGTTGCCATAACGCTTATCCTATACGGTATTTTGTTTATCGTAATTGAAAATCGTAACAAGCTCAAAAAGTTTACAAATAGCGGGTTAAATGAACTCACATATAAGACGGCATTACTAATCGGTATATTTCAATTATTAGCATTAATTCCGGGTACTTCACGTTCTGGCGCTACAATTATTGGAGCAATGCTTATCGGTACATCAAGATATGTAGCAGCAGAATTTTCGTTCTTTTTGGCTATCCCTGTTATGTTTGGTGCCAGTGCCTATAAATTAGTAAAATTCGGATTTGATTTTACAGGAACAGAGATTGCTACGCTCATGATCGGAATGTTCGTTGCCTTTCTTGTTTCCGTATTGGCAATCAAATTTCTTATGGGATATATTAAGAAACATAATTTCAAAGTATTTGGCTATTATCGTATTGTTTTAGGTATAATATTAGTAACATATTTTTTGCTTGTAAAGTAGTATTTAGGGGCAACGTATTACAGGAAAATAATTGATAAATAGAGCGTTGTTAGAGACATAAGAATATGCGTGAACTATTGTAAATTGATATATAACCTGTTATAATATCAAAGGTCGACAAATAATGTTGGGAGTTAACTACTTGAGTTAAATATCCAACATTTTTGTATGCTTTTTCTTAATAAATTGTTTGTTAAAAGTTTCTCATGTTTTTACAAATTAAAATGATAAGGTGATGTATTATGAATCTGATTTTAATGTTAATTTTATTTCCACTTGTAGCGTCAGGCATTATATTTATTGTTAGAAATGATAGGATAAGAAATATAATCGTAAAGGTTTGCGCATGTATTACGGGTGCACTATCATTACTTGTCGTATGTCAATATTTTCAACATGGGATATCCTTATCGTTCAATAGCGAAAAGGTTATAGATTATGTTATTATGGCAATCGAGGTTGTTATTGCTATCTATATCATATTTGTGAGTATGAAAAGCAAAAAATATATTGTAACATTTTTTGCTGCTATTCAAACACCATTGATAATTTGGTTTGAATTTACACAAAGCAGTGGTATCGAGGAAGTTCATTCAAGTATAGTTTTTGATAAGCTTTCTGCGATTATGGTTCTTATAGTCGGAATTATTGGAAGCCTTATCTGTATCTACGCAGTCGGATATATGAGATGGTATCATGTTCACCATGATAACTACGAAGAAAGAAAATCCTTCTTTTACGCAATACTATTTCTATTCCTTTCTGCGATGTTTGGGCTAGTTTTAAGTAACAATTTAATATGGATCTATTTTTGCTGGGAACTTACAACTTTTTGTTCTTATCTGCTGATTGGCTATACAAAAACACAGGAGGCTATGAATAATTCCTTTCGTGCGTTAGCAATCAACTTAGGCGGTGGACTTGCATTTGCCGTAGCAATCGTTTTCATTGGAATAAATTTAAAAACTCTTGAGTTGTCAGTATTGATTGGTATGGAACCGGGAATCCTGGTGCTTATTCCCGTATTTTTGCTTTCCATTGCGGCACTTACAAAGTCTGCACAACTTCCGTTTTCTTCTTGGTTGATTGGGGCAATGGTTGCGCCAACACCATCATCGGCCTTGTTACATTCTGCGACAATGGTAAAAGCGGGTGTTTATCTCATTATAAGGCTTTCTCCACTATTGGGACAAACCTCTGTAGGAAAGATAGTCACGCTGATTGGAGGCATCACATTCCTTGTAAGCTCTCTTATCGCAATTACCAAGAGTGACGCGAAGGCAATTTTGGCTTATTCAACGATAGCTAATCTAGGACTTATCGTTACCTGTGCAAGCATAGGAACACAGGAATCACTTTGGGCTGCAATACTGCTTGTAATATTCCACTCCATATCAAAATCTCTTTTGTTCTTATCCGTTGGTTCTATCGAACACCAATTAGGAAGCAGAAATGTTGAGGATATGGATATATTAATGCATGTATCTAGAAAGCTTTCCTTATATATGATTATCGGAATTGCTGGGATGTTTCTTGCTCCATTTGGTATGTTAATATCAAAATGGGTTGCTATGAAAGCATTTATTGATTCTAAGAATATCTTAATCGTTATTATACTTGCATATGGAAGCGCTGCAACTCTTTTTTACTGGACAAAATGGATGGGAAAACTTGTATCGAATGCCAATGTAAAAAAACTCTCGAAGCATACCTTCCATATCGACGAGGAGTTACCTATTTTCCTTCAGGCAGTATTTGTTGTTGTATCATGCTTTAGCTTTCCACTGATTTCAAGATATGCTCTAGTGCCGTATTTATCAGCACTGTTTGGTGTTAAAACATTAATTCCAATTGGTACGAGTGACGTGAATATCATGCTGATCATGCTTAGTATGCTCTTAGTACTACCAATTAGTTTTATTCATTTATATAAAAATGATAAACGTAGAATCGTTCCTATTTATATGGCTGGTGAAAACACGGGAGATAATGAAACCTTCCATGGTGCAGTTGGTGTTGATCGTAAAGTGGAGCTTAGTAACTGGTATATGGAAAACTATTT
>Ga0123339_10002439_pt1 | contig 12590 bp, 11 predicted proteins | sample lystaG_FD_89956 | JGI IMG/M metagenome (GOLD analysis project Ga0123339, IMG submission 89956) | Glacier valley bacterial and archeal communities from Borup Fiord, Nunavut, Canada, to study Microbial Dark Matter (Phase II) -... | ecosystem: Environmental > Aquatic > Freshwater > Ice > Glacier ... | reverse complement strand
CCCGACGTTGGCTCGCCAACGCCGGGGTGGGTGCCCTTGTCAGTGTGGTGATCGAGACAACGTCGGGGCGTGTGGTGCCATCGGCCCGCTTCTTCCGCGAAGAAGCGCGCAGCCGACTCGCTCCGTCGCACCTCCCGCGGCGCTGGTACTGGACCGAGCGGCTCCCACGAACGCCCGCCGGCAAACCCGCCCGTGCACAGGTTCGCCAAGCCATCGAGAATGGAAAGGTGATCAGACTTGATTGACCCGATGAGCGAGCACAACCGGCCGGTCGTGATCGCGGCACGTCGCACTCCGATCTCGACCAGAGGAATGCGGCTCAGAAGCCGGTCCGTGCACGAACTCGCCGCTCCGGTGATACGGCAGTGCCGGGCAGACGCGGAACAGGCGATCGGGTCCTCAATCGCCGTCGGGGATGTTGTTATCGGTAACTGCATGGGACCGGGCGGCAACATCGCACGGTTGTCTTCCCTTGCCGCCGATATCGACGTGAGCGTTCCCGGGATGACCATCGACCGGCAGTGCGGCAGCGGGCTCTCCGCGATCATCACGGCCTCAGACGCAATCCGTGCCGGAGAGTGCCGGCTACTCCTTGCGGGCGGTGCGGAGAGCGCCTCGACCGCTCCGCTTCGAATCGCTCACGGAGTCCCCTATACACGGGCGGCCTTCTCCCCACCGGGGTTCCCCGATCCGGAGATGGGTCCAGCCGCGCAGGACCTCGCGACAGCGTTCGGCATCGATCGTCATAGCCAGGATTCTTACGCGGAGCGCAGCCACCGCCTCGCCCTCGTCCAGCTCGAAGTGGGCGGATTCGACGACGAGCTCGTGCCGCTCGACGAACTCGGTCACGACGACACCCCACGCGAGGCAATGACGCACCTGCTCCCCCGCTTCCCCTCGCTCTATCCGTCCGTAAATGGGCCGACCTCCGGCACTGTGACGGCTGGAAACTCCTGCCGCATCAGTGACGGGGCGGCGATCGTCGCGATCGTCTCGGCAGGATCCCGCCAGGACGCCCCGGGGCTCGCCATGCTGGCCCACGCGACGATCGGCTGCGACCCGGCCCTGCCGGGTATCGGACCGGTGGCTGCGGTGAACGAAGTGCTCGCAGCGGCGGGAGTGTCACTCGACGACATCATCGCCTTCGAAATAGTCGAGGCCTTTGCGGCCCAGACTCTCGCCGTGCTCTACAGCCTCGGTCTTGCCGCACACGATTTCGTCGATCCCCGGGTCTGCTCGGGGGGTGGCGCGCTGGCACTCGGACATCCCTGGGGTGCTAGCGGTGCGGTGAGCGTCGTGCGCCTGTTCACCCGCCTCGTGCGCGAGGGCGCTCCGGCGGGAAGCCTCGGAATCGCCACCGCCGCGGTCGGTGGAGGGATGGGCGTCGCCGCACTGTTCGAGGTCGTACGGTGAACCGCCAACAGACGATCCAATTTGAGGGCGTATCGGTGGAATTCGCCGGTCGGATCGCTCTGAGCGACGTCTCCATCGCGCTCGATACCAAACGGATCGGCGTTATCGGGTCGAACGGCTCCGGAAAATCGACCTTCGCGCGGATGCTCAACGGCCTGGTTACTCCGACCAGCGGCGCCGTGAGGGTTCACGGCCTCGACCCCGTGCGGGATGCCAAGCGGCTGCGACGCCACGTCGGTTTCATCTTCAGTAATCCAGATGCCCAGATAGTGATGCCGACTGTCACCGAGGATCTCGCCTTTTCGTTGCGGGGGCGGGGACTTACTCGTGTGGAGGTTGCGGAACGGGTGGTCTCGACCCTCGAGTCGATCGACCTGGTGATTCATGCCGACGCGCCGACCCATGGCCTGTCTAGCGGACAGAAGCAGTTGCTCGCACTGGGTGCAATCCTCATCGGTGAGCCCGACCTCGTGGTGGCCGACGAACCCTCGGCGCTGCTCGATGCGGCAAACAGCCGCAAGATCGGTAACCGCCTGCTCGACGAGATGCCTCAGCAACTCGTACTGGTCACCCACGATCTCCGCCTGGCTGCGCGCTGCGATATCGTGTTGAGATTCGAGGGTGGAAAGCTACTCGAGCACGGCGACCCCCGATCCGTCATTGCCCGCTATGAGCGGGATCACTCATGATCGGCTTCTACCACCCCGGCACCAGCCTGCTTCACCGGACACCCGCCGGCGCGAAGGTGCTCGTCTTCGCGGCACTGACGCTCGCCATCGCGCTGACGGCGGGCGGCGTTTGGGCCCTCCCGGCGGCTGGATGTCTCACCGTCACCCTGTACCTGCTCGCCGGACTCGGTATTCGTCCCCTGCTACTCCAACTGAGCGCTGCGCGCTGGATCGTGCTCGTCATGCTGGTCAGCCAGGTGATCTTCCTGCCGGTGTTGGTAGCTCTCACGAACACGGCTCGCGTGCTCATCGTGATCGTCCTGGCCGCGTTGATCACACTCACGACTCGCATTCCCGCCCTGCTGGACGCAACGGAACGGGCGCTGGCACCATTCCGGCGATTCGGCGTCAATCCTGCCGCCATCGGCCTGCTTCTGGCGCTGACTATCACCGCAATACCGGTGATTGGCGGATTCGCCGCCGCTATCCGAGAAGCTCAGCGCGCACGCGGAGCACCGGTGCGTCTGCAGAGCTTCGTGGTGCCCCTTCTGGTGATGTCCCTGAAGCACTCTGATGAGCTCGCGGACGCCCTGACCGCCAGGGGCATCGAATGATTGTCTACGGTCAGACGATCGATGACCAGACCCGCTGCATCCACTATCGGTCATTGACGGATGTCATCGCGATCAAGTTTTATTGCTGCCGCCGGTACTATCCGTGCCACCTCTGCCATGAAGCATCCGCGGGTCATCCGGCACGGCAATGGCCAGCTTCTCAGCACACACAGAACGCGCTACTCTGCGGAGTGTGTTCAACCGAGCTGAGCATCAGCAGTTACTTCGCGGTGCACGCATGCCCGGTATGCTCGGCCTCGTTCAACGATGGCTGTCGAATGCACCGGCACCTGTACTTCGAGGACTGACACTCGGCAGCGCCGCTACATCGAAAAGCCGAGCGCCCTCATCATGTCGCGACCGTCGTCGGTGATCTTCTCCGGACCCCACGGCGGCATCCAGATCCAGTTGATACGGAACTGGTCCACGACACCATCGAGAGACTGCGCGGTCTGTTCCTCGATCACATCGGTGAGCGGACAACCGGCTGAGGTCAGCGTCATACTAATAATCAGCGCATCATTCTCTTCGTCCCAGGTGAGGTCATAAATGAGCCCGAGGTCGACGATATTGATCCCCAGTTCGGGATCCATTACGTCCTTGAGGGCTTCTTCCACCTGATCGAAGAGTGCGGGAGCGAGAGCGACAGCCATAATTCAGCCCCGGCTTGCGGGAGCTAGGAAGCGATCATAGCCTTCATTTTCGAGGCGGTCGGCCAGCTCTGCGCCGCCCTCTTCGGCGACGCGCCCGTCCACGAAAACGTGCACGTAGTCTGGCGTGATGTAGCGAAGAATGCGGGTGTAGTGGGTGATTAGCAGCAGCCCGAGTCCTGTATTCGCCTTAGCGCGATTAACGCCCTCCGACACGATCTTCAGCGCGTCGACATCGAGTCCGGAGTCGGTCTCGTCGAGGATCGCGAACTTCGGCTTGAGAAGTTCAAGCTGAAGGATCTCATGGCGCTTTTTTTCTCCACCGGAGAATCCCTCGTTCACGTTGCGGTCCTTGAATGATGCATCCATCCTCAGACCCTTCATCGCTTCGGTGACCTCTTTGGTCCAGGTGCGGATGGACGGTTGCACTCCATCTATCGCCGTCTTCGCAGTGCGCAGAAAGTTAGTGACGGCGACGCCGGGAATCTCCACGGGATACTGCATTGCGAGGAAGAGGCCGGCGCGGGCGCGGGCATCCACGGGCATGGCGAGCAGGTCTTGTCCGTCGAGAGTGACCGATCCGCTCTCCACGTGATACTTGGGGTGACCGGCGATCGTGTATGCAAGGGTGGACTTGCCTGAGCCGTTGGGACCCATGATGGCGTGGATCTCGCCCTCGTTGACTATCAGGTCGACCCCTTTGAGGATCTGCGTCGTGCCCTGTTCGGTTTCGACGCTCACATGGAGGTCTTTGACTTCGAGTATTGACATGGTTCAAACTCCTTGAAAGTTAGGGGGTGACCACGGGGGTCGGGTCGATGAAGACGTCGCCATCCACTATGGAGACCGCAAATACGGGTACCGACTCGTAGGCGGGAAGGGTGATCGGCTTGCCAGTGAGCAACGAGAACTTGGATCCATGTGCCCAGCATTCCAAAGTGTCGTCCTCGACGAAACCTTCGGCCAAGGAGATGTCGCCATGAGTGCAGGTGTCGCCGATAGCGTGAAGAGTGCCCGCGGAATCCCGCACTACTGCGATGGGGGTGCCATCGATGACGACCCGCACGGCGGAGCCGAGTTCGATATCGCTTTCAGCACAGATCTTGATGGTCACTACCGCTTCTTTCATTCGGGGTCAGCCTTTGTTGAGGGTGAGTTCGGCCTCAATGGCATTTTGCAGTTTTTCTTCGAGTTCGGGTGACCCGATCTTTTGCACGATTTCCGACAGGAAGCCGCGCACGACGAGTCGTCGTGCTTCGTCTTCGCGGATGCCGCGCGCCTGCAAGTAGAACAGCTGTTCGTCATCAAATCGTCCCGATGCACTCGCGTGGCCCGCACCAGCGATTTCTCCGGTCTCGATCTCGAGGTTCGGAATGGAGTCTGCGCGAGCACCATCCGTAAGCAGGAGGTTGCGGTTCTGCTCGTAGCTGTCGGTTCCCGGCGCGGTCGGGCGAATGAGCACGTCCCCGATCCAAACGGTGTGGGCTCCGACACCCTGAAGGGCACCCTTGTAGCTGACCCGTGACTTCGTGTTCGGAGCGTCGTGGTTCACGAAGACCTGCTGCTCGAGGTGCTGGCCGGTATCGGCGAAATACACACCGTACAGCTCTACATCCCCGCCCTCGCTGGAAAGATGCGCGGATGGATTGACCCGTACGACTGATCCGCCGAGAGAGACAACAACATGCTTGAGCCGGGCATCACGACCGATCTCGGAGAAGTGACTTGCAAGGTGCACAGCATCGGCATCCCACTGCTGCACTGTGACCACCGTCAACTGCGCTCCCTCGTCGAGAATGATCTCGACGTTCTCGCTGAGCAAAGCAGGCCCGCTGTTTTGCAGGACCACGGTTCCGACGCTGTGATGCGTCGCGTGGATGACTGTATGAGCAGCCCTGGCGGTGGAGCCGAGCGCGGATCGAGTAACAGTGACCTCGGAGGCCTGCTCACCGGTGATCGTGATGACAAGCGCCGACTCGAAAGAGCTCCAGGCATTTGCGGATGCCCGCTCTTCCGACTTTCCCGCGCGGCCGATGCGGACATCATCCCTCGGCACCCACTCGATCAGCGCCAGGTCGCCAGACGCGGTGACCCCCGTGAGTGGTTCGATGTTTGCCTCGAGGATTCCGTCGATGAGTGGGCGGACCTGGGCGATCGGAGTGTGCTTCCACTCGGTTTCATGGCCCGTCACGGGCTCGAAGTCGGTCACGTCAAATGAGGCGAAACGCGCCGAGCGTACCTGCAGGGGCACCAAGCCCCAGCCTCCGTCGCTGTGCTGCTTGGAGCCCAGACGGGAGTGGTCGGGCGCGGTTGCGACACCCGTGGTGACCGTTGCGGGCACGGTTTGAGTAGGAACGGTCACCTAGCCGACGCTACCTTCCATGCCCATCTCGATGAGCTTGTTCAGCTCGAGTGCGTACTCCATGGGCAGTTCACGCGCAATCGGCTCGATGAAGCCACGCACAATCATCGCCATTGCTTCGTCCTCGGGCATCCCCCGCGACTGCAGGTAGAACAGTTGCTCCGCGCTCACGCGAGAGACAGTGGCCTCGTGGCCCATCTGCACGTCATCCTCGCGGACATCCGTCGTGGGGTAGGTATCGGAGCGGGAGATCGCATCGACGAGCAAAGCGTCACAGCGCACCGTGTTTGCGGAGTGATGAGCGCCTTCGGCGATGCGAACCTCTCCGCGGTAACCTGTGCGTCCGCCTCCGCGGGCGATCGATTTCGATACGATCGACGACTGCGTATAGGGGGCCATATGAATCATCTTGGCGCCGGCATCCTGATGCTGTCCCGGGCCAGCAAACGCCACCGACAGAGTTTCGCCCTTGGCGTGCTCACCCACAAGGTAGATCGATGGGTATTTCATGGTGACCTTGGAACCGATGTTGCCGTCGATCCACTCCATAGTGGCGCCCTCGTGCGCAATCGCACGCTTGGTGACCAAGTTATAGACGTTGTTCGACCAGTTTTGGATGGTCGTGTAGCGCACGCGAGCATTTTTCTTGACGATAATCTCGACGACCGCGGAGTGGAGCGAATCCGACTTATAAATCGGAGCGGTGCAGCCCTCGATGTAATGAACATACGACCCTTCATCAGCGATGATCAGGGTGCGCTCGAACTGCCCCATGTTCTCGGTGTTGATGCGGAAGTAGGCCTGCAACGGGATCTGCACGTGGACGCCCTTGGGCACGTAGACGAACGATCCGCCGGACCAGACGGAGGTGTTGAGTGCGGCGAATTTGTTGTCGCCGGCCGGAATGACGGTTCCGAAGTATTCCTTGAACAGCTCTGGATGCTCCTTGAGAGCCGTATCGGTGTCCATGAAGATGACGCCCTGGTCTTCGAGATCCTTGTTGATCGTGTGGTAGACGACCTCGGACTCATACTGCGCAGCCACACCAGAGACCAGACGCTGACGCTCTGCCTCGGGGATACCGAGCTTCTCGTAGGTGTTCTTAATGTCATCCGGGAGGTCATCCCAGGTCTGTGCCTGCTTCTCGGTGGATCGAACGAAGTACTTGATGTTGTCGAAGTCGATGCCAGACAAGTCAGCACCCCAAGCGGGCATCGGCTTCTTGTAGAAGAGCGCGAGCGCCTTGAGACGGTTTTTCAGCATCCACTCCGGTTCGCTCTTGAGCGAGGAGATATCTGCGACCACCTCGGGGGAGATTCCCCGCTTGGCGGACGCCCCGGCGACGTCGGAGTCGGACCAGCCGAACTCGTAAATACCAAGACTTTCAAGTTCGGGACGGTCGATCAGAATATCCGACATGATTTCCCTCTTCCTTTTCACAAAACGCTGTAACGACAGGGCTTTCCCCTGCTATAACCGAACACATTGCTGCAGTAACCAAAACAACTGCGGAGTCATTCCGCGCGGCGCCAGTAGTGGCGAATCTTCACCGTCTGCGCCAATGGACGGCGCCGATCGTATCAACAACGACACGGTGGCCTGCCTGCGAACTGCTTCCCCAGGATTCTACAGGGGGTGGGTGCGAATCAGCGGTGAATACTGACCGCAGCCTCGACCGCATCCTCGACCGGTGGCTGCAATCCAACCGCGCGAAACAGCCACGGGTTTACGTCGAGGAGCACCCGCAATACCCCCACCCAGACGAGAGCGGAACCGAGCACATGGATGGCTACCAATCCGGCCGGGACCCCGATGTTTGCCTGCAGCAGTCCGAGCGCCGCCTGCGCAAACGTGACTATCAAGAAAATGACGACCCGGCGGCGCGCGAGAGACGTCTCGGGGCGGGTACGAAGGCTGCCGTACAGGGCGAGAGCGAGCGCGAGAACGAGCGAACCCAGCACGCCGTGCACCACTGTCACGTGTGCCCAGACGAATCCCATGCGGGGCACGCTCGCCGAGTCGCCGGAGTGCTGCCCGGAGCCGGTGACTAATGTACCGACCGCGATCAGCACGAAGGTGGCGGTGACGAGGAGCGCACTGAGGATCGCGGACCTTCGTTGCACCGTCGTTCTGCGCGGTGCCGGCTCCAAAATGGCCTGCCGGGCACGATGCCAGGTGAGCGTCGTCGTGGTGAGCAGCGCGATCGCCAGCACGAAGTGCATTGCAACGACATAAGGATTGAGCCCGGTCAGCACCGAGATTCCGCCAGCAATCGAATTCGCCACCACGAGCCAGAATTGCGACCAGGCCAAGCGGGTCAGAGTGCGGTTGCGTGGCTTCTGCAGCCGCGCTGAGACAATCGCCCAACCGACGGCGAGAATCAGCACCCCGGTGAGCGCTCGGTTCGCGAACTCGATGAATCCGTGGATGCCCAACTCGGGGGTCGTGGTGAACGACCCGGCGTCGCAGGACGGCCAGGTGGGACACCCGAGACCCGAGCCGGTGACGCGAACGACACCTCCGGTGAGCACGATGAAGACGCTCACCACGAGGGCGGCGGTCGTTCCCCAGCGCAGGGCGCGTTCTCCGAGGGTGTAGCGACTGGCGAGCCAGGCGAATGGAGTGACGATGGGTCGGTCCTTCCAGGATCAGGGGGGGCTCAGTACAGAATGGTCAGCGTAAAACGGTTAGCGCAGAAGAGTTAGTGCAGAAGAGTTAGTGCAGAAGAGTTAGCGCAGAAGGGCAAGCAGTGGATCGATGCCCACCGCGAGAAAGAGCAGAGTGAGATAGCTGATCGAACTGTGGAACACTCGCATCGGCTTGACGGTGTCGTGGCGGATCGCCATGGAGTACAGGCGATGCGACTCGAATACGAACCACCCGCCTGCCAGAACTGCGACAACCGTGTACAGGATGCCCATGTGCGCGACCGGGATCAGCAAGAGGGAGCAGGCGACAGTCGCCCAAGCATAAAGAACGACCTGAAGGCCGACCACGGTGCGACCGCGCACCACCGCCAGCATCGGAACATTCACCGACGCATAGTCGGCCCGGTAACGCATTGACAGCGGCCAATAGTGTGGCGGCGTCCAGAGGAACACGATCCCGAACAGGATGACTGGAGCCCAACTGAGAGATCCCGTGACGGCCGCCCAGCCGATGAGTACTGGCATACAGCCAGCAGCACCACCCCAGACGATGTTCTGCGGGGTTCGGCGCTTGAGAACCAGGGTGTAGACAAGCACATAGAAGAGAATGGCGACAAGAGACAGCGCGGCGGCGAGCCAGTTGACGAGCAACCCGAGCACAACTATCGATGCGGCACCGATGAGCCATGCAAAAGCGAGCCCCTCACGATCGGTGAGTTCGCCTGTCACCAACGGGCGTTTGCTCGTGCGCTTCATCACCCGGTCGATGTCCCGATCGATGTAGCAATTGAAGGCGCCAGCGGATCCCGCGCTGAGCGCGCCCCCGAGGAGAGTCCACAGCATGAGCCAGAGATTCGGAATACCACCCTGCGCCAGAATCATCACGGGCGCGGTCGTCACGAGCAGGAGTTCAATGACTCGGGGTTTGGTCAGCGCGAGGTAGGCCTTGGACTTGCGGGCGAAGCCTGTTCGCTCGCCAAGCTGCCGAGTTTGTACCGCTACGTCCATTGCTCCTCTAACGCCTAACTGTGTTCAAAAAGAGTCTAGGCTCCCCGGCTGGGAGCTCCTGTCATCCTCTGCCGCACTGGCTCGACGAATAGAAACGCCCTCGTGAGGCCTTCTTCTATACTTGGAGGGAGCTTGCACGTCGTAGTTCATCCCCCGCCGACCCCGTTGGCGTACCGGGCTGCCTACAGCACTGCCGATGTCGTCAGGTGAGCATATTTAGTTACCTCAGACGGCGTGACCCACCTGGGACAGACGTCGTACGCAATAGAAGGGTCGAATTCTCGTGGCAGCTTTCCAATGGGATCCCATTGATAACACCGCCGTCGACACCGCTCGTATCCTGGCAGCGGATGCGGTCGAAAAGGTCGGCAATGGGCACCCCGGGACTGCGATGAGTCTCGCTCCCGCCGCGTACCTTTTATTTCAAAAGGTGATGCGCCGCGATCCGAGCGACAGCACCTGGATTGGTCGGGACCGCTTCATCCTGTCGGTCGGGCACTCCTCTCTCACCCAGTATGTTCAGTTGTTCTTCGGGGGCTACGGTCTCGAGCTTGACGATCTCAAAGCCCTGCGTACCTGGGGTTCCCAGACCCCCGGGCATCCCGAGTATGGCCACACCGACGGCGTGGAAATCACCACCGGTCCACTCGGCCAGGGTCTCTCCTCTGCGGTGGGTTTCGCCTATGCGTCCCGCTTCGAGCGCGGTCTATTCGACCCGGATGCCGCGGAGGGCTTGAGCCCGTTCGACCACTTCATCTATGCAATTGCCGGCGACGGTGACATGCAGGAGGGCGTCACCAGCGAGGCATCCTCCCTCGCCGGCCACCAGGAGCTCGGAAACCTGATCGCGATCTACGACAGCAATCAGATCTCGATCGAGGACGACACCAACATCGCTTTCACCGAAGACGTCAAGGCACGCTATGAGGCGTATAACTGGCACGTGCAGGTGGTCGACTGGAAAAGGACCGGCCAGTACCGGGAAGACATCGCGGCACTCAACGATGCAATCGAGGCTGCGAAGGCAGAGTCGACCAAGCCCTCGCTCATCATCCTCAAGACCATCATCGGCTGGCCAAGCCCGAAGAAGCAGAACTCTGGCAAGATCCATGGATCCGCGCTCGGCGCCGAAGAGCTCGCCGCCGTCAAGACGGTGCTCGGCTTTGACCCTGAGAAGACCTTCGATGTCGACCCTGCAGTGCTCGAGCACACCCGCAGGGCAGTGGACCGAGGCAAGGCCGATCACGCCGAGTGGAATATTCAGTTTGAAGCCTGGGCACTCTCTAATCCGGAGCGGAAGATGTTGCTCGATCGGGTGCTCTCGGGCGATCTCCCCGCGGGCGTCGAGCACGCCCTTCCCGTCTTCGAGGCGGGCAAAGATGTCTCCACGCGAGCGGCGTCCGGCCGGGTGCTGAACGCGCTCGGCCCGGTGATCCCCGAACTCTGGGGCGGCTCGGCAGACCTGGCCGAGTCCAACAACACCACTATCGAAGGCGCACAGTCCTTCGTGCCGGCCGAGCACTCGACGCAGGAGTGGACTGGCAACACGTATGGTCGAGTGCTGCATTTCGGTATCCGCGAGCACGCTATGGGCGCTATTCTCAACGGCATCGTGTTGCACGGCAACACCCGTCCATTCGGCGGCACGTTCCTGATTTTCAGCGACTATATGCGCCCTGCGATCCGGCTCGCCGCCCTGATGAAGGCTCCGGCGATTTATGTCTGGACGCACGATTCGGTCGCGCTTGGTGAGGACGGACCCACCCACCAGCCGATCGAGCAACTCGCCTCGCTGCGCGCTATTCCCGGTCTTGATATCGTGCGCCCCGGGGACGCGAATGAGACCGCATGGGCATGGAAGACCATCCTCGAACGTCGCGAGGGACCGGCCGGTATCGCACTGACCCGCCAGAACATTCCGGTGTTCGAACGCGGCGACGATGTCGCAAGGGGCGAGACCTTCGCCGCGGCGAAGCATGTTGCCAGGGGCGCCTATGTGCTCGCGGAGGCGCCGAATGGCACTCCGGACGTGATCTTCATCGCCACCGGCTCCGAAGTGCAGATCGCTCTCGATGCCCGCGAGCAGCTCAGAGCGGAGGGCATCAACGGCAGGGTCGTCTCCGCTCCATGCCTCGAGTGGTTTGAGGAGCAGACTCCCGAGTACCGCGAGTCCGTGCTCCCGAAGACTGTCAGGGCGCGGGTCTCCATCGAGGCCGGGCGGGACCTGACGTGGCGTGGCTATGTCGGTGATGCTGGCCGCAGCGTTTCGATCGAGCACTTCGGAGCTTCTGCCGACTACAAAACACTGTTCCGAGAGTTCGGTATGACCACCGAACACGCCGTCACCGCCGCCAAAGAGTCGATCGCCGCCGCCGCCGCCGCGTAAGCGTCGTAGTAAGGAAAATAAATTGACTGAGAACACCCCCACCGCTACTCTCTCTGCCCTCGGCACGAGCATCTGGCTCGACGACCTTTCTCGCGAGAGGATCAACTCCGGCGGGCTGCACACGCTGATCGCCGAGCGGAATATCGTTGGCGTCACGACAAACCCGACCATTTTCGCCAGCGCACTGGCCAAGGGCGAGGCCTACGACGCTCAGGTGGCCGAACTCGCCGCCACAGGTAAGACCGTCACCGAGGCCGTCTTCGAAATTACGACCGATGACGTCGCCAACGCGAGCGACATCTTCCGTTCGGTCTATGACGCGACCGATGGACAGGACGGTCGGGTTTCGATCGAGGTGGAGCCCGGCTTCGCACACGACGCCGCCGCGACTTCCGCCCAGGCCAAGCAGTTGTGGGCCAAAGTCGACCGTCCGAATGCGATGATCAAGATTCCCGCGACAGTTGAGGGTCTCGAGGCGATCACCGAGACCATCGGGTCAGGCATCAGCGTCAACGTCACCCTCATCTTCAGCCTCGAGCGACACCGAGAGGTCATCAATGCTTACCTCGCCGGCCTCGAGCGAGCGAAATCTGCCGGGCTCGACTTATCCGCTATCCGTTCGGTCGCCTCCTTCTTCGTCTCCCGGGTCGACACCGAGATCAACAATCGCCTCGATGCGATCGGCACTCCCGAGGCGATTGCGCTGAAGAGCAAGGCCGGGATCGCGAATGCGCGACTGGCGTATCAGGTTTTCGAACAAGCCTTCGACAGCGAGCGGGCTAAGGGCCTCCTCGCCGCGGGAGCGCACGTGCAGCGCCCGCTCTGGGCATCGACTGGAGTG
>Ga0123339_10002436_pt1 | contig 12593 bp, 15 predicted proteins | sample lystaG_FD_89956 | JGI IMG/M metagenome (GOLD analysis project Ga0123339, IMG submission 89956) | Glacier valley bacterial and archeal communities from Borup Fiord, Nunavut, Canada, to study Microbial Dark Matter (Phase II) -... | ecosystem: Environmental > Aquatic > Freshwater > Ice > Glacier ... | reverse complement strand
GCCCAGCAGCACCGAGCCCACTGGCGCGCCCAGCCCCTTGCTCAAGCACACCGAAATGGAGTCGAACAACTGCCCGTAGTCCTCGCTGCGCTGCCCGGTAGCCACCAAGGCATTGAAAATGCGCGCGCCATCCAGGTGCCGCGCCAGGCCATGTTTTTTCGCCACATCGCTGATGGCCTGCAAGTCCTCCAAGGCGTAGCAGCTGCCGCCGCCGCGGTTGTGCGTGTTTTCCAGGCACACGAGGCGGGTAGTGGGGTAGTGCACATTTTCGGGCCGGATGGCCGTCTCCACCTGCGCGGCCGTGAGGCGGCCCCGGTCGCCGGCCGGCAGCGCCACGCTCGCGCCGGAGTGGAAAGCAATGCCGCCCACTTCCCAGAGGTACACGTGGGCCGTCTGTTCGCAAATAACCTCGCTCAGCGGCTCAGTGTGGGCCTTGATGGCAATTTGGTTGGTCATCGTGCCCGAGGGGCAAAATAGGCCGGCTTCCAGCCCAAAGCGGGCGGCGGCGGCTTCTTCGAGGCGGCGCACGGTGGGGTCTTCCTCGTACACATCATCGCCCACGGGGGCGGCAAACATGGCCGCCAGCATGGCTGGCGTAGGGCGCGTCACGGTATCGGAGCGCAAGTCAATAAGGGGCAGCGCAGTAGTTTCAGCAGGCATGATAAAGGAGGCGTAAGCGAAAAGACACGGAAGAGGCCCCGCCGCCATCCGGCGTCGGTACCAGCAAAAGTAGCGCCCGAAACCGTCCGCGCGCTAGCTGTCCGAATACGCAGTAATTCAGCAAAATGCCCTATGGGCTTGCACTTTCAAAATGAAAGCCTTACTTTTGCCCTCCGTTTCGTAAGCCCTAGACTTTAACCAATCCGGCACCATGTCCGTTACCCGCCTCAAGCGCAAACACCGCAAGAACATTGCCCGCGCCAACAATAAGAAGAGCATTATCAAGGAGTTGCTCCGCACGCCCGTCCTGAAAAACGTGGACCTGGAAGAGCTGAAAGCGCGCTTCACCACGCCCGGTGCCGCTGCTGCGGCCCCCGCTAAAGCACCTGCCGCGCCTGCCGCCAAGGATGAAACCGCTGACAACGCCGCTGCTTTCGACGCGGCCGAAGCCGTGACCAAGCCCGTGAACGAAGACGGCCAGGAAGGCGAGCACCCCAAGCCCGAAATCGCGCTGTAATCCAGCCAACGACTGATGCATTGCGACAAGCCCTGCCCCCTGAGCCCCAGGCGGCAGGGCTTGTCGGTTTCAGGTAGCCAGGGCCGTGGAGCCGGCCCGCTTGCCCAGCTCCACGGCCTGCAAATCAACCACCTTACCGGCCGCAATGCCAAACCGCAGCAGCGTGCGCACTTGGTGGAAGCCGTGCCGCCCGGCCGCGCCGGGATTCAGGTGTAGCAGGCCGCGCTGCTGGTCGGGCATCACCCGCAGAATGTGCGAGTGGCCGGTGACGAACAGCCCCGGCCGCACGCTGGCCAACAGGGGCCGGGCCGCTGGCGCGTAGTGCCCCGGATAGCCGCCAATGTGCGTAATTAAGACGCGCAGGCCGTCAACCTCAAAGTCTTGCACCAACGGTTGGGTGCGCCGGACGTCCGTGCCGTCGATATTGCCGTACACGCCCCGAAAGCGCGGCGCTAGGCCCTGCAATTCGTCCACCACGCGGGCATCGCCGAAATCACCGGCGTGCCATATTTCGTCACAATCGCGCAAATGATGCGCTATGCGGTCATCGAAGTAGCTGTGGGTGTCGGAAAGCAAGCCAATGCGTGTCATGCCGCAAAGATGCGGCGGCCCGGCAAATCGGGTCGGCCCCGTATCTTGCAGCCGCAGCTTGAGCGCTCATTCTCATTTTTTTGATTTTAGCCGCTTCGTTAGTCGGCCCGTCATCATCTTCTCCATTCGCTTCTCCCGATGAATATTTTCATCAACGATATTCCGCTGGTTATCAGGAAACTCAGCGAAAAAGTGTACAAGCACAAGTTCGACCTGATTCTCAATCCCGACGATGATTTTACGTCGAAGGACTTGGTGGGCGATGTGCTGGTGCGCGACGCCGGCCCGCTGTTCATCGACCGCCTGCTGCGGCTCATGGAAGTGAAGAAGCTGAAAAAGCTGAAATCGCTGACCATGCTGGTCAAAAAGAAAAAATTTATCACCCTGCATTTCAAAGACCAGTTCAAAATCGCCAAAGCCGGCGGCGGCCTGGTGGTGAAAGGCGACCAGGTCCTGATGATTTACCGCCTTGGCAAGTGGGACCTGCCCAAGGGCAAGCTCAAGAGCGACGAGGACCAGGCCGCCGGGGCCTTGCGCGAAGTGGAAGAGGAAACCAACATTAAGTTGGAGCTTGGTGAAGAGCTGCCCAGCACTTGGCACAGCTACGCCTACAGAGGCAACAAAATGCTGAAAAAAACCAGCTGGTACCTCATGAAATCCCTGGACGATACGCTGATGAAGCCCCAGACCGAGGAGTACATCGAGGAAGTACGCTGGATGTCGCCCCAAGAGGCGCTGGCCAAGCTGGAAGATTCCTACGCGTCCATTGCGCTGGTGGTGCGCCACTACCTCACCACCATGGCTGGCAAGCCCAGTAAGCAGGCCCCAGCCGCCGAAAAGTAGTCCTAATATTACGGGCTATGCGGCCGAATCTGGGATTTTTAATAACTGCGGTACTCGTGGGAGCCTGTTCGGGCGTCCACGAACCCCGCCACGATCACACCGCGCCGGCCACCGTCGCCATTGGGCCAGACAGTGCCGGTGTGGACGTGCCCAGCTTGCTCAATTTGTCGATTGATGAGTTGGGCCGGCGGGTGGGGCCGTTGCTCCCAGTGCCCGCCGGCTTCGTCGACCCCACGCAAGCCCCGTCGGTAGTGGGCCACGAGCCGCTGGATTCCAGCGCCCTGTTTCGGCGGCGGGGCATGACCATTGTGGCTGCTTATGACTACCAAACCCGCAAGCTAAGCGACCTGCTGCTGCTGGGTACCAATGAAAGCGAGCTGATGCGTCGCGCCCGTTTGCGGCTAGGCGCGGCGCACTACCTGGTGTTGCCGGTGTTTCAGGAACGCCACCCCACTGAGCTTATGGGCCTGCGGGTGGTGGCCACCTCGCTTAACCAGTAAGGGTGGCTAGGGTGCTCGGGGCGGCAGTGCAAATGGCAGGAACGCGTCCACATTGCCGCCAAAGCGGTGAATGTCCCGAATAATGGTGCTGCTAATGGCCCCCAGGCTGGGCGAAGTGAGCAAAAAAATAGTTTCCAGGCCGGGGTTCACGTGTTGGTTGCCGTAGGCAATGGGCTTCTCGTATTCGAAATCCGGGCTGTTGCGCAGGCCCCGCAGTAGGTAGCCGGCCCCGACTTCACGGGCGAATTCGGCGGTGAGGCCCTTAAACGTTTGTACCGAAACCCGCGGCTCACCCTCGAAAACGGCGGCGATGAGCGCCTGCATTTCCGCCACGGGCAGGTAGCGCTGCTTGCTGCTATTGGTGCCAATGGCCACAATTACCTGGTCGAATAAGCCGATGCCGCGCTGCACGATGTCGAGGTGCCCGTTGGTGAAAGGGTCAAATGACCCGGGGAAAATAGCAATGCGGGGCATAACTCTGCTAAGCAAAATGCAGGCTGAATAGGTCAAAATATCGGTATTCGAACACGGCGTTGAGCCGGTAGCTGTACTGCACATTGCCGGGCCGGGAGCCGAACCGGACATTGCGCACGTAAGTGCGCAGCAGGCTGAAAACCGCCGAATCCGGCATCAGCTCGCCCCACACGGTTACTTCGTCCTGGTCGGGGTCGAGGCCCAGCTCCTGCATCACGAGGATGGTGTAGTACACCACGTCTTCGGCCGTGGTGCAGGCGAACACGTTGCAATATTCCAGGTTTTGGCCCAGTACCACGAGTGAGAGCTCCTGCGCACCGGGGTTGAGGTAGAGGCGGCGCGGCGCGGCGGCCCCGCGCTGGTGCACTAGGCCCACCAGCAGGGCGCCGGTGTGGTGGAGCAGGCGGCCGGTGGCCCCGTGCGTCGCGGCAAGCCAGTCGGCCAGGACTCGGTTGGCCGCAAACACGTTTACCAGTTCCAGGCCGGGGTGCGAGGTGTGGCGCACGGTTTCGGCGGGGGTGGGGGTGTGGTGCAGGCGCAGGGCGGTGGCCTCATCGCCGGCCCGGAACAAGGCGGCGGGTAGCAACGTGAAGTCCCGGCCCGTAACGGCGAGCCGCACCGCGTTCCAGCCCCGCTGGCCCAAAAAGTCGTGCTGGGCCGCCAGGACGGGAACCCCGCCTTGGGGCAGCGCGTATTCTTCCAGCGCAACAAATTTTTGCCGCTCAACATCGGCCACGGCCAAATGCAGGTGGGCGGGACCGGCCAGTAAGTACAGGTTGTAAGCGGCGAGGTTGGTGGGGTCAAAAGTTTCGTCGCGCAAGCGCAGCAGCGCTGCGGGCGCAGCCGAGGAAACAGAAGAAGCGGAGGCAGCAGAAGCAGGCACGAATCAAAGCTAAACCGGCCAAGTGGCCGGGGCTAAAGATAACGCTTCGCTTAGTGAGGAATGAAGAATTGGAAAATGACCAAAGGGGTCCGAACTTTCTCATTTCTCATTTCTCATTTAGCGAAGCGCACCTGAGGCACGAACACGTCATCCAGGCTGAGCACCATGCGGAGCACGGGGTGCACTTGGGCCGGTGGCAGCTGGAGTAGCTGCTTTGGGGTGAGCCAAGCCAGTTCTGTGAGCAACTGCTGGTCTGGAGCGTGTTCGGGGTCGTGGCCCAGTTGCGGCATGGCCGCATCGTCGGCCAGTACTTCGAAGAATAACTCCAGGGCTTGCAGATTGCCGCCGCTGAACTCGTGGAGGTGGAGGAAGCGGCCCACGCGCACCGTCAAACTGGTTTCTTCCTGAAACTCGCGCACCAAAGCAGCGTGAATGCTCTCGCCAAACTGCCAGCCGCCGCCCGGTGGCGACCAAAACGGGGCTTCGTTGGGGAGCAGGCCGCGGTGGGCGGCCAGCAGAATGGCCCCATCGCGCAGCAACAGCCCGCCAATGCGTACCCGGACTTGGCCGGAATAGGCCTGCAGCAAGGCATTGGGGGAAATATTTTTTGTATCGGGCATAAAGGAGCAGCCGCCAATAGCACAGGAAAGGAGCGCGCGCAGCTTCGAAAGGCTAACGTTGCGTCTGGCACATTGTTTCTTCGCTGGCCCAAAAACAGACCCGCAATGCAATGATTACGCCCGGCTGCGCCGTTGCGTGCGCCAGCGCCGCAGCCGCGCCAGGATGAACACCAGCAGCAGGACCACGAGCCCCGCCGCCACCAGCGGGAGCAGCAGCGTGAGGGTCACTCCGCCCACGGCCAGCGTGTTTTCGAGGGTGGCCAGCACGGGGTTGGCCAAGCCGCCGGTGGTGGCCGTGGAGGCCCCGCGCAGCAGGGCCGTGCCCGTTTGCACCAGCCCGGCTGTGCCGCCGCCCACCAGAATGCCCAGCGTCCAGCGCAGCGTGGGGTCGAGGTGGGGGAGGGCCGAGGTCATCAGAATGGTGCCCGCCACGAAAGACGCCGGCGTGGTGAGCGTATCCAGCAGGTTGTCGACCACCGGAAGGTAATAGCCCGCGATTTCGACCAGGGTAGCCGTGGCCAGAGTGAGCAGCGCCGCCCAGCTCCCCAGCCACGCGAAGCCCGCTGCCGGGGCCATGTACCCGGAATGATAGGCCAGGCTGGCGGCCAGCAGCGGCACAAATACCCGGAACCCGCTGCACGCGGCCAGCCCCAGGCCCAATGCGCCCGCCACAAGAAACTGCATTGCCGGTAACTGGTCCATCGCTTCTCTGAATTTAAAGTACAGCCGAAAGCTACGCGCCCATCCGCAAGCCAGTACCTTTGGCTGCATGAACGCAAATAGCCACTAAATAGCCGCAGAAGCCATTTTGTGGTTCTTCGAAGTTCTAAGCCCTGTCCTGTGGTACAAAAAAGTACAACACTTCGGTTGGCATTCCTTTCCTTCCGGTTTTTACTGTCGTAAACGTAATCTATTTCTGTGTCTCCTGCTAATCAAGAAGCTAACGCTGCCACCGTTGCCCTCGACCTCGAAGCCCGTATCCGCCGCAAGCTGGTGCGTCAGCATTTCATGCATCTCATCGGGGCCGATTTGACGGTGATAACCCCCGGCCGCGTGGAGGCCGAGCTGACGATGGGCCAGCAGCATTTGCAGCAGCGGGGCTTTGCCCACGGCGGACTCACCGCTACTATGGCCGATTTGGTGGCCGGCTTTGCGGCCGTCACGCTGGTGCCCGACGACCACGGCGTGGTGACCGCCGATTTGAAAATCTCCTATCTGCACCCTGGCATCGGGACGAAATTAAAAGGCGTTGGATGGGTGTTGAAAGCTGGCCGGCGGCTGCACTTCTGCGAGGCCGAAGTGTGGTGCGACGATGTACTCATTGCCAAAGCCAGCGCCACCATGGCCGTGATTGAGCCGGCCCACGCGTGAGCCAACCTACCAAACACCTACTGCCCGGCTCCTTCCGGATATTTCAAGGCGCAAACGGTGCCTTTATAGACACGCACGAAACCCGCGGCAAGCTTGAAAGCCGTCAGAACATTCCCATCGCGCTGTTTCTGGCCGCCCGGGTGCTACTTCAGGTGGCTGAAGGGCTAGACTTTCACCTTTTAAAACAAGCCATTCACGGCCGGGTCCGACGCACCGAACATATAGTGGAAATCGCCATTTTACTGGCCGGCGCATTGCACCATTCCACGCGCGAGGAAATTCTCGGCAATGCATTCCGGGGCAAAATGGGCTAAAAAAGTGGGGAGCGCAGCATGCTGCATCTCCCCGGGGGGGCAGGGTTCTCACCCCATCTAATGCAGATATATACTTTTCGGCACGAATAAGTTCTGCCGCGCGGTTCACTTACGTTGCCTATTATTTCCTGTTTGATGCTCTCCCTCCGCCATCCCTCCGTCCGCGACTACTTTCCTTACGAACCCACCGACGACCAGTCCTTGCTCTTCACGCAGCTCGACGCGTTTCTGCGCGATGACCTGCCGGGGCGCAAGGTATTTGTACTGCGCGGCTACGCGGGCACCGGCAAAACCACGGTGGTGAGCGCCTTGGTACAGTGGCTGCACCAGCTCCAGCGCAAGTACACGCTGATGGCCCCCACCGGCCGCGCCGCCAAGGTAATGGCCGGCTACGCGGGCGTGCCGGCCAGCACCATTCACAAAAAGATTTACCGCCAAACCTCCGGCTCGCCCTCCGAGCGGCTCAATTTTCAGCGCCAGCCCAACCGCGCCGAGCAAATGCTCTACATCGTGGACGAGGCCTCGATGATTTCGGACGAAAAAGCCTTCGGCGAAAGCGGCCTGCTCGATGATTTGATGGGCTTTGTGTTTGAGAAGCAGAGCAACAAGCTGCTGCTCATCGGCGATACGGCGCAGCTACCGCCGGTGGGCCAGCTCCTGAGCCCAGCCCTGGACCCCGAGCTGCTGGCGCACCGCTTCCGGGCCACAGTGGGCAGCGTGGAGCTGCGCCAGGTGATGCGCCAGGCCCAGGCCTCAGGCATCCTGGTGAATGCCACGGAATTGCGGGAAGAATTGCGACAAGAAGCGCCCAATATCCAGCTGCACACCAAGGGCTTCAGGGATATCTTCAAGATGGGCGGCGACAAACTGGAAGACGGCCTGCGCTGGGCCTACCGCCAGTACGGCCACGAAAACACCACCATTATCTGCCGCTCGAACCGCAACGCCAACCAGTACAACCAGCTCATCCGGCGGGCGCTGTTTGATGCGGAGGAGGAAATTGAGGGCGGCGATTACCTTATGGTGGTGCGCAACAACTATTTCTGGCTGCCGAAGGATTCCGAAATCGGCTTTCTGGCCAACGGGGACTTCCTGCAAATCACGAAGGTGGTCCGGCGCGAGGAGATGTACGGCTTCCACTTCGCTCAAGCCCAGGTGCGGCTGGTGGATTACCCCGACGAGCCCGAAATCGAAGTAAAGCTTCTGCTCGATACGCTGCACACCGAGAGCCCCGCCCTGCCCTCCGACCGCAACAATGCGCTGTATATGGCCGTGAGCGAGGACTATGCCCACCTCAAAACCAAGGCCGAGCGCTACAAGGAAATGCGCAAGGACCCCTACCTCAACGCCCTGCAAATCAAATTTGCCTACGCTCTCACCTGCCACAAGGCGCAGGGCGGGCAGTGGCAGGCCGTGTTTGTGGACCATGGTTTTCTGAAGCCCGACGAGCCGTTGGCGGGGGAGTTTGCGCGCTGGCTCTACACGGCCATCACGCGGGCGTCGGAGCGGTTGTTTCTGTTGAATTTCCAGCAAAAGCTGCTCAGCGACCCGCCGGTGGAGAACTGAGGCAACAGGGCGAAATAACTGGCTGGATGGGGCTGGTACGAGAATTGCGGTATGGGAAAAGTAGTATCTTCCGGTATTCACTTTCCTCCTTTTTTCTTCAAACCATGATTTATAATACGCCCATGAAAAACCTTTCCCTGGCAGTGCTACTCGTGCTGTTTGCTACGCTGCTGGCCCCGGCCCAAACCCGCGAAATCTACACCAATCCCAAGTTTAGGGAGTTGGCCAAAGACCACAAAACATTGGCCGTGCTGCCCTTCCGCACCACGCTGCAGCTGCGGCCCGCCGAAGTGAGCAAAAACGGTGGGCCCGAAGGCGTGCGCACCCTGGAACAGCGCGAAGGATTGAGTGTGCAAAGCGCCATGCAGTCGTACCTGCTGCAGCAGAAGGCCAGCCGCGACATCACCGTTGACGTGCAGGACGTGGCCACCACCAACGCCCTACTTGCCAAAAACGGCATGACCGCTGAACGCCTGCAAACCATGACCTTTGTGGAGCTGGCCCAGCTGCTGGGCGTGGATGGGGTGATTTCGGGTACCTTCGAAAGCAGCCAGCCCATGTCGGGCGGCGCGGCCGTAGCCATGATGATGATAGGAGGCTTTTCGGGGCCCACCAACACGGGCAAGCTGGCCATCAGCATCAACGACGGCAAGAGTGGTGAGCTGCTGTGGAAGTACGACAAAAGCCTCGCACGCGGCTTCGGCTCCAATACCAACTCCATCATTACCACCATCATGCGCAAGGCTTCGCGCCAGTTTCCGTACTCCAAAGAATTTAAAGGCTAGGAATGGGGTTAAGAAGCTTCACGGTTCCTTCAGAGAGGCCGGACTAGTTTGGTCGTAAATTTGCAAGTCTGTACCAAACCCTTAAATTTGTTACACCCAATCCTCTTCATCTGCTTTTTATAATTTCCGTTTTTATGAAAAAATCCCTGCTCCTCGCGCTTAGCCTCACCGCCGCCGCCTTCACCGCCCAGGCCCAGGCCCCGGCCGCCAAAGCCGGCACCACGGCTGGCCCCGCCATCGTGTTCGAAGAAGTGAAGTACGACTTCGGCTCTGTAGCGCAAGGCGGTACCGTCGACCACACGTTCAAGTTTAAGAATACGGGCACGGCTCCGCTCGTCATTTCCAACATTGGGGTGAGCTGCGGCTGCACCACGCCCGAGTGGACCAAAGCGCCCGTGATGCCCGGCAAAACCGGCACCATTGCCGCTCACTTCAACTCGGCCGGCAAAATGGGCATGCAGAACAAAGTGCTGACCATTGAGTCGAACGCCACGGCCGGCAGCACCACGGTGTCGCTGGTAGGCGAAGTAAAAGAGGCTTCGGCCACCGCCAACGCTGGCCCAACCGTAAAAGCCAAAGTGAAGTAAGTAGCCCCGGTTGCTACAATACAAAAGGGCTGTTCGCATCCGCGAACGGCCCTTTTTTGTGGGCGTGCGGGCTGCCTACAGCTCGCGTACAGCCAGTATTACACTCACCCAACCGGCCAGGAACAGCAAGCCGCCGATGGGTGCCACTGCCCCGAGCTTGGTGATGCCCGTGAAGCACAGCGCGTAAAGCGAGCCGCTGAACACCACAATGCCGCCCAGCCAGAGCCAGCCGGTGGTGCCCAAGGTGCGCAGTTCGGGCCGGGCGGCCCACAGCACGCCAATGGCCAGCAGGGCCAGTACGTGGTAGAATTGGTAGCGCACGGCGGTTTCGAAAGTTTCGAGGCGGCCGGCCTTCGCCAGCGTATCGTGCAAAGCATGGGCCCCAAAGGCCCCGATGGCTACGCCCAGCCCGCCCATCACGGCGGCCAGCTGGAGCAAGAGTCGAGCAGTCATTGAGAAGTTGAAAAGTGAGAATGAAGTGGTAAAGGTCGGGCACGCGGGGGCAACCAGCTGCGGCGGCTAGGGAATAAAGTGTGGCAATGCGGGGGGCTAGATTTGCCGTTTGAGGCGCACGCTGGCGGTGTGCAGCTCGCCGTTAGGCCGGCGCAGCACCAGCAGGATTGAGCGCCCGTCTTCGGAGTGCATGATGCGCCCCAGCTGCGTGAGGGTGAACACCCCAACGGGCAGCATATTGATGCTCAGCAACTCTTCGTCGGGCACGAGGCCAGCGGCGGCGGCGGGCGAGTTGGGCTCGACGCGCAGGACCAAGTAGCGGCGGTAGTCGGGGCTGAGGGCCAGGAGGTCGAGCCCGCACATGTCGTGCTCAAAGGGTTCGCGCAGGTGGAGGTTGGACCGGAGCAACAGGCGTCGGTGCGGGTAGTCGATGACGAGCGAGAAGCGTTTCAGCAGCTCGTAGCCCACGTTGCCGTTGCGGGGCACGTCGATGCGGCGGTGAACGTCGGCCATGTCGGGGTAGGAGGTGAGCACCGAGCGCATGGTGTAGCGGCCCAACTGCAGGGTGGGTACCCGGCCCAGGTAGCCGTGCACGGTGCCCGTGAGGCCGCGGCCGAGGTCGGTGGCCAGGCGCGGGGCGGGCAGCGTGAGGCGCGGGTCCGAATCGGTTTCCAGCGACAGCGCGTGGCTGGCCCCGGTGTCGAGTACTAGCTTCATGGTCAGGGTGAGCGAATCGGAAAGCTTCACCGGGGCCATGAAATATGCCTTGTTGTTCTCCAGCGACAGCGGTATTTCCGACCATTGCCTGCCGCGGGGCGCGCGGTAGGTGGCGGGGGTGCTCAGCTCCATGTTGTCTTCTTCGGGGTGCAGCGTCACCACGAAGCTGCGGAAGAGCTCAGAGCCTAAAATGCCGTGGATGGGCACGCCCACGTAGCCCGACAGGTTCAGCACGTCTTCGGAGAGCACTAGCCACGTCATGTGCGGGGCCACGGCCCCGCCCAGCTCCAGCCGCACGCTGTCGGTTTGGTAGGCCAGTAGGCCCCCATCGAGCCCGCCCGCGCCCACCACCCGGAATTTTTGTCCCCTGCGCAGCTGCAACGAATCGGCCAGGGCGGCGGAGGTGAGAATGGAGGTGCTGACGCCGGTGTCGAGCAGGAAGTTGAAGGGGCCGTAGCCGTTCATGTAGCACTCCACCACCAGCAGGTTGCGTTGCATCTTAACCGGAACCCGGAGGTGCTTGCGCGTGGCGTGCTTAAAAACAAAGGGCGCGGCGGCAGTAGATTGGGCGTGCGCATGCCAGCCGCTTTGCCCGCACAAGCACAGGCAAAGCAGCAAACACACAAAACGCGAAACAGGCATAAGGAAGGGACGCAACCGGACCGGTAAATAAAGCGAAAAGACACGCAATTATTCGCCAAAGATGTCTTCGTCCGGGTCTTCCCACGGCTCGGTGGGGGCGTAGCGCAGGGTACCGCCCTGGATGTGCAGCGGCGCGGCCACGTTGTTGAGGTAGAGCTGGCCTGTGCCCAAGCCTTGGGCGAAGCCCTGCACGTCGTATTCGCCCGTGAGTTGGGCCACGGCGTTGAGGCCGATGTTGGACTCCAGGGCCGAGGTAATCCACCAGCCAATGCCCCGGGCCTGGGCCAACGCAACCCAGCGGCGGGTGGCGGCGTGGCCGCCCAGCAGCGTGGGCTTGAGCACGATGTAGGCTGGCCGAACGGCATCGAGCAGCGCCGCCTGTTGGGCCGGGTCGGTTACGCCAATCAGCTCTTCATCGAGCGCAATGGGCAGGGGCGAGGCTTGGCACAAGGCGGCCAAGGCCGGCAGCTGGCCCGCTGCAATGGGCTGTTCGATGGAATGGATGTGAAAAGGCACCAGCGCCCGCAGTTGGGCCAGCGCCGTGGCCGGGGCAAATGCCCCGTTGGCATCGACGCGGAGCATGAGTTGGTCGGGACCGGCCACGGCCCGAATTTCGGCTAGTAGCGCCAGTTCGGTGGTAAAATCCAGGCCCCCAATTTTGAGTTTCAGGCACGAGTAGCCCGCCGCCAGCTTTTGCTGGATTTGCTCGCGCATGAAGGCGGCGTCGCCCATCCACACCAAGCCGTTGATGGGCAGGGCGGCCACGCCCCGGCTGAAGGCATTTTGGTAGAGCTGCCGCCGCCCGCCGCACGCCAGGTCGAAAGCCGCGGTTTCGAGGGCGAAGGTCAGCGAGGGAAAGCCCGAACCCACAAATGCCGGAGCATCGGCCGCCGCGAAGGTGGCAAATGCTCCGGCATTGAACCGCTCGCAAAGCTGGGCAACGGCTGTGGAAAATTCGGGGCCAAAATCGGGGCTGAGGCCCGCCAGCGGTGCGGCCTCGCCCAGGCCCGTGATGGCTGGGGCGACCTCATCGGTGAGGTGTAGGTACCAGGCCACGTGTTCGGCCAGGG
>Ga0123339_10002434_pt1 | contig 12600 bp, 12 predicted proteins | sample lystaG_FD_89956 | JGI IMG/M metagenome (GOLD analysis project Ga0123339, IMG submission 89956) | Glacier valley bacterial and archeal communities from Borup Fiord, Nunavut, Canada, to study Microbial Dark Matter (Phase II) -... | ecosystem: Environmental > Aquatic > Freshwater > Ice > Glacier ... | reverse complement strand
GTTCCCACAAAAATTGTTCCGCGATAGCTCAACGGTGGAGCACTCGGCTGTTAACCGATAGGTTGAAGGTTCGAATCCTTTTCGCGGAGCCATTTTTATTTTTTGAAAGTCATAAAGTTATCCCTTAATTTTAATTAAGGGATAACTTTTTTTTATACTATTAAAGTTTAGAAGGAAAAATAAATTTAATATAGAATAATTAAGGTTATATTATTTAAGGGGATGATAGTATTATTACATACTTTTTTGTATCTATAATTTTATTTTTAATAACAGTGGAAATAATTACAGTTTTGTTTAAACTTACTGGATTATCTGAAGAGAAGGCGAGATTCCAAGTAATATCATTGTTGACAGGAGCAGGCTTTACAACGAAAGAAGCTGAATTAATTACACAACATCCTACTAGAAGAAAGCTTGCTCAATTTCTAATGGTATTGGGTTATGTAGGGTTTTTAACAGCAGTTTCGTTTTTAATAAATATACTGAAAAATTCTTTTACTATGAAGGTAGTAATAATGCTTTTAGTATTTACTATTATAACTTGGATTGTCATAAGGAATAGGCTTTTTATGAGCTTTTTAGATGGAATTATAGAGAAAATGATATTGATAAGGTATTCAAAATCTAAATCTCAAAGTAAAATATACAAATTAATTAACAGGGCAAAAGGATATGGTGTTTACAATATAATAATAGATGAAAATTCAAGTCTAGAAGGTGTATCATTAATGAATTCTAACCTAAAGCCAAATAGTATGATTATTTTAAACATTGATAAAGGTAATGAATTTATTGGTTTTCCAAAAAGGGATTATATTTTGGAAAAAGGGGATAATATATTATTATATGGAAAAGTGGAACAAGTAATAAAAACATTTCATTTGGACCAAAAGGAAAACAATAAATCTATACATAGTAAAAACAAAATTAAAATTACTAAATAACATATAATCAAATTATTTCGAAAATTAAATAAATTTAAAAGGATTTTTTGCAATAGAGTAGAATATTATAACTTAGGCTGATATAAGTTAGGGGGAATTGCTTATGAAAAATTATAAAACAAAAAATTTAAGAAATGTGGGAATAATTGGACACAGTGGTTCAGGAAAGACTACACTTACGGAAGCAATACTGTACTACACAAAGTCCATAGACAGATTCGGAAAAGTTGAAGAAGGAACTACGGTAAGTGATTATGATTCTGAAGAGAAAAAACGAAAGATTTCAATTTCAGCGTCTATAGCCGCTTGTGAATGGGAGGACACAAAAGTAAATTTGGTAGATATGCCGGGGTATTTTGACTTTATAGGAGAGACAATACAGGGATTAAGAGCTGTTGATGTAGCTATGATAGTTGTAAATTCTCTATCGGGAATTCAAGTTGGAACAGAAAAGGCTTGGGATTATGTATGTGATCATAATTTACCAAGAGCTTTTTATATAAATAAATTAGATAGGGAGAATAGTGACTTTGATAAAGCACTTGAAGCATTAAAAGACAAATTTGGAATCTCGGTTGTTCCTGTACAATATCCATTAGGTAGCGAGGGAAATTTTAAAGGCGTAATTAACGTAATTTCAAGAAGAGCTAGAATATTCAATGAAAAAACTCATCAGATGGAAGAAGCAGAAATTCCAGCAGAATTGATTGACAAGGTTGATGAGTGTAAGACCATGATAACAGAAGCGGTGGCTGAAACTGATGAAATTCTGTTGGATAAATATTTTAATGAAGGTTCTCTTAGCGATGAAGAAATATATAATGGTTTAATAATCGGTTGTAGCAAAGGGGAAATTGCTCCTGTAATGTGTGGATCTGCAGCACTTGGAATAGGAACAGAAACTTTGCTAGAGGATATAGTAGAATGTTTTCCATCACCTGAAAATACACAACTTGTCATGGTAACAGATCTTAAGACACAACAAGAAAAAGAATTTAAAATCTACGAGGAAGATCCATTTTCAGCTTTTGTTTTCAAAACTATTGCGGATCCATTCATAGGAAAACTTTCATTGTTCAGAGTTATGGGTGGAAAAGTAAAGCCAGATTCATTAGTTTACAATGCTACAAAAGATAAGCAAGAGAAATTTGGTACATTATATTTTGTGAGAGGTAAAGCGCAAATAAGTGCCAGTGAAATAATAGCAGGGGATATAGGTGCGGTAGCAAAACTGCAGTACACCAGTACTGGAGACACTTTGTGTGATGTGGCGAATCCAATTGAATTTAAAAAGATTGTTTTTCCAGAAACTGCAATATCAATGGCAGTTCTTCCTAAATCCAAAAATGATGAAGATAAGATTTCTACAGGTTTAAATAAGTTATTAGAAGAAGATCCTACATTTAAAGTTTCAAGAGATTATGAAAATGCAGAAACTATTATTTCGGGTCAAGGAGAAACTCATCTTGATGTAATAGCAAATAAATTAAAAAATAAATTTGGTGCTGAGGTAAACTTACAAACTCCTAAAATACCATATAGGGAAACAATTAAAAAGGTTTCAGATATACAAGGAAAGCATAAGAAACAGTCTGGTGGGCATGGGCAGTATGGTGATGTAAAAATTAAATTTGAACCTAGAGATGATGGTAAGGATGAGTTGGAATTTGTTGATAAGGTTGTGGGCGGCGTTGTTCCAAGACAATACATACCAGCGGTTGAAAAGGGGTTAAGGGAATGTATAGTACATGGGGTATTAGCAGGATATCCTGTTATCAGACTTAGGGCTACTCTTCATGACGGTTCATATCACCCAGTAGATTCATCTGAAATGGCTTTTAAAGTTGCAGCTTCACTTGCATATAAAAAGGGCCTAGTAGAAGCTCAACCTATATTGTTGGAACCAATTGTTCATGTGGAAGTTTTTGTTCCTGAAGATTATATGGGCGATGTGATTGGCGATATTAATAAGAAAAGAGGAAGAGTTCTAGGAATGGAATCAGAAGGTAAATTGCAGAAAGTAGTTGCAGAAGCACCTCAGTCAGAAATGTTTAAGTATGCTACTGATTTGAGGTCAATTACTCAAGCTAGAGGCAGTTTTAAAATGAAGTTCGAAAGATATGACGAAGTACCACCAATGGAAGTAGATAAAATTGTTGAAAATGCAAAACACAAACAAATAGAGGAATAAAAAAACTGCTGCATTGAAATTTGATGCAGCAGTTTTTTATTGATTTGGTGTCTTGAATATTTACATAGGTTTTGCGAACAATAATATAAATCAGTCTCTAAAAAGGGGTGGCAAAGTGTCAGAATATAATATGAGCATATTTCGAAAAATAACGACTTGCGATAGAACTAGCGTAGACCATTATTTAAGTATTATAAGTTCACAGGATAATTTAGTTATTACTTTAGAGAATGAATCGCATGAGAATACAGAGATATTAGATGAATTATTTAAAAGAAATAAATTGATGATATATGGTAAGAAATTTATTTCTTCTGATAAATGTGTAATTAAAGTAACAAAAGATAAGCATTTCAATGAATAATGCAGTTACAGAAAGCATACTGTATATAATTAAAGTTATCGATTAATTTTTCGAGCTTGATTTTAAATGTGTATGTGATTAATATTAATCTAAGGTCAAAGAAAGGCAAAGTCAGAAAGGAAGTATATTTATGGCTAGACTATCTGATATTATTGAGGATTTTATAAAAGAGATGCTTAAAAATACTCAAAAAAGTCAATTAGAGATAAAAAGAAATGAACTAGCAGTATATTTTGGTTGCGCTCCATCTCAGATAAATTATGTATTGACCACTAGATTCTCTTTAGACAAAGGCTATTACATTGAGAGCAAAAGAGGCGGCGGCGGCTACATATTAATAACTCGAATGGAATTAAATGAAAACAAACCACTTGCAGACTTACTAAATGAAAAGATTGGTGACAGTATAACCTGTGATGCAGCTTGTGGACTCTTAAACAGTTTGTTAGACTTAGATATCATTACTCAAAGGGAACTTCAAATTATTAAAATGGCTTTAAATGATAGAATTTTGAGTTCAAGCACTAATAGAAATAAATTAAGGGCAGAAATATTGAGGGGAATTTTAATTGTGGTTTTATAAAAATTTATTTAGAGAGGTGTAGTAGTATGCTTTGTGAGAAATGTAAAAAGAATGAGGCTGCTTATCATATAACAAAAATAGTAGATAATAGTAAACAGGAGTTAAATCTTTGCGAAAAGTGCGCTAAAGATTTGGGTGAGTTAAATTTTATGGGCAATTTAGATATGAGTTCACCTTTTTCATTTCAAAATATTATCTGCGGGATAATGGAGTATATTAATCAGCCTAATGAAATACAAAAATCATATGAATTAAGTTGCACTAATTGTGGAACTACCTATAGTGAATTCAAGAAAACTGGGTATTTTGGTTGCAGTGAATGTTATAGTAGTTTTGCATGTGACATTGAACCTGTGATTAAACGAGTCCAAGGCAACGTTAGGCATATAGGAAAGATTCCAAAGAGGCAAGGAATAAATATAATAAATAAAAACGAGATTCATGAATTAAAGACTAAGCTTCAAAAAGCAATAGAAAGAGAAGAATATGAAATAGCTGCAGAGATAAGAGATAAAATAAAAAAAATTCAAAGTGACAAATAGAAGGGAGACAAATATGGAAGAAATAAATAATATTCAACCAAATTCGGACAGCTTAGTGCTAACCAGCAGAGTTAGACTAGCTCGAAATATAGATAAAATTGTCTTTCCTCACAAATTAAGTGACAGCGATGGAAAAGATTTAGTAAAAATGGTGGAAGATGCTTTTTATTGTAATGATGAATACAGTAAGGATTATGAAACTATTCGCCTTTGGGAGCAGGACAAAATAACTCAGAGGTCATATTTTGAAAGACATTTAATAAGTAATAATATTATTAATAACAGTAAAAAATCAGCGTTCATTTATAACAAGGATGAGACAGTTTGTCTTATGATAAATGAAGAAGACCATTTAAGAATACAGTGCATTAATCCTGGATATAATTTAGATGATGCATTTGAAGTTGCAAATAAAATTGACGATATATTTGAGGAAACGCTGAATTTTGCTTTTAATGAGGAGTATGGATTCTTAACAAGTTGTCCAACTAATATTGGTACAGCATTACGTGCTTCAGTGATGATACATTTACCCGTAATAACATTAAATCATAAAATGCAGGGTGTTATATATGCATTGTCTCAGCTTGGTATGACCATCAGAGGTTTGTATGGTGAGGGGTCTAAGGTTTCAGGTAATATTTATCAGATATCAAACCAGATAACTTTAGGTATTACTGAAGAAGAGGCATTAAATAATTTAAAAACAGTAGTTAACCAGATTGTTAATCAGGAAAATATAGCAAGAGAGGTTGCATACAAAAATTATAAATATGAAATTGAGGATAGGGTATACAGAGCATCCGGGGTTTTAAAATCTGCAATATTATTGTCTACTCAAGAGTGTTTAAAGCTGCTCTCTGATGTAAGAATGGGCTGTGAGATGGGAATAATTGAGGATATAAATATTCAAACCCTAAATGACTTATTAATAGAAATTCAACCTGCTACAATACAAAGGAATAACGGAAAAATAAAATCCAGCAAAAGCATTAATTTAATAAGAGCAGATTTAGTTAAAAATAAGCTTAAAATAAATTATAAAAATAAATAAATGGAGGATAAGATCAATGATGTTTGGGAGATTTACGGATAGAACTCAGAAAGTTTTAGTGTATTCTCAAGAAGAAGCACAGAACTTCAGACATGGATATGTAGGCACAGAGCATATTCTACTTGGTATTTTGCTTGAGGATGGATCATCAAAAAAAGTGTTAAATAATATGAATATAAATTTAGAAGATGTTAGAGAGTTAATAGAGGAGTATGAAGGAAAGGGAGATATAGATTTTGAGAGTAATGAAGTGCCTTTAACACCTAGATCGAAGAGACTCCTAGAACTAAGTTTACTTGAGGCAAGAAATCTTAGTCATAATTATATTAGTCCTGAACACATTTTACTTGCATTAATAAGAGAATCTGAGGGAGTAGCCTTCACAATATTAAATAATTTAGGTGCAGATTTCAATAAAATCCGTAAAGAATTAATTGAAAACCTAACTGGGGAACAGAATAGTAGTCCCAATGATGGCGGTAAAACTGTAAATTCCAGCACTCCTTCTTTGGACCAATTTGGAAGCGACTTGACTCGGATGGCAATAGAAGGAAAACTTGACCCGGTAATTGGAAGAGAAAACGAAACCCAAAGAGTTTTAGAGATATTATGTAGAAGAACTAAAAACAATCCATGCTTAATTGGAGAACCAGGGGTTGGCAAAACCGCAATTGCGGAAGGCTTGGCACAGAAAATAGTCTCAGGAAATATCCCTGAATTATTGAAGAATAAAAGAGTGGTTACATTAGATTTATCTTCTATGGTTGCGGGATCTAAGTACCGTGGAGAGTTTGAAGAGAGAATGAAAAAAGTTATGGAGGAGATAAAAAGCTCAGGAAATGTGATTCTGTTTATCGATGAAATTCATACCATAATCGGTGCCGGAGGTGCTGAAGGCGCTATAGATGCATCCAATATATTAAAGCCAGCTTTAGCCAGAGGTGAGATACAGTGTATAGGAGCTACAACTATCGATGAGTACAGAAAGCATATTGAAAAGGATGCTGCTCTGGAAAGAAGATTTCAGACTATAACTGTTGGGGAACCTTCAAAAGAGGAAGCCGTACTTATATTAAAAGGTCTCAGAGATAAATATGAAGCCCATCACAGAGTCAAAATAACTGATGATGCTATCGATGCTTCGGTTATGCTGTCAGACAGATATATTACTGAGAGATACTTGCCAGATAAAGCGATAGATTTAATAGATGAGGCAGCTTCGAAAGTAAGAATAGAAAGCCTTATGGCTCCTCCGGATTTAAAAAACATTGAAAAAGAATTAGACAAGGTTACAAAAGAAAAAGAAGATGCAATAAGAGTTCAGGATTTTGAAAAGGCTGCAACATTGAGAGATAAAGAGAAAGAACTAAAGGATAAATTAGAGAACTCAAATAATAATTGGAAAGTAAAAAAAGAAGCTTCAGGATTAACAGTTTCCGAGAAGCAGATTGCAGCGGTAGTTTCAAAGTGGACTAATATACCAGTAGAGAAACTTACTGAAAAAGAGTCACAAAGACTTCTCAAACTAGAAGAAATATTACATCACAGGGTTGTTGGACAGGAGGATGCAGTTAAATCAATAGCAAGAGCTGTTAGAAGAGCTAGAGTAGGGTTAAAGGATCCTAAGAGACCTATTGGCTCCTTTATCTTTCTGGGTCCAACAGGAGTGGGCAAAACTGAATTGTCACGAGCATTGGCTGAAGCTATGTTCGGAGATGAAAATAATATGATAAGGATAGATATGTCCGAATATATGGAAAAACATTCAGTTTCCAGATTGATTGGTTCTCCTCCAGGCTATGTAGGCTACGATGAAGGAGGGCAATTAACTGAAAAGGTTAGAAGGAATCCATATTCTGTAGTTCTTTTTGATGAAATTGAAAAGGCAAATCCAGAAGTATTTAATATATTGCTTCAGATTTTAGAAGATGGAAGACTTACAGATGGTAAGGGAAAGACTGTAAATTTTAAAAACACAATAATAATAATGACATCTAATGTGGGGGCATCCACAATTAAAAAACAGAAGTCCTTAGGATTTTCATTTAAAGATGATTTAAAATCAGAGAGTGAATACGAAAAAATGAAGTATAATATTATGGAGGAATTGAAGACTTCTTTTAGACCGGAATTCTTAAATAGAATAGACGACATTATCGTTTTCCATGCTTTAGAAGAAAAAGATATGCAAGAAATTGTAGGACTCATGCTGAAATCTGTAATTGAAAGGTTAAAGGAACAGGAAATTAAAATTCAGTTTGATGAAGAGGCTGAAAAGCTAATGGCCAAAGAAGGATCTGATTTAACTTATGGTGCAAGACCACTACGAAGAGCCATTACAAAAATAGTTGAGGATAAACTCTCTGAAGAAATTTTAAAGGGGAATGTTGAAAAAGGTGATTCTATAAAAGTGGTAGTAGAAAATAACAAATTGTCTTTTAAGAAGGAAATTTAAATAATGAATAATGCACAAAATATGAAATATATTTTGTGTATTATTCTATTTTTTGTAAAAATGATGTATAATAAAGGTTCAACACATTTTATGGGAGTTGGATATAATGGTGAAAATCAGAACAATATTTGTGTGTCAGCAATGTGGATATGAAGCCCATAAATGGCTTGGGAAATGCCCTAATTGTGATTCGTGGAACAGTATGGTGGAAGAGGAAAAAGGTAATGCATTAATAAGCAGCAATGATATTATACTAAAAAGCGAACCAAAATCAATTGTTAAAATAAAATCAGGAGAATACCAAAGACTTGACACAGGAATCGCTGAACTTAACAGGGTTTTGGGAGGAGGAATAGTCAAGGGATCTTTAACTCTGATATCTGGAGCTCCAGGTATTGGTAAATCCACTCTTTTGCTTCAAAGTGCTAATAATATTGCAAAAAAATATGGCAAAGTATTATATATTTCAGGAGAAGAATCAGAAGAGCAGATAAAAATAAGGGGAGACAGGCTTGGCGCAATGTCTTCGGAGCTTTATATAATATCCGAAACAGATGTTTCAAATATTGAAATACATATTAAAAATTTAGCTCCGATTTTTGTTATTGTGGATTCAGTTCAAACCTTGTTTAAGAGGTCCATATCATCTGCGCCAGGGAGTGTTTCTCAGGTTCGAGAGTGTGCTAATGAAATGATGAGGATATCTAAGACCAACAATATACCCTTTTTTATTGTAGCCCATGTGACTAAACAGGGTGAACTTGCAGGACCAAGGGTGTTGGAACATATCGTGGATACCGTTTTATCTTTTGAAGGACAGCGCACAGAAGAATTTAGAATACTAAGGACTGTTAAAAACAGATTTGGAACCACCAGTGAGATTGGTGTATTTGAAATGAAAAATACCGGCCTTGAAGAAATTCCAAATCCATCTGAGGTATTCTTGGAAGATTCAGGATTTGAAAAGGAAGGGTCTATAGTAATAGGCATCATGGAAGGAAGCAGACCTATATTAGTTGAAATTCAAGCTCTGGTGGCAGAGACGAAAGCACCTTTCCCTAGAAGGACAGCAGTTGGTGTGGACTTGTCCAGAGTTAATCTTATTTTAGCTGTATTGGAAAAAAAACTTAAGATTTCTTTTTATAATTGTGATGTATATATTAATGTTGTAGGTGGGTTAAATATAGAAGGTACCTTTGGTGATTTGGGGCTTGCTTTGGCTTTGATATCAAGTGCAAAATCAAAGGAGAGCAAACTCGAAAAAATGTTAGTAGTTGGAGAAGTTGGACTTACAGGAGAGGTTCGTCCAACATCGTTTTGCGATAGAATAGTTAATGAGGGTTACAAGATGGGTTTTAAAAACATAGTTATTCCCTCAAGAAATTTAGAGAGGTTAGATTCTAAAAATAGTTCAACTATAGGGGTTTCGACATTAAGGGAAGCAATAAAAATAGTTTTTGAATAGGGTGATATAATTGAGGATAGAAAAAGATAAAGAATTAATGAACATTTTAAAATTGATGGCACCTGGAACTCAGTTGAGAGAGGGAATGGAAAATATATTACGAGCAAAGACTGGAGGACTTCTGGTTTTGGGGGACAATGAGCAAATATTGCAAATAGTGGATGGAGGGTTCATACTCAATTCTGACTATACTCCCTCCTATGTTTATGAACTCGCAAAGATGGATGGCGCTATTGTCCTAAACGGTGACTTAAAAAGGATAATTATTGCCAATGCGCAACTTATCCCTGATTCCAATATTCCCACTTTTGAAACAGGCACAAGACACAGGACTGCTGATAGAGTAGCAAAGCAAACTGGAGCTATTGTAATAGCAATATCTCAAAGAAGGAATGTTATTACGGTATATAAGAACAGTATAAAGTACCTAATAAGGGACAGTAGCGTTATTTTAGCACGTGCAAATCAAGCACTGCAAACATTGGAGAAGTATGTGTCAGTTCTTGAAAGAGTTGTAAACAACTTAGATGTACTTGAATTTCAGGATTTGGTTACTTTGTTTGATGTTGTAACTGCAATACAGAGAACGGAAATGGTAATGAGGATAGTAGGCGAAATTGAAAGATACATATGTGAACTAGGAAATGAGGGAAGATTGATCTCAATGCAATTGAATGAACTTATTAAGAGCATAGAACAAGATGGAATACTTATGATAAGAGATTATGCAGAAAGCAACATAAATTACAATGAAGCCTATAAACAACTGCAAAATATTTCACAGGAAGAATTGTTAAAACTAGATAGCATTTCAAGAATTTTGGGGTACTTTGGGGTCCCTTTAGTGGATACTCTTATTTCACCAAGGGGCTATAGAATGCTTACCAAGATTCCTAGAATTCCTGCAGGAGTTATTGATAATATTGTTAAAAATTTCAAAGAACTTAAAGGTGTAACGGAGGCCTCCTATGAGGAACTGGACAATGTTGAAGGCATAGGAGAGGCAAGATCAAAAGCAATCAAAAATGGATTAAGGAGACTTAGAGAGCAAATAATTATTAATAGTAATTTAAGCACGAAATAATTAAATTTCGTGCTTATTGTTTACCTGAACGTATATTTTCCTAAAGTATCAATTTTATCATATTCTTTCAAAAGAATGTCATAAAGATTAAGGTCTAACACATTGCATAGAGATGTTAAATAGAACAAGTTATTTCCAATTTCTCTCTCAAGAACTTCCCTGCAGTTATCACACAAGTTTCCTTTTAAATGGGTCTTAAGGCAAGTGCTCAGAGATTCAATGCCAATATCATCTTCAGGCAACTGCTGCTTAAAAGCGTTAATTTCAATGCACCCACAATTTGTAACTGATTTAGTCACTGCCCTGTCAATGCGAGCTTCTGATTCATTTAGTTTGGATAGTATATCTAATACACTTTTATGCCTAAGTAGGGATTCATTTACGGCATTTTGGAAATCATCAAATATTACATCTTTCATGAGGTTCAACTCCTTATCAAGATTCATTGCGTCTTATAAAATCATTATAATTTTTTTCGGATAATTTTGTCAATGCAATATGTTGTTATTTAGTTATTTATTTATATAATAATCAATTTTGATTTATTTTGATAGGGGGATATGTCTCAATAGTGTTCTCTGTTATTGAAAAGACTTTTTAATTAAGATATATTAGTGTATAATAAGATAAAAATGAAATATTTATTAATACATCATAGGAGGTGAAGGTTTTGTTGGAAAAGATATTGAAAGCTCTGTTTACAGTAGCGGGCATGATTTTAGGATATTTTATTGGTAATATGATAATCAATACATCATATATTACTAATCTTAATAATTTCGGAAGCACCACAATGAAAAATATTATTATTATTATTATTTCTATTATTATTTTCGGAATCATTCTATTTTTATTATCACCTGGAATTAATTATGTAATAAAAAAATTTATGGATTATATTGAAAAAAGCATTCAGAAGCTTTCAGTTACAGAAATAATATTTGGCAGTGGAGGAGCTATTATAGGTCTTATACTATCCGCTGTCTTTGTAAATATTGCGTCGAAGATACCTGTTGCCGGTTCAATAGTTGCAGTTTTTATAGCAATTTTTATGGCAGCAATTGGAGCTAATATTGGAATAAAGAGAAGAGAAGAAATCATGAGCGTCTTCTCAAGTATTAGAAGAAGTGATAAGGGTAAAGATAGGAAAACTAAAGGAAGCAAGGGAGATCCAAAAGTATTAGATACATCTGTTATAATTGATGGAAGAATTTTTGACATCTGTCAAACTGGATTTGTGGAAGGAAGTCTTATAATTCCTAATTTTGTTTTGGAAGAATTGAGACATATAGCTGATTCCTCTGACTCCTTAAAAAGGAACAGAGGCAGAAGAGGGTTGGATGTTCTTAATAAAATACAAAAGGAATTAAATATTGACGTTCAGATATCAGATAAAGATTTTCCTGAAATTGCAGAAGTAGACAGCAAACTGCTTAAACTTGCCCAGGTATTGAATGGCAGGGTTGTTACTAACGACTACAATCTTAATAAGGTGGCCGAATTTCATGGAGTTCCTGTACTAAACATAAATGAGTTGGCAAATGCCGTTAAACCAGTAGTTTTACCTGGAGAAGAAATGAGAATCCAAATAATAAAGGATGGTAAAGAATCAGGTCAGGGTATTGCTTATCTGGACGATGGAACTATGATTGTTGTGGAGGGTGGCAGAAAATTTATTGGTGAAACCAAGGATGTAATTGTAACTTCAGTGCTTCAGACTGCAGCTGGAAGGATGATTTTTGCAAAGCAGAAAGATGAATTTGCAAATGGCTAAGACTTGGGCTGTAATTGTTGCTGCGGGAAAAGGGAAAAGAATGGGCGCAGGTCTAAATAAGCAATTTATCAATGTTAAGGGGAAACCTTTATTGTTCTACACGCTAAAAGCTTTTTCTGACTGCGAAGAGATAGATAAAAT
>Ga0123339_10002432_pt1 | contig 12614 bp, 10 predicted proteins | sample lystaG_FD_89956 | JGI IMG/M metagenome (GOLD analysis project Ga0123339, IMG submission 89956) | Glacier valley bacterial and archeal communities from Borup Fiord, Nunavut, Canada, to study Microbial Dark Matter (Phase II) -... | ecosystem: Environmental > Aquatic > Freshwater > Ice > Glacier ... | reverse complement strand
TGGGAAGTTTCTACGCCCCTTTGAAGAAGGATATTGTCGTCGCAGAAAACAATGTCTCCAAGGTGACCATCGAAGATGAGGTTTCAGAGGAAATCTGCGAGAAGTGCGGCAAGCATTTTATCATCAAGAACGGCCGGTTCGGAAAGTTCCTTGCCTGCTCAGGCTATCCTGAGTGCAAGAATACCAAGCCCATCGTGGAAAGGCTCGACGTCAAGTGCCCCACATGCCATGAAGGGGATGTCCTGCAGCGCAAATCCAGGAAAGGCCGAAAGTTCTATGGATGTTCAAGATATCCGGAGTGCAACTATGTCAGCTGGTATGAGCCGGTGAAAGAGCCCTGTCCAGTCTGCACGGGACTCATGTACAAAAAGTACTCCAAGAAAGAGGGCACATACCTCGAGTGTTCAAACGAAGAATGCAAGAACAAGATCATCATCAAGGAAAAGGCAGAAGCCTGATCGGGTAGTCACGCTTATTGAAGACCCACTTTTACAGGTCAGACAAAATATAGCTAAACGCAACAGAAGAAAGGGACTAGGCTCCTTTTTCCTGTTGCGTTTTGCTTCTTATTGGAAATTTCGTATTGTTTGAAAAGTTTGAATTGATTTTTCAGACGAAATATTCTAAAATGAAAGACGAAAGCGAAATAGATTTGAATGAAATATATCGCACAGACAAACAATTTACAATTCGTCACCCGAGGAAAACTGCCTTATCATTGAAACGGATTTTTCCTGCAGACCCAGAGCAGGGAGAACGAATTCCCCATTGCTAATGACGGAACCAGGCTTTTTTAGAGGATGTGCAGGGATTTGTGAGAAATATGCGAAATATACCTACTGAATTGTTTAAGATTATTGAATAATTATGATATTTATGATATCATTTTGGAAGAGTCCGTAACAATTCTAAATATTCATAATATTGGTTTTTACGAATTTAATTATAGGGGGTTTTGATATGTCATTACTTAACAAAACAAGAAAGTTAAACAAGATTCTTCAGAAATCAGGCACAGAGCCTGTAATATTTGATGATATCTGTGGAATACTTAGCGATGAGCTTAATGCGGATGTTTACGTAGTGAGCAGAAGAGGCAAAATCTTAGGACATAATTTTGCACATCCTTTCACCACTGATGATGAACATGCCAGCATTTTGGACGACATGAAATTCACTGACGACTATAACGATGTCCTGTTGAAGATCGGAGAGACCCTGACCAACCTGAATTCACACGTGAAGCATGTTCTGAATTTCGAGAAGGAATACGACAAAGAGAAAAAGCTCACCACGATTGTCCCGATAAACGGAAACCGTGAGAGACTGGGGACAGTGATTCTCGTCACCCTTGGAGAAGCATTCGTCGACGAGGATATCGTGCTTGCTGAGTATTCAGCGACGATTATCGGACTCGAAATCCTGAGGTCCAAGCAGCTCGAGAGCGAAGAGGACCAGAGGAAGAACGATGTCGTGGACCTGGCGATTCATACACTGTCTTACAGTGAGAAAGAAGCCGTAAACCATATCTTCAGAGAACTTGACGGGGACGAAGGTCTTCTGGTTGCTTCCAGGATTGCCGACAAGGTTGGTATCACAAGGTCAGTTATCGTCAATGCGCTGAGAAAGCTCGAAAGTGCCGGCGTAATCAAATCAAGGTCCCTGGGAATGAAGGGAACGAGGATTACGATTCTCAACGACAAACTTCTAGAAAAACTTGAGATCAAAAGAAAATAAAGCGAAAGCATGACGACATAACAAAGACCAGTCACCCGGCTGGTTTTTGTTGCGTGCGGAAGTGATGTATGGTATAATCCTAAAGGACAAAAATAATCACATCTGTGGATCTCAGGGACGGTGCCGAAGAGGTTTCCTTGAGAGATGAAGCGGGTGGAAGGTTAAAACCAGGAGGTAGTAATAATGGCAGTAATTTCAATGAAACAGCTTTTAGAAGCTGGCGTTCACTTTGGTCACCAGACCAGAAGGTGGAACCCTAAAATGGCTCCATACATATTCACAGAAAGAAACGGGATCTATATCCTAGACCTGCAGAAGACTGTGAAGCTGATGGATGTTGCCTATGATTTCGTGAGAAGCGTAGCAGCTGAGGGCAAGGACGTCTTGTTCGTAGGAACGAAGAAGCAGGCGCAGGAGACGATTCAGGAAGAAGCTTTAAGAAGCAACATGCACTTTGTCAACAACAGATGGCTTGGCGGAATGCTTACCAATTTTGGAACCATCAAGAAGAGAATCTACAGGATGGAAGAAATCCATAAGATGGAAGATGACGGAGTCTTTGAAGTTCTTCCCAAGAAGGAAGTAGCGTCACTGATGAAGGAACTTGAGAAGCTGGAGAAGAACCTGGGCGGAATCAAGAATCTTGATGTCAAGAACCTGGGTGCCGTATTCATCGTAGATCCCAGAAAAGAAAGAATTGCCATTGCGGAAGCAAAGGCACTAAATATCCCAATCGTTGCTATCGTAGATACTAACTGTGATCCAGATGAGATTGATTATATCATTCCTGGAAATGACGACGCCATCAGAGCAGTAAAGCTAATCACATCGAAACTTGGAGATGCGATACTAGAAGCTAGGCAGGGCGAAGAATTAGCTGAGTAAGTAAGTGTGAAAGGTAGGTGGTTTTCCATTTACCTTTTCTTTTAGAATGAGATAATTCCAATTTAAACTTTAGGAGGAAATAATAGTGATAAGTGCACAGATGGTAAAGGAACTAAGAGATAAGACAGGCGCAGGGATGATGGACTGCAAGAAGGCATTGACAGAGGCTGAAGGCGACATGGAAAAGGCAATCGATGTCCTGAGAGAAAAGGGACTGGCCTCCGCAGCGAAGAAATCCGGCAGAATCGCTTCTGAAGGAGTCATTGCGACCTTCATTTCAGAAGACAAGAAAAATGCCTCAATCATCGAACTGAACTGCGAGACGGATTTCGTATCCGCTAATGCAGATTTCATCGCTACAGCCAATGCGATTGCAGAAGTTGTTGCAAAGAGCGAAGTGAAGGACCTTGACGAAGTCAAGGCGCTAACTCTAAACGGAGCGACTGTTCAGGATGCTGTGACAGACCTCATCGCCAAGCTGGGTGAGAACATGAACCTCAGAAGGTATGTCAAGTTCAATTCTCCAGACGGCCTCGTAGCCTCATACATCCACATGGGTGGCAAGATTGGTGTGCTTGTTCAGGTTAAGGCAGAGAAGGCATCTGATGAAGTTTCAAACGTGGCAAGGGATATCGCAATGCATATTGCAGCCCTCAATCCGACGTTCCTTGACCAGACATCCGTCGATGCTGATACCATCGAGAGAGAAAAGGAAATCTACCGGGTTCAGGCCATAAACGAAGGGAAGCCAGCAAACATCGCTGAGAAGATGGTCGGCGGAAGACTGAACAAGTTCTTCAAGGAATCATGCCTTGTCAACCAGATGTTTGTCAAGAATTCTGACCTTTCCGTTTCAGACTACGTCAAAGGAGAATCAAAGAAGTTCGGGAACATCGAAATCACGAACTTTATCAGATTCGAAAAGGGCGAAGGAATCGAAAAGGCAGAAGTGGATTTTGCCGCTGAAGTTGCAGCGCAGCTGATCAAGAAGTAGACAAACTAAAAAAGAACTTTAAGGATAATTAAAATAATTAAAGAAGAGAACACCGAAAGTGTTCTCTTTTTTTAAAATAATTGCTAGAATGGAACTATAATTCACATACGGAGGATATTATGAGCGAACCGAAATACAAGAGAGTCATGCTTAAACTGTCAGGAGAATCCCTTGCCGGTACGACCGGTTATGGAATTGACTTTACGGTGGCCACAAGAATTGCCATGGAGATCAAGGAACTTGTGGACATGGGAGTTCAGGTCGGTGCCGTAATCGGAGCTGGCAACATCTGGAGAGGCAGGGAAGGAAGCGGCATGGACAGGGTAACTGCAGACAACATGGGCATGCTTGCCACATGTATCAATGCTTTGGCGCTTCAAAACTCCTTGGAAGATCTTGGCATCGAGACAAGGGTCCAGTCCGCCATTGAAATGCGGGAAATTGCGGAACCCTTCATCAGAAGAAGAGCCGTAAGGCATCTTGAAAAAGGCAGAGTCGTCATCTTCGCGGCTGGTTCGGGGAACCCTTATTTTACGACGGATACCGCTGCAGCGCTAAGAGCTGCAGAAATTGAGGCCGAATGCATCCTCCTGGCGAAAAAGGTGGACGGCGTCTATGACATGGACCCCAAACTGCATCCTGAAGCCAAGAAATACGACAAACTTACTTACAGGCAAGTCATCGAACAGGACCTCAAGATCATGGACATCACCGCCATAACCCTCTGTAAGGACAACGACATCCCCATCATCGTCTTCGGTCTTGATGGAGAAGGGAATATCAGGAGAGCCATCATGGGCGAATCCAATGGCACCATTATTGACGGGAATGAACGGTCATCAAAATAAATTGAATTCATTTTGAAATAGGAGGAAAGACCATGATAAAAGAATTTACCAAGACCATGGAAGAAAAGATGGGCAAGACCATAAAGAATTTGGAACTGGAACTGTCTTCACTCAAAGCGGGGCGTGCGAATCCTACCATGCTGGACAGGATTGAAGTGGATTATTATGGATCGATGGTTCCCATCGGGCAGGTCGGGAATATTTCCGCACCTGAACCGAGAATCCTGATGATCACCCCTTGGGAGAAATCAGCGCTCAAAGCCATCGAAAAAGCCATCAACCTATCCGACCTTAACATCAACCCCAATAATGACGGTTCCGTCATCAGGCTGATCGTTCCAGAACTTACAGAAGAGACCAGAAAGAATGTGGTGAAGATGGTAGGCAAAAAAGCTGAAGAGGCCAAGGTTGCTATCCGTTCGATCAGGCGAGATACCATAGAAAAGATCAAGGCATTAAAGAAGGAGATTTCAGAAGATGAAATTTCCAGGGCTGAGGAAGATGTACAGAAGAAAGTAGACGAATTTATCAAGAAAGTCGATAAGATCGTTGTAGAGAAGGAAAAGGAAATCATGAAGGTCTAATCTTCTCAACCGAAGGAAGGAACGCAATGTTTAATTTTTTCAAAAAGCCCCCGGCAATGGTAATCGAAGATACCCCGCTGGACATGGAAAGGATTCCGAAACACATCGGCATCATCATGGACGGAAATGGCAGATGGGCGAAAAAGAGAAATCTCCCAAGGTCCATGGGACACAAGGCAGGGGTTGAAACAATCAGGCGAATTATCAAAGAATGTGACAGGCTGGGTGTGAAGCACCTTACCCTGTACGCCTTCTCCACGGAAAACTGGAAGAGACCCAAAGATGAGGTCAGCGCACTTATGACTCTACTCGTCGAGTATTTGAAAAGAGAACTGGATGAACTTCACCGCAGCAACGTCATCGTGAACTATCTTGGCAACATCGAGAAGCTGCCTCTTCTGGCCCAAGAGGAGCTAAACCGTGCCAAGGAGAAAACCAAGAACAACACCGGCGTGCAAATGAACCTGGCCCTGAACTATGGCGGACGGGAGGAAATCATCCATGGCGTGAAGGAAGCGATAAGGCATTCCCTGGAGGGGAAGCTTGACCCGCAGGATCTCACGGAGGAAACGTTCAAGGAATACCTCTACACCAAAGGACAACCGGACCCGGAACTCATCATCAGGCCCAGCGGAGAGCTCAGGATTTCCAACTTTCTTCTATACCAGGGCGCCTATAGCGAGCTTTGGTTCAGCAACATCAACTGGCCGGACTTCGAGGAAGTCCATCTGAGAATGGCCATCAGAGACTATCAGAAGAGAGACAGGAGATTCGGAGGATTGAAAAGTGAATAGAAGGTACATCGGAGCGTTGACTTTGATCCCATTATTGTTCCTGATTTTTTTAGGGGGTTGGTTTTTAAAATTAATCACCTTGTTCCTGGCAGCCAGGGGACTCTATGAGTTCTATTTTGTCATTTCAAAAAAGGACCATCATCCGATGAAGCTCCTGGGATACGGCTTGCTGTTGCTCTACTACACTCTCCTGTTTTTCAGTGAAGATCCCATCAGGCATCTCGGTGTCATCATCACATTAGGGATCACCGCGGGGTTTGTGGTCATGGTCTTCAGCGAGGATTACTCCATCACGGATGTTTCCCTGACGGTCATGGGGTTCATCTATACCGGTGTCCTCTTTGGATTTCTTATTCTTCTCGATCGGGGAGAGCATAGGAATTATCTTGTTTATACTGTGTTCGTGATTTCCTGGGTCTGTGATACTCTCGCCTACTATACGGGAAGACTCCTTGGAAAACACAAGCTCATCGAGCGGATAAGCCCGAAAAAGACCGTCGAGGGCGCTTTGGGCGGACTTCTTGGGGGAGCTCTTGGCGCATTTCTTTTAGGTTATGCCATAGAGCCGATCATCGGAATCTCCCCCTGGCATTTTCTTGCCATGGGCTTCTTCGGTGCCATGTTCGGTCAAATCGGTGACCTGGCGGCATCTTCGATCAAAAGATATGCTGGAGAAAAGGATTTCCCTAAACTTATTCCCGGACATGGGGGAATATTGGATAGATTTGACTCAATACTCTTTGTCACTCTTTTTGTTTATGCCTATATGATGTATCTGATATAAGTCAAGAAACCTAAGTTAGCGTGAATAGGGGACGCTCTATCCATACTGTCAAGTAAAATAAGCCATAGTGAGTGAAAAGCCATCCATCTGGATGGCTTTTTGTCATAAACATAGAAAAAAACAACATTGTTCATAAGATGTTTAACAAATGTATATTGATTTATCTCTTTTATAATAATATATTGTATATAAGAGTAGTTGCAATTAGAATCAATTATGAAGGAGGTAATATCATGAAGAAAGAACCCAAAACAAAAATATTATTCACGCTTCCTGTTGATTTGAAAGAAGAACTCTTGAAAGAAGCGGATAAGGAGAATAGATCCTTGAATAATTACATCCTTACATTGCTCTTAAAACGAGTCCAATAATCCGCAATGGAAATAGTTTGAATATTAATCAGGTTGGAAAACGCAAATTGGTTTTCCAACTTTTATTTTTTTGGACCTGGACAATGGACAGTAATCCTACTCCGAACTTATTTGCTATCATCCACTACCAGGCAAGAAATTCGAAAATAGTTAGTAAAAGTTAATAATTCTTTTGTATAATGGATGAGTAACATTTTAAGCAGAAAACCAGAGGTTGGAAGGAGATAATCTTTTGAGATCTATTTCGATCATCGGAGCATCCGGGTCCATCGGCACCCAGACGCTTAGCGTCCTGAGGGAGCAGAAGAACTTCAAGTTGTCCGGAGTATCCGTCCATTCGAATCTGAAGGCTCTGAAGGCCATCATAGAAGAATTTAATCCGGGCCATGTGGCCATCACCAGGGAAGACCTCTATAGAGAGGCCAGGGAGATGCTAAAGGGCATCGGCTATGGGGGCGAGGTCTCCTTTGGAATGGAGGGGCTTATAAGAATCGCCACACTCCCGGAAATTGACACTGTCGTGACATCGCTCATGGGCATGGTCGGGCTTAAGCCCACCGTTGAGGCGATCAAGGCAGGAAAAGACATCGCCCTGGCAAACAAGGAAACCCTTGTTGCTGCGGGAGAGATTGTCATGAAGCTTGCCCGGGAAAAGGGTGTCAGGATTCTTCCCGTGGATTCTGAGCATTCCGCCATCTTCCAGAGTCTTCAGGGCTCAAGGCGCGAAGAGGTGAAAAGCATCATCCTCACGGCATCCGGAGGACCTTTTCTGGGGAAAAACCGAAAATATCTCGAAGGGGTGACCAAAGAGATGGCCCTCAAGCATCCGAACTGGGTCATGGGGGCGAAGATCACCATTGATTCCTCGACACTCATGAACAAGGGCCTTGAAGTCATCGAAGCCAGGTGGCTCTTTGATGTTCCTTATGATAGTATAAAGGTCTACGTCCATCCCGAAAGCATTATCCACTCCATGGTGGAGTATAGGGACAACAGCATCATTGCGCAACTCGGGTCACCGGACATGAGACTGCCCATCCAGTATGCATTGAATTATCCTGAGCGGCATGAAGCCGTGGCCAGGGAACTTGACTTCCTTGGCATCGGAGCGCTCCATTTCATGGAACCCGACAGGGAAACCTTCAGGGCCCTTGACCTGGCTATCCTTGCGGGAAAACGCGGCGGCCTTGCCACAGCGGTGCTGAACAGCGCAAATGAAGAGGCGGTGGCCTTGTTTCTCCGGGACAAGATCCGTTACATTGAAATCATATCCGTCGTCGAAGAAGTACTGGACCATTTCAGCAATCTCGGGGAAATCACCCTGGAGAAGGTCTTTTCGACAGATGAAGAAGTAAGACAACATATCAGAAGAAAATATAAAGAGGTGTAGAATGTATCTATTATTATCGATATTTGCCTTTGGGCTCCTGGTCCTTGGCCACGAGTTCGGTCATTTTATCATGGCCAGAGTCAATGGGGTCACCGTGGAGGAGTTCTCCATAGGAATGGGACCGAAAATTTTGAAGAAACAAGGGAAAAAGACGTTGTACTCTGTGAAAGCCTTCCCCATCGGAGGCTCGGTAAAGATGTTTGGTGAAAATGAAGAGGAGTCCGGGGAGGGGTCATTCTTTTCCAAGAGTCCTCTTCGGAAGATTTCCATCATTATCGCCGGACCGGTCATGAACATCATCATGGCCCTCATCATCCTGTTTACGGTCACGCTCTTTACGGGCTACAGCAGCAATGTCGTCAACGAAATAATGCCCGGCTCACCAGCAGAGGCCGCAGGCATCAGCGTTGGAGACAGGATTGTGAGGGTAAATGGCGAGAAAGCCTATACCTTCCAGGACATCTCCACCTATATCGCCTACAATGGCTTCAAGGAGATAAATCTTGAACTGGAAACCAAGGAGGGTCTTGTCAAAAAGACCATCATCCCTATGGATTCCGAAGGGAGACCCCTCATCGGCATCGTCCCAAAAACAGTCGAAAAGGCGGGATTCTTTGAGTCCGTCGGCGAAAGCATGAACCAGGGGCTGTCCCTCGTGACCCAGACAATATTTTCCCTGAAGATCCTCTTCTCCGGAGAAGCGACGCTCAATGACTTCGGTGGTCCGGTCACCATCTTCAAGATTTCCACGGAAGTGGCCAGCATTTCCCTATGGGCCTTGGCCAGCTTTATCGCCTTCCTCAGCATCAACCTGGCTGTCCTGAACCTGATCCCTTTCCCAGCGCTGGATGGAGGATGGATTCTAATCCTTCTCGTCGAGCTCATCACCAGGAAGAAGCTTCCGGAAAAGTTCGTTGGAATCTGGAATACGATTGGATTTGTGATCCTCATGGGATTCATGCTGCTGATCACGTTCAAGGATGTATTCCTTCCAGGAGGATTTTAGCAGATGTTAAGAAAAGACACGCGTAAGATCAGGGTCAAGGACATCTATATCGGAGGTGAGAGCAAAGTCACCATCCAGTCCATGACAACGACGGACACCCGGAATGTGGAGGCAACCCTCGGGCAGATACGTGCGCTTATGGTGGCGGGATGCGACATCATCAGGTGCGCGGTTCCCGACATGGAAGCCGCAGAAGCGCTGAAGGAAATCACAAAACAAATTCCGATTCCCGTGGTGGCGGATATCCATTTCGACTACAGGCTGGCCCTGAAATCCATCGAGAACGGCATAGCGAAGCTGAGGATCAATCCCGGCAACATCGGTGGGGAAGAGAAGATAAAGCTCCTCGCCGATGCCTGCACAGCGAGGGGGATTCCCATCAGGATCGGAGTAAACTCCGGATCCATGGAGAAGGACATCCTTGAAAAATACGGCAGAGTCACCCCCGAAGGGCTCGTGGAGAGTGCGCTTCGCAACGTTGAACTGCTGGAGAATGCAAACTTCAACAATATCATCATTTCCATCAAGTCTTCAGATGTCATCACGATGATGGAGAGCTACAGAATCCTCTCTGGCATGGTGGATTACCCCATGCACCTCGGTGTCACCGAGGCTGGAACCATCTGGAGAGGGACCATCAAGAGCTCAATCGGCATTGGAGGACTTCTTTCCGAGGGCATTGGCGATACCATCCGGGTATCCCTGACCGGAGACCCTGTGGAAGAGATCAAGGCAGGCCGTGAAATCCTGAAGGCCACAGGCCATCTTAAGGAAGGAATTGAGTTTGTGTCCTGTCCTACATGCGGGCGGACGCAGATTGATCTGATCCGGATTGCCAACGAGGTCGAAGAGGCGCTGAAGGACAGCAAGAAGAACATCAAGGTTGCCGTCATGGGATGCGTCGTGAACGGTCCCGGGGAAGCCAAGGAAGCGGATATCGGAATCGCGGGCGGGAATGGGTTTGGGCTCATCTTCAAGAAGGGTGTCATCCTCAGGAAGGTCAGCGAATCCGAACTTGTTTCAGCGCTCCTCGAAGAAATCGATAAACTTAACTAAAGACAAGATAGGGAAAGGAGGAACTTTTGTGGAACTGAATGAACTTTTCAACAAGGAGTCCTCATTGAAAAGCTACAACATAGAGAATGTCCTGAAGGTGGAATTCCTGAAAAAGGCAAACATGTTCAGGGTCTTCCTGAAATCCGGGAAACTGCTTGACCCGAAGGTCAAGGAACCCGTTACCGGATTTCTCGCAAAGCTGACAAAAATGAATAATGAAGTCACCATCATAAACGTCCTGGATAGCTTAAGTGATAAGAATATCCAGGATGTTCTCATGGGAATGTTTCTGACGGAACCTCTGAACTACAACTTCCTGAAGGATGGTAAGGTGGCGTACCATGAAGACAGTCTGACCCTGACCCACTACAGCCAGGTTCTCATCGCCAACTTCAGGGACAGGGAAAACCTGAAGAGGATCCAGAGCGTGTTCACGGACTATTATGGCAGGGAGATCAGCCTCGAAGTCAGGCTCGATGAAGGCCTCATGCCAAAGAAAGAGGAAATCAACGTCCTGAAGGAACTAAAAGCCATGAGAACCGAATCGGGAGGCAAGGGATCACTGCCTGGAGAAAACATCCCTGTGGGGGTTCCCCTGAAGAGCAAGCTCATCCCAAGCACAAATGGCAAGGACAAACCAAAGGATGAGAATATCCTCCTGGGAAAGGCCATCAAGGAAACCGCGCAGAAAATCAAGGACCTGGATGATAATTCAGGCATTTCTGTCATCGACGGTGAAGTGTTCAAGATGGATTCGAGAAAATTGAAGAGCGGCAAGGTGCTGGTCATGCTCTATGTCACGGATCATACCAGCTCCATTTCCGTGAAGATCTTTCTTAAAGAGGGCGAGGAGCTGCCCATCAAGGAAGGGCAAGTCTTCAAATTCAAGGGGAATGTCACCTATGACATGTATTCCAAGGAACTGACGATGATTTCCAGAGACATCGTCCGGATGGAGAAGATCAGACGCCATGACAGGGCGAAGGAAAAACGCGTAGAGCTTCACGTGCACACGAACATGAGCAGCATGGACGGTCTGGCCTCCGCTGGGAGAATCATGAGCCTGGCCAAGGATTTCGGGCACAAGGCCGTGGCCATCACAGACCATGGTGTCGTCCAGGCCTACCCGGAAGCCATGGATATGGCAAAGACGACCGGCGTCAAACCGATCTATGGCATGGAAGCCTATGTGGTCAATGACGACATCAATATCATCGAGAATATCGATGACTCCCTGACGGACATGGTCGTCTTCGATATCGAGACGACGGGTTTCTCCTCGAAGAACGACAAGATCATTGAAATCGGTGCGGTGAGAGTAAGGGATGGAATAGTCTTGAGCGAGTTCTCCACCTTTGTTGACCCACAAAGGAGCATTCCACTGAAGATTACCGAACTGACAGGCATCTCCGATGAGATGGTGAAAGATGCGCCGGTTATCGGGAAGGTCATCCTGGAATTCAATGAGTTCATCAAGGATGCGACCCTGGTCGCCCATAACGCCTATTTCGATGTGGGGTTCATCAGGAAAAACCTAGGGGATCTCGGAATGTCCATCGAGAACCCGATACTCGACACTGTACCGCTTTCAAGGTTCCTCTACAAGGAACTGAAAAGGCACAAGCTCGATACCATCGCGAAGCATCTTGGCATCAACATGGGCGCCCATCACCGCGCAGTGGACGATGCCGTGACCACCATGAAGATCCTAAACAAGTCCATGGACAAGATGAAGGAGATGGGCATCGAGAACTTCAGGCAGCTCAACGAGAGGAGCAGGAAAGAGATCGATATCAAGAAGCTCCCCATGTTCCATACGACGATTCTTGTGAAAAACAAGATTGGGCTCAAGAGCCTCTATGAAATGGTCTCTTCCTCGCACATAGAAACGTTCCACCAAAAGCCCAGAATAAGGAAGAGTGTTCTGAAGAAGAAGAGGGAAGGCCTGCTTCTGGGTTCTTCCTGCATCAATTCCGAACTTATCCGCTACATCATGGAGGGGAGGACCGAAAAGGAAATCGAGAAGGTCGCATCCTTCTATGACTATCTCGAAGTCCAACCCGTCGAAAACAACCTTGACCTTCTTAAGGACGGCAGAATTACAGACATCGAGGGCCTCCGTGACCTGAACAGGAAGATCATCTCCCTGGGCGAAACCTTGGGGA
>Ga0123339_10002429_pt1 | contig 12616 bp, 13 predicted proteins | sample lystaG_FD_89956 | JGI IMG/M metagenome (GOLD analysis project Ga0123339, IMG submission 89956) | Glacier valley bacterial and archeal communities from Borup Fiord, Nunavut, Canada, to study Microbial Dark Matter (Phase II) -... | ecosystem: Environmental > Aquatic > Freshwater > Ice > Glacier ... | reverse complement strand
CCTCTCTTTGAACTTTTTTCCATCTCAGAGTACAAAACCAACCCTTCGCGACTCGTTGTCAAGCTCACCCTTGTAGTTCAGCGGTTTCAATTTTCTTAAAGCACCTCCAACTCACTGAAGTCCAACGACCTTCTCCTCAGGTCCAGCACAGACAAGCTTGTACGCAGTAGGCTCGTAGGAATTCTCGTTTTCCATCATGGAGAACTGAAGACCTGATATGGTTCAAGAAGAGAAAGAGTAGGAGGAAAGTCAGCTTCAGAACGCGTGAGACGAGAAAGGAAAAGAAGGGAAGACGAACCCTTGAACTTGGTGCTGTAGATCTTGATGTTCTCGTCACCGTACTTCCTCCTGGCCTGAGGTTCAGTCAAGCCGACGACTCCGACGGGAGGGTGAGAGAAGACGACGCTACGACGAAAGAAAAAGAAAGAAGGGAAGTCAGAAACGACGCGTTGAAGAGGTTAAGAGTTTATTCACTCACGTGGGGATGTTCTCATAAGAAAGCTTGAGATCCTTGAACTTCTCTCCTCCGAAGAGCCTAGCACTGAGTCTTCTTCCAGCGGCGAGAGCAACGGGGGTGAGGAGGAGCTTACCTGGACAGAAGGAACGCGTCGTTTGTGAACGAAGGTTTCTTTGCTGCTGTCTTCCAAAGGAGAGTAGGGAAGGCTTACCAGATATGTCTCCGACAGAGAAGACTCCCTTGACGTTCGTCTCCTCCCATTCGTCCGCGAGGATGTTTCCCTTCGCGTCGGTTTTGATTCCCAACTCTTCGAGACCAAGGTTCTCAGAGGCGGGAGCTCGTCCGATGGCCCAAAGAAGCTGATCCGCTTCGAGGATGGAGCTAGATCCGTCGTTGGCTTTGAGGTTGATGGTGAGAGGGGGGTTGGTGTTGGCTCGAGTAACGGAGGAGACGTGGGTGTAGGTGTGAAGCTGAACTCCGGTCTTCGCGAGTTGGGCGGTCTGCAGGTTCATGTCAGCTCGGGAAGGGAAGAAGTTGTGAAGAGATGGAAACTGAGAATATGTTGCTTACGATGGTATCTTGAACGAGAGGATCGAAGGTTCGGAGAACCTTGTCGAATCGAAGAACGAGATGAACCTCGGTTCCGAGACTGGTCGCGTCGCAAGAGAAGGAGGGAACGGAAGTGTCAGCTCACAGGAGTCCTCTTTAAAATGGCTCTATACTCACGCTTTGAAGATCTGACTCAGCTCGGTCGCTATATATCCTCCTCCAACGACAACGACCTTCTTGGGTCGCGATTCGAGAGCGAAGAATCCGTCCGACGTGATCCCGAGATGGGCTCCAGGGATCTCCTCCTCCGAAGGCCAGATGGGAGCTCCTCCGGTAGTGAGAGCGACATAGGATGCCTCGATGGTGTAAGGCTCTCCGTTGGGCTTTCCGAAGTCGTCGGTAGGGGTGAGCTCGACGACGGTGGGCGAGAGCAGCTTTCCGTGAGCTTGGATTCGGTCGATGCCTTCTCGAGCGTAGTTGGCCTTGATTATACCGACTTGTCGAGCGACCTGGAGGTGGAGGAAGTCCATCAATTCAGTATACAGGGAACGAGAGAGAGAGAGAGTTGGGGAGGCAACGGACGTACTTCCTGATCTCTCAATCTCTTGATTTCAGCCCACTTGAAAGGATCCCCGACCTGTAGTCGGGATAGGTATAATTTATCAGCTGAGGCATGAGGCATGAGGATGAAAGGCTAGGACAAGACTAGGAAACGAACCGTTTCGGCGAGCTGATCCCCCATGAATCCCTCGTATCGTTCAAGACTGCTCGTAGTGATCCACATGCACTTCTTCGGCACACACCCAACTGATTTCGCGCAGGAACACAGAGTAAAGTCAGATCTGCTTATCTCTACCTGTAAATTTGCTCGTACTTGAAGAGAGAGAACGAACCGTTGACACAAGTCCCGCCGTAGGTGCCCGTCTTCTCGATGATCGCAGCTTTCTTGCCGAACTTCGAGGCGTATCGCTGGGAGATCACCCCAAAGAAGAAGGCAAGAAGAGACAGAGAAGAAGAGAAAGGGAGGCAGGAAAAGATTGGGGGATCAATGGTGAAAAGAGAGAAGGGAGGGAAGAAGGAGGAAGAGGAAGGGAAGAGGGAGAAGGTGAGCTCGAGCTTCCTCCTTCGCTCTCCTCCGTCTGGTCGTTCACTTGACTCACAGCGATGCCGCTCGCGGCTGTTTGAAAAGTAGACCGAATGTCAGAAATCCCCATACGTCTACGAGGATCGAAAAGAGAGAGGAAAAGAAGTGAAAAGGAAGACGAAGAGGAAGAAGGGCGAACTTACCTGATCCTCCTCCCACAACGATGATGTCGTAAAACTTTTTAACAGGGGTAGGAGCCATCTGCAGCAAGAAACGAGAGACGAGAGAGGTTCGCATGAAAGTCCGAGGGAAGAGGAGGTGAAAGAGCAGAACTGACTGCTTGAGGACGTGGTGATGGTTTGAAGCGAAGGGGGAGGTCGAACGAGGCGGACGAAGCTGACCTCAGCCGGAAAAATCGTGGGAAGTCGCGTGGTGAAGCTGGAACGACGAGGTTTTGAAGTGCTGGTAGAGGAATCATGATCTGAGGCCGGTTTGGATGTGGGAAGGGAGAAAAGTGGAGAAAAGTCGCGAGTTTCTCTACGTCCTCTCCGCCCCACTCCCACATCTTTCTCGCTTCCCTACTAATGATCTCATACTAGCGTACTCTTCTATTCCTAGAACTTTATGTCTTCTTTCAATCTATGTGTGAACCGGTCAAAGGTCGTTTCTGACTCGAGGTCGAAAGAGCAAAATCGAGTTTGGCGCGCGTCGCGTCGCTCGACCTTCCACTTTCCATCCCCGTTCATCCCATCTTCTTCGTGAACATCCACCGAGTGAGTAAACAAATTGGGCTACTGTTTTTTCTTTCAGGGTTCCAATTCCTCACTTCTCATCTACCGTCAGAACCAAAGCAAAGCGACGCGTCCTCTGTCCTTTCTTCTTCGTATTCTCTTTCCTCAACTCGCCCTGATTCACAATCGAGAAAATGAAATAAACAACAGTTCTAAAGGTTTATGATAATTTCAAAACTAATAGGAATGAAAAAAATAGAAGGAGAGAACTTCTGCAGGTTGACAGAGTGCGTCGCGCGAGCTCACGATCACTTCAGGGCACTCAGTGATCTGGACTCGAACCACAGCAACAATCTTAGAAAGTATCGGTTCCCATCTGGATGTTTTGCGACAGGTGTGTGGAGAAAAATGAGAGGAAAGACGAGAAGGATTAAACGGGGATGCGTCGAACTTTTAGGCCAGGAGGAAGAAAAGCTCCAATCCGTCTCTCGAAGTTGGGAAGGAGCTTCTCTCCCGTGAGTCTCCTACGGGACGCAGCCCTCACTTTTTTCGGATGAATGCACTCTGGCAGAGCGTAAGAAGAAAACCAACTCTCGAGCGACACGTGAAGCCTGAAGGTGAAGAGCTGGATTGGAGCTGGGAAGAGGGAATTCAGGAGTCCTCGACCTCAAAGCCATACTACCAACAATACGCGAGACTCCTCTGTGCGGAGAAGCGAGGAAAAGAGCAGGAAAACCAAGAAAAGCGGGCACCAAGCAAACCAACTTTGAGGAGAGGCATCGACGAAGCTCGAAGACTTTGCTCTGGCTGAACAAGCTGAATGTCTCGATGTGCTCAGGCGGATCTCCTCACAGGATGAGGCTCTAGTATGAGGGAAGGGGAGTAGAAGAGTCGGGGAGAGGGAAAGCGGGCGACGCGTTTGAGCGATCGTGGTGAAGCTGGCTTTGCTCCATTTCCTCTCGGACGAAGCATAGACAGCACAAACAAGACCGCATCACGCGATACCACTAGATAGGCAGAAAAAACGATGAGGAGACGGAAGGAAGGAGAGAAAACTGTGCGGAAGAAGGGAAACTCGTAATTCCTTTCCCTCGTCCCTGATGGGTGTAGATCACCAGAGGAAGATCTGCTACATCCAGGAATCAGAGAATAGATCTACAACAACCAGATTCTCAGTCCTCTGACTGAGACGATGTAGAGAGCGGGAAGGATGAAAGGAAGTCACGTCGCGTCTTTTCCTCGTCATCGATTTCTCGAGGCTCGTCCGATATCGTTCAGGAAACTGGAGTCGTAGACGTCCTTGTCAGTCTGAGCGAGAGGGCGGACGGGTATGAGAAAAAGACGAAAGAAAAGAGAGAATGAAAAAGAAAAGACATCTGCGGTCAGTCGACGCATCCGCTCTCCTTGCGCTCGGACGAGCCAGGCTTGGTCGGACTGGAGGGATGAGCGTCGGGAGAGATGAGGGAAGCGACGGTAAGAGAGGATATCTCAAGATAAGATAGAATGGAGAAATGGACCACAAAAGGTGGAGAGGAGAGGAGGAATCGATCCAGGACTTGAAGTTCGGGATCGCCTGTTCAGCTGTCGTTTGAGCTGAGAAGGGAGGCCGAAGTCCTGGGAAGATTCTCCTCTCCTTCGAAAAGTAGAAAAGGAGAGGGGAGGAGATGGAAAGGGAGGCCAGAGGAGATACGAAAGAAGGCGAAGGGCCCGAGCCGACGAAGATGGAAACACAGGTGAGAGTTGACGCACGACCAATTCATCTCGTACATCGCCAGCTCAAATCACACAAACAGGCAGAGCTGAGGATGGAGTGAAAGTCGTGCGAAAAGGCTGTGCCCTCGGGAAGAGAGGGAAGTGACAAGGGGAGAGGAGGAAGAATGAGAGAGATGGGAAAAAAGACGGAGACGAGTCGATGCGTTGCTCGGTCGTTCTCGAGGCTCGGACGTCGTCTCTGAGACTTGTTCGAGCCCCAAAGCGAAAAGAGCTAGGCAAAGAATAACATCTTTCTCAGGAGGGAAGGAAGAGGGATAGAAATAAGGAGGGAGCAGAAACGACAGCGAAAGAAGCGGTCGATCCTTGAGCTCCTCCTGATCACCGTTCTGACTCGAAGACCTCGATAAAAGTTTCGAGATATCGAGTCGGACAACGAGAGGAACAAGAAGAAAGGAACTTCTGATACCTCGAAAGAAAGAGAGAGCAAAAAGAGGAAGAAGCGTAGGGGAGACGGAAACGATGGGTGTCCGGAGAGGTCGGATGAGGAGGAACGAGCGAGAGAGGAGGAAAAGTATTTCCTCTTCTCTCTCTCCCTGGGAGAAAAACATCCCGGATACCCAAAGCGTCAATCTTCTACTACTCATCGACTCATCCTTCCTCAACTCCCCCAGCCTCGATGCTCTGCCTCTCCGTTCTTCGAAAGGAGCTGACGTCCGCGGAAGACCGAACTCATCGCCCACCCCACCTGCCTGCTCTTTCACCCGAAGGGGCGGAGTGGTGAGGATCTAGCGGACGAGAGCCTGTTTTGGAGAAGACAGAAAGGAAGAAGGAAAGAGGAGAAGGGAGAAAGAAGGAGGGAGGGCGAGTGGGAGTTGAGAGGGACTCGACCTGAAATCAGCTGATGCGATTTTGAGGGTCGGGTGGGGAGCTTGACGGAGTTGCTGGGAGATGGAAAAATTGGGAGGGTGAAAATAAAGTAGAAAAGGTGAGAGAGAGTGGGCGTAAGATGAAAAGAGGGAATGTTTGAAAAGAGAGGGGATGGAGAGGGAGTGGAAAGGGACGCGTCGCAGCGAGAGGAGCCTGAGCTCCTTCGTCGAGACGAGAGGAAGCTCGCGTAGAGATGCAGATGTATAAGGGTAACAAAATAGAAGGGGATGCCGATGGGGAGGGAAAGAGAATGATGGGGGGAGGGGCAGGAGGAAGAAGACGAGCGCGTCGAGTCGAGTCGAGCGCGTGCGTCCAGCTTCGTCGAAGTTCGGGGAGATGGGAGAGAGACAGATCCGGAGAGAACCATTTGGAGAGGGATGCTTCGAGTTCTTTGAGTTCGGATGGACAAGGGAGTGGCGATAGGATGAGGGAAAGGCGGTAAGAGAAGGAAGCCGGAAGAGACGACGCGACGGGAAACGACGAGGGGTGGAACTGAGCTTCTGGGAGTGAGGAAAGAGGTTGAGGAGTGACGAGGGAGGGTCATATCAGTTCCATGGGACTTTGGAAAGATGAAAAGGCCTGCTGCCAACGAGAACGAGGACGCATACGAGGAAACTCACCTCTCCCTTTCCCTCCAGCATTCCCTCATCTCTGAACGATTCAAACAAGCTCACGATCTCCTTCACACGATCCAGATCTCCTGCCCTCTTCTCCGCTACTAATCCTTCCAAGAAACTGGCCCAGGAGCCACCGAATCGCTCGCAAAGGATCGATCCGTTCTGCTGGAGAAAACCGAGTCGTTCGTCGGGGAAAGGAGCTTGTTCGGTTGACGGTGGAGTGGGAGCAAACAGGGTACAGATGAGAGCAGCGTTGATTGGTGACGAGTAGAAGAAAGGAGTAGTGAGGGAGTGGAAAGCCTCGAGGGCTGGAAAAGACGCGAGGAAGGGGAGTTAGAGAACGTGTCGCAAGAGGGCTGAGGAGGAGTTGAGCTCACCCGAGTTTACGACTTCTAGCAGACCCCAGTAGTCCTTCCACCTCTTTCTACTGCCTCTTCCTCTTTCCCAGCCATTCTATGCCCCATCTTTCTCCCCTGGGAAGGTCACTCCAGAAGGAGAAGTTGAGGGAGGAGACGAAGAAAATCCAGTCGAGAGCTTGCTTGTCTTTGGATGAGAACTTGAGAGTCGGGAAGGCACCCGAGGGTTGGAGAGTCAAGCAGGGTGATGGAGAAGGGAGGAGATGTCCAGGTCGAGTTTGCCAGGTGAGAGAAGAGTAGGTCGAGAGGTGAGGGAGGAGCTGCAGAGATGGAGGAGGGGCCTTGATGAGCTCGACGAATCCTTCTCCCCGATCTCTCTTGACTTGAGCGACTTGGAGGAAGGACTCACAGCTTGTGCCGCAGCTTTGACTAGATCGGGAGAAGTGACTTGTACATGCTTAGCATCCTGCAAACGTACGAGGTGGAAGGGAAAGAGGGAAGAAGTGGTTGAGCTTGCTGAAGGGAGGGAGCAGAGAAGGGAGAGGAACGAACGGCGTGGATCTTGTAGGCAGAGGTGATGACCGAGTTGAGATGAGGATGAGATAAGGAAGGATGTTGAAAAGGCCGTGGCACGAGAGAAACTCTTCTTGAGCAAGAACTTGAAGGAAGTGACCGTCGCGAGGGAGAAAGGAGGAGGAAACGAATCGAAGCTCAACTCTCCTCCTCCCTGCCCTTCCTCTTCTTCCCTTCCAACGTTCAGCATCCTTCCTTCGTCGAATCATGTCGCTTCCTCCTCGACCTTCTCCGATTCTACCTTGGGACATCCTCGCACTCATCATCAAAGCCAACTGGATCCAACCCGCGGACGTGACCGTCGAAACAACCCTTCACCTCTTCTGTCCTGACGAGGACCGCTTCGACGTTCGATGCCTCGCCATGAAGGAGAGCAGGAAGGATATCTTACCTTGGATGACGGTAAGGATCGATCCTCTCAAGTCCTTTCTCCTCCACCATAGAGCTGACCTAACTTCACCTAGCAGGTGTCTCAAGAAGCCAACGTTCGCTCCTGCTCCTCCTCCTCAACTCCACCCTCCAACGACTCTCTCGCTGATGCAAACCACCGCCTTCTGTTTTGCTGTTTTTGCTCTCTACAGAGAATTGCCTCGAGGCTCTTCTATCGCTGCATCGCATTCGAAACCCACGATACCCTCTCCACGTTCCCTCAACCTGGTTGAGAACCCCTTCACCTTCCAGCCCATCTCCTCCCTCGTCCGCTACCTCCTTGTAGATCGTTCATTTGGAGTAGGTCCCTTGAGGATCATGGAGGTCGAAGAGGACGAGGAGGACGAGGAGGACGAGGAGGTCGAGGAGGACAAGGAGCAGGCAGTGTGGTGGGAAGACATGGCCGTCCTCCTTTCCCTCCTGCCGAATCTCGACGTTCAGAGGAGGGGGATGGTGGCCATCTCCAGGCCTAGAGGACAAGACCCTCGACGGGATGCCCTCTTCTTCATCACGGTCTTTCACCGTCATCTCCTCCCTCGCGGTCACTTCCACAAACCGCTCGAGTGCACTACACCTCATCGAACGGTCCAGCTCGACTCTGAGGACCCTTCAAGCCGTCGGAATCTCCTCATCCGAAGTCGCTCCAGACCCGTCGGACCCAACCACCGTCGTCACCTTTCCTCTCCTGGAAAGAATCAGCTTCTACGCTGCGGATATGCAGGAATCCTTCCCTCTACCTCTCTCCTCACCTCGCTGGATCCTCCCCGCCCTTTCAACCCTCGACACGACGGTCTCCCCTTCCCTCCTCCCCATCCTCTGCCTCCACGGCTCCAAGCTCCGACAGCTCGGTCTACGAATGCAGTCCTCGCTCGATGATCAGACGTACGAGGAATGCTTCGATCTCTGTCCAAATCTGGAGACCTTTGCTTGGGAGCTATGGGATCGTATGGAGCTCGGAGGAGAACCCGTCAAGTTCAATTTCGTTCGACCCGTCCCATCCGTTCGGACGATCACCATAGCGCAACTTCACCATGGCCTCTCACACGTGGATGAGCTCGTTCCGAAGACGGTCAACAGAACAAATTTCCCTTCGCTTCGTCGAGTTTCTTTCGGAACTAGCCTTGAAATATCAGACGCGTGAGTCGTTCGTTTTCCTCCTGTCTTCTCACCTCCTTCTCCACTCATATCACTCACACATCTTATTCCCACTTCCCAATGTAACCTTCTAGTATCATCGCCTGGGGTCGAACTCTCACCTCCGAAGGCGTCGTCGTCGAATGGCTTCACTGAGGTTTGTTCCTTTTCCTCTCTTTTTTTCCGATGACCTCCTTTCTCCAACCTTTCACTTACTCAAACATCCCTCTCGGCTCTTTGTTCACGTTAGATCTCGACGCTCAGAGCGGCTTTCGTTGCTGAAAGGTCCAGACGGGAGGAAGGAGGAAGTTCACCCGTCGCGTGAGTTTCGTCCCTTCGTCCCTTCCCTCCTCCTCCTCCTTTCGTCTTTTTCAAAAGGTTCGCTGACTCCTGAACCTTTCCTTTCTCGCGTGATAATGATCATCTTATCTTTCTTAGTCCGCTTCATCGTCGAGAACCATTTTCGTTCTTGGAGAGCTTGGGAAAGGCGAGACGACGCGTCGAGGAGATGGCATTGAACCTTGGGATCAGATGAGTCGTTCGTTCTTCTGCACGCCTCCCGCGAATCCATCGAAAGCCTCTGTCCCTCTCCTTACTGCTGCGAAGATATCCTCCTTATAGGTCTCCAGCACCGAGCGACCTCGACGCGTCGTTCTTTTTCTCGCTCTTCTCCCTTCGACGCAAGCTGATCACATCAAGAGCAGTATCGTTCATCATGGATTCGAGAAGGGAGTAATCAAAAGTACACTACTAGGGAAAGGGAAAGTCATAAGAGTTCGTATACGCAGGCGAGCGTGAGAGAGATTGGGAAACAGAAGGACAGAAGGAAACGTTCCGGTGAGAAAGAGAGAGAGAGAAAGAGAACAGAGAAGTGCATAAGGCTGGTGGAAATGAAAGCAGTGGAGAAAAGAAACGAAATGAAGAACAACAAATGAGGAGGTAGGTGAGAAAAGTGGAGGAAACCAGAACGCTGGCAGTGCTATGGGAGAGAGGAAGGAGAACGGAGAACGAGAAAGGACTAGATGAATGAGAAGCAACAAAAGAGGAATGCGGATGGATGGAGAATGCGAAGACGCGTGATAAGTAGGAACATGAAGGATGGACGTTGGGTGAATGAATAGGAGAGGAAGAGAAGGTGAAGGAGAGAAGGGATTAGGTTCCGCCGAAGAGGCCCTGAAGAAAAAGAAAAAGCGGAGGAAGAGGAACGGTTCAGCGTTTTGGCTCTCGCCGTCATGAGAAGGGTTTGGAAAGACTCACGTCGTAAAGGAGCTGAGTGCTCATTTCGTAGCCGGAGGGAAGGTGGTCGTGAAGCATCGACCTCGAGAAGATGGCTGCAGAGAAGATCGAGACGAGCGAAAGTCAGCTCAATTGAAGTTCCGTCCTCTTTCGTCCCCCGCAGAAGACGACTCACGTTCTCCGAACCTCTTCTCCACGTCCTCTACAAGCTTGAGAACAACTCGATGTGCCTCCTTGTGCGAGAAGTGTTTCGGCTCTCCCGGCTTGGGTCGACTCGAGGTTGGTTTGGGAGTGTCGGCGGTGACGAAGACGGTCCAGTGCTCCTGAAGAAGGAGAAGAGGAAGGAGAAGGATCAGTGTCCAGCTCGCGTAGTAGGATAAGAAAGTAGACTCACCATGGTGTAAACCCGACCAGCAGGGTAGAGCTTCTCGTTCGACATGTCGGCTCGCATCGTCTTGATCAAAGCGAGAAACCAATCGTTCAAACTCTTCTGCTCGTCTGCCTCAGGCGTGTTCTCCGAGTCCGATGTCGAGCTCTTCTCCTCCAGGGTAGGATCTCGGTAGGTGGCATCCTCAGCGTAGTTCCTCGAGTGACCTTGGGCGAGCTCGGAAGGAGTGATGGAGACCTGAGGGCGATCGTTCGACTCGGCTTCCTGGAGCGACTTGATCGTGGGTTGAGTCGTCGAGCCGTTGAGAAGAGCTGGACCGTACTTCTCGCGAAGTCGACGTTGGTAGATTCCGACGACTCGACCGACGATCTCCTCGGCGACGTTCCCTTCGTCGCTGAGCGTGACGGCGACGTTCTTGAAGTCGTGGAGGACTCCGAGACTGAGCGAGGGGACGATGTCGTTTCCCTCTGTGAAAGTTCAGAACAGAAATGGTCTAGTCAGCATCCGAGAAGGACTAAAAAAAACCCAAAGATTTGACGAGGAAAGATGGGAGGGGAGACTCACGGACGACCGAGGTGATGAGTCCTCTCGTGTGTCGAGCGAGATCCGAAGACGCGACGCAGGGAGGTCCGTAGACGTAGCAGTGTATCGGACGACCGGGAGGAAGGCCAGAGGAGAAGTTGGTGACGAAGGGAGTCGAAATGGGAGGGTGGGAGTAGGATGTTGGATGAGCGTCGAACTTGGAGCGGAAGAAGTCGACGGGACAACTCCAGAGGATCGAAAGAAGCCTGGAGAGAGAGTCCAGATTAGCATGGCCTCTTTCGCCTGCAGAGGAATGGATTCGAGACTCACGACGCGACTCCTCCTCCCAACGAGTGACCAGTGAGAACGAGACCGTAGGTCGGGTGAGCGATGAGAGCTTGACGAATGCTGGAGAGGAGGAAGGAGAGCGAAGTTCGTCAGTTCGAGCGCGACGAAGAGAAGAAGAGGAGAGGACCCACGTCTCGTGAACGGTGCTCTTGCTAGCCATCAGCTTCTTAGCCGACTGAGAAAGAAGAAGAGGAAGATCGAGCGTCAGTTCGATGTCAGATCGAGTCGTTCAAACCTGACGCGAACTCACGTAAAGCATCCCTCCGTGAGCGAGGTAGGACGCCTCAGGATCTCCTCCATCAGGCATCATCGGCTCGTATTCGCATGTCAGGTCGACCAAAACGTCCGAGAGTCCGCTGCGTGACGCGACGAAAAGGAGGACGAGAAGGAGAAGTCAGCGATAGAGAGAGAGAGAGAAAGAGCGGATCGACTGGAAGAGAACGAACAGAGTTCCGCGGCACGTCCTGAAAGTCCGAGGAGAATGGAAATCGAGTCAGCGTTAGTCAGGGAAACGTACGGAGGAAGGAAGAGACTCACAAGACGATGGCCTGGGAAGCATGATCGACAGCGATGTAGTGAACCAACGGCGAGAGCTTCTCCTCCGCGAAGGCAGGTCCAGGATCGACGTAGGACGAGAGGAGGAGAGCGTCTATCGGTAGGTTGGTGTGATGAGCGAAGGCTGAAGGAGGAAGAAGAGTAAGTCAGCCAGGAGGTCTCGAAAAGGAAGGGAAAAGAAGACGCGACTCCGACTCGAATGAAACTCACCCCAGCTGTTGGCATGATGCCTTCCCGTCGTAGGAAACATGAACTCCGTCGCTCCCAACCCCAAGATCCTCAAAAAGTTCTGGCCGTAGGCTGCACTCGAGTAGCGGCAGAACTTGTGGATGTTCTTGATCGAGTGATCTCGAGGGAAGAGTCCGTCCAAGTGAGATTCGTCGCTCGAAGGTCCTGCTTGAGCGGTCGATTGAAACTGGGACTGTTGGGTGACGACCGAACGAGTAGAGGTGGTCGTAGAAGGTTGACGAAGGCGAGGTGCTTTGCGAGTCGGTGCTGAAGGAGAGGAGGCGTTGAGAGGGACTCGAAGGCCGTTGCGAGGATGGGAGGACGAATCGGAGTGGTTTTTCGAGCCTTCGGGGGAAGAGGGACGACGAGTTGATTTGGGACGAGCGGTAGTCGTAGAGGAGAGGGATGGAGACTTGTTGGTGGAGGTGGTAGGAGTGGAGGGCTCCGACGAAGGGTTGGGATCCGTCGGATGGGGAACGAAGAGGGGATGATGGGCCCTCGTGCGATTTGGGGACGTCGAACGCGTAGGATGGAGAGCTCCGTCTCGAAGTGGTGGGGAGGACATCGAACGAGACTTCGCCGATGGACTGCTGGCGTTTCGAACGGCCGAGGCGAGAGAGCGAGGAGGGCTCTTGTTTGGAGTTGAGGGAGACGACGCGGGAGTCGACTTGCCCGAGAACGAACTCTTCGCCTTCGAGATCGCTCTCGAGAGGCTTCCATGCTTCTTTCCATCCGAGTTGGCTCCATCGTCGTGACTGGCTCCCCGAGG
>Ga0123339_10002426_pt1 | contig 12622 bp, 11 predicted proteins | sample lystaG_FD_89956 | JGI IMG/M metagenome (GOLD analysis project Ga0123339, IMG submission 89956) | Glacier valley bacterial and archeal communities from Borup Fiord, Nunavut, Canada, to study Microbial Dark Matter (Phase II) -... | ecosystem: Environmental > Aquatic > Freshwater > Ice > Glacier ... | reverse complement strand
GTTTCGCGAAACTCTCGGTCGAGCGACCGTTGCACATCCGCTTTATCGAGTATATGCCCATCGGGCATTCATCCGGCGTCGACGGGCAGGGCTGGGCCGCCGAGGAGGCTGTCAGTAGCGAGGAGATTTTCAAGCAGATCTCCTCGACTGCCGAAGAGCACGGACTGGGCGCGCTCATTCCGCTTGAGGAGGGGCAGGCCCCCATCGGCGTCGGGCCGGCATCATATTATAGGTTCGAAGGAGCACAGGGTACCGTCGGGTTCATCTCACCGATGTCACGCCACTTCTGCGCGAACTGCAACCGCCTCAGGCTCACCTCCGACGGAAAGTTGCGTCCGTGCCTGTTCTCAGATGCCGAGATCGACGTGCGTGACGCGCTTCGCCGAAAGGACACCGAAGGTGTGCGTGCGATTTTACAAGAAGCATTGAAAATGAAGCCGGAAAATCATGAAGCGCACAACTTCACCCAAAAAGACATGGCAATGATCGGGGGATAAATGAAAGATATGACGAAACTGACCCACATCGCCCGAGACGGCTCCGCGAAGATGGTCGATGTCGGAGGCAAGGAAAGCACGCGACGCATCGCGCGTGTGTCGGGAAAGATATTTATGGATAAGGCGACGTATGACGCCGTTGCGGCTGCGCAGATAAAGAAAGGCGATGTCTTGGGCACTGCTCGAATCGCGGGCATTATGGCGGCCAAGAAGACGTCCGATCTGATTCCGCTCTGCCATCCGCTCGCCCTCACTTCCGTCGACATCGACTTCGAGCCCATCGAGGACGGCGAAAACGACACCTACGGGTTTTGCGTTAACAGTACGGCGTGCGTAACCGGTAAGACCGGCGTCGAGATGGAGGCTCTCACCGCGACTTCGGTCGCGTGCCTGACCATTTACGACATGTGCAAAGCGATGGATCGCGGAATGGAAATCGGTTCGATTAAGCTCGAAGAAAAGCGCGGAGGCGCCAGCGGCATATTTATAAGAGGAGAAAACAATGGCACAGATACTATCGGTTAACCTCTCGGAAAAGAAGACGGTTCGAAAAAAACGTTATATCTCGGGAGAACTGATTTTCGACCGCGGCTTCAAGGGCGACGCCCACGCGGGAGACTGGCACCGTCAGGTTTCGCTTCTCGCCATCGAGTCGATAAAGAAAATGCAGGACAAAGGACTTGAGGTGGGCCCGGGCGATTTTGCTGAGAACCTTACGACCGAAGGCGTCGATTTGCTGGAGTGGCCGGTCGGCACTCGATTCTCCGTCGGCGAAGCCGTATTGGAACTGAGCCAGATCGGCAAGGTATGCCATAACAAATGCGCCATTTACTACCAAGCGGGCGACTGCGTCATGCCGCGCGAGGGTATCTTCGCCGTCGTGAGGAAAGCTGCTAAGATTTCTGTCGGCGACGAGATAAAACTCATCGAACTCGGCGATGGGACCTGCGACCGTACCCCGCGCATCCTGCTCTTTTCACTCATCACCGTTTCCGATACCCGTACGCTTGAAGACGATACGGCTGGAGATGCGCTCGAAAAACTCGTACGCGAAAAGGGGCACAACATCGGTCCCCGCGTTATCGTTAAGGACGACCGATCGTCAATCGAGGCGGCAATCGTCGAAGCGGTCGATAATCTGAAGGCCGACATCGTCATCACCTGCGGAGGTACGGGGTTCAGCCTGCGCGACGTGACACCCGAGGCGACGATCGACGTATGCGACAGGATGGCCCCGGGAATCTCCGAGGCGATACGTGCACAATCCTACGGAGTCACTCACCGCGCGATGTTGTCACGCGCTGTTTCCGGCTTGAGAGGAACATCTCTGGTCATCAACTTCCCCGGTTCGAAAAAAGCAGCTATCGAGTCGTTCGGATTCATCCATGATCAGTTCGAGCATGCGATCGAAATGATCCACGGTTCAAGACATTAAACATCACTTTTACGAGAATCGACTCTAAAAGACAAAAATAGTCCCCTTTCGGGGACTATTTACCATGTGACGCTTATTTTTCCGATTCGGCTTTCAGGGCAGCTTCTTCAAGCGGAAGCATGAGAAGCTCGTTAGCTCGGAGGTCACTTTTTGCGGGGTCGAGTGATTCGACCATGATTTTTTGCGAACCACCGCACTTCTTACACCGATAGATGCGTTTGTTCATATCTTTCTCGTCGAAATGATAGACGAGGTCCTCGGGGTTGGTACTCCCACACCGTGTGCACTTGATGCGGGGGTAGCTCCAGCTCGAGTCGCAGAACGAGCAATGCAGCGTTCGAGGCGATCCATTCTTTTCGCCGACATCTTTGAGCACTCCGATTGTCGTCGGAAGCCCGCACACAGGACAGTTGCCCGTCTCGAACCCCGGCTCTTTCGGGATTTCGACGTGCGAGGCAGCGAGAGCCGCAGTCGGCTCGAGTATCGTAGTCACCGCAAGGCTGAGATAGTGATACGCCGCCGATTCTGCGGGGACATCGAGTCGTTGTGCAAGTTCGTCTATCAATCGTTCAGGCTTGGTAAAGAGCGAAGCAAGTATCTCTTCGGAAAGGATCGGTTCCCCTCCGGCGTATTTCTTGCGCACCTCGATAAGCTTTTTGCTTATCTCCGCGATCTCTTCAACATATAAGCCGATATAGGCGATGGAGGATTCAACGTTATCAAGGATGTATTCCTGTGTGAGAACGGGCGCTTCAAGAGAAAATGCGACCGTTCCGTTCTTCATCGCCTCGGTGAGTTTCTCGGGCTCCGAGGGAGTCCAGTCGACAGGTTCGATCGATTCCTCGAGATCCCATAGACCGGTGAAAAACGAGACGTAAGGTTTTCCCAGCTCTCCAACGTTGCTTTCCAGAGCTTTTTTACTTTGAGAGAGGTCCATATTTCTCCTAAGGTCTTTTCTCGGTATGGGTGGCCCTTTCGCAAGAGCCACCCACATGGAAGAAGGAAGTGCAGACGAGCATTATTTCTCTACGATGTTTTCTCCGGAAGCGATTTCCTCTTCGGCCCAGTGGCCCCAGTGGTAGAGCGCATCCGACTCGGTTACCAGACCGTCTCCGAACATAACACGCGCAACGCGGTGATATGGTTCGAAGATGCCGCCACCGAGGAAGATATGAATCGGGAACATCATAGCGATACCCAGGAAGCACAGGTCATGACCGGCACGCCAGATTTCGAAGAGCCAGTGCGGTCCGATGTTCGAGCCGATCCAAAGAAGAATACCCGAAAGGATAATGCCGAAGATGCAGAGATACATCAAGATATCCGAAAAACGTTGTCCGGATTTGACGAACTGTTGCTTTGGCATGTGGTATTTCTTCGGATTGAGCATGTAGGGAAAGAACAGCTTCATGAACTCTTTGTCATCGTCATCCCACTTCATGAAGAGGTTGTGGAATGTATGCTTGAAGTTCGCCGGACGGATAATCCAAGAAAGAGCCGGGATCACGATAAAGCAGACTGCGAAAATCCGGTGGATGATCGTCGCCGTCTTCAGCGTGTTATAGCCGACGAGTTGTCCCAAGCCGGGAATAAAGAGAAGAAGCCCGGTGAGTCCGAGAACGACTCCTCCGACTGAGAAAGTCCAATGGTTTGCGCGCGCGAATCCATCGTGGCGCTTAATGTACTTTGTCATTATTCTCCTCCCCTCTCTTGTTCGGATGCTTCTGCAGAGGCATCGACGGTATCGTCCTTGGCCAAAGGCTTGTCGTAATCGACGGGAACACCCTTATCGTAAGTGATTCCCGTCTTCGGATCGTAGGACAGGTCTTCAGGTCCGCGCTCATACCCACGTCCACGGATCCACGAGAGTGCGGCAAATCCTGCGACGGCGAGCGCACCGATTCCGGCAAACGGTTTCATGTACTTTGATGCAAGCGTGAGATTACTTACCTTTGGATTCTCCGGCAGGCCGACTGCGCCCGGTCCGAAGGGAAGAACTTGGATAACATGCAGGCCGCCCATTTCTTTGATGCCGTAAACAACCGCATCCGGCTTGTTCGGTTTGATTTCCTCAACCCGGGCCTTTGCCCGAGCGATCAATTCATAACGATCGCCGAAGTCGAGCGCGCCGGTCGGACAGGTACTGACACAGGCCGGCCTTTTCCCGTTTTCGATACGGTCCAAGCACATCCAGCATTTCCGTGTTTTGTTATCGCGCTCACGGAACTTCGGCACACCGAAGGGGCAGGCAGCGACGCAATACTGGCAGCCGATGCAGATTTCCTTGTCGATAACGACGGCTCCCTGCGGAGTTTTGTGACAGGCGCCCGAAGGACAGACGCTTACGCAAGCGGCGTCGGTGCAATGCTGGCAGGATGTGCGTCCGAACGCCCAACGGAAGTCGCCGTTCGAATCCTCGCCCTCATCGAAACCGATGTGAAGCCAGGTGTCACCGCTGTTGTTCGGGGGGTATTCAAACGAATCGTTGAACTTGACACCCTCGGTGCTCAGAGCAGAAGGAAGCTGGTTCCACTGCTTGCAGGCGACTTGGCATCCTTTGCAGGCCGTACACTTGGACGCATCGTAATAGATCGCAACGTCTTTAACATCTGTAGTCATTTGAATCACCCCACCTTCTTGATATCGACAAGGAACGCCTTCGATTCGGGAATGAATGAATTCGGATCGCCGAAGTTCGGCGTAATCGAGTTCGCACTTTCGCCGGTGGCTATACCGAGCTTGCCCCAATGCCAAGGCATGGTTACCTCATAAACTGCTTTACCGTTGAGCATGAAAGGTTTGAGACGCTTCGTTACCATCGCTTTCACTACGATCTTTCCGCGATTATTGAATACTTCGACGTCATCACCGGTCTTAACGCCCTTTTCCTGAGCTAATTCTTCAGGAATCTCAACGAACATGTACGGCATCGCTTCCGCGAGCCACGGGCTGTTTCGCGTGAAGTTGCCCGTCTGCCAATGTTCGACAACGCGAATCGTCGAACAGACGATAGGATACATGGATGCATCGCCCTTTTTGGCTGAATCGAAGACCATCGCGGCCGGGTTTGACTCGGTCTTCGACAACCTGTTCTTAACAGGTGACTCGACCGGTTCGTAGTGCTCCGCAAACGGACCGTCCTTCATAGTCGCGGCAAAGAACCGTCCGACGAGTTCGTTGTTCATAAAGAACGCCGGGCACTTCTCCGGTGGGTTGCCGATACCGGTGCCGTCAGGCTGGAGCGTTTGGAATCCGAAGTCGGGGACATCGTTGCGATCCCAGTTGCCCACCTTGGTGTTCCACTCTACCAACATCCGTTTCGGGTTGCGGGCTTTACCGGTGTCCTTGAAGGTGGACGCACGGTTGTAAAGAATGCGCCGATTCATCGGCCACGCCCATGCCCACTGTGGGTACTGGTTGATTCCGCCCGTGCCGTTCGCCAGGGTGGCGTCGCTTGAATCGCGCGCGCCACATGGCTGGTCGGCCGGGTTATCCGAGTCGTTGTTGTTGAAGTAACCGGAATAAATCCAGCCCATGCAAGCAGTCGAGCCATCGGCGGTGAGAGAGGCCAAGTTGAGGATCTTCTTATTATCGACCGTGGTGTAACCGTTTATCGCGTGGGCGACTTTCCGAGCGCTGAACTCTCCGTTCTCATCGAGATATCCCCAGTCGGTCTTGAGAATGGGGTCGGGGAACGCACCGCCTTCGGTCGAGTAGAGACCTTTCAACTCTTCGAAGAGCAAGGTCATGATCTCGCCGTCGTCCTTCGACTCCGCCAGAGGCTCAATTGCCTTGTAACGCCACTGGACCCAGCGACCCGAGTTGGAAACGGTGCCCTCTTTTTCGATGTGCGAACATGCCGGGAGGAGAAACACCTCGGTGTCGATGCTTACAGGATCGGGGGCGTCTTCACCGGCGGTAATCGGGAGCTTCCAGAACCCGGCCGTATCGGTCTCCATAAGGTCGGTGCAAACCAGCCAATCAAGTTTAGCGATGGCTTTCCTTGTGAAGTTGCCGTTAGGTCCGCCGAGTGCAGGGTTTTGACCCCAGCAGAAAAGCCCCTTGATGGTTCCCTCGTTCATAGCTTCGAACAAAGGCATGAACGAATAGTTCTTCGGCTCGATCTTCGGCAACAGGTCATAGCAATAGTCATTGCTCATTGTTGCGTTTGCGCCATAGAATTCACGGAGCATCGCAACTATGAACTTCGCTCTGTTTGTCGAATAACCGGCAGACGACGTCTCAACGGTGAGATAGTCGCTCAGGGTCGGGTGCTTGTCTGCGACGGGCGCGTTGAGATAACCGGGGAGGCTGTTGTAGAGAAGAGCCCAGTCGGTTGAACCTTGGACGTTTCCTTCCCCGCGCAGCGCATTGATTCCGCCACCGGCGATACCCATGTTGCCGAGCAGGAGTTGGACGATCGAGAGTCCCCGGATGTTCTGAGAACCGATCGTGTGTTGGGTAAGTCCCATAGCGTACATGAAGGTAGCCGAACGATCATCGGTGTAGGTGCTGCCGACGGTCTTGGCCAGTTCCACGAACTGCTCCTTGGTCATACCGACGATATCCTCGACCATCTGAGGAGTGTAGCGCTCATAGTGCTTCTTCATCAACTGAAATACACACTGCGGATCCTGCAGAGTCGGGTCTTGCTTTATGGTAGGGACTTTCGGGGTGGTGAATTTCGGAACATTCTTGCCCTTGGTCCATGCGAACGGACCGGTTGCCGAAGTGTCCCAATCGGCCAATGAATCCACCTGATACGCCCACTGTGTGGCGTCGTACGAGAATTTACCGTCCTTTTCCGCCCAGCCGACGAACATCCCGTCTTCAAAGCTGTAACTGGGATTGATGAGGTACGACGCGTTCGTGTACGTCTTGACATAATCCTCGTTTATGAGGTTGTTCTGAAGCAGGTAGTTCGTAATCGCACCGAAAAGCGCGATATCCGTGCCTGAACGAAGTGGATAGTATTTGTCAGCGACCGCCGCACTTTTCGTGTAACGAGGGTCGATAACGATAAAAGTCGCTCCATGCTCACGTGCTTTCAAGATGTGACGCAAGGTAGCAGGGTGGTTCTCGGCAGGGTTACCACCACAAACGACGATGACATCTGAATTGATCATGTCGTTAAAGTGGTTGGTCATCGCGCCGCGCCCAAATGAGTTTCCAAGACCGGAAACAGATGAGCTGTGTCAAATACGAGCTTGATGCTCGATATAGACGATACCGAGAGCACGCGCGAGTTTTGCGAGGACGGCGCATTCTTCGTTATCAAGTGCGGCTCCACCGAGCCATCCTATGGCGTTTGTGCGGTTCACCGTTACGCCACTTTCATTTTTTGTTTCAAAAGTTTTATCGCGAAGGCTCTTGGTTCTTTTCGCGATTTCCTTAATCGCTTTTCCCCAAGAAATTTCTTTCCATTCGGAAGAACCCTTCGCTCGATACATCGGCTTTGTGAGCCTTGCAGGGTTCGGCTTTACCGCTCCTGTCTTCGGGTCATAGATATTCACAACATTGAATTGTGCCATGCCCTTTGCACACATACCGCCGTGGTTGATCGGATGATCGGGGTCACCCTCGAAGTTGACGAGTTTCCCGTCAACAACTGAACAAATACCTCCACAACCCACTGAACAGTAACAACAGATGGTGGTTGTTTCGGTAGCTCCCTTGATTCTCAATGCATGAGGCTTGTACGCTTCGGCAGCGAAACCGGAGTCGGCGGAGATTAGTCCACTAACCGTGCCCGCCGCGAAAGCAGCACCAAGGCCTGATACTTTGAGAAAGTCTCTACGGGAGATGTTATCCATAATTCACCTCTATCTAAATAGAATCGACTGTAACAAGTTTATTGCTTGCCAGGCGTCTCCTTTCTCGCAATATTCAGTTGTAGGTACTCCTGTGAAGGAATGGCGCGACATCGGCCACAAGATAAACTTACGATAACATATCGTTTTGGACTGACGTGAACTTAATCGTGGGACCTCCTTAGTGGCTGTTTCCTCCGCGCCATCGGCAATTCTCGATAAATTACGGACAATTGCTATATCGTTTGATGTATCGCTAGTGTACAGAGGAAGGCTTGGATGATACGTAAAATCTATATGGACGAGGCAACTACATCGTGGCCGAAAAGCAAGGCCACGGTCGATGCGTTGGTTCAAAGCGCCGATGATTTCGGGAGCTCTTCGCGTGGACTTCCCTCGCCCGCCGATAGAGAACTTGCACATGCGCGCAGCGCGGTGGCTCATTATTTTTCGTGCGACGCGGCCGATGATTTCATTTTCGTTCCGGGCGCGACGTACGGTACGAATCTCGTCCTAAAGGGCTACTTAAAACCGGGTGACAAAGTGCTCGTGAGCGTTTCTGAACACAACGCCGTTTTGCGTCCGCTCGCCGAGCTTGCGGCTTGCGGGATCGAGCTCGAGTGGCTGGCGTCGGATGCGGCGGGACGCGTAGATGTTTCCGCGTTGGGGCAGTCTCTCGCTCATAGCCACGAGGCGGCAGCGATCATCTGCCAACATGGCTCCAATGTTACCGGTTTGCTCCAGCCCGTCGAGGAGATTTGCGCCCTCGGGAATGAGTACGGCGTCCCCGTCATCGTCGACGGTGCACAGGTCGGTGGGCACATAACCGTCGACCTCGCCGAACTGAACCCGGCCGCCTGGATCTGCTCAGGTCATAAGGGTCTGCGCGGCATCAAAGGTGTCGGTGTTCTGTATTTGCGAAAAGATTTCAATCCGCGGCCCCTCATCACGGGGGGCACGGGTTTTGGAGATGAGTCGATTCCCCTGCTGGAAAGGCCGACATCCTACGCGGCGGGAACCGAGCCGCTGCCGGCCATCATGGCGTTGAGGGCGGCCCTCGAGAACGAGAGTCGTTCACTCGGAGAGATCGAGCGTGAAGAGGCTGAGCGAACGAAGATGCTTATCGAGGGGATACGCGGCATCGAGGGGATACGCATTCTCGCAGCGGGGGACGATCGTCGTTTGCCTATCGTCTCGGTCGTCTCGGATCGTCACTCACCCGATGAACTCGCTTTTATGCTATCGCGCAAGTACGGGATCATGACGCGGCCCGGTCTCCATTGCGCGCCGAAGTTGCATAAACATCTCGAGACGTTCCAATCGGGGGGAGCCGTGCGGTTCAGTTTTTCCCATGAAACGTCATTCGAGGATATCGAATCGACAGTCCGAGCGCTCACTGAGATTTTTCACTAGTCGAAGCGAACACCGGCTCAAGGAGCAAGGCAGCCGATTGGAACCACAAACTTATTAAGACGCAGTCAAACTCCAAAGAAAAGGCCAGACACTAGTTCTGGCCTCTGATAATGCGCTTCCTACCGTGTTGCTAGGCGTTTAAGAGCGACGACCGGACACGAGGTTATATACCAGCACAATTAACGCAATGACCAACAGCACGTGGATAATACTTCCACCGATCTGAAAGCTGAAGCCCAAAATCCATAGTACCAATAGGATGACAAAGATAGTCCATAACATTGAAATCTCCTCCTTGAAACAAGAAACGAGCCCGTATAAACCGAGGGGCTGGCTTCAACCCCACGTCAATCATGTTTTATATACCCCTACAAGCTATTGCTAACGCCACCGTACCGCTAACTCATGCAATTTGCAATCTTACGGCTCAGGAACAGGATCTGTCTGAGCCCCTAGGTTCGAGTCGGATATGCTGAGTCGATGGCTTAATCCCAAAAAGAAAGAATATTCCAGCACCTTATAGGTTATTGATGGTACCTAATAAGAGTAACCCTGCAGCTCAAAGGCATACAGGGTTACTCATGATTACATGTGGCGGAGGAGGAGGGATTCGAACCCTCGCTACGGGGGTTGCCCGTAGAACGGTTTTCGAGACCGCCGCATTCAACCACTCTGCCACCCCTCCGCATGGGACGACAAGTACTCTTGTTCGCGTTCATTATGATAGCAGAAGATGGGTTGGACGACTTCAAAAAACCGAAAGCCCGCAGAAATCGACACTCGGATGGGCGTCCCCCGGCCTCCACGATCCGCACCGTGGGCCACCTGAAATCGAATTGCCTACTTTTAACACTATATTAGTGCGTTATTATTACCTACTATAGTGCTATGTTATTTGTACGTTGTTCGGTGTTCCTGTCGAAAAGTCGTGAGGAGGAGTTGGAGATGCGCATCCCCCAGCGTTTGGATTACGCCATGAGAACGCTTGTGCACCTCGCCTCGAAACCGCAAGGGACGTTTTCGAGCGCCGGAGAATTGGCCACTCATCTCGGCCTCCCCAAACGATTCGTCGAACAGCAGATCACCGTCCTTGCGCGCGCAAGTATCATGAAATGTCGAAGAGGCCCGACAGGGGGGTGCGCTTTGGCCAGAAGCCCCGCAGAAATCTCGGCCCTCGATATCGTAACCGCACTCGAAGGGTGTGCCGTCGACATCCCACGGCAGCAAGGCAGCGCGGTCGCGCAACTGTGGTCCGGACTCAACGAGAACGTCGAAGAATATCTCGCCTCGATATCGTTGAAGGAAATCGCGGACGATCAACAAGAACTCGATATGTCCGTGGAATCTATATACTACATATAACAGACAAGGGAAGGTAATCGATATGAAGAAGCAATATATATTCCCGGTGATACTCTTGGCGCTCGCAGTGACACTCGTCGCATGCTCCCCCGCCAAGAAAGCCACCACCACTAAAGCCGCAACGACCGGCCCGGCCGTCAAGTTCGGCTCATATGTCGACACCGAAGGACAGGTCGTCGGAGCCGCAATCGTGCAGTTGCTCCAAGCAAACGGAGTGAACGTCGTCGACAAGACCAAGTTCGGCACGCCCGACGTCGTGAGGAAAGCATACGTCCAAGGCGATCTCGACGGAGCACTCGACTATACGGGCAGCGGCGCATTCTATGTCGGCCCCGAGTCCGACCCCGTCTGGAGCAATGCGGCGCAAGGTTATGCCCGCGTCAAGAAGCTCGACCTCGAAAAGAACAAGATCGTGTGGCTTGCTCCGGCTCCCGCCAACAACACCGAGTCGATCGCCGTCACGAAAGCGTTCGCGACCAAGAACAACCTGACGACCGTCGCAGACCTCGCGGCCTACGCCAACGGCGGAGGAAAGATCAAACTCATCGGCGGGCAGACATGGATCGACCGCGACCTCGGCTTCAAGGGTATCCAAAAAGCATACGGTTTCAAGCTGCCGTCAAGCGACATCATCGGTCTTTCCGACGGTAACACCGCCCAATTCATCAAGGCGCTCGCAACCGGCAAAGACGGCGTCAACGTCGCGGAAGTCTACGCCACCGACGGCGGACTCGCAGACCTCGACCTCGTGGTCCTCAAGGATCCCAAGAGCATTCCGCCCGTCTACAATCCGGCACCGGTGTTCCGCCAGGCGACCATCACGGCCTACCCCAAGATCCCTGCGATTCTCGCCCCCTTCATCAAGACTTTGACGATCGAGAATCTCCAGAAGCTCAACAAAGCGGTCGCCATCGACGGCCGGGATCCCAAGACCGTCGCCACCGAATACCTCACGGCTAACGGTCTCCTCGGCAAATAGAGAATGCTGACCGAAACCCAACAAAACGCGAAGACCGTCGCGACGACAGGCAGTTTGCTTGGTGTCGTGGCGGTCTTTCTGCCTTCTTTCCTCACGTTTCGGCCCAATCGTCTCTTCGGAGGAGTGTCGAAATCGGCGCTCCATTCCATCGGTACTTGGAGCTGGGTGCTGCTTACCGTTTGGGCGATTATCCTGGTGGTCTCGCTCCTACCCGAAATACCGCTATCCGTGCGCGGCCTTATCGCCGGCATCCTCGGAGGTGCCGGCACCGTCGTAGCCCTCTCCGGGGCTGGACATGCGGCGGCCGTTTACGCCGTGGCCAAAGGTGACATCACCCGCGTATCGTTCGGCCCCGGGCTCTGGCTCACCTTTCTCGCCTCGACTCTGGTCATCTATGCGGCCACAGCCTGGACACCGAAGAAATGGCAGATATTCCTCATTTCGTATCTTCCTTTCATCGGAGTCGCCCTTTTGCTCCTGACGGGATCGCTTTCCGCGCTTTCCCTATTGCGGGAATATGCCAACAACAGCGCCGATTTCATCGCGCAGCTTCAACGGCATCTCCTCTATACCGTCGGCGCGACCACCGGAGGCATAGTCATCGGAATACCGCTCGGCCTTATCGCCGCGGGTTCCAAACGCGCCGAGTCGGCGATATTCGGAACGCTCAATGTTTTGAACGTCTTGCCGGTCCTCGCGTTCATCGGCCTTCTCAACCCCGTGCTCACCTGGCTTTCGAATTCGATTCCGGCAGTCTCCGCTCTACAGATCAGCGGCGTTGGATGGATGCCAATCATCATCGTGCTTACGGTCTATGCGACCTACCCCATCGCCCGCAACACATACACGGCGATGCTCACCCTCGATCCCTCGACAATCGATGCCGCAAACGGGATCGGTATGGGCAGAGCACGCTTGTTGTTCGAAGTAAAGTTGCCGCTCGGCATGCCGGTCATCATCGCCGGGATCAGAATCGCTCTCGTCCAGACCACGGCCGGTGCCATCATCGCCGGTCTCGTCGGCGGAGGCGGACTCGGGACCTTCGTATTTCTTGGAGCAAGTCAGACCGCGATGGACCTCGTTTTATTGGGAACGATACCGATTGTCTTCCTCGGATTGTTTTTCG
>Ga0123339_10002420_pt1 | contig 12632 bp, 8 predicted proteins | sample lystaG_FD_89956 | JGI IMG/M metagenome (GOLD analysis project Ga0123339, IMG submission 89956) | Glacier valley bacterial and archeal communities from Borup Fiord, Nunavut, Canada, to study Microbial Dark Matter (Phase II) -... | ecosystem: Environmental > Aquatic > Freshwater > Ice > Glacier ... | reverse complement strand
TGCTTCGCTTTGGGCGTACTTCAATTTTATCATTCTTCGCCAGGGAGAAGGGCAAATGCAGCAGTGTTCTTCCTCCCCGCTCCCTGATGAGGTACGAAATAGAACGGAACACATTCAAAGCGAAGCAGAATGTGTTTCCTCTGGCAGGGAGAGGGGTTGGGGATGAGGGCTCTCAGTCCCTTTTTCAATGAGATATGGCGCACTTCGCAATTCCATCCCGGGACTGAAGTCCTGTATGCGTCGGGTATGTTGTTTACGGAGCCTTGTTTTCCAATGCGGCGCGACGAAGTCGATCCGCCATCGATAGGAATGCGCTGTTCGGGTAACGGTCGCTATGAATGCGCAGAAGGATACCTGCCTCTTCTTTTCGGTCGAGCTGATAAATATAGAAAGAAATCGTCTTCAGCAGTGCGGTTTCGGTTTCAGGAGCGTTCGGGTAGGTAACGGTAATCGTGCGAAAGAGCTCGGCTGCCTCGGCGAAGCGCTCCTGCTCTTCGAGCGCGTTCCCGAGTGAGAAAAGGTCTCCCAGATTCGATAGAAGCCGATTCAGTCCGCCCGCCCGCATCTCGAGAAAGCATGTGGCGGCCTGTTCACGTTTTCCTTGCTTCAGATGAAGGCTTAGCGCACGAAGAAAATAGTCGGAGGACTGCTCGGTATCGCCAAGCTGCAGCCACGCCCGCCCGAGTTCAGTCATCGCCTGTGCGTTCTCCGACTCGCGAGCGAGCACATCTTCCCACCGACGTATCGCCATACCCGGCAGGCTCTTTTCGGTCGCCTGATGCGCGTCCGCAGTCAGATAGGCGCGCTGTCCTGTTGCGCCGAGGCGAAGAAACTGTGCTGCGCCGAGACCGAAGACGAAACCGCCGAAGTGCGCCCAGTGTGCAACGCCTTCTGCTGTCGTCCCCTCTGTCAGCTCCCATAGTCCCATCCCGCCCTCGAAACAGAGAAAGAGAATCACGACGGTGACGACGTGGGGAGCGAATGGCAGACCGACGAATGAAAGCCGTGCCCGATAGTACCGCACGGCATAAATGCCGACGAGCCCGGCACACGCGGCGGAAGCGCCGACGATCGGCTCACCCCCGTTGAGCGGGAACAGCGCGGCCGTCACCAGCCATTGAAGTATGCCGCCGACCATGCCGGCCCCGATGAACAGCAGCAGGAACCGACTGCGCCCGACCGCCGCTTCGACGCCCGCTCCAAAAACCCAGAGGTAGAACGCGTTAAGCAGCAGATGTCCGAACCCGCCATGAAAGAACAGATAGGTGAACGGAGAGTACGGTCGAAATCGAGCCGGAACGATCCCGAAGAGCATCAGCAGCGCGTGGCCGTCCCCGGGATGTCTTGCCTCAGCCACCACGATCCACAGGGTCAGCGAGGTCAGCAGCAGGAGCAACATTGAAGTGACGACGGGCTTTTGTGTTGGTGGGTTGTCACTGGCGTAGGGCAGCAGCAAATCGAAACTCTTTCTCACGATCTCTGCAGTCGCACTCGAATCGCGCTCCTGGCGAAAATCAGACTCCGACTTTGACGCCTGTTTCCGTGCGGGCCTTTTCCAGAATCGTGCTGATGATCATGTCCGGCAGAATGCCCTCGGCCTCACCTTCGAAGTTGAGAATCAGGCGGTGGCGCAGCGCGGGCATCGCGACTTCGGCAATATCTTCCAGCGCGACATTGAATCTTCCAGCCAGCAGCGCTTTGATTTTTGCGGTCACGACGATCGCCTGCGCCCCACGGGGGCTTGATCCGTAGCGCACATACTGTTTTACGACGGAAGGCGCAAACTCGGAGTCGGGCTGTGTGCCGAGCACGACCTTGATCGCGAACTCGCGCACCGATGGCGAAATCGGAATCTCGCGCGAAAGCAGCCGCATCTGCAGGATCGTATCGCTGTCGATTACCGCCTCGATCGGCTCGGGCACGATACCCGTCGTGCGATCCACGATCACGGACAGGTCCTCGAACGTCGGTGAGGTGACCAAGAGTTTGAACAGGAAACGGTCGAGCTGCGCTTCCGGCAGCGGATACGTGCCTTCCATTTCGATCGGGTTCTGAGTAGCAAGAACGAAGAACGGCTCCGTCAGATCGTGCCGAATGCCAGCGACCGTTACGGAGTGCTCCTGCATCGCCTCGAGCATTGCAGACTGCGTTTTCGGTGTCGCGCGGTTGATTTCGTCGGCAAGCACGATATTGGCGAAGACCGGACCGGGCTGAAAACGGAACTCTTTTTGACCGGTCGCGTTCTCGGCGAGGATATTCGTGCCGGTGATGTCTGCGGGCATTAAGTCGGGCGTGAACTGGACGCGGGCAAACTTCAAGTGCACCGCCTGCGAAAGCGTACGCACGAGCAGGGTTTTGCCGAGACCCGGTACGCCTTCGAGCAGCGCGTGCCCGTTCGCCAGCAGACAGACGAGTACGCCATCGATGATCGGCTCGTTGCCGACGATCACCTTCTGAATTTCGCGCTTGACGCGCCCGAAATCTTCTTTGAACTGTGCCGTCTGGCGCTCGATGTCGCTCATGTTGTGTCTGCTTTCTATCCACGTATGTTTTTGGAGGCGAAGCTTTATCGCGCAAAGAGGAGCGGCGACACTGCCTCTCCCGATCCCGAAGCTGCTGTCTGCACTACGCGGAAGCGCCGACGCCGGTTTCGCCGGTTCGCTTGCCCGCCCACAGCGCGGCGTTGAGCAGTATCTGCTGTACCTGGGGCACAAAGTAGGTCGGGAATGTTTCGTGCCCGGGACGGAAGTAAAAGACGCGCCCGATGCCTTCGCCCTCTCCTACTCCGCCGCCTGGTCCCGACGTGAAGCCCTCGGTCTTGCCGATACCGACCGTCCAACAGATGCCGCTCGGAAAATACTCGCTGCCCTGCGGGAAATAGGACTGCAGCACGACACACTGCGGCGCTGGAACCTCGAACGGCGCCCCGTACATCTCTTCCTGCTGGAGCGTGAAGCTCGAAATTCCCGCCGCGATCGGGTGATGCGGCGCACAGACCGTAATCTCTTCGGTATCGATCGGTGTCTGCTCCCGCCAGCCGCCCCTCAGATGACCCGGACAGCGCAGCACAGCCTGAAACGGTTTGGCGTAGTGCGCGGAATGCAGCGCGACGAAACCCATCCCGCGCTCGTGAACGTGATGAAAGACGCGCATCATCGACTCATCGCTCACTTCGCGATGACGAGCATGACCCCACCAGAACAGCACGTCCGCATTCTCCAAAGCCGCCTGAGAGCAGCCCTGCTCCGGTTCGTCCAGATTCGCTGTCCATGCCTGGATTGCGCCTTCGCCCAGTTTGTTCAGCCCATCGGCTACCGCGCCGCGAATTCCGGTCGGATACATTTCCTTCGGGGCGTGCGCGGGATTCTCGTCCCAGACCAGCACACGCAGTACTCCAACATCGCTCATAATTTCAGCCGCTCCCTGTTTTGTCGTTGACCTGCACTGTTCGCCAGTAAGGGATTCTCAAGGATTAAACTGTTCCACTTCGGCTGGCGACTAAAGTCACTGCCACAAAGGCGCGAAGGCAGACTTCGCGGACTGGAACATTTATTTTGTTGAGAGTCCCTAACCCCTGTAAAATAGTGTGATATCGAGTTGAAATCCAATCGCGTTCCGCCGCAGAACGTTCGCGCCGTTCGTCACCCTCTAATTACGACACCGGGGCTGAATTTCCTTGCTTCCTATCCGTTTCCCGCAAATTATTTCTTTTACTGACCAATTCAGCGTTCTGTCAGGCTACGCGTTTGATCACTGGACTAAAGCGCCGATTAGACGACAGCACCGGTTTTCGTGTACAATAATGTCAGGAACTATCGCGGTCAGGATGTGATCGCGATTGGATTGCTGATTTGCTCGTGAACCTCTCCGGATCGGCAAAACAATGGCGAAAGAACGCTCAAATACCGGTTCCGAGTGTCCTCTGGCGGTGTCAGGCGAGGAGCCTCGAAAGCCAATGCGCTGCTGGAACTGTCCGCGCTACAACCGCGCGGAACGTATCTGTCTGGACGGCAAAGCCAATCCCCGCAGCAAGTCCGACTCTGTCGCTGTCGCTGAAACCCTGGGTCTGCGCACCCTCTGTCATTATAATTTGTTTCGGGATGCTCTCTCAGCCCGGATGCACTATCCTCGTGCACGTATCGGAATTCTCAGTGTGACACCGAGCCGCAAACGGGGCTCGCGCCGATCGACGAAAATATTGCCGGCGCCTATCGATCTACCTGCCAGCGAATAGTGAGAGTGGCTCTTGCGTGTCAGTCTAAACGTTAACAGTGCGTGGGTTACTCCCTTTTCTTCGCAATGCGGGGGTTGGAGGCGGCAGGCGTCGGGCAATCGTTCCGCTCCACTTTTTCGTAAGTAGATGTAAAGAAGTTTCGCAGCGGAAAATGTCGCTGTGAAAACGTTAGAAGGCAGGACAATCAGATCGTATGAACTCCGAACGCTCACGCACACTCTTCCAGGAAGCAATCGCGGTCATTCCGGGCGGCGTCAATTCCCCCGTACGTGCTTTTAAGGCGGTTGGCGGCGACCCACTTTTTATCGATCGGGGTGAAGGCACTCATCTTTACGACGCCGACGGGAACCAATATATGGACTGTATCGGCTCATGGGGTCCGCTCGTCCTCGGTCATGCGCATCCAGCGATCGTCGCCGCGATCACAGCGCAGGTGGCTCGCGGCACGACCTTCGGCGCGCCGACCGAACTCGAAATCCGTCTTGCGAAAGCGATTGTCGCCGCTGTGCCATCGGTTGAAAAAGTACGGCTTGTCTCGTCGGGAACAGAGGCGACGATGAGCGCGATACGCGTCGCGCGCGGCTTTACCGGGCGCGATAAATTCGTGAAGTTCGAGGGCAACTATCACGGTCATGCCGACTGCCTGCTCGCAAAAGCCGGCTCAGGTGTCGCTACGCTGGGTCTGCCCGAATGCGCCGGTGTCCCTGTCGCCGCAACTGCAGACACCCTTACGCTGCCTTACAACGACATTCCCGCGCTCCGTGACCTCTTCGAAAGACAGGGCAGCCGCCTCGCCTGCGTGATTGTCGAGCCGGTCGTCGGCAATATGGGCTGTGTGCCGCCCGCGCCCGGTTTCCTCGAAACCCTGCGCGAACTCACGTCTCAGTACAACTCCGTTCTGATTTTCGATGAGGTGATGACCGGTTTCCGCCTCGCCTACGGCGGCGCACAAGCGCGATTCGGTGTGACTCCCGACATGACCACACTCGGCAAAATCGCGGGCGGCGGCCTTCCGCTCGGCGCGTACGGCGGCAGGGCCGATATAATGGATGCTGTTGCGCCCGTCGGTCCGGTCTATCAGGCAGGTACGCTCTCGGGCAACCCGATCGCGGTCACTGCAGGACTGACTATGCTCGGTCTGCTGGAGTCAGGTCAGGATACCATTTATCCGCGCCTTGAGGAGATCGGAACGACACTGGCGATTGGTCTTCGAGCCTGTGCTGCGAGGGCGAACGTGGCTGTCGTGGTCAATCAGGTCGGTTCGATGATCACGGTATTTTTTACCGATGCGCCCGCCGTCACCGACTATGCCAGCGCCAAAACCAGCGATACGCATCGCTTTGGGAAGTGGTTTCGGGCGATGCTGAACGAGGGCGTCTACTGGCCCCCCTCCCAATTCGAGGCGGCGTTCCTTTCGGCGATTATGACCGACGCTGATATCGATCTGCTGCTCGCTTCAGCAGAAAAAGCTTTCGCGTATCTGGAATAGATTACGCTTAAAATGTTTTGCCGGATACTGAAAGTACCCGGCTGGAAAAAGCAAACGTCTTGCAGACGCGTCTGATTCGCAATACATAGCTGAAAGATAAAGTGCGTTCAACCCGAAGCGGAATGCATCGCTTCTCCTGGCGGAGGGGCCGGGGAATAGTGATTCAAGATTTAAGGAGTAAGGCAATGCTCGGAACGGGAAAATACGGACGACCGAATCGAATCTGGCTGCTGACGATGATCATTGCGAATGCAGTTGTCGCCTTCGTGCTGCTGTCGTTCCTGCTGCGGCTTTTTGCAATCGACAACATCGTTCTCTCAGCGGCTAAATTGGATGGCCCGCCGAACCGATGGGCGCTTTCGCTCGTGCTGCTGCCCGGTGCAGCTATCGCTTTTGGCTGTCTCTGGTACTGGCTGGTCGTCGTCGGGCGAACTCGGGGTATCGTCTGGGGGGGAGCCCTCGTTTATGGCATGATCATCGGCGTCTGCAACATTCCGCTCGGCGGTTTGATTCTCGGCGTACTCAATGGCGCGCCGCTGTTCAATATGCTGATCGCGCTTCTGTTGATGCTTTTGCTGCCCAAGACACTGATCTGCGCAGGACTTTTCGGCGCTGCAATGGGAGTTTTCAACGGAACCTCTGCTCAACAGTGGATCGACGCGCACCGAAAACGCTAAGGGACTGTAAAAGAATAATCTTCCGAGCATTTGTAGGGGTGCTGCTTGCCACGCCCTGTTTGCAAGTGCTACGCCCTCTTCCAATCGGAAAGTCGACTATTAGTCAGTCAAGTAAAGTTTTGCGTGTTGCGAAATCGACGCGTAGTCGTAATTCGAGCAGTTTCGTCATGCCAACGAGGGACAAAACGTTACTTAACTAACGACTATCAACACACCCTAAGTGATGTGTCAACTTGTCTTCGCCGGTACTCCCTCTTTGATCGCGCCGATCGAAGAGGGAGTTTTTTTGTTTATTCCCGATTACCTTCGAGCGAGGTAAGGCATAAGTGAACGCTGGGCGCTGTTTTGCCAGACCGAGGCATGCAGCGTGGGTTACAGGATGCCAGAGTAACGGCAGGAAAGCTGAAAAATACACTCGTAAAATATTATTTTCAAAAAAAAGTCGCATTTGCCGCTATTTGGCATGGAAATTGCAGTTAGCTGCTTATACTACTATCGTGCCGGTTATGCTGCCCACGGTCCAATGTCCGTCGCGCTCCAGAGGCTCGGCGACTCGTCCGCGCTCGTATACTCGATTCGCCTCCACTGCAAACAAAGTCCTGCCGCTTTCTTGCTGCGTCAACCTGTTATCACTACTGTAGAAACGACGTAGATACATGCTCTCAATTCGACTCTTCTGCTCCCGTATCGGGCGTAAACTGAGTTCTGGCTGCCTGTTTTTTGCCCGCCCGGTCGATAAAACAGCTCCAGCCGGCTCATTATGCTGGATTATGGGCGACCCCTTCTTGTCAGCTATCTCTCGTTGTCTACAGATTCTCTGGCATTCACTCCTTTTGCCAGATACTATTTTTGCTTCATACCTCCGTGGAATTGTCAGTTTCTATCGCTTTTGGGACTGCTGCGCAGTGTGTACCCTAAATCACAGGCGGCAATACGCCAAAACGTAAACACTATGGAACAGTTTCAAAACAGCGGGCAGCTTCGAAATGACAGCTCGCCGGCATCTATTTCGGCAAGCGATATTGTACGCCTGATCTGGCGACGGCTGTGGGTTGTCGTGCTGGTTATGAGCGTCACGCTCGGTTCCGCAGCGCTGATTTCGCGCCGTACAAAAAAGGCATGGCATGCGGATGCACAGATGGTGCTGATCCAGCGCAGTCCCGCGATGACGACATCGGTACAGCCCGGATACAGCGCCCCGATCATCGAATCCACAGAGACGCAGGCGGCTATGCTGCAGGACATTTCGATGGCGCGACGGACGATCGACAGCCTCAAGCAGCAGGCGATCGACGCTCACCAGCCGACCGACACCTTCGGCTCGAACTTCGAGGAGCGAGCCGACATCATCGAGAAATTGCAGAAGAGTATTACCGTCTCCGTTCCGAAGGAGACCAACATTCTCGATGTGCAGGTCGAAGGCGAATCTGCCGAGCAGGCAGCCGATATGGCGAACGCCGTCTGTAAAACCTTTGTCACCTACAAACAGAAACTGGCGCAGGAAGGCGTGACAAATACGACAGATGGTCTTGCAAAGCGCGTAAAGCTTGCAGAATCGCAGATGATCGAGGCGGAAGGGCGGGAAATGGCGTTCAAGCAGAGCCATCATCTCGTGGACATTCCCATACAGGAGAAGGCGGCGCTCGATCAGTATCTCAGCCGCAATACTGAAGTTCAGTCGCTGAAGCAGGAGACAATGTCGCTCGAGGCGCGGCTGAAAGCGCTCGGCGATCAGCTCAAAGGTGTCAATCAGGCGATCAGCACCGGCGAGAGCGTTCGCAATGATGCAGATGTCCTTTCACTGCAGACCCAGCTCAAACAGCACGAAATGGAGCTCGCAGACGCTTCTCTCAGATACACGCACGAGTACCCCGGGGTGCTGCCCGAAATAGAAGCTAAAATCGCGTATGACAAAGACCGACTCTCAAAAGCTGTCAAAGGCACGATCGCCAACAAAAATCCCTCGCTTCAGGCACAGGGAGCCCTGGTGGATCAATATGCGCAGGCGCAGGTCGCTGTACTCTACAGCCGCGCCAGACTCGATGCCGCCGTCGCGCTGCGCGATCAGTTGGAAAAGAATACCAAAAATCTGCCGCAGACGAGCATGGAGTTTGCGCGTTTGGCGCGCAACGCGGAACTGAGCCGCGGTCTGCACAGTCAGCTCAAAGCCGCCTTTAATTCGACGAGCCTCGATAAAGATTTCGCCAGCGGCAACGTGCAGATCAGCAGCCTTGCCGAACCGCCCTCGAAACCTTTTCGTCCTAATTTGACTCGTGACGTGATCCTGGGTGGCGCGATCGGTCTTTTTATTTCTCTGATCTCCGTTCTGCTGCTCGAACAGGCGGATCGCAGGATACGCAGCATCGAAGATGTAAAACGACTTGTTTCAGGTCCGATCGTCGGCTCACTGCCGAAAATGTCGCGCTCTCAACTGCGCGGACTGCTGAACGGGACGCCGCCGCCGCACGCGATCGAAGCCTACAGCATGGCGCGCGCAAACCTGTCGCTGGCAGTGCACGACTATGCTCCCGGCGCTCCCTGGCAGCGGCAGATCGTACTGATCACGAGCGCCCTGCCCGGTGAGGGGAAATCGGTTACGGCGGCACAACTGGCAAAATCACTTGCGCGCGCCGGCACTCGGGTCGTGCTTGTCGATGCCGACCTGCGCAGACCGACGCAGAACAAGCTCTTTCATACGGCGGAACCGCATGGACTCGCGGAAGTGCTGAGCGGGGAAATGCAGCTCGATCAGGTGCTTGTCGATACGGAAATACCCAATCTCTCCATACTGCACAGCGGAACAGCGGATCGCAATCCCACCGAACTGATCTCTTCGCTTGCGATGCAGCAGACACTCGAAATGCTGCGCTCCGAAGCAGAAGTGATCGTAGTGGACGCGCCAGCCTGTGCGATCGTAGCGGACGCGCTCTTTCTCGCTCCGCATGCAGACTGCATACTGCACGTGATCGGGGTGGGGCAGGTCGATGAGACTCTTGTGCGCGATACAACCGCCGCGCTCGCCGCTGCCGCGCCGAAAACGATGGCATTCTTCGTAAACAGAGTTGCCCGTTCCCGGAGCGACGCTTACAAAGGTTACTATGCCTACGCCTCTGCCGCTCCGCGCCACCGACCTCTTACGAGCAGCAACGGGGCGAGCGGCGCGGCGCCTGCAATATCGAATACTGGCATCCTCGAAGCAGCCAACTCATCGAAAAGCGGACATGCAGACGATGCGATAGACGATCCGATAATTGAAGCAAACAGCGTTCATGCGGCAAACAAAGTCGATGACACGGTTGTTCGCGGTGAAGAAGGTCGGGGGTACGAAATATGAAACTCAGCAAGCTCACATTTCTGTCCGGCGCTGCGTGGCTCGCCTTTGCCTGTCCCGCCTTCGGTCAGGAGGCAAAACCGGAGCCGATTGTTCCGGCAAAAGCAGCCTCTCAGCCGCCTGCCGATAAATCTGCTGACAAGAGTTCCGACAAATCAGGTGTTCCCACTGGCAAATCCGAGGTCGTGCCGTCATCGGATAAAAAGAAACCCGCCGACGAGCCCCTCGCGCCCTACCTGCTGGCTGCCGATGATGTGCTGAGCGTCGTCGTCATCAACTTTCCGAACTTGTCCGTGCCGCAAATGGTCGTCCCGCCCGATGGCAAAATCACCGTACCGCTTCTGGAGCCGCTCTCCGTCCTCGGTAAGACTCGAGAAGAGGTTCGTGATCTGCTCATCGAAAAGTGGCGCAAGTACGTGATCAATCCCTCGGTTACCGTGACTCTGACCTCGAAGCGGCGCGAGAACGTACTTTTTTACGGCTTTGTCTCGCGACCTGGCACGATGGAATATCGACGCTCACTACATATTCTGGAGGCGCTCGCTGAGGTCGGCGGCCCGCAGCCGACCGGCGATTTGAGCCAGGTCGGGGTCACCCATAAATCTGGCACGAAGCGGCTGCTGGACCTGAGTCATCCGGAGTCGAAGGGCGGGACTGAAGCCGATGTGCTGCTCGAAGTCGGCGATGTCGTCTACATTCCCGAAAGGCGGACTCAGTTCAGCGTGCTCGGTGAAGTGATGCGACCCGGCAGTTTCGAATACCGAGAGGACATGACGGTACTGGATGCGCTGACGGCGGTCGGTGGCGTGAAGGAGACCGCCGACCTGAACGCCTCGATGCTCACCCACAACGGCAAAGACAGCAAAATCGACCTCGACGGGCTCCTTCGGCACGGCATTATGACCGTCAACATCAAAATGGCGGCAGGGGATCGGCTGGTCGTGCCCGAGATACGCAACCGAACATACATCTTCGGCGCGGTTGCCCGCCCGGGATTCTATATCTACAAGCCTGGTGACCGCATTCTCGATGCGCTCAATGGGAGCGGCGGACCGCTGCCCGATGCCAACATGTCTGCGGTAAACCTGATTCATATCGACAACACAAAAAATGTTTCGAAGGTCGAAAAAATCGATGTGATGAAATTCCTCAAGAAGGGCGATATGAAGTACAACGCGGTGCTGGCTCCCGGCGATGTGGTTTTCATTCCGAATCGCAAGCGAGGCGTATCGTTGAGTGATGTTTTCGGCGTCCTGTCGGGCTTGAGCCTTGTCAGCAATGTCGGGCGGATATTCACGGGCGGTCTCGGACGCTGATGAAAGTCGCAATCGTACATGATTTTCTGATGCAGATGGGCGGCGCGGAGAAAGTCGTCGAGGTGCTGCATTCGATGTACCCGAATGCACCGATCTACACGTCCGCGTACGATCCGGAGGCGATGCCGGCGCACTATCGGCAGTGGGACATCCGGACGACCTTTATGCAGCGTCTGCCCATGAAGCGGCGTACCCATCGCGCCGCGCTGCTGCTCTATCCGATCGCATTCGAGATGATGGATCTGAGCGCCTACGATCTCGTAATTAGCTCGTCCTCGGCTTTTGCCAAGGGTATCATTACACAGCCGGACACCAGGCATATCTGCTACACCCACGCGCCGATGCGCTATGCCTGGTCATCGGGAACCTATATCAAGAACGAACGGGCATCCAGGGCAGCACGTGTCCTGCTCGCGCCAGCGTTTCATTATCTTAGAACGTGGGATGCAGTCGCATCAAGTCGTGTGGACAGTTACATCGCCAATTCAACGGCGGTCGCGCGGCGCATCAAAAAGTTTTATGGACGCGATTCGGAAGTGATCTGCCCACCTGTCGATACGGAGCGTTTCGCGATCTCGAAAACGGTGGAGGACTACGCGATCCTCGTCTCGCGGTTCGTCCCATACAAGCGGCTCGATCTGGCAGTCGAGGCGTTTTCCAGAATGGATCGTCGTCTCAAAATCGTTGGTGACGGTCGCTATAAGAAGACACTTCAGAAGATAGCCGGTCCGACGATAGAGTTTCTCGGGCACGTCCCCGAAGCGGAATTGCCGGGTCTGCTGGCACGCGCGAGTATGTTTCTGATGCCGGGAGAAGAGGACTTCGGAATCGCCCCTGTGGAGGCGAACGCCTGTGGGCGTCCGGTGGTTGCCTACGCGCGAGGCGGGGCGCTCGACTCGCAGGTGGACGGTGTCACGGGCGTGCTTTTTCAAGATCAGACGGTAGAAAGCCTCTGCGCGGCGGTTGCCTGTGCCGATCGGATCACTTTCGACCCGGAAATAATTCGCGCCAGTGCGATGCGGTTCAGCACGGCAGCATTCGTTGCCCGGTTCGAGCGTCTCGTGATGCAGGAGACCTCGGTCGATGCAGGCACGGCGCTTGCTGGGAGGCGAATACTTGAGCGCGTCGCGAGATGAGCTTGCGACTGTAGAGTCGGATCGTTTGTTTTGAGGTGTCCGTCGAAAGTGAGACATCACAACTGCGGGCGAAATACCTGGAGCGCATGGATTCGACACTGTTAGAACGGACTGTAGCGGCTACCGCGATGCTACGATTGAGTAGTGGGAACGTTCAGATGGGCAGTGCGGCAGTGTGCGAGTGCGGTCGATCGTCATCCGTTGGTCGCAGGGAGAAAGATTTAGATGAGTTCGGTCATGAGTAGGGTGGAGGATAGCGCGACGCAGTATCGACCATCCTGGCATCGTCGTGCGGTCTTGGTGCTGACAGGGGTGGCTCTGGCGGCGCTGTATGCCCCTATGAGCATCGAAATGATGCACAAATGGCTGAGCGATGAGTACTCCGCGCATGGCTTGTTCATTCCCTTTATGGTAGGACTCTTGTTATGGTGGAAGCGGTCGGAAATCGC